>OKOG01000004.1_pt1 | contig 360840 bp, 338 predicted proteins | sample 1610191 | NCBI WGS metagenome assembly OKOG01 (sample SAMN04436628, study PRJEB24849) | human gut metagenome | biome: human gut; feature: NICU; material: stool | host: Homo sapiens | place: USA: Saint Louis, MO | collected 2012-04-22
ACTTGGTCTCGTAGTTCTGGCTGACCGTGGTTTTGAACCCGTTCAGGGATTGTTCCAGCGTACTGGCGCGGCTGATGGCCGTATCCGCCGTGTCCTGCGCGTTCTTGGCTTCGGTGACGTCGCGTATGCTCAGCAGGGTGCAATACCAGCCGGTCACCTCCGCGGTGTTTAACGCGCCACCAATCTGAAGCCATACGATCGCGTCCTCCCGTGCGTCTTTGGGAATCGTGAGGTCCCCGGACCATTGTTTCCATCCGGACTGGGAGGTCGGCACTCTGAACGCCGCATCCCAGCGGCCGTTACCGTTAGATTTATGGTAGAAGCAGCCGAGGGCTGCAGGTTTCTTCGCAGTGGAATCGTGCGCCATCCATGCACTGAACCGGTAGGTTCGCCCGCGTCTGAGTACACGGAAACTGGTGGTCGTGTCGCGTGCGGAGAACTTGCCGTACGTCGGTACCGGAGCGCCCTCCGGTGCTCCCGATGCGGATAGGGTCATGCCGCCATCCCAGCCATCTGGATTGCCGAGCGTGCTATTGCATTCCGGGTTGCGTATCAGCTCCGCACTGTTCGCCAATGCAATATTCACGTTCCGGTTCGTCTGCGTGAGTGACGAGGTCAATGAGTCGGCCTTCTGCGTCAACTGGCCGATGGTGGTCGTATGCCCCTTGAGCGTTTGTGCCTGCTCCTGAACCGTTGTCTTAAGACCATTGGCGGTCTGTTCGACAGTAGTGGCCTTGTCCAAGGCGTTCTGACCGACGCGCTGCGCTTCAGTGACCTTCGCAGTCAGGCTCTCGCTGGTCTGCCTCAGCTCCGATTTCGTGCTGTAGGTGACGGGGATGTCCGCGTCGAGCCTGTCCACGCCCTGCTGCGCGCCGTTCGCGGTGCTTTGGGCCTTGGCCGCGTCGGCGATGGCCTTCGTGATGTCGCTGTCCTTGATGAGGCTCCACGTGTAGGATTTCCCGTCCGTGCTGCCCCAACGGTAGGAGTAGCCGGTTGACGTGTCGTAGTAGACGTCGCCCGCATGCTGCTTCCTCAGCTGGTCGGTGGCCCACGTCGAGGCGGGCGCGTTCGACGCGGTGGGCTTCTGCGATCCGGTCCACGTCTCCACCGCGTTGTCCGCGATGTTCCGCAGGGCTTCCAACGCGCTCTTGGTCGCATAGGTCTTCTCGACCGTGCTGGTGATCCCGTCCGAGGTCTGCTTCAGCTCCGACTTGCTCGCGTATGCGGCGTCGGAGTCCTTCTTCGACAAATAGTTGGTTTCGAGGGTGGTTTTGACCTCGCCGGCGGTCTGCACGGCCGTGGAGGACTGGGTGAGCGCCGACTGCGCGTCATTGTATGCCCGGTCGGCGGTGGTCTTGACCGAGTTCGCGGTCTGCACGGCCTGCGTTGACGCGGAGAGCGCCTGGTCCGCGTGCTCGACACTGTTGGATACCTTGGTCTCCACCTCGCCCAACTTGGTCGTGTGCCGTTCGACGATCGCCTTCGTGCCATCCAATTCCGTGGCGAGTTTGTCGGCCTTCGACGCGGCGGAGGCGGCCGTGGATTGCGCGGTGCTTGCCGCGTCCTTGGCCTCCTTCACGCCTTTGACGGCCTCGTCGCGCACCGACTGCATACCGTCGACGGCCGCGTTGGCCTTGGACATGGCGTCGTCGGCCTTCTGCGAGATTTCCGTGGTGTCGATGAGCGGCATCCTGTTGCCGTGCTGGTCCACCAGCACGAGCCCTTGGTCACCGGCCTGCTGGCCGGCCAGTATTCCAGTGCCGTCGCCCATCGGCCAGTAGCTGCTGCCAGCGTTGGAGGTCATGCGCATTCGGGCGAGCCTCAACGCTTCCAGTCCGATGCCGAGCGCGGGGTCCCCGGACGGCACGATTTCGGTATGCACTGCCATGTGCGGCTCCTTATCTGATGGGGTCGGTCATCACGTCGAACGTGAGCTTGACTTGTGCGGTTTCGTCTCCGCTCATTTGCATGAGGCGGGTCTGGTAGATGCCGTCGTTCATGCCGGGGAAGCCGTCGAGCGCGATCTCCATGCGTTCGCCGGGCCAGAACGAGCCCAAAGGGTTGACGGGCAGTCCGGTCGAATCATGGTCGTTCACGTTGACTTCGCCCTTGATCTGCATGAGTGGCAGCCGGTTCGCGTTCAGGTTCCCACGTGCTGAGGCGGCCAGCTGCTCGGCCTTGTCCGTGTCCGTGTTGGAGAGGGTCATCTCCCTCAACGGCCATGGGTCGGATTGCAGACACAGGCTCAGATCCTCGGCCAGATAGCCCAGTTGAGCCTTGTCGCTGCCGGCACCTGCGGCATAGACGCGCATCACGGGGCCGATGTGGTCGATGGTCACGTTCTCCAGATCGCCGCCGTATCGACGGCAGTAGAGCCGGTGCACGGTGGACTGGCCCAGATGCACGTCGCCGTCGGACGCGGCCTGGAAAGAGAATCGCACGGTGTTGCCCGCGAGATACGGGCGGAACTGCATGTCGATGCCGTTCTCGGTGTTCGCGATGGATTCGAGTATCTGGCGGCACGACTGGTTGCCCGCGTCGAAGCCCTTGAAATCCATGGAATGGTTTCCCGATTCGCCGCGGTTGTTCCAGTCGATGGGCAGTCGGCCTCCCGGTTTCATGTCGGTGCACATGTAGCCGACCTGCGCGGCGATGCCCCGCCACGAGCCGTGCAGAGCGAACTCGTCGCTGGTCGTGCTGTTCGCCGCCCTGCCATACGTGTTTTCCCGTACGAGGATGCGCGAGTCCAGCAGCTCCATCACGCTGTTGAGCGTGAAGCTGGTGTCCTGCCACGAGTCGGTGCGGGGGCTGATCGAGCCCATGAGGATGGGCGTGCCGAGGTTCTGCGGGTCGAGGCTGGTTTTCCAGAACAGGACGATGGAGCGCTTGTCCTGCGCGAGCATGGCCACCCGTTCGGCCGGCGTGCTGCCGGGCACGCTCGTCCACGGCAGCGTCAGGCCGCTGGCGTCGTATTCGCCGGTGCCTTTGTCCTTGGTGGTGGAAAGCGTGGAATCGGACACCGATATGCTCCACGCGAACGATGGGATGTCGATGGGGGCGATGAGCTGGCCGGTGATGGTGTCCGCGATGTAGGCTCGCCAGCTCACTAGTCCGCCACCCCGGAATCGCTGACGCGCAGCTGGTGGATGCCGTGGATGGTGACCGGATAGGTCAGCCCATCGGCGTTGCCGGCCACCCAGACGGCGACCTGATGGGCTCCGGCATTGACCTCGGCGTCATAGGAAACCGTGTACGGGGCGCTGTAGCGGGTCGCCATAATCTCGTCGCAGGGACCGACCACGGTCGGGTTCGTGGTGGGCGTGTCGTTGATGACCTTCGCGTCCAGGCGAATCTGCATGAAATAGCTGCCCATGGGCTTGTTCGCGTCGTCGCCGCTGCCGGAGGGCACCGTGGCCGACGCCTTCCATTCGACGGTGACCAGACGTTTCGTCGGCACCGCGAAGTCGATGCGCAGCAACTGGTGGTAGACCATCTTGCCCGCCGGATCCCTGTCCTCGGGAATCGGATAGTCGGCGGTCGAACGGGCGATGGCGAGCCTGCCGAGCGAAGCGCCGGAGGGAACCGCGTAGGTGGCCGACTGGTACATGGTGCTGCCCGACGTGGAAGTGGCGGAAGCGGGCATGAGACGGATGCCTATGCGGGTAGCGCCTGCCGGCACGCCCGGCACGGACGGAGTGGCGGAGGCGTTGCCCTGCGTGACGCCGATGACCACATGGTTGTCGGCATCGCCCTGGGTGGGGTCGTTGGCCCTGATCCAGATGCAGTCGATGCGCGGCTGGCTTCCGGTGGCGCTCACGGCGGGGGTCTGGCCTCCGGCCCAGTACGCTTCCGTGTATCCGTCCGCGTCGCCGCGGGAGCATACGGCCATGCCGGCCCCGACGCTGTAGGTCAGGTCGCCTCGACCCGAAACGTCCAACCCGCTCACGATGCCGGTGTTGGCCCAGTGGGCGCGGATTATCTGCCTGTGCGTCAATGGCGTGACGCCCGCGCCTCTTGAATCCGGTGCGATGCCCAATGCGGTGGTAGCCATGATCAGACCTCCAAAAAAATACGAATTAGGGGAAAAACGAATGGGGGAAAGATGGGGAAGTCACATCCACGTGTCGCGGACGAGGCAGTCCACGTAGCCGGTGCCGGCCGAATGCAACGACACCGACAGGCTCCCGCCCGGCTGCACGGTCGGGAAGCCGCGCGACGTGAGATAACGGCTCACATCACGGCCTCCCATCGTCGCGGTGCCAAGCCGGCAGTCCAACACCAGAGGCGTTCCGCCAACAGAACCCGTCCACCGTATCGAGGAGCCGCCGGAGAATTGCAGGATGACACCGCTGTCGAAACCCCCGTAGACGGTGAACACGGGGTAGGCGCGCGAACTGCCGTTGTTGAGCAGCGTGCCGACGTTGCGGGAGTCCGTCGCCTGCCTGCCGTAGGTCAACGGGTATACAAGCCCCGCCCTGGCATCGCCGTAGAACAGGCCTCCGCGACCGTCTGACGTGGGCTTCAACTGGCAGCGGTGAGGAGTCCAGCTGAGGCGTTCGGGGCGCGGGCATACGAAATGCAGTGTCAGGTCGTTTTCCAGCGTGGGGTGCCATGTGGAGCTGCGGCCCATCTGTGCCAGATAGCCGTCCACGTAGGTGTCCTCCCCTCCGTCGCTGAATCGGAGTCGGGCGTTTCGGTGGGCAAGCCGGTTGATCTTGCGCATGATGGAGAGCAGTTCGCCGCGCGACAGTCCGATGGCCTCGTAGTGCACGGTGACGGTGCGAGCCGAATAGATGAGGTCGGATTCGGGCACGTCGTGCGCGCCGTCCCCTTGGCCTCGTTCCGTCAGCTCCACCTTCGCGTCCGGCATCGTGTCCCAACCCTCGACCCCGTTCGAGGTGACGTAAAGGCCACGGGAACGGGAGTCGTCGGGGTTGAAACGGCATATCAGCGTGCCGCCCGCGTAGAGTTCCCCGAAGTGCGGGTACATAGTCCACAGATTCATATTCGGCTCAGCCTTCCGACGGTTTTCACCGCGTCGCGGTGCAGTATCGACCCGGCCACATACAGGTCATCGGCCTGGCGCACGATTTTCTGCTCGAACACCGGTGCGATGGTCTGGTTGACGGTCTGGTTGTTCGTGACCGGCTGGCTCAGCACCATCGGGTTCGGCTTGTAGAACCTCTCACGCGGAACCTGTCTGCGGTTCATCGCCGCGTACAGGTCGGCGCCGTAGTAGTCGACGCTTTTCACGTTGGACACGAATTCGCCGCTCTTGACGCGCGCGTTCAGCAGGGTGATGTTGTCGCCGCCTATAGTGGTGGCCTTGCCGGGCAGGAGGCCCTCGACGACACGGCCGCCAGTGGCGTAGCCGCGCATCGAAACCCCATAACCGTTGAACAGGCCACCGGTCTTGGAGGGCGGGCGAACGCCCACGCTGTTATCCGGCACGTCCTTTTTCATGTAGGTGTCGATGTAGTTGCGGACGATGTTCGTGGTTATGGTCATCGTCTTATCCTCAACGGGAGTGTTGTTCACGTCTCGGATCGCTTGCAACGCCTGACCGTTCTCGCCGTAGATATGACCGGTCTTGGGGTCAATCTGCCAGCCGTTGGCCTCGGCCATCTTGTTGAACAGTGGATCATTGTTGCCCTTGAGGATACCGGTCTTGTCATCGATGGTGGCTCCGGCCGCCAAAGCCATCGCTATATCGAACTGGCTCTTGTCCAAGTCCAGATAGCCGGTTTTGGGGTCGATCTGAGCGCCTGTGGCTTCGGCGATCTTGTCCATGAGGTCTTTGTCGTCACCGGTCAAACGCACGGTCTTGTCATCGATTTTCTCGGCTTTCACCTTCACCTTGTCCAGTACGTCGCTGGCCTCGTCCGTGATCGTAATCTTTACGTCAACAGGGTTGGCGGCCGTGCTGTTCATATTCTCGATGCTATGACGCAGGTTGTCGGCCTCACTGCGGGCCAACCCGTATCGGTCGGCCTGGTCGCCGGCCGCGTCGGCGCTCATGCCAGCCGCGGTCGCGTTGTCGATGTACGCCTGACGTGCCCGTTCGAGGATATCGCCCGCCTGCTGGGTAGCAGCAGCGGCATCGCCGTGGGCCTGACCCTCCTCGATGATCTTCTGCGCCGTGCTCTGCGCGGTGGACGCAAGGCCCTGCAGAGCGGACTGGCTGTCATACGCCTGAGACTCATAGCCCGCCAAAGCGTTGCCGTTGTCATCGAGCACTCGGCCGTTCTTCGCGATGTTCTCGTTAAGGTCGAGTATGCCCTGATTGAATTGGGTGACGGCCTGATCCGCGGACAACTGCACTCCCGGCAAACCGAGGAAGCTCTTGACCAAATCATCAATGGCGTCACTGACGTCACTGGCGCTGCCAGCAATCTGATTCAACCCATCTGCAGCGGAACCACTGGAACTGCCAAGCTCCTCGTTGGCGTCAGCCAGTTCCTTAGTCTTCGCCGCATTGTCGCCGATCTGGCCGGAGGCTTCCTTGAGTGCGCCGCGGATGAGATCGGACTGTTCTTTGCCGACGTTCATGCCGTGAATGTACCGGTTGTTGGCCTGTTCGTGATTTTCGAGCGCCTTGTTGACCTCGCGTATCGCGACCTTGTTGCCGGTGACGGCCTTGGCGAACACGGCCGCGCTGATGCCGCATTCCTTGAGCGCGTCATTGAGGCCCTTGACGTTGCTGGACATGTCCCTGAAGCCAAAGGCGGAATCTCCCCAGTCGCCGTTGATGATGGCGGTCGCCAACGCGTTGGCCGCATCGGTACCGGCGTTCATCGCCGAAGTAAGAGTTTCGGCCTCCTGCTTGGCTTTCGCCGCTTTGTTGGCGAAATAGCCGAGTGCGACTGTTGCGGCGGTCAACGCCATGCCCAACGGGCCACCGAAGAGACTGACCACGCCGCTGCCGACGTTTTTCAAACCGGTCATGACGCCTTGGGACCGACTCATGGTGCTGCCGAACACTTCCAATTGACGCGTAGGGGACGCGAATGCCGCCGCGATTTGGGTAAAGGCCTGAGAAAGCAATGGCGCTGCAGCGGATAGTCTCTGCATGGGGTCCAACACCAAACCAAAACTTTTCGCAGCTTGCGAACTGCTCGAGTTCAACGGGCCCAGTGCTGAATGCAAAGCCACGGCACCACCCGTCAAAGCCGTCATCAGCACTATTCCCTGCTGCACCGGCGCTGGCAGCTGGGAGAAACCGTCAACAAGGGTGTCGAGTGTCTGCACGAGGGAACGCAATGGTCCCTGACCTCCCTCGCCCAAAGAGATCATGAGGGACTCGAACGAGCCGCTTAGGTTCTCAAGGTCGCCTTTGAGGTTGTTGTTTTTGGCTGCCGCCTGTTCGGCTGCGAATCCGGATTCGCTGACGGCTTTCGTCCAGTCGTCGATGCCTTCCGCGCCCTGCTCGTAGAGCACGTTCGCGGCTCGGATGGCGTCGGTGCCGAAGATCGTGGCCAACGCCTGGTTGCGCTGCTCCTGGGACAGTCCGCTCAGCTTGTCCTTGAGCACGCCTGCCAAACTGCTTAGGCCGATGAAGTTGCCTTGCGCGTCGTAGGCGTTGATGCCGAGTTCCTCCATGAGGTTCGCGGCCTTCGTGCTCGGGTTGGCGAGGCTGATGAGCATGGTCTTCAGCGAGGTGCCGGCATCCGAGCCGATCATGCCGCTGTTGGCGAATGCGGCGAGCGTGCCGGTGGTCTCCTGCATGCTGATGCCGAACGAGTGGGACACCATGCCGGCCTGATTCAATGCGAGGCCGAGGTCGTGCGCGGAGCCCACGGCTTTGCCTGCGCCGGCCGCCAGCGCGTCGGCTACCTGAGTGGATTCGGCACCCGTCAGATTGAACTGCTTGAGGGTGGTGGCCATGAGTTCGGCTGCGTCGCCGACGGCCATGCCGTCGGACGCTGCGAGGTTCAAGGCGCCGCTCAAACCGCCGGAGAGAATATCCGAGGTCGATAGGCCGGCTTTGCCGAGTTCGTTGATGGCGTCGGCGGATTCGGTGGCCGAATACACGGTGTCCGCGCCGGCGTCGATCGCGGCCTGACGAAGCTGATTCATCTCATCTGCGCTGGCTCCGGTGTTGGCCTGGACGGTGCTCATGCTGGCGTCGAAGTCGGCGGCCATCTTGATCGCGGCCACGCCCAGTGCTGTGGCCGCGATGCCTGCGGCGGCCACGCCGGTGGTGATGAGCTTGGTCTTGCCTCCGGCGGCTTCCATGGTGGTGGCCGCCTTCTGGCTTTCGCCGGACACCTTGGCCATGCCGGCGGTGAAATTGCTGGTGTCCGCGAGCAGTCGGACTGTGATGTTGCGGTTCAATCCGCCTGCCATACCGGCCTCCTGGATTTATCTTGGTTTGATTCCCACCGTCAATGCGGACTGCTTCAGCTCGTTCTCGTTCGCATGGTCCTTCTTCCACTCCTCCAATCGCACGGATTGAAGCAGGGAGATCTGGCATATGCCGACGTCGGCCGTGAAATGGAAGGGTGTCTGCTCGTCGTGGCAGACCGAGATGGGCATGCCGCATTGGGGGCATAATGAGTGTTCGTATTCGTCGAGCGCGAGCATCCATTCACGTTCAGTCGCATCCCATTCGGTTTCCGGCGTGTAGCCGGTGATGCGCCGATGCTCGTCCCTTTCCACCCGATACGATGGTTCCCAGCCGAGCCAGCGTTTGTAGCTGATGCCGAGCTTCTGGCAGATTCTCAGCTCGCGGACTGTCTGCGGATTATCCGCGAGGCTGATTCGAGTGCGTCTTTTGGGTCGATGAGCTTCGCATTCAGATCACGGATCGCATACCAGATGGGGCTGATCTGGCCGTCGGACAGTTCGGTCATGACGTTCGCCAGATCATCCACCGGGGTTTCCGGCACGGTCTTCCTGACCATGAGTCTGACGGCGTCGGCGCAGATGTCCTCGATGCGCTGTTTCGGGATGCCGTTCTCGGTGACGGTGTTCGACTCGAGCACCTGGCGCCACTGGGAGAGCGGCAGCGCCTCCAAGGTGATGCGGACGGTGTCGTCCTTCACCTCGTCGCGCAGCTTGTCGATCTGTTCGGCGATGCGTTTGGCGGCGGCGTTGCCGCCCTCGGTCACATGCTGCGCCATGGCGCGTTCCAGGTCGGCTCCCAATACGGCGACCTTTTCGGCCTTCTCCTGATCCAATATGAGGTCGACGTCCACGCGCTTGCGCTTCACTTCCAAAGCCATGATTATCCCTTTCTGCAAGTTTCGGATTGCCTTTCTGATGGGGGCGAAAGAATGTCCGTGCGGGGCCAGAAAGGTAAGAGTCCCCGCGCGGAAGTTTTGTCAGCCGCCGGCGATGGCCTCTTTCACCGTGACCGTCCGGCCTCCCTCACGGGCTGTGGCGGTCACGGTCTGAGGCGTCAGCCTTTTGGGTTCGAGATCTCTGCGGTCTCGGACTCCCAGCCGGGGGCCTTCGCGAACAGCGGAATCTTCGAGCGGATCATGGTGCTCGCGTCCGGGTTGATGACCTGCTTCTCACCGCAGATGACGCTCACGACGGTGAGCTTCTGCCCTACGGCGAGGGGTGTGTCGGTGGCCATGCCGCGACGGCGCACGATATAGCCTGAGGCACCCTCGTGCATGAGGGTGACGGCCTCGTTCTGTTCCTGGTGCTCCGTGTTTGTATTGTCGATGACCTCGATGCTGATGTCGCCGGCGCTCTTGCGGCCGGGGGCCCCGAAGTCCTGCACGGCGTTCTCGCGCTGGTCGGATACGGCGTCCTGCGACGGGTCGAAGCTCCAGCCGCCGAGCATGATGTAGTTCGAGATGTCGGTGCCTGCTTCCAGCTCGGCCATGGTGGGGGCCTTGATGTCCTTGATCGTCGGCACCCATAGTGTGGTGATGTTGCCATCGGCGCTGGTGCCGGGAATCTCTGTACCCAGTTTCAGGGTCATAATGCGCTCCTTTTAAGCAAAAGGCCACCCCGTATGGGATGGCGTTGAAGACTTTTGGTAAATGATTGGTTGACTATAATCGGCTCCACGTAAAGCGGAACCTCAAGACGCGCACCTGGTAGCGGCGCGCGGTGTCATCAGCGGTCAGACCGGCCGCATACGCGCCGGAATCCTCGTACAGGGTGAGCTGGCCGACCGTGTAGCCCGGCGGCCGGGTGGGGGAGCGGTTCGCCAACGCGGGGATCAGCATGTCGTCACACCAGATGTTCACGCTGTCGGCGGTGGTGCTGACGGCGCGAACCTCCATGAGCGCGGAGTGGGCGGTGAACCGCATCGTCTCCGCCGCCACATGGCGGTCGGTGGAGACGCGCGCGATGATCCACGGCGGCATCTCCGACTCCAACGGCTCCTCCTGCCGGTAGACCTTCACGCCGGACGGCATGGAGGGCAGCAGGTCGAGAACCGCATTGGTCAGGTCCATGACGCTCATAATCCGATGGCTCCTATCAGCATGTCGTCGGCGGCGTCGCCCACGTATTCGGCGAGCGTGGGCAATTCTTCTTCGGCGTAATGCTCGGGAGGCTTGTGCGTTCCGCCGCCTCGCGCGGTGCCGTAGAAGGCGATCGCGGCGACGGTGGGGCCCGTGTGCCCGTGTTTGCGGGTTTTGCCGGAATCTTCGGGGCCTATGTCCGCGTATATCTGCGAGCCGGTGGTTCCCAACTCGTATCTCACACGAACAACGTGCAATCCGCCGTTGCTGCTGGAATTCAGGTCGCTTTGGGTTTTCTCCTTGACGACCTGAGCCCCCTTCTTCACCGCCTGCGCGAGCTTGACCGAAGCCATGGCATGCGCGGCGGCGACCCTGCGGCCGAAAGAGGTCAGCTCCGAAGCGTCGATTGTCACGTCACTCATTGCTGTTGCCCACCTCCTTCACGTTCCACCGGCATGCGGTCGCATGCGACTTCTCCGACTGCATGTTCAACAGCCTGAGCTTCCTGCCCTTGAGGTTCGGGTCATTGGCTTCGGTTATCTCGCACACGTCGCCCGGCAACAATCCCGTGGTGCCGTAGGGGAAGTGCACGTACATGCTCCACACGGGAGTGACGGCGCCGAGGGCTTCGACGATGCCGCCCTCTGTGTTCTCGGCGGCCAGACCGCCGGAGGTCTGCACCTTGCACTTGCCCTCATACACGGTGTTCACGGCCGGTTCCACCAGTCCCGTTTCGGGGTCGGTGACCGGTTTGCCCATGTGCGTGACACGACACTGGTCGAACATGAGGCTATTGGCATATGAGCGCAGCCGTTCAAGGCTGGCGGTTTTGAATCGCGGTACTCTCACTGGCTCAGCCTCGCGTTCAGGAAGCCTGGATTGTCATTGTCATCGTCGAACCAGTCAGGAAGCATGTCGAGACTGGCATGCTCATCCCTTGTAGTGGAGATGACACCCAAGCCGCCGATGAGCGGCGACTGGTCGGCAATCAGATCGTCCAATGTCTGCATTTCGCTGGCGGTCAGATACAGGCCGGCCTCGTCGACCTTCCTGCTGCCACCGTCCATGCCATCGTCAATCTGCCGCGACCATGAGGTCTCGCCTTCCGGATTCGAATAGAACCGCCCGGCGCAGGCAAGTGTCACATCCTCGATGTCCTCCGGCAGCGAATCCACGAGGTTGTTGGATTCGTCGACCCAACTGCGTTTCGTGTACCGGCGGATTCGATTGGACGCGGCCCTCAGGCAGCGTTCCGCGCGCTTCCAGTCGGCCGATTTTTCGGGAATGTTTTCCCCGAGCCATTCGGCGAGATCGGCGACCTCGGCGAAAGCCGGCATTCTGACCTTGTCCGCCATAACGATCCCTTCTAGGCGATGATTCCAGCCGCCTTGAGCGAAACGAGTGCGGCGTTCAGCTGCTTCTTCGTTTCGTTCAGTTCGGTCACCACGGCGTCGAACTCCGCCTTGGTGGGCGCTTCACCCGCAGCGGGGTTGGCATCGGCGGAAGCGACTGCGGCCACGGTCGCGGCCTTCTTCACGCCGCCCAGCGCGTTTGCGCTGGCGGCGGGAAGTGAATAGGCGGGGGGAATGACGCCTTCGGCCAGCTTGTCCTTGGTGATGCCGCCTGCAAGCATTCCGTTCGTGACCGAACCGGCTGCAGGGGCCGATCCGACGGTGAGCGGGTGACCCGTCGCGTCGAATGCGGCGACCTCGGCCACGTCCTGTCCGTCGATGATGGCGGGCTGGGAGATGAATCGTATCTGCTTGGCCATCACTTGCTCGCCTTCGGGGTGATGAAGCCCGCCGGATACTGGGTGCCCTTTGCCGCGACTCGGGTAATCGGGTTGGCGACCTGGAAGCCGACGCGCATGACCACGCGCAGAGCCTTGGCGTCCTGCTGCATGAGGTTGTAGAGAACCTTGCCGTCCGCGTTGCTGATGACGCCCTGGTCGAACAGCTGGTAGGTCATGTCCTGTCGGATGCCGACCACGAACTTGCTCCAATCGGCGGCGAGCAATACCGCCTTGGTAGCATCCCATGCGCCGTTCTTGACCTCGTTGAGCGGGTAGCCGTACAGGTTGGAGGGGGCACCCTGCGTCAGGCTGGGCGTGTAGACCGGCTGGCCGTTCGCGTCGCGAAGGCCGACGAGCTGCCAGTTGAGTCCGGGCTGGCTGGCGAAGCCGTTGACCGCGTAGCCTTTCTTGCTCAGGTTCTCGCCGAGCTTGGCGACATCCTGCGCGAGGTCGACGCCGGTGCCCTGCGCGATGTTCGTGCCGGCGGCGGTAGCTCCGGCGAGGATGTCGAGACCCCATGTGACGGGCTTGTCCACGCCGAAGATGCCGGCTTCGTCGATCTTCTTGCCGAACGCTTCCGCGATGAGCGGCTTGATGGTGTCCCACAGGTTGATCTTCGCGTCATCGACCACGGAATCGGGGATGGGCACGATGACGGCCATCTCCTCGGCGGTGATGTTCACGTCCTCCCAGCCGGTCTTCGTGGTCTGCTTGAGTGCGCCTTCCTGCACCCAGTAGGCTTCGGGCAGGGATGCGAGCACGGGCTGCGTCTTCTTCTTGGAGCTCATGCGCATGCGCTTGGCTCGGGTCAGGAGAACGGAGGATTCCAGCACGGTCTGGATGATCTCCTGGGAGACCTCGTCGGGGATGAGGCTCGCGCCCAGGTCGGTGCGGCCGATGGTGTTGTTGAAGTTGTCTGCCATGATAGGTTCCTTACTTGTCTGTGATCACGTCGCGCAGCCAGTCCTTCGACTCCGTATGGGACGGGTCGGAGCCGCCTGACGGGTTGGCGCGGATCACGGGGTTGATGTTCTTGGAATTCGCGTCGCCCGCCTCCTGTGCGGGAATGCGTGCCGCAAGCTTTGCGGCCTTTGCTGCGATCTCCTCGGGGGTGCCTCCTCCGATGAGGTCAAAATCCTGTTCGGTCAATTGTGGGTATTTGGCGCGGGCCTCGGCCCATGCCTTGGCCTGATTGACCGTGGCGAGCTGTTCCTGCGCCTCCTTGAGGTCACGCTGCAGCTTCTCCTGTTCGGTGAGTTTCGCGTCCTCGATCTCGCGCAGTTTCGCGCTGTTGGAGTCGTTGGACTCCTTGAGCTTCGTGTTGTCGGCGCGCAGGTTTTCGATGAGTTTCCACGCCTTCTCCGGGCTGAACTCCTCACCGTCGCGCTCCCACGGCGGCTTCTGGCTCGAATCGTCTGTGTGCTGGTTCGGCTCGTTTCCGGCAGCGCCGGTATCTGGCTCCTTGACCTGGTCTTCGGTGTCGTCTGACATGATGGTTTCCTTTCCGCCCGACCTGCGGGCATAAGAAAAGCCACCATGAACTTCACGGTGGCTTGGATGTTATGTGTGGAAAGGTGAAAGGCCGGGAACCTTCCACCAGACCAAAAGGTTTAAAGGGTGGAAGGCACCGGCCTTCTAACTCTTATTATACCCTTTGAGACGCCGTTCAATGGCTCCGTCTTTGTACAGGATGATTTCCCTGATTCGACTGTTCGGCCTTTGGAGTTTGCTTTCGCAGTCGGACACGATCTGCTCGATTGGTTTCGGACAGTCGGTGATGTCGAGGATTATGCGGGGGGCTTGTTTCTTCGCCGTCGTCAAAGCGTTGAGGACGGTGTTCTTGCCGCTCCCGTGGAGTGTTTTCAGCTCCCAGCTTTCTCCGTCGATATAGAAGTCGGGCGTCTTGACGTTCTGTTCGTCGGCTGGTTTGCGGAATGTGACGTCATGCCCGAGCTCCGTCATCCGTTTGGCGACAGTTCTCTCGGCGTCGGACGGATTCGCCCCGGTTTCCACCCAGTATCCGTCGGAATGTAGCACGGCGGTTGCGCCGTTCGGCGATGTTCGAACATTGCCTACGTTCGGAATCTTACCGGCCATGCGATTGGCGCGTCTGGCGGCAAGGAACTCGGGGGCGCTTCTTCTGGCCGAACTGTCACGGAATTGCCCGTTGCGGCGCATGAGCGGCAGAACCGTTTCAGCCGTGCGCGGTGTTTTGGAGGGGAGGCTTTCGGCGGCACGGTAGTATTCGTCGATCCACTGCTGCTCGCGTTCGGTGGGGCGCCAGTCCCCGTACACGATTTCGACGGTGCACCCGCAGTGCGGATGGTATTTATGGCCGTCGGACGCGCGAAGACCGGCCTTTTCGTCGCTCGTGTAGACGGGTCCTCTGGTGACCAGCATCGCGCAGAACGCGCACGGGTCGCCGTCGGAGACGCGCCGCCAGCCCACGGCCCTCGTGTCCTTTTTCGCCCAGTTCTCTATCGTGGTACGACCGCCGGTGAGCACTGCCTCATGGAATATTCCGAGGAATAGGCTTCGCGCCGCCGCGTAGGCGGCTTCCTGCGTTTCTCCTCGCGCGATATGCCAGAGCACATTCGTGGCACCTGTCCAGTCGATGTTCTGCGCGGCCTGCCTGCGGTCGAAGCGTGGCATGGCGGTTTCGAAGCCGCCGTCGCCCGTCTCGGCCTCCCGGAACCGGGGCAGGTAATCGTTCGCGGTCTGGGCGCTAATCCGCCACCAGGTCTGCAACAGTTGGAGGATGGCGTTCTTCCATATCGGCTGCGTGCGTTTCAGATCGTTCGGGTCAAGCGTGGAGTCCCAGATGCGGCGGGCCTGGCTGTCGGCGGTGATGGCGAGCCTGACCTGCGCGCGCCGGTGCTTGTCGGTAAGCAGGGCACCGTCACTGGTTCGCGCCATCATCGACCGCCGGTCCGAGCTGAGCCTGATACGCCTGCACGGCTAGCATGTCCGCGTCCGGATGGTTCTCCACCCATTCACGCCATGAGTCGGCGCGCGACTTGGATACGCCCGGAATCATGTCCCACAGCTGCTCCTTGGGCGCGCCGAGCATCTGAGCGGCCTTGCCCAACGCATCGACCGCCTGGTTGATGGTGCGAACATCCGTATCCTCCCACAATGGGGTCAGATCGAAGTTGCGCGCATCATCCACGCGGCCTTCGATGCCTGCAGCCAGACGCAACACGTCCATATGGCTGACGCCGAAGCTTTTCTGCCGTTCGTCACGTTTCGCGTAGAAGCCGGCGCGGCTTTCGGCTATTCCGGCATCGCCCACGTTGACCATCTTCCCGAACGCGGTGGTCGGGGTCTGGCTGACCGCCGCCAATTCCTCCACATCGGCCTGTTTCGCCTCGATGAGGCTGGACAGCGCGGTTTCCGGGAGCGTGCCGAACTGGACACCCTCGCCGCCGGCGAGAATATCCTCCTGGCTGAGTTTGGCCTTCCGGTCAGCCCGCTGCTCGTCCGACAATTCGGTCATGTCCAGACCGGTGACGGTGCGTACTTTCCACGAATTGTAGTGTTGGGCCAGAAGCCGGTCGTAATTATCCTTGTTCAATCGGTTGGCAAGGGGGATGAACGGTTCGACCTCGCCGGGTGCCCTTCCCTGCAGGTCGAGGTCGTTCGTGTATCGGATGACCGGACAGACCGGTTGCCCGTAGGAATCGGTCGCCAGATGCGGCGTGCAGTCCACGAACTCGTAGACACCTTGCTCGCGTCTCCACTGCCATACGTTCCATGCATCCCATAGCTCGTATGAGTCCACGGTATCCGACAGTCGCCGGCGACGCATGAACACCTGCGGATATGTGTCGCGTGCCGGATCGTCATATAGGGCGATGCTTTCGCGCGGCGACCAGCAGTCGATTCCGGCCCTTACGCCGCCTTCCGGGGATTCCACGGCGCGCACGGTCGCATACGCGCAACCGTAGGCGATGGCCGCCTTATGCAAGGCGACCTGGCGGCGGCCCATGCGGCTGGCCACCCATGGATGCCAGAACAGGCGGGCCGAATCCGTGTCCTGCTTGCCGGGAATATCCACACCCTCCAAGTAGAGGGTCTGGGAGATTGTGGTCACCACAAGCCTCAGCCATGGCGTATGACCCATATCCCTAAGCATGCGATGCTCGGGGGTGGCTCTGCGCAGGCGGATCGGTTTCGGATTCCACCGCCACCAGCGGTCGATGCGGTTCAAACGGATGATCTCCTCCTCGTAGGCGGGCAGCAGCAGCTCCCGCAATGCTTTCGCGGCCGATTTCTCATCCGCGTAACCGGTGGTCACCATACCTGTCCACCGCCTTTCTTCCGGTTGTTCAAATATTCGCGTCGCATGCCGCGCGCGGCTATGGCGCAGAATGCGAGGTCTATCTTCCGTTGGGACTCGCGCCCCTCCTTGGCGATGCTCATGCCCGCCTTCGTGGGCTGGCGGCGCGCGTTGAGCATGTGGGAACGCAGTCTCGCGTCGCCATCATGGGGAAAGTCCTTGTCGCAGATCGCGGTGTACGCCTGGTCGACGTAGGTGACGAACCTTTTCTGCACGTCGAGGCGAACCATGTCGAACATGATGCTGTGCCTGTCACGGCCCTCGGGCCGCGCCCAGAGCTTCAATCGTCGCCCGTATTCGCGATGCCATGCGTCGAACAGAGGATCCCAATAGTGCAGGCCGGTCTCGTCGTCCAGCACGTGGCTGGGGTCGCCCCAGAAGGAGACCACCCGGTAGGTTCGCATGGCTTCTCGCACGGTGTCGTCCACGCTTTCGCGTGGCACCTTCCATGTTTCGCCGCGTTTGCCGGGCGGCCTTTTCCATAGGCCGAGCGGCTTCGTGAAACCGTCGCTGACCCTGCAGGCCACCAAGGCGGTGGCGTCGTCGGTCAGTGAGCAGTCGAGGAACATCGTGATCTCCTCGCCGGCCTCCAGCTTGAGCTCGGGATGCTCGTTGGCATCCCATTCCTGGCTGGTGACGTAGGCGTCTTCCGGGGCCTCGCACTGGTTGTACCATTTGCGTCGGCTTTCGGAGACCGGGTTCTTCGGGTCGATGATGGTCTTGACGATCTTCGATGTGGTCAGCCACGTGGAATCTCCGCGCACGTCCTCGATGACCTTCGGAATCATGTCCACCGTCATGGGGGTGTCCGGCGCGGCTTCGATGCTGTCATAGAGCAGACCGTAATCCATGTATTTCGGCCGCAGACCCTGATCGTTGCTGTTCGGGTCGCCCTGCGTGCCCTCCCATGCCTCGCGCACCCTTTGGGCGACGCTGTCCTCGCCGTCTCGGTAAGCGTTGCAGATGTCGAGCATCTTCACGTTCACCGATTCCTCGGACTTCGCCGCGTTGCCGGACAGCACGCCATCCATGTCATGACCGCCGTTGCTGGAATTCCAGTTCTGCGTTTCGTTGCGGATCAGGAACGTGGGACGTCCGCCCTCCAACGCGAGCGGGCTTGAGGTGACGGCCTCTATCTGGCGGCTGTCCCCAAGCGCGTACATGTTGAGCTTGCCGAGCTGTATGCCGTACATACGCCGGGTTTCGGCGGGAATGAGTCCGGGCAGCAGCTTCATCGTGTTCTTCGTCTGTTCCTGTGAGACGGCGCACACCTGCACCCATGCGTTCGGCTCCTCGCGGCCGACTGGCTCGCCGTTGTGGTCGAACCGGTCGAAGGTCAGGTCGGCGAAGCAGCTGGCGACGGCGCCGCCGGCCGCCATAGGATCCTTGCCCCAACCCTTGAGCCGCTGCAGCACCGCATTGTCATGAACAGGCACGCCATGCTCGTCCAAACTGTAGAACCACAGCCAGAAACGCGCCTGTTCGAGCGTCCACTTCCATGGGGCACGCTGTTTGGCGTTACGCAGCCAACGACCGCTCCAAGCCAGGAAATTCCAGCCCAAAGTAAGATCGGGCAGCGCCCAGCCGTCGCCGTCGCGCTTCCATGTGGGCCCGATGGTGACCGGATCGGTATTCCATTCCCGTGCGGGCTCGCTGGCCAGGGCGTTGCGGTACCAGTCGATGATTTCCCGGTATTCGGCTTGATGGGAGGGGATGTAGGCCGCGGATCGTCTGGTCAGCAGCCTCGCCATCATCCACCGTATGCCTTTCCCCACCGCGATTGGGCCACGTCACGCATCCTTGAGGACCTGTCGCCCTCATCGGTGGCGGCGCTTTCCTTCTCATCTGGTTCCGGCATGACGATGCGGGAGAGCGTTTTGGCGAGATGCTCCTCGTCGAGCCTGAGCTGCGCGAGCAGCGGATGGGCCACGACCTGTCCCTGACTGCCGGAGACGGTCAGGTCATCGCCGATGGCCCGACGTTCCTTGACGATGCGGTCCGCGGTGTAGCAGGCGTTCTCCAACATCCGGTATTCGGATTCCGTGAACTCCCATTTGCCGGTCAGGTCACGCCACAGGGTCTGCCCTTTGCCGTCCTTCATGAGCCCGGAGGGCATGCGATGCCCGGCCGTTTTTCTTGGTCTTGGCAACGTGCACCTCCTTTCCGCGGGTCAGGCGAGACGTGCGATCACGTCGAACAGGAACGTCAGGTCGGCGAGTTTTGCTGGGCTTTTGCGGAATCTGTGCCCCGTATAGGTCATGTAACGTCCCAGACTGTAGGCTTCTATGTTCATGCCGAGCTCGTTGCGGACCTTCAGTCCGGTTCGCTCGCCGCAGCGCCCCCAGATGTGCAGTCCGTTTCCGGACGGGCTGATTTCGATCCATGTGGAATCGGCAACCGGGGCTATCAGCATCTTCGCCCACGGGGCCAGATGGTTGCGCTCGTCATAGCAATGGTCAAGGTCGATGCACGCGAAACCGTCACCCAGCGCGAAGCCAAGGCCCTCGCCTATATTGGAGGATTCCACGTGTGGGAGCGCGGCCCATGTGGACGGATCAGTGCTGGACGCGGGGGATCCATCACTGGTGACCGGCAGTTTCGATGTTCCGTCGCCGCGGGTGATCCTGCGCCAGCGCAGCCAACGATCGGCCATCGCCATCGCCGAAGGAACCGGCATCTGCCCTCCGGTCCTGTGCGCGGCTTGTCGGCATCGGTCGTCGCAGAACCGGCGCTTGCGCCCCGGTCCTTGGGATTCGGGGAGTTCCTTGTCACAAAATTCACATCGTGTCACGTTTTAATTATATCGTGACAACGCTAATAAAACAACAAAACGGCCAAATATCAGCGATTATCAAATATCGTGACATCACATAAATAACGTTCATGCCAGAAGTATAAAAGCCGCACGGGGAATGCCACGTGGCCCCATACGGCATGTAAAGCCGTCCAGAACAAGGCACCAGGAAACGTTCCGATAAAAATGGGATTTTGCGAAAAACGGGCGCTTATGACGCATGCACAATCGGAAGTGCTATCCGGCGGTTTTACCGGCAAGCCGGGGGAGTCCCCTCCCACCCCGCTCGGGTCAGTCGAGCAGGCCGGGAAAACGTTCCTCCGGATGTTTGCGCATTCGCTTGCGCTTGGCGTTCCTCTCTGCGTTCTCACGCTCCGTTTTCGCTTTATGACAAGGATGCGACAACCATTGCAGGTTGTCAAGACTGTGATCGTCTCCCGCGACGATGTGATCGCAATCCGTGCCGATTCCATCACATTCGGGAACGTGCCGCTTCGCCTGGCACAAGCCGTGAGCCCGCGCCCTGACCAGCGCCCTGCGCTCGGGCCAGTCGTCAGGCAGCCGCGAACCTCTGTCGCTAGAGTTCCAGTTAGTTCGCTGCCTGCCGTGTCCCATGCCCCTCACATGTCCGTGGGCCCATAGAGACCATCACTATATCTTCCTCGATTGCCGAACGAACCGGATTGCTATTCCGTCCAGTCATTGCCATTGAGGATTCCCGGCACGTCATTGAGCTGCACATACGCCGAATACAACGCCGGAAGCGCGACGAGAATACTCGTGGCCACATGGCTACTGAAGAGCAATATGGCCATTGTCCCAATGCCATGGCTCCATGCCGGCAGTATATTGGGCAGCGTGATGACCATGCTCAGCAGTACCAGCACGGCAGCGCAGACCGAGCTATATGCCCCAGCGAGAATGTGGGATGCAGCCGAATCCAGCAGCCATCGTTCCGGACGATTCGCATCGTCGGTGCGTTTCGTCCCCTTAATGGAATCACGCCACGATGCCAACTGGCCGAATACGGAGATCAAAGCTCCGGCCAGAATACCCAGCATGGCGAGCAAGGTATCGGAGGAGAAATGTATTCTCATGGGCAAAGCCAATGCCGCAAGCACGAGAGGCACTCCGTAGATGAGAAAACCTCCGAGTTTCGACCTTCGTCCCTTCACAGTGTCGTCCACAGAATAGGTGCGCAGGGCTTTCCACTGTCCGTTGTAAATTGCAAGGGGATTCAAAGCTAGACTCGCCTCCCTCGTGCAACGTGTGTGATTACCATTATAAAGTGTCGATGTGGGGGATGTTGACATGAGACATCTGTGAGATTATGCGCAGGCGCTTATCTGCATCGACCCACAGGTCGTTTATGTTGCTGCCTGGGGGCAACGGGTAAGTGAAGAGGTCCCCAATGGTCTGTGCGGATACGGTTGTCTGGCTCCCGTTTTCCTCGAAGGTAAGCTGGCCATCATCCCAGTCCACGGTGTCGTGCAGATATCCTTCTGGGAAAATCGCGGCCACTTCCTGCGCGCTGCTTCTCTTATTCAAATCGTGTTTGTGGAGCAGTGCATTTACCCATTTTTGCAGAAGGGTCAGCGCTTTAGCTCTGAGCTTATCCTGCTGGATTATCGTAGTCACCGTTATGGAGTTATTTGTTCGAGGCCCGTGAGTAGTTCCGCTGCTTTTAAGGCTGAGGCGCTGCATCGTCACGTTGTTCGCGAGCGTATCGAACCGTTCATTATCGATAATCGGGCGCGGGAGGAAACGATACCATTTGCCGTTGGTGTCAACTGTGCCATTGTTGACAACGCATACTTGAAGGTGCCGGAAGAATGACAGGAATTTAAGAAGGTTGACCCCCGCCTCGGAACGTCCTCGCACCTGTGAGACAATATAGAACTTGTTCTTGTCTTCCGGGAACGCCAGGCGAACCCGGTAGTTTCTGCCTGTGGCGCTGTCGCTGATGTCGTTAACAACCCCTTTGGGATTCATCAGGGAATCGCGGTCGCCATATCGGCCTGTCGATACCCCGACCTCGATGACGCGGCCTCGTCTGGAATGTTCCAGCACCGTGAGATACGGGTCATCGGCTTTTGGCTGTTGTTTTACCAAGTCTTCGGGGTGGGGCAGGGACGTGGGTTTGCCGATCATGGGATTGCCCTGCATGTCCTGCAACGCGGATTCGATGTACTCAATGAGTTCGGTATCGCCTATATTCTCGCCGTCCGGTACCGGCTTGCGCTTGAGCCCTTCGAATACCTCGACCTCGAACAAGCGAAAGGCTGTCTTTTGAACCATATCGTTGCTCCCCAGCTAGAACGACATCAATGTAATTTGCGGTTATGTCACTGATTCTACATCGATATCGGAGGTTTGGTGTTCCGGCCGCTGGGGATTGGCCGGAACACCTAAGGGTCAGATACACGAAAACCCAGCCACGTGAGCTGGGTTTTTCGACACTTCTGCCACTGCATATTATGGCAACACTAAGCCATAACTGTCAAATCAGCGGGTCCGATGAGCAGCCGGTACACGTCGCAGTAGGCGTATCCATCCGCGTGACGGGGAATCTTGCCGCGTTGTCCCCACATGGTGATGGTCTTGCGACTGACCTTGATACCCGCCTCGGTGAAGGCCTTGGCGATGTCGGCGGCGGAGCCTCGCTTGGAGTCATCCCAGCATAATGTCTTGAGCCGCCTGAGTTTGACGGTCTGCGCTCGCTGTTCTCTGCCGCACACTGGACACGTGACCCACTGGTCGTTGGTTCCTGCGGTGAGCATGGTCTCGCATAGTTCGCACGTGCCGATCTCTCTGCGCTGCTCGGGTGGATCCAATGCGAGGTCGACTTTGCGGGCGAGGTTGTTGATGATGTGCATGTAGAGGCCGGCGTCCGCGAAGGTGGCGAGTTTGGGGTGTCCGGCGCATGCGATGAGCGTGGCCTCGAGGTCCTCCATGCGGGGATCTTTGCGCCAGTCCAAGGCGTCGATGCCGTCGAGGCAACGCCACAGTTCGCGCGCGGTCGCGTCGAGCATGTCGATCAGGTCGAGCACGTCCAAGCGTATCGGCGTCGGGGGAGTGGCCGTCTGGATTCTGACCGGCGAATGCCCTCCCGGATGCAATGTGGCGTCGAGGCTGTCATGCAACGGCGTGACATCACGCGCCAATCGCAATAATGTGCCGGCGAGGCGCATCTCGCACGTCTCGCACAGCGAACACCCCTCTTCGGTCATCGTCCTGCAGTTCTGACAGTTCACGTTGAGCCCCTTCCGGCTGGTCGGCTAGAATAATGCTTGGATCTCATCGCCCTGGCCGACCACGGTTGGGGCTTTCTCATGTTTGAGCCGTGAGTACGGCATGTTCCAGATGCGTTTGAACTCCTCGAGTTCGCGTTTCGTGAGGTTGCGCCCGCCCCACGGTTTGCCCGGCGGACGCTCCCTCTTCGGCGGCTTGAACGGTTTGACGCTCACCCGAGCCAAGTGGCACGTGTGCCCGGCGAGGTATTGGCCGTCCGGCCTGATGCCCGCGCTCCCGCTCACGCTGCGCAATAACGGATGTCCGACTGATGGCAGCCAGACAACCCGCGTCAACGGCCGGCCGAGGATTATCGCCACCGTCAGGTCATCACCCTCCACAAGTCCGCAGTCCCACGACTCCCACACGCTCTCCCTGTCCTGAATCACATACAGGCCACACCCCTCGCAGACCGTGACCACGAGCGGGCTGGATTTCGGGATGAACGCGCGAAGCCATGCTGGCTTGCGTTCACGGGCGCGTGGCCTGCTCACTCCTCCATTGCCTTTCTTCTTGCCGCGTCGAACGCGATTCTGATGATGTTCTCCAACCACGCGCCGGGGAGCGTGATGAACTTTCTGGTTTCGTCCATGGCGGCGGCAATCTCCTCTTCGGTGATTTCGCGTGACGCTCCGGCCTTGTATCCCTGTCCCCAAGCCCACTGCAGGCCACTGTCGACGTACGACGGGTCACGCTGCTTCTGCGCCTCGATTTCACTGCTGATGATGCTCATTTGTTTCCTCCGTTTCGTCGTTGAGTGCCGTTTCGATTCGTATGCACAGGTCGACGGCTTGCTGCCATCCGTTCCGATAGCCGATGACGAACGCCTCGGCCGGACTGTCGTTGCCCAGCCCCGATGAGGCCAATGCGTCGAGGGCCTGTTGGGTGAGGTCAATCGGTTCGGCCATGAGTCGCCTTCCTGTGTTTGTGTTCCTGCCTCCACACATGGTGCAGGAGGAAGAACATTTCGATCGTGCTGATTGATTCCCAGCATTCGGTTCGCGGGTCGTAGCGCCACCATTGCCCGCAAGTCGGGCAACGGTAGTAGCAGCCGGGCGCGTGCGGGTCGCATCGTTGACTCATGATTCCTCCACGTCGCTCATGAGACGCAGGGCCCATCTGCCCAAGGCGTCCAATACGGGTTCCCGCACCGACTTGTCGGCGAGCATGCGGGGATGGCATCTGTACAGGGCTGACTGTCCTTCGCTTTCGATGCTGCCGAGGGTGACTGTGGTGCCGTCGCCCTGGTCAAGCATGATTCTGATTTTCTTCATGATTTCTCGCTTTCAGTGGGTGCAGTGTTGGCAGCAAGGTTGTGGGTGGCTGAGGCAGATCCGCCTGCTGAGTCCGCAGTTCGCGCAGGGTTCTTTCCATATGGGTGAGTGGGTGTTTCCCATGGTGTTTTTCCTTTCTGTTGGTTACGGCGTGTCGGGAACAACTGCAAGGGTTTTCGACTGTTCCCGAGGGGTGCATCCAGTTGTTCCCGGTAGAATTGCGCCACGGGGCGCAATTATTTCTACGGGAACAGCTAGCTGGCTTATGCCGGTTGTTCCGGGAACAACTGGGAACAACTGGGAACAACGGGAACAACTAGATTTCGAGATGGTTTTCCTTGTCCGATTCGTTCGCCTCCTCCCTGCTCATCCGGTCCACGAAAGCGTCCGATTTGGGGTCGTTCATCTGCCGGTATGGTCTGACGCTGGCGTAGATGTTCCGGTTGTTGCGTCCGGAGCGGCTGCTGATCCATTCGCCTTCGAGCAGCCGGTTGATGGCGGTGAGCACGGTGGTCTTTCGCGCGCTTGACCCGTCATCCTTCAATAGTTCGATGATTTCGGTCTGGTTCGGCTCCTCGGGCGCGTTCTCGATGATCCGGCTGATCTTCTCCATAAGCCCGGTGGGTCGTTCGAGGCCGCGCTGTCGTGTGGTTTCATCGCTGGGCATCATGTTGGGGCGTGCGATGGTGACGCGCATGAGTTTCGGATCCGTGCTGTTGATTTCGATGCGTGCGGCTTCGCGCAGGTGGCTGCCGTTGCTGCTCCAGCTGACGGCGCAATGCTCCTCGATCTCGCTGATGCGGTCCTTGCCTGATTTGATGACGATGGTGCCGCGCACGCCCTTGCCGACTGGTTTGGTCATGTCCACCGAGTAGCTGATGCCGTCGATGAGTGCGAGTTTCTGCATGCTGCCGCCGGCGTAGCGGCCGCGATTGTCTTTGGACTTGACGACGTGGTCTATCAATACGACTGCTGGCCCGCATGCGCTGATGAGTCGGGGCATGGTGTTGTACCAGGCGGCGATGTCGTCGCCGCTGTTGCTGTCGAGTCCTGCGTAGGCGAGGCAGCTGGTGACGCCGTCGATGATGGTGAGCGTGGCCGTGTCCGCGTAGTCGAGGGTTTCGCGCCACCCGTCGAGACTGGTGGGGCTGGATGGTTTGGCGCTTGGTCGCACGTAGTGTAGGTGGCTGATTATCTGTTCGCCTGTCACGCCGAGCAGCAGGAGACGCTTGACCACATTGCGTGCGGAATCCTCGTAGTCGATGTAGATGACGTCACGGTTGTTCTTCAATTCCTGCGCGGTGGCGATCTGGGCTATCATGCTTTTGCCGCAGCCGGGTTCACCGTGCAGGTCGTTGACCGCGCCACGGTAGAACAATCCTTGCCCGTCCTCGCGCTGGAACACGGTGGGGGTGGGAGGCAGTTCAATGCCGGATGCCAACTGGGCGAGGTCTTCGAACCGCCAGCTGGAGGAGGCGTTTTTGTTTGCCTCGTAACTTTCCATTGAACCGTTTTGAACCTGAGATGCGGGTGCAGAACCGTTTTGAACCGGCGTCGTTCCAACGTTTTGAACCTGCTGTGGGTGACTTTCCCCCATTTGATTCGCAATCGTGTTTTGGGTGAGTTCGTTGAACTCGCCGGGCAGCATGCGTTCGATTTTCGACTGTTCGCACGGGTCCGCGTGCGACTGTATGCCGTTGACCTTCTCCATCGCGCCGGAGAGTATCGCCGCCCATTCGCGTGCCGCCTCACGCTCCTTGCCCGGACGGTCGGGTGCTATCTCGGCGATGAACCGTGGTTTGAGCTGGTTGATGGCGTCGAGCGCGCCGCGATGGCCTTCCTGCGCGAAGTTCACCAATGCCCATACGGCCTGCAACGTGGTGTCGTGGCGACTGCCTTTGCTGGCCGGGTTTGACAGCGTTTTGTTCAAAAATGTGTTGATGGCTTTGCACATACGGGTGTCGTATGTGCCGGTTTCGTGTGAAATCAGGGTATTGAAGGCTGGTTTCGGCGTCGTATGCTCCGGTTTGCGCAGGTAGTCCACCCACTTCCACGGCAGGGTAGCCAGATCGCTGATATGGGGGATCTGGCTGGTGGTCGAGCCGCTGGGAGTGTACCAGCAGTACATCTCGCCGGAAGGGTGAATCGACGGCCAGACCACGCTGTACCTGTGGCCGGGCTGCAGGATGTCGACGCCCTCGATTGCACCGCCCTTCCACGCGAGCCCTTCGGGCACCTTGTAGAACAGGTGGCGTGCCGGCGAGTCGATGCCGTGTGCCGTGCTGCTCCACGTGGCCGGCAACGCGCCCAGCTCCTGGCTGAGTTCGCTGATGCCTTTCGCCCCGTCTGCCTTGACCTGGTGCCCCTGTTCGGCGTCGATGTCCAGAACCAATACGCCTTCGGGGATGACGATGCCCGTGTTCGCGTCCGGGGCCGCCTGCGCCCAGACTTGCACTTGCTCGTCGGTGACGGGCTTGCGGCTGCGTCCCGTGAACCCGCTGGGCGGCGGGGTCTTGCGGCCTTCCGGCAGGGGGATGACCTGCATCCAGCCCGCCGCACGGTACAGTGGCGCGGCTGCCGCGTATCCGTAGATGTCGGTCATCCTTGAAACTCCTTTGACGTGATATGTGTGTGGTGTGGTGCCGTGCACGCCTTTGCATTCGTGCGGGCCGCTTGGATACGGCTACGGCGGTCGGGACTGGTATCAGTCCTTGTCGGAATCCTTGCTCTTGTGCCAGCCCAGGAGAACGGGCCTCACGCTCAGCAGGTCGTCCACTAGAACTCACCTGTTTCCGGCTGCTGTTCGGAACCCCCGTGGTATTGGGGTTGAGCCTGGTCGGTGACGGCGGTGACCGCTTCGACAGGCACGCCCAACAGGGCGGCGATCTCCTGCGGCGGCTTGCCCATGGCCTTCAACTGGTTGACCTTCATCGGATCGGCTTTCGGCTGCTGGGGTTGGCCAGGCTGTACCGGTTGAGCGGGTTGCTGCGGCTGCTGTTGCGCCGGCGGGTTCCACGGGTCGACCGGAGCCGGCTGATACCCCTGATTCGGGGCCTGCATGGGCTGCTGTGGCGCGTACTGCTGCTGCGGGTATGCCGGCTGGGCTTGCTGCATGCCGGACTGCTGGGGCTGGTTCATGGCGAGGTCGGCCGGCGACTGGTGTTCGATCACATATTCGAACAGTTTCGGCGCGTTCATGCCGGGCTTCGCCTCACCGAAACCGGTGAACGTGGCCGTGAAACGGTCGCCAGGCCGCACTTCTGCGGCCTTCCTCAGCCCGGCGTTGTGCAACGCCTGCAACCATGCGCGGCGCTGGAGGCCGAAGCCCTTGATGTACACGGTGCGCCGGCCGTCATCGTCCTCCACCATCGGATCGGTGACGCCGGTGTTGATGGTGACGAGCACCTGCATCTGCGGCTGTCCGTCATCGAAGAACCTCGGCTGGCGGGACTTGAAATCGCGGATCTGGTTGGCGGTCACGTTCTCGATGATTCCGCTGATCGACGTGCCGGGCTGTTCGAACTTCGCGCCCTTGCTGCTCTGCGATTCGATGCTGGCAAGCATCTGCTCCGGGGTCATGGACACGGCCGGGCGTGCCGGAGGCTGACCATACCCCTGCTGATACCCCTGTTGGGGGTAACCCTGCTGCGGGTAACCATACTGTTGCTGTGGTTGTCCGAACATGATTGTTTTCCTTTCGTTATTCGGTGAACTGGTATGCGGCTTCGATTAGGGGGATGAGTCGGAGCCATTTGTCGGGCACGTCCGGCCACGGCTTAGCGTCGAACTCGGGGAGCGCCGACATGTCAGGCCAGACCCGGCCCTTGCAGGAGAAGCACCTGTCCGGGCCGGCCGCCGGCAACTGTTTGATCCAGCTGTCGCGCACGTCGGGGCCCTCCGCCTGCTCCACGCAGTCCATGAGGTTGACGAGCAGTTGGGCGCGGCTCAACGCCCATTTGCCTGGCTCCGGGTCGAACCTCGTCTCCCAGGGCAATGCGTCGCCCAGACTGGTCTTGTTGCGTGGCAGGAAGTAGATGCAGTTGCGCTCCACCCGTTCGCCCTCGTTCTGCAGGCCCATGCCGTAGAGCGAGGCCTGCACCCGGTACTGCTGCGAGGGGCCGTGGGCCTTGACCTTGGTGACGGTCGTGTTGCCGACTATCTTCCAATCGATGGTGCTATGGGTCTTGCGATCCCACAGGTCGATGCTGCCGGTCACGTCGTAACCGCCATGCAGGCCCTGCAGGCGTCCGACTCTGACCCGGTATTCCGAGCGCCAGCGTTCCACGAGCTCGGTCACGTTGTCCTCGCTTGTGTAGGGGAATTGGCATGCCGGCTCCCCGTTCAGCTCCCGGAACATGGTCTCGAAGCGGGCGTGAACGCACGTGCCGATGAACGGCAGCCAGCCCGGGGAACGACGCTCCGGCCAGCCCGCCAGTTTCGCGGCGAGGCAGTGCACGCAGTCCGTGCCCAGTTCTGACGGGCCTATCTCACGCTGCAGTTCGCGCGGAGCGTTGGCGATATCCGCTTCGATGAGCTGGCGAATCTCCGGCCACAACAGTGGTTCCTCCACCGTATCCACCTTGGTTTTCGGCGTTGCGGGCGGCTTGCCCATAAGGGGCGCTGTTTGCGTCATGGGCGGTATGTCCACTGGTATCGCGTCACCCTGCTGTTGGGCTTGTGCGACGGCGAGAACGGCGTCATTCGTGCTCATGGTTCTTCAACTCCTTGAGAAAGTCGTTGATCTGTTTCTTAATGTCCGTGAGTGCGGTCTGGCTGAGCCGTGTGATGGCCACCGCCTCGTCCGAGTTGTCGAAGCGCAGCGTGTAGGTGCGGTCGCCGTCCTTCGCGATGGTTGCCGGTACGCTGCCGAAGGTCAGCGAATGCACGGGAAAACCGGTCTTGTCCTGCGCTTCCAGTTCGCGCGTGGCCTTGTGGATGCGTCTGGCGGCCTCGAAGCCCAGGTCGGTGATACGTTCCGAACGGATGACGTACAGGTCGTCGGTCAGCTCGTTGCCGTCCTCGTCGTGCAGGTCGTAGTCGGCGATGACGCTTTCCACGATCTGGGCGATGCCCAGGCTGGACAGTTCTGCGTTCATGAGACCACCACCGTCGGCTTGCCCGACATCGCGTAGTCGGCCACCGCGTCCGCCGTCAGCAGTTTTTCCAACTGGCTGAGCGGGCGCGGCTTCAACTGGTAGGCTCCCGGATACTTGGTGGCCGGGTAGGCTTTCTCGAACGTGCCGGCGTTGATGCGCCGCGCGCCCGGCTTCAACTGCACTTTCAGATTGCCGGCCTGGTAGGTGCCGACCGGATGCGAGTCGAGGATACGGGCCTTCAGCTCGTCGACCTCCTCCTGACGGGACGCGATCTCGGCCTGCAGTTCGACGATCCGCGCCGCCTGAGCCTCGAACAATCCTTGGCGCAGGCCCTCGTCGGGGTTTTTGGTTTCGACTTCCTTGAAATCCGGAGTCAACACGTTGTTGTCATTCGCAGTCATTTGGTTTTCCTTTCACGGTGACCTGGGCGTAGGTGGGGTACCACGCCGTCTGATGGTTCGGGTACTGGTTCGCGTGCCGGGTGCAGGCGCTGATCGCGTCGGACAGGCCGGCTATCGGCCCCAATGGGCCGCATGTCCTGCAACGCGGCATATAGAGACGCTTGTCAGGCATCCTGCGAGTCCTTGGCGGCGAGACGCAGTCCGGCGATGACGTCCGCCGAGGCGTCCGGGTTGCGCAGCAGTTTCGACGCGGCGACACCCTCCTTGACTGCCAGCTTGGCGATCGCGATGGCCGACGTGACCGCCGTATGCTGCTCGTCGGTAAGCATGATCTTGTCGGACAGCAACAGCTTGGTGGCCTTGTCGATAAACGTGCTGGCCGCGTTGGTGATGCCGTTCGCCGTCGGCACCAGGGCCGCCAGTTCGAAGCTCAGGTCCTCGTCGGATACGAGCGCCTGCTGCACCATGCGCGGCTCGTTGATCGGCTTGCTCATGATTGTTCTCCTTGCTTGTTCGGCCCCCGTTCCGGGAGCGGCTTGATTCGGATATAGAGATGTGGTTCGTATTCGTGCCCGCAGTACGTGTACGGGTCGCCGGACTTGCGTTTCCGGTATTTGCCTTTGGCTCCGTACACCCATAGGTCGGGCATGCGCTTGGTGGCATGGGATTCGACGACCTGCGCGTCGTCCACGTAGGCGACGCCGTTCAGCGAGTCCAAAACCAGCTTCAGCAGGTTGTCGAGATCCGGGCGGCCGCGATGGCTCATCCAGAATTCGGCCTCCAACCTGACCGGGCACTGGTATGGTTTCGCCTGCGGGTATTTCAGACGGAATTCCGCGAACAGGCGTTCCTCCGCCCTGACGGTGCGCTTCGGCGTGATGGCATGACCCCCGTAGACGCGGGGACGGCCTTTCGGCACGGGGTCGCCCGGCAGGCAGAGCGTGAACTCACTCGGCTGTTCCATCGCCGCCCCACTTCATGACGACCGCGAGGAACAACAGCGGCAGGATGATGGCCAGTACGAGACTGCCGGTGATCATCCACTGCGGCGTACCCACCGGGCTTGGTATGCGGCTGTGCGTGGCCGCGAAACCCGCCACCCAGCCCTCGACGAACGTGAGGGCCAGCAGGAGCATGGACTTCTGGCCGTCAGTCAGGCGTTGCTTCGGACGACGCATGCGCCGCTTCTTGCGCCGTAATGCTTCGATGCTCATTTCACGGCCCTCGACTTCTCCATCGCCACGATGCCGGCCAGATCCACCACGTCGGATTCGACCTGCAACACCTTGCGCATGATCTTCAGGTCGCCCTGCATGTAGGCGTCATAGCCGATCTGATGCGCCACGTCGAACAGATCGCCCATCATGTCCGCATACCGCTGCCACTTGTCCGCCTCGGGCTGGGGTTCGGGCTCGCTGGTTCCCCCGTCCAAATCCTTCTCCAATTCGACCTCCGTATCATTCAGGAGCCGCTCCATGAGCTCCTTGAGCGACATGTCCTCGGGAACCTCGACGCCGATGGCGTGGATTCCGCTAACCTTGTTGTTTGACATCACTGATTTCCTTTCTGAATTTGATTGGTGATGTTGGGTGTCGGCGCAATACCTTGGACAGTGCAACGCCGACACCGCTTATTTCTTTTTTCTCCCGGCATTGGGGCCGGGAAACCTTTATTTGCCGTAGACCAGTTCCTTGCGGGTGATGGCGCACCTGTTGTTCCGGTAGTCGATGACCTCGCGTGGATCCCACACCAGCCGACGGCCGATACGCTTCGGGGCCGGCGGGTATTTCCCGCCCCACCGGTCGTAGCAAGACCAGATGTAAAGAGTGCTCTTCGAAAGATTCAGGAATTCCGCCACCTTGCCAATGGGCCAACCGTCCTGTGCTTCTATCTGCTTGGACATGATTCACCACGCTTCTTGGCGAGCAGGCCGCGCCAGTCCACGGTCGACGCCCACTCGAATACCCGCAGGTAGTCCGCAAAAAAAACGCGGAGAACATCGATGGAATCCAGATAGGAGTGCAATACGTCCTTCGCTTCCTTCAGGTCACCGAACGTCCATTCGCTCCAATCGGGATAGAACGAACCGGTCACCCCGTCGAACGTGGAATACGTCAGGTCGAACCACAAGTCGAACATAGGAACCTTCGCTTTGAACACCGTCAGGAACAGGTCGGCCTCATCGTTCGGATCACATACCAATTCCATGGGGAAGGAATGTCTGTAAGAGTCCGACACGATAGGGTGGGTGAGAGATAGACGAAGATTTTTCTCAGGGAGAGCGCCGGCCATCACGCACCCGTTTTTCTGACTGAGCTCATCCCATGCCCGGTCAAACAAGGGGCGATCTTCTTCCGTGTAGGCGTAGACCTGAATGATGTGACCGTTCGGCAGTGTCAGATCAGCGCGTTGTGGGTCTCGACCGTTTCGCTCTCGATATGCGGCCTTGAGCTTCTTGCCGAATGTGCCACTCTTCGATCGCAGCTGCTTGGCGCTCAGATTCTTCTCCCGTAGATAGTCCTGTGTGTACAGGGGACGGGTCTTCGGGCCGAGCTCAGGTAGTTCCCCCAATTCCCGTGCGATCACGATGCGCGTCTTCGCTTCGAGGAAATCCGGGTGGACGATGCCCTGCGAAGCCTTCAACAGTTCGACTTGCATCATGCGCTCATGGTGAGCCGCCTCAAGCAGGTGTTGCGGACGCTGCACCTCGTATCTGCCGGTGCGCATTACGGTCGGCACTAGTTCGTGGTTCACCCAACGCTGGAACCGGATGACCATGTTGCGCGTGGCCTCGTCCTTGACTGCGCCGGGGCGGCGATTGTTCAAGGCGTGGATCAGGCCGGGCAGCGTGATGACGCTCATTTCTTGTTCTCCTCCAAGGGTGGGCACAATGTGCTTACCCTTTTCATCGGAGTCAAGATTGCGCAACATGTCCTTCGCGCTCTCGTATGCGAGTTTCTTCGCGATGGGGCTGGCGACGAACACCGGCTCGTCGGTGTTGCAGTCCAGTGCGGTGACCTCCGTATCTTCGAAACGAAGGGTCTGCAATGCGTTGCTCATTTGAGACCACCGTCCTCTGCTTCCACGGTTTCTACCTGTTCAATGCTTTCGATGTTGTTGAATGGAACGATTGTCGTAAGGGGTCCATCGGAGGAAGACCCGTCTTTGTCGAGCCATTGGACTTCGTAGAACGCGAAGCCGACGCCGGGGAGGACATCCACGTCAGCTGCGAGCAGCTGACGGTGCCCCTTGAACCCGGTCTTGAGCAAGGTTGCTACGCAGGGGAAGTCGTCGCTCCACCATGAGGGGAGGTCGAGGGTTTCGATTTCCTTGTTGTCGGTTAGAATGGCGTTGTTCATTTGAACCTTCTTTCATTTGATCTCGGCATCCGTGGCGGCGGATGCCTTTTTCATTTCCTTGCTGTCTTCGGTCTCCACCGTGTTTGCAGTCAGCCAATCTTCGATGTCGCTTTGTCGGTACAAAACCGTTCGTGGCGTCGCTTGGATGTAGCGGGGGCCTTTCTTCTGGTAGCGCAGCTGGGCCAGATGATTGGGCTTGAGCCCGTAGTTCTCGAACACCTCCTTGGGGCTGAGAGTCGGACTCATAGCAATTGCCGGCATTATCAAAACCTCCTTTCACAAGTTGTCGTTATGAGAACGTGATTAACAAGATAGCACAGAGTTTCAATATGACAACTTGTATTTTGCCTTTTGGCGTGTCGTGTTGTTAAATTGAGAACATGAGAATTAATGAAGCCATCTACGCTTATATAGATTCAATGAGAGCCGCCAAAGGCTTGACGTTGGATCAAATCGCGACTGAAGCGAGGCGCTATGGAGCAACATGGACACCGGGGTTCATTTCGGGTATGAAAAGAAATGCTTCTGCAGCCTCATTGTTCAACATGCTGATTCTTGTCAAGTCATTGGAGTCACTGACGGGAGAATCTCTTGTTCTCTCCGATCTTTTTCCTGGTGAAGGCGATATCAAATTAGATGGAGGAGCTTCAATTAGTAGAGAGGAGCTCCGCAAAGCCCTTAATGGAAATCATTTCGAATTATTGGGCGTACCGCCGAAGAAAATGTCCGACGATCCAGTAATACAACAAATCAATCAATCATTGTTGAATTCGATTCCGAGTATCATGGCAAAGGTCTCAGAATATTTAGTGTCAACCGCGCTTAACGGTCCAAACGAGATACGTAATAAAATGGTTCGCCATTCTCCAACCCTGTCCGAGCAAAGGGCGGCTAATAAGGTTAATATTACAGCCCCTGCTTTTGCTGCGATTTGTCTTTTAAAATACGGTCATTTCCTCGATGACGAAACTTCGCAACGAGCGGGTCGGAACGCCTCACCCCAAAAGCGAGGGCGAGAAACTCGCGGCGTCATTGAGGAAATCGATTTATGCCTTGACCACATGATTAACGATGGTTCAATTTATTTCCCCACTTTGCGTGACGATAATTCTATCGATCCGTCGACTCTTGATCTTGCCGCGAAGCATGGTGATATCGAGCGTGAGCAGGAAGCATACGAGGAAATGCCATGAGCGAGGACGCTTTGGAATACATCGCCCTGCAATGGGCGAGCCGAATACACGACCGGCCACTACCGGACAAGCTCGAAGGCGTGTACGACGCGGAGCATAACGAGATCATTCTCAGCGACAAGCTCTCGCCTGTCCAGCGCCGGTGCGTGCTGGCGCATGAGATTAGTCACGCCAAGCACCACGACATCGGGTGCAAGACCGATGCCTACACGGAGCAGCGGGCGGACGTTGAAGCCGCCAAAATGCTCATAAGCCAGACCGACTACGTCACTGCCGAAATCCTGTACGGCAACGACGAATGCGCAATAGCAAGAGAACTGAGCGTAATGCCATGGATAATCAGGGCATACAAACAATGGCTGCACGATAGCGTAGCCATCTGAAGAAAGAAGAAATAATGACCGAGCCAGCACCCATGTCGGCACAACCACCGGCACCACAAGACGAACAGCCGGAAACTGTATCTCCGGCACCACACCCGGCAGCGAAGAAACTTCCGATACCCGCCATCATCGCCATCACGGCGGTCGTCGGACTGGTCATCGGACTCGCTGGCGGGATTGGTGGCATGTACCTGTACACCACCCCGATCATCGACAATCTTCGCGAATCTTATTCACAGTCGGAGGCGAAGGCGCAGACCCTGACGGAGCAGCGCAACGAGCTCAGCGGACAAGTGGAAACGCTCCAGCAGCAGGTGGACGAACTAAAGCCGCAGGCCAACGAAGGCAGCTCGGGCCTGACTATTCTGGAGAGGAACGTGCGCGACACAAGCGGCACCCGCGTGGTCGAATACATCGTCCGCAACGACACGAACAAAACCCTTGACGACATCATCCTCGACTTCCGGTACCTCGACGCGAACGACAATGTCGTGGACAGCATGTCGATGAGCAACAATGCCAGTGTGGAGCCCGGCAAGACAGGCATCGTCACCGCATACGTCGCCATGGAAGCGGAACGGCAACCCACCGCGAAGAAAGTTCAGGTGGAAAGCGCGGCCGCCACCATCAACGGGCAACGCTATACCGTGGAAATCCCACAAGACCCAGCCGTGGAATTCTAACGAATAGATTCCAGCCGAACCATGGCATTGCGACAGAGAAAGAGCAGACAATGAAAAAAGCCGTTATGTTCCTGCTAAGCGCGGCAATAGTTGTATCCCTGACAGCTTGCGTCGGATCCGCGAAAACGCATGAGCTCAGCAAACAGTCATTCATTGACGATTATGGGTATTCGGAAGAATACTGGCCTTGGTCGGCGGACGATACGACCGTCGAATGCAAGGATCACAACGCCGTCATCATGACAATCGACGGGACGACGTACCCGCTCAACGGGATGGCGAAGGATTGGAAATACGCCAACGGCGATTTGAACAACGTATGGAAAGACAACCCCGATGTTGACGGGTTGAAGGTTGACGTCAGCGATTACAACCACATAGCACTCGGTTTCTGCGGCATCGATTCACCGTCGCTACATGATTCGACCAATTAAAAAGAATTGCCCTGCCGGCGTTGCAGCGCCAACAGGGCGAGTGAAACATCGACCAGTTTGCTTGTTGGAAAGGAGGACGCTTCGCCCACTATCCTACACGGGGCGAAGCATACCCGAAAATGCTAGTTAATCATGCGTGCACGGGAGTAACGTCACGTCCCGTGAAATACCGGGAGTGCGTGGTACGAATAGCGTCGAACGACTCGGAACCGATGACGGCCAGCTCCCAATCGCCAAGATGCTTGCCCATGTCCTTGCGGAAATCGGGGTCGGAGATCGCGTTCGCGTACCCGTTTGGGCCGGGGTATTCGCGCACGATCCTGTCACCGGTCTTCCGGTTGTACCGGATTACCATTCCGACCATGTTCGCCTCCCAATTTGAGCATCAGACTACCAGTATTATTAGCGATTTTTATTATCTTCTCAAGTTCCTGAGGATTCGGCGCATGATAATACTCCGTCAGATGGCGCATCATCTTGGTCACATTATCGAGGATATCCCCGACTGCGATTTCCTGTTCCGAGTCAAGAGCCTCCAGGCTTCTTATCCCATCGGATGTACCCTGAATCGCCTGAACAAGCTCCCTGCCCTTAGGGGAGTCGGGGTATTCTCCATACCTTATTTCTCTGCCATAACGGTCAGCTATCGCCTCATAGCAGTTGGCCCATGCGTCCTGCGGGAGAGTCCTAATTTGTATTTCTGCGAATATGCCGCGGGGAAGACCGGCGATGACGTGCACGGCCCTATATCCGCTATGAGGATGCTCCCTCATATCGGATATCTGGTGCTTGGGGAACAGCGAGGCAATGGCCTGAACCAGATCATTCTGCTGCTGGAGCGTCATACTGGCGGTGACCCTTGCGCCGATGATGTCATGGATCCGATACAAGGGTGTGCTGTCCTGCCGTATGAGCTTGTCCCTCAGGGTATCGACCGTTTTGACCCTGAAGGAGATTTCCGGCTGCTCGCCGATGATTCCGACATAGTCGATGCGGCCAAGCCTGTCCACCACATTGAGCAACACCCGCGAATACCAGACATAGACGGTCTGGTAGCTCAGTCCGGGAACTTCCTCGCCGCCTCGCACTATCTCGTCTCGGAGTGCCTTGATGCTTGCTCCGGTCCACGGTTTCGGCGGCACTTTGAATTCATCGTCCATCCTTATCAGGATATATCGGAATAGAGGCACTCATGGCGAATGTCACCAGATACAAGACATCAAAAGGCGAAGCACGCTATCGCGTGAGGTATCGCAAGCCGGATGGAACGCAGACCGACAAGCGTGGGTTCAAGAGAAAAATCGATGCGGAGAACTGGGCGGCCGAGCACGTCACCATCGCCAAGGCAACCAACAGCTACGTGGATCCGGAAGGCGGCAAACGGCTCGTCGGAGACCTGTATGAGCAGTGGCTGAAGGAAAAATGGCCGTTTTGGAAGGAAACCACACGGGTCAACGCCACCGACTCATGGAGGCTCTACTGCGAGGAGCGTTGGACCGATCGTCGAATCGGCACCATCACCCGCGCCGAGGTCCAGGCGTGGATCAGCGACATCATCGAGAACTCGGGCGCTCCATCCGTGAGCCGCCCGTACCAGACCATGCTCGGCATCTGCCGCATGGCCGTGCGGGACAAGCTCATACTCGACAATCCCTGTGAAAACGTCGAGCTCCCCAAACTGCCGAGGCGCAAGAGCCGTCGCGTGTACCTGACCATATCCCGGCTGATCGCATTCGCCGACGAATGCGCCAGAGGAAAGCATCTGGGGGAGGAGCGGCGGGCGCTCGTGCTGACATTGGGCTTCTGCGGGTTGCGCTGGGGCGAGGCGGCGGCGTTGAAGGCCCGTGACCTGGACTTCGACCGGGGAGTGCTGCATGTGGGCGGCAACCTCGTGTACGTCGGGGCAAGATGGGTCGAGGGCACTCCGAAGAACAGCGAGGAACGCGACGTGCCCATGCCTCTCATCGTCATGGAAGCGCTGAAACCGATATGCGGGGAACGCGAACCGGACGAAAGGGTGTTCCGTGACCTGCGTGGTGGTCCTATCATGAAGCAGAGCACGGCGAAGACGACCGGCTGGTGGCATCACGCGCTGGTGCGCCTGGGCTGGCCGAAGGAGGAATGGCCCACACCGCATGACCTGCGCCATACCGCGGCATCGCTGGCCGTGCACGCCGGGGCGAACGTCAAGGCGCTGCAGCGGATGCTCGGCCACAAGAACGCGAGCATGACGTTGGATGTGTATGCGGATCTGTTCGACAGCGACCTGATGGATGTGGCCCGTATGCTCGACGCCGCGGTACAGGTGGAGACGGGCGCGGAAGAATGTGGGCAAAATGTGGGCAAAAACATTTTGGAGCCCGTATGAAACCCTCAGAAACGTTGGAATCACGCCATTCCCATGAATGGTGATTCTTCAGCAAGTTAAAGGATGCCTTGAGCTGATTCGTTCTTGGCGCCCCTCTCCGAGGTGGGGGGACTGGCAGTGAAGCTGACTGAGGGGGAGCTCGGGTACATCCGCAAGCTCCCCCTCAGTTGTCTAGCGACGACAGTTCCCTTCAGAGAGGGATGCCAAGTGCCGCTAACTATTTCAGCAGTGAGCGGCACATGGAGCGATATTCGTTAACGTAGCCGCCGCCGAAGAACACACAATGGCCGGCAATGGGGTAGAGCTGCCAGAGCGTGATGCGATCCTGCCATCCAGCCTTCAGCGGATGCACCGACTGATAGCCCTCGGTAATCTGCGTCAAATAACTCATACCGAACAGGTGCAGCATGGCCAGATCCTCTTCACGGTGACCACCATGTGCCGCCGGGTCGATGAGCACGGCCTCGGTCTGTCCGGAATCAGCAGTCCACATCACATTGCCACTCCACAAATCACCGTGGATGCGGGCTGGCGTGTCTTCGGCGGCACGGCCCATGATGTCAGGCAATGCCTCGATTACCTTTTCCGTCAGATCGACATCACGCTGGTCAAGTTCACCGCGCTTGACGCCAAGCTCGACCATCGGGCGCAGACGGCCATCAGCAAAGTAGCTGATGGGATCGGTCCATTCGCCGGTATCCATCTTTACCGGATCCTGCAACGGCCCGAAGTAGCATGTGCCGTCATATCCTTCCGGCGCAGAACCGAAATATTCGGCACCGGCATCATGCATGCGTGCGAGCGCCGCGCCGAATTCCAATGCGGCCTTGGCCGTGGGGGAGGAGCTGTTCACTCGCTCGATGTCGAGATAGTCTTTGCCCCAGTCATAGACCTGCACCACACGCGGGCCACCCTGCGCATGCGCGGCACCCAACCATTGCAGTCCGCGTCCTTCGCATTCGAAGAATCCCTGAGGAGCAAAAGCCCTGCTTTTACGATATGTACTCATAGCCGTTCCCTCCAGCATGGTTGTGACGTTTTGCACTCGTATTCATTGTAGAAGCCGTGCATGTTACCAATTCTTAGTGCTGTTCTACACCCCAACCGGTAGGGTGTTCAACGTCATAACACATTACGTATAGAGAAATCTCGAGGAATTATGAACCTCTTCCAAGCGATTGTTCTCGGCATCGTTCAGGCACTTACCGAGTATCTGCCGGTATCGTCCAGCGCGCATATCCGCATCGTCGGTGATTTGATGTTGGGCTCCGACCCCGGCGCTGCTTTCACTGCCATCATCCAGATTGGTACTGAGCTGGCGGTTATTCTGTATTTCCGCCATGACATCGCCAATATTCTTACTCACTGGTTCGCATGCCTGTTCGGCAAGAACGGCAAGGACTGGAAGGCCCGCATGGGCCGTGGCGACAACTATGCCACGCTCGGCTGGAATATCATCGTCGGCTCGATCCCGATTGTGATTCTTGGCTTCACTCTGCAGAACGTCATCGAGACCACGCTGCGTAACCTGTGGATCACCGCGACCGTGCTGCTGCTGTTCGGCATTCTGCTGTGGGTTGTGGATGCCCGCGCCAAGCAGACCAAGACCATGGACGATATGACGTATCGTGATGCGTTCCTCTTTGGTCTAGGTCAGTCCATGGCCCTGATTCCTGGCGTTTCCCGTTCGGGCGGCACCATCACCGTGGGCCGTGCGCTTGGCTATGAGCGTGAGGCCGCTGTGCGTTTGAGCTTCCTGATGGCCATTCCCGCCGTATTCGGTTCCGGTCTGCTTGAGGCCGTCAAGGCTGTCAAGGACTACAAGACCGATGCGATGTTCCCCGGCTGGGGTCCCACACTGATCGCCATGGTCATCAGCTTTATTCTGGGCTACATCGTGATCATCGGATTCCTGAAGTTCGTTTCCTCGTTCTCCTACAAGGCGTTCGCCATCTACCGCATCGCCTTGGCAGTGGTGGTTGCCCTCCTGCTGATCGCCGGTGTGTTGCCGGCCATCGACCCGTCAGTGGCCGCAGCGGCTTAAAGAAACACTGCATCGTCAATAATGCTCCCGCTGGCAGGAGCTGGCTCGCTTTGCGAGTCTGAAGGTGGTTCTGTCTGGAATGCCCAGTGACCACCCTCAGTCGGCTATGCCGACAGCTTTCGCCGGCGGGAGCATTATTGTATTCTCAGGTCAGCTACCCATTTGGCGTAGGAACGCCTCGGCCTCTTTGACGAGCTGTTCCGCTTGGGGCGCGCCCAGCGAGGCCTCGGCGTCGGCCTTCTGCTTCAGGTCATAATCATGCTCAAGATGGGTCACATAATCCTGCAGCTGCTCGTTGCAACGCACTAGTACCGATGCCTGTGATTTCCATTGTTCAGCCTTGCGTTCCAACTCGCTGACATCAAAAGAGAAACCGATGCGATGCCCCAAAGCATCAAGCAGGCGCATGGTGCCCGCCGCGCATTCGTCGCTGCCGAGATATTGGGGGATGCAAACCCACATGGAGGCATGGAACATGCCACGTTCCGCAGCGAAAATATCCAGCACGGTGGGGATGCCCACAGGACCGTTGTATTCCCGGTCTCCCTCACACTGGCAATTGCCGTCGCTCACGGAAATGGGCAGAGGCCTGGTATGGGGGCAATCAGAGAACATCGAGCCGAGAGTAATCACACCATCCACATCGAGTTCTTCAGCGATGGCGAGACTCTGGCTGCAGTATTCCTTCCAGCGGTAGTTAGGCTCAGGCGCGATTTGGGCAAATATTCGATGCCCCTCATCAAGCACAATCTCGTAGAATGTAGTCTGCGGCCAAATAAGATCAGTACGACCGGATACATGGCACAGCATGGGACGAGACACCTGATAGTCATAGAAGGCGTCGCAGTCTATATGGCGAATCTCACGGGATTCGTAATGCTTGACCAGATAACGGACGACGTTCGAAGCCGCCTGGCAAGCATCATTCCATCCCTCGAAAGCGGCGATCATCACCGAACTTGGGGTATTCGCATCTTCACTCATACCTCTAGAGTAACGTGGACTTGATGTCATATATGTTTGCTTCAGCCATAAGCGAGGAGTCAAGAACGGCACACCAGAAACGACACGCCGCAGCTGGACGAACTACACGCTTGTGAGTATAGTAAACACTCGTGCTTTGAGCGGGGGAAAGCCTCGTGAGGCACATGCGGACATAGCTTAGTTGGTAAAGCGCAACCTTGCCAAGGTTGAGACCGCGGGTTCGAGTCCCGTTGTCCGCTCTAGGTCCGATGAGTTGACAGACCTTACGGTGGGTTAGCCAAGCGGTTAGGCAGCGGCCTGCAAAGCCGTATAGACGAGTTCGACTCTCGTACCCACCTCTCAGGCAGACGAAGAAATTCGCTTGCAGGAGCATGACCCGGGCGGTTGGCGCAGTGGTAGCGCACTTCCCTGACACGGAAGGGGTCACAAGTTCGAATCTTGTATCGCCCACTTGATGGATTGCCGGCAGGTGACTGCCGGTTTTTTCATCACTGCCTCGGGCGATTGGCGCAGCGGCTAGCGCACTTCGTTCACACCGAAGGGGTCGTAGGTTCGATTCCTACATCGCCCACTGGAATCCGCTTCTCACGGCGGAATCCTTTGCGGACATAGCTTAGTTGGTAAAGCGCAACCTTGCCAAGGTTGAGACCGCGGGTTCGAGTCCCGTTGTCCGCTCCACCAAAACCTCGCTCCGGCGAGGTTTTTTCGTATTTGTTCAGGCTTTGCCAAATGTCGTACACCCAACCTATCGTGGCCTACGTTGATTACCCAGTCCAGGCCTGCACATTAGTACCGCGGACCCCGATAGCAAAGGACAAATCATGGCGCAAGCTACCATCTCCATCACAGTCAACGGCGAAGCAAAGGAGGTGGAAGCAACCACTACCGGCGTCGAATTGTTCGCAGAAGACAAGAACATCGTTGCGGTCAAGCTCAACGGCGAAAACCGTGACCTGTACACGCCGCTTGCCGACGGCGACACCGTAGAGCCCATCACGCTCGATTCCGAAAACGGCCTCGCGATCATGCGTCACTCGGCCACCCACGTCATGGCCCAGGCCGTGCAGGAGGTCTATCCGAACGCCAAGCTCGGCGTCGGCCCGGTGATCAAGGACGGCTTCTACTACGATTTCCAGGTTGACAAGCCCTTCACCCCGGAAGACCTCAAGGACATCGAGAAGCGTATGCAGCGCATCATCAAGTCCTCCCAGTCCTTCCGCCGCCGTTCCGTGACCGAGGAAGAGGCCCTGAAGGAAGAGGCCGACCAGCCCTTCAAGATCGAGCTGATCGAAGACAAGGAAGCACACCTCGACCCGGCCGCCGCCACCGAGATTTCCGAGAAGGAACTCAGCTTCTACGACAACGTCGACCGTGACGGCAATGTGGTCTGGAAGGACCTGTGCCGCGGCCCGCACCTACCGAACACCCGCTACATCAAGGCTTTCAAGATTGAGCGTTCAGCCGCTGCCTACTGGCGTGGCAGCGAGAAGAACCCGACCATGCAGCGCATCTACGGCACCGCTTGGGCCAACAAGGAAGATCTCAAGGCATACCAGACCCGTCTGGAGGAAGCCGCCAAGCGAGACCACCGCAAGCTCGGCGCCGAGATGGACCTGTTCTCCTTCCCGGACGAGATCGGCCCCGGTCTGGCTGTGTTCCATCCGAAGGGCGCTGCCGTGATCAACGCGATGGAGGACTACTCCCGCGAAATGCACCGCAAACACCACTACAGCTTCGTGCAGACCCCGCATATCACCAAGGGTGGTCTGTACGAGACTTCCGGTCACCTGCACTGGTACAAGGATGGCATGTACCCGCCGATGCACCTCGATGAGGAGTACGACGCGGACGGCAACGTGACCAAGCCCGGCTTCGACTACTACCTCAAGCCGATGAACTGCCCGATGCACAACCTGATCTTCAAGTCGCGCCAGCGCTCCTACCGTGAGCTGCCGCTGCGCCTCTTCGAGTTCGGTACCGTGTACCGCTACGAGAAGTCCGGCGAGGTCCATGGCCTGACCCGTGTGCGTGGCTTGACTCAGGACGATTCCCACATCTACTGCACCCGCGAGCAGATGAAGGACGAGCTGACCAGCCTGCTGACCTTCGTGCTGAACCTGCTCAAGGACTTCGGTCTGTCCGACTTCTACTTGGAGCTCTCCACCAAGGATCCGGATAAGTACGTCGGCTCCGACGAGATCTGGGAGGAGGCCACCCGTACCCTGCGTGAGGTCGCCGAGGCATCCCACCTCGACCTCGTGGCCGATCCGGGCGGGGCCGCCTTCTACGGCCCGAAGATCTCCGTGCAGGCCCGTGACGCCATCGGCCGTACTTGGCAGGTCTCGACCATCCAGCTCGACTTCAACCTGCCCGAGCGTTTCCAGCTTGAGTACATCGCGAAGGACGGCACCCATCAGCGTCCGGTGATGATTCACCGCGCCCTGTTCGGCTCCATCGAACGCTTCTTCGCCGTGCTGCTCGAGCACTACGCTGGCGCTTTCCCGGCGTGGCTGGCCCCCGTGCAGGTGCTCGGCGTGCCGGTTGCCGACGAGTTCGCCCCGCATCTGGCCGGTTTCGTCAAGTCCCTCGAGGATGAGATGGTCCGTTGCGAAATCGACTACTCCGATGACCGCTTCGGCAAGAAGATTCGCAACGCCTCCAAGTCCAAAGTGCCGTTCATCCTCATCGTCGGTGAGGAAGACATGAACAACAACGCGGTGAGCTTCCGCTTCCGCGACGGCAGCCAGCTCAACGGCGTACCGGTGGACAAGGCTCGCGAGCAGATCCTCGCCGTGATCGCCAAGCGCGTCCAGGTGAACTCCGCCGACGACTTCAACGCCGCTGTAGCTGAGTAAAGGAATACATGATGGCTGACGTGCGTGTCGATGATCCGGCGGACTTCCCGCCTCAGGAAGACACGGTCGAACGACTGTGGACCCCGCAGCGCATGACCTATGTGCTGCGCAACAGCGAGGATCGTCCGACCAAACCCAAGTCGGAGGAATGTCCGTTCTGCGCCGGACCGAAGAAGTCCGACGAAGACGGCCTCATCGCCTGGCGCGGCACGCACGTGTTCGCCATCATGAACCTCTACCCGTATAACGTCGGGCATCTCATGATTTGCCCGTACCGTCACGTCGGATTCATCACCGAACTTGACGACGCCGAATTGTTCGAGTTCGAGAAGGCCACCACCCTCGCCATGAAGGTGATGGAGACCGTCTCCCATCCGGACGGATACAATATCGGCATCAATCAAGGCGAGGTAGCGGGCGCAGGGGTCGCGGCCCATCTGCATCAGCATGTGGTGCCGCGCTGGAACGGTGACGCGAACTTCATGCCCATCGTCGCCCAAACGCGCACCATGCCGATTCTGCTGTCCGATCAGCGGGATGCGTATGCCAAAGCGTTTGCACAGCTGGCTTCCGACTACCATCTGCCGCTCGTCTGATACCGGCACGATACCCTCATGCATCTGGTCGAACCAGCGCATGATTCAAAAAGACAATCGAAAACATCACGGGTATGTCTGATTAACGGCCTACAATCGTTTCGTTTGACATCATCCGTTTATTACTGCTAGGAGCATTATGTCAGGTCATTCCAAGTGGGCGACCACCAAGCACAAGAAGGCCGCCATCGACGCCAAGCGCGGCAAGCTCTTCGCCAAGCTCATCAAGAACATCGAAATCGCCGCCCGCCTCGGCGGTGGCGACCCAGACGGCAACCCGTCCCTGTACGACGCCATCTACAAGGCCAAGAAGGCCTCCATGCCAGCCGACAACATCGCCCGCGCCGTCAAGCGTGGTGCCGGTGACGAAGACGGTGCCGCCAACTACGAGGACATCGTCTACGAGGGCTACGCTCCCGCTGGCGTGGGCCTCATCATCGAGTGCCTGACCGACAACCGCAACCGTGCGGCCGCCGAAGTGCGTTCCACCCTGACCAAGGGCAACGGCTCCCTGGCCACCTCAGGCTCCGTGTCCTTCAACTTTGAGCGCAAGGGCCAGATCGTGGTTCCATCCGAAGGCGTGGACTTCGACAAGCTGTTCGAGACCGCAGCCGAGGCTGGCGCCGAGGACGTCACCGATGACGATGAGGTCTACACCGTCATCACCGGCCCGTCCGATCTGTTCACCGTGCGCAAGGCTCTGCAGGACGCCGGTTTCGACTACGATTCCGCCGACCAGGTCATGCAGCCAAAGAACGAGGTCGAGCTGAGCCTCGAGGATGCACGCAAGGTGTCCAAGCTCATCGACAACCTCGACGACCTCGACGATGTGCAGAACATCTACTCCAACTGGACCGCCTCCGACGAGGTGATGGCCAAGCTCGACGAGGAGTAATCCTCGTGATTATCCTTGGCGTCGACCCCGGGCTTACACGCTGCGGGGTCGGCGTGATCGAAGCCGGCGAGCACCGCCGGCTTTCGTTTATTCACGTGGACGTGGTGCGGTCCTCGCCGGACATCACCCAGGATCTGCGTCTTTTGGCCATCTATAACGGCCTGTCCGAGAAGATGGATCGCTTTGCACCCGATGCCGTGTCCATCGAACGTGTGTTCGCCCAGTCGAATCGCAACACTGTGCTCGGCACCGCACAGGCCGCCGGTCTTGCCATGCTCGCAGCCGCGCAACGCAATATTCCCGTGGCGCTGCATACCCCGACCGAAGCAAAGCTGGCCATCACCGGCAATGGCCAAGCTCAGAAGATACAGGTCGAACGCATGGTGACGCGCATTCTCAATCTGACCAAGATGCCTACGCCCGCCGATGCCGCCGACGCCCTGGCCTTGGCTATCTGCCACGCACTGCGCCCAGCTGGAGCTCTGCAGGGCGGCGAGCGCGAGCAGCATCTGACCGCCGCGCAACGTCAATGGGCCGAGGCCGCGCAGAACTCCGCGCGCCGCCGCATGAACCACGACCGAGGCATGTAGTATACTTTCGAACAGTTGTTCGAAGCCTTAAAGGAGCGTCTGTATGATCGGCATGCTGACCGGGCGGGTCGAATCGGTTGAAGCCGATACCGCATTGATCGATGTTGGGGGAGTGGGATACGAGGTACGTATGTCCGCCACCGACCTCAGCCGTCTGCACACCGGAACGGAGGCGCGCGTCTACACGTATATGAATCTTTCTCAGGATGCCGTCACGTTACATGGCTTCCTTGATCAGGCCTCCAAGAAAACGTTCCTGCAGCTCATCAAAGTATCCGGCATCGGACCAAAGGTCGCGCAGTCGCTGCTCTCCACACTGACGGCTGGCCAGCTTGCCCGGGCCATCGCCGACAACGATGCCGCCGCGCTGGCCAAGGCACCGGGATTGGGCAAAAAGGGTGCCCAGAAAATCATCCTCGAACTCAAGGGCTCCATTGACCTGAGCCAGATCGAGGGAGCTTCACCGTCAGGCGCCAAGGTTCAGGCGCAGGTGGACACCGGCATGGAGCAGGTCATTGAAGGTCTGATTTCGCTGGGCTGGCGTCAGCAGGACGCCCAGCAGGCCGTGGCTGAAGCCTGCGAGGACAACGACATACCGACACCGCTTGCCACCGACGATGTGCCGCGCGTGCTGCGCCTAGCACTCGCACTGATGGATAGGGGCCGCTGATGAGCAAGGACATGAACTACGGCACATCCAACACTGGAGCAAATGAAGAATCATTGCGCATGGTGTCTTCGCAACCGATAGGCAACGAGCCGGTCAGTGATGAAGAGCTCCGCCCGCATGTGCTTGAGGGGTTCATCGGGCAGCCCCGGCTCAAGGCCCAGCTCCAGCTGTTTCTCGACGCAGCCCGCAAACGTGACGTGCCGCCGGATCACATACTGCTTGCCGGCCCTCCAGGCCTCGGCAAGACCACATTGGCCATGATTGTGGCCAATGAACTTGAAGTCCCGATTCGCGTGACCTCCGGCCCTGCTGTGCAGCACGCCGGCGACCTGGCTTCGATCTTGAGTTCGCTGGATACCGGCGAAGTGCTGTTCATCGATGAGATCCACCGTCTGCCGCGCGCAGCCGAAGAGCTGCTGTATATCGCGATGGAGGATTTTCGCGTGGATGTGATGGTGGGCAAAGGACCGGGCGCCAGCTCGATTCCACTGACTCTGCCTCGCTTCACCGTCATTGGCGCCACCACCCGCGAAGGTATGTTGCCCAGCCCGTTGCGTGCGCGCTTCGGCTTCACCGCACATCTTGACTTCTATCCGTATGAGGAGTTGGAGAAGCTTATCGAACGCTCGGCAAACGTGCTGGGGGTCAACCTTGATGAGGGTTCCGCCCATGAACTCGCATTGCGTTCCCGCGGCACGCCGCGTATCGCCAACCGTCTGCTGCGCCGCGTGAGGGATTGGGCCATTGTGCATGACCTTATCGTCGTGCACCCAGCTGATGTCAAAGAGGCCTTGGCGCTGTACCAGATTGATTCCGAAGGCCTTGACCGGCTGGATATCGCCGTGCTGAACGCCATTGTTCGCAATTTCAACGGTGGTCCCGTCGGCTTGAACAACCTCGCGGCCATGGTGGGCGAGGAATCGGAAACCGTGGAAACCGTCTGTGAGCCGTATCTGGTGCGCGAGGGATTCATGGTGCGCACGCCTAAAGGCCGCGTGGCCACCGAGAAGGCATGGCAGCATCTGGGCATTACGCCCAAGGATGATGTCAGCAAGCTCTTCTAGACTTTTCGTGTTTGCACACCTGACGGTTCATAGCCATAACCGTTCGTTTTGAAGGAGTTTGCCCATGGATGGTTCGTCATCTTCCTACATCATGCTTGTCGTCATAATCGTCGTCTTCGGCGGCATGATGTGGTGGCAGTCCAAGAAATCCAAGCAGGCCCAGCAGGAGAAGCAGGATTTTCGTCGTAACCTGCAGCCCGGTACTGAAGTCATCACCATCGGACAGGTGATTGGCAAGGTCGTCGAAGTCGATGAACAGTACGAGGAGATCGTCATCGACTCCGAAGGCTCCAAGCTTCGCTTCGGTTTCAATGCCATCGCCCGCGAGTATGTGCGTCCTGCCTACGTGTCTGACGACGAGGTTGACGAGAACGGCAACCCACTGACCGACGAGGACGCCGAGACCCCCGCGAATGACGATGCCAGCCAGGTTCCGATTGAGGCTTCCATCGAGTCCTCTGAGGCCACGGATGCTGAGACGGACGGCGGCAACGAGACCGAGACGAAGTAAACTGTTCGATTCGGTACCCCATAAGTACGAGAAATACGAGGCGAGCACGCATGGCACAGTCTGATATCACCATCGATGCATTGGACAAGGTAGGCAAGGAGGACGCCGAATATCTGGTGTCTCTAGTGCGTTCCGTGCCGGGCTTTCCCAAGGAAGGCATCATTTTCCGTGATTTCATGCCGGTGCTCGCCGACGCCAAAGGGCTGAGGATTCTGCTCAATGCGCTTGAGCAGGCCCTGCCGGTTCCACCCAGCGAGTTCGATTCCATCGCAGGCCTCGAATCCCGCGGATTCCTGTTTGGCCCGGCCATGGCCGCTCATCTGGGCAAAGGATTCATCGCCGTGCGTAAAGCAGGCAAGCTGCCGCCCGAAACCATTGGCGAATCCTACAACCTCGAGTATGGCACGGCAAGCGTTGAAATCGAGACCACTGCCGTTTCCAAGGGCGAACGCGTATTGATTGTGGATGATCTCATCGCCACTGGTGGCACGGCCAAAGCGGCTACCGACCTTATCGAAAAGGCTGGCGGTACTGTTGTGGGCTTCAGTTTCGTGATGCGTTTGGAAGGTCTTGACGGCCTGAGCAAGCTTGGTTCAACACCAAGTAGCTCGTTGATCTCCATGCCGGCCTGAGAATTCGCATAGTTAGTTTTTCGGGATTCGGCATGGATGCATTCGCGCATCAGGCCGATTCATTATCTAGTCAGGGAAGGATCAATGGATCTTTACGAATACCAGGCACGTCAGCTGCTTGAGGAGCAGGACATCCCCACCCCGGGTGCCATCTTTGCTCAGAACTCCCATGAAGTCGCCGAGGCTGCGGATAAGATCGGCTACCCGTGTGTTATCAAGGCGCAGGTAAAAATCGGTCACCGAGGCCAGGCCGGCGGCGTCAAGATCGCGCATAACCGCGATGAGGCCATCCTGGAATCCGAATCCATCCTGCCGATGACCATCCACGGCCATAAAGTATCCGGCGTGCTGGTGGCCGAAGCCAAGAACATCCTGCACGAATACTATGTGTCCATCTCCGTGGATCGCACCTCCCGAGACTTCGACGTGCTGGCGACCGCCAACGGCGGCACCGAAGTCGAGGAAATCGCCAAAGAACATCCCGAGGCGGTCAAGCGTCTGCACATCGATGCGCTCGACGACTTCGATCTCGAGGCTGCGACCAAGATGGCAGTGAGCATTGGTTTCTACCATGCTGATGTCGATCAGGCGGCGCAGATCCTGCTCAAGATGTGGCAGTGCTTCAAAGACAACGACGCGACACTGGTGGAAATCAATCCGCTCGCAAAAATCGGTGACCCGGATGACGAATCCACCAAGCAGCTGAGCGCGCTCGATGCCAAGATTTCCTTGGATGACAACGCGGCATTCCGTCACGACGGTTGGGCCCGTTTCGTTGATCCGATCGTTCCCGACCCGTTCGAGCAGCGCGCCCGTGAGCATGGGCTGCATTACGTGCATCTGCACGGCGAAGTCGGCGTAATCGGCAACGGTGCTGGCCTGGTCATGAGCTCCCTGGATGCCGTATCCGGCGCGGGCGAAGAGCAGGGGAGCGGCATCAAGCCTGCCAACTTCCTGGACATCGGCGGCGGCGCATCCGCGACTGTGATGGCCGAGAGCTTGGAAATCGTGCTGTCCGACCCGCAGGTCGAGTCCGTGTTCATCAACGTGTACGGCGGCATCACCTCCTGCGTGGAAGTGGCCAACGGCATTCTCGAAGCGGTCGCCAAGCTCGGCGGCTCCAAGCCCATCGTCGTCCGATTCGACGGCAATGCCGCAGCCGAAGGCCTGCACATTCTGGCCGAAGCCAATAATCCGAATATTCACGTGTCCGAGACCATGGAGGGTGCGGCGCAGAAGGCCGCTGAACTCGCCGCTGAGTCGACCCAGTCCAAGGAGATTCGCTGATGCTGTTCGTTGAAGATAGTACCCCCGTTATCGTTCAGGGTATGACCGGTCATCAGGGCATGACCCACACCGCACGTATGCTCAAGGCCGGCACCAACATCGTCGGCGGTGTGAATCCGCGCAAGGCAGGCACGTCCGTCACGTTCCCGGCCGCCAAGAACGGCACCGACGTGGATGTGCCTGTGTTCGCCACCTGCGACGAGGCCCGTGAAGCTACTGGCGCCAAAGCCAGCGTGGTGTTCGTGCCGCCGAAGTTCGCCAAGTCCGCCGTCGTCGAAGCGATCGAGGCCGGCATCGAGCTTATCGTGGTCATCACCGAAGGCATTCCGGTAGCGGATTCCGCCTACTTTGTTGAGCTCGCCCTGCGCAAGGGCGTGCGTATTATCGGCCCGAACTGCCCCGGGCTGATCACGCTCGGCAATCCGGGCGTCAATCTGGGCATTATTCCTGATGACATCGTTGGCCGCGGCCCGCTCGGACTGGTTTCCAAGTCCGGCACCCTGACCTACCAGTTGATGGGCGAACTGTCCGATATCGGCTTCACCGCATGCCTCGGAGCCGGTGGCGATCCCATCGTCGGCACTACACTGCTCGAAGCGCTGCAGGCTTTCGAAGCCGACCCTGGCACCAAGGCCGTAATGATGATCGGCGAAATCGGCGGTTTTGCCGAACAGGATGCCGCTGCTTGGGCCAAGGAACATATGACCAAGCCGGTTGTGGCCTACATCGCCGGTTTCACCGCCCCCGAAGGCAAGCAGATGGGCCATGCCGGCGCCATCGTCTCCGGCGGCAAGGGCACCGCTCAGGACAAGAAGAACGCGCTCGAAGCGGCCGGCATTCCCGTGGGCAAGACCCCGGGCCAGGCTGCCCAGATTATGCGTGACGTACTTGCCAAGGCTTCCATCAACTGATCGGCCACAACCCATCGTGATGAAAGACAGGATTCGCCAATGGGTACGAGGTGCGGCAGCCGCCCTCGTATCCATGACCATCTATGCCATCGCCTTGGGCTGTTATATCGCACTGATGTTGCTCGTCATCTCCATGGAGGAGGGGGGCGACAATCTTACCGCTGGCACCACTAACCTGACGCAGGCCATCGTGCTGCTCAGCGAGGGATCAGGGTTCAGCACCGACTCCTTCACGCTCACCATCACACCGTTGCTGCTCACCGTGCTGCTCATATGGCTTATTGCCACTTGCATAGCACGATTCAAAGCATTTGCTGTGCATTCCTATGTTGTGGGATTGGTGGTATGGCTGGCCATCAATGCGGTATTCGCTTCATCGGTGCAGGTAAGTCTGAGTCTGGTCGACGAGCAATGGATGATATTGCTCAAGAGCGCCGCGACATTCACTGTGGCGTATCTTGGAGCCGCTCTGCCACAGTCCAGTAGGGTCAAAGCGGCAATCGCATGGATGCGCGAGCAGGTTTCCGAGCAAGTGGTCAGATGCCTGAAATCAGGCGTTATTCTGGCATTCGCCATACTCGCTATCAACCTGCTCATCGGTCTGATTACCGTCATCACATGGACCGTACGCAATCATGCCGCAGTGGTATCCGTATTCGAATTGTCCGGCATGGAAAACGGATCGCGCATCCTCACCACGCTTGCCATGCTGATTTGGCTGCCGAATCTCATGCTATGGGCGATCTCTTGGTTGTTCGGAGCAGGATTCTCCATTGGTGAACTCGCCAACTTCACACTCTGGATGGGGCAGTCCAACGGTCTGCCCGCAGTACCGGCCTTCGGCATATTCCCTGAGCCCATTGCCGATAATCTATGGCGCACAGTGATGCTGGAAATTCCGCTGGGCATCGCCTGTATTGCCGGCCTACTGATGATTATCCTGCCGCAGGGATTCGCCTGCCGTCCACTGAATATACGAGATGCTTCCAAGCGCGGCTCCGTATTGGCATCCCTCATTTATGCCGCTGGCTCGTTCTGCTTGAGCGCCATGCTCACCTCACTGATCGCAACGCTGCTGTTCGCCATTTCCAACGGATCATTGGGCCAGCATAGGCTCGCCCATGTCGGTGTGGATGTCATGGCCTCCACGCGTGCCGTAGGCCATCCTATGGCATGGGGACTTGCCGTGGCCTGGCTCATCGCAATAGTTGGCACAGCGCTTGTTTTTTCGATAGGCTGGATAATCGAGAGAGTCAAGGCTTCTCGCACCACGTCCCGTCAAACCGTCAATCCCCGTCAGACACGGTCTGATGTCAACGTGCAACAATCACAAGAATCCAAGGAGGAACAGGATGACAAACACGAACCGGCCGATACGTCGAGCACTGGTTTCCGTCTTTCATAAGGAAGGCATCGAAGTTCTCGCCGACGCGTTCGTGAAGGCAGGCACCGAGGTTGTGTCCACCGGTTCGACCGCCAAGAAGCTGGCCGAACTGGGAGTTCATGTCACTGAGGTGTCTGATGTCACTGGATTCCCCGAATGCCTCGATGGCCGCGTCAAGACGCTGCACCCATACATTCACGCCGGCATTCTGGCCGATATGACCAACCCTGAGCATGCCAAGCAGCTCGAGGAGTTCGGCATCAAGCCGTTCGATCTGGTGGTTGTCAACCTGTATCCGTTCGCCGATACCGTGCGCTCCGGAGCCAATGAGGCCGACACCATCGAGAAGATCGACATTGGTGGCCCGTCCATGGTGCGAGGCGCCGCCAAGAATCACGCCACCGTGGCCATCGTCACCGATCCGGCCGACTATGCGCTGGTCGCTGCCCGTGTGGCCGATGGCACCGGTTTCTCCCTGGATGAGCGCAAGTGGCTTGCAGCCAAGGCCTTCGCCCACACCGCCGCCTATGACGCCACCATCAATGAGTGGACCGCCAAGCACTGGCCGAAGCCGGCTTCCCTGGACGCCGTCGAAGTGGACAAGGACGATCAGGGCACCGAGGTCGATCCAGCCAAGTTCCCGGCCCAGTTCACCCGCACGTGGGATCGTGCGCACACCCTGCGCTACGGCGAGAACTCCCACCAGCAGGCCGCTCTGTACGTGGACCCGCTCAACCAGACCGGTTTCGCCCACGCCGAGCAGCTTGGCGGCAAGCCGATGAGCTACAACAATTATGTGGATGCCGACGCCGCATGGCGTACCGTGTGGGATATGGCTCCCTCCATCGCCGTGGCTGTGGTCAAGCACAACAACCCGTGTGGTCTGGCCATCGGTGCCACTGCTGCCGAAGCCCACAAGAAGGCCCACGCCTGCGACCCGATGAGCGCCTACGGCGGCGTGATCGCCTGCAACTCCACGGTCACCCTTGAAATGGCCGAGAGCGTGCGCCCGATCTTCACCGAAGTCATCGTCGCCCCCGACTATGAGCCGGCTGCTCTTGAACTACTGCAGACCAAGAAGAAGAACCTGCGCATCCTCAAGGTGGCCGAGCCGCCGAAGGGCCACGAGGCCATCCGTCAGATTGACGGCGGTCTGCTCGTGCAGGACACCGATTTAATCAACGCCGTTGGCGATGATCCGGATGCGTGGAAGCTTGTGGCCGGTGAAGCCGCCGATGATGCCACGCTCAAGGATCTTGTGTTCGCATGGCGTGCGATTCGCTGCGTGAAGTCCAACGCCATTCTGCTGGCCCACGATCAGGCCACGGTCGGCATCGGCATGGGCCAGGTCAACCGTGTGGATTCCTGCCATCTGGCCGTCGAACGTGCCAACACGCTGGCTGATGGCGCCGATCGCGCCACCGGTGCGGTTGCCGCTTCCGACGCGTTCTTCCCGTTCGCCGATGGCGCTCAGGTGCTTATCGATGCGGGTGTCAAGGCCATCGTGCAGCCCGGCGGTTCCATCCGCGATGAGGAGGTCATCGAAGCGGTCGAGCAGGCCGGCGTGACCATGTACCTCACCGGTACCCGCCATTTCTTCCACTGATCGGTACTTCTGGCTCCCGCTGGCGGGAGCTGTCTCGTGAAACGAGACTGGGGGTAGTCCACCGTGAACCATCCCCAGTCAGCTCCCGCTGGCAGCTCCCGTTAGCGGGAGCCATAGTATTAAGAGAACCAACACATATAAGAAAGCCACCGCAATGCACAATCATCCATATGTTTCCGAAGATCACGAGGGTAAGCCCTGGTTTGAGTGGATTGTGCTTGGCGTCGTCGTTGTCGCCACGGTGGTTGCCGCTTTCGGATACACAATGGCCGCCACAGTAATCGTTGCTGTGACGGCCATCATTACCGGGCTCATTCGCTTGACATTGCGAGAGAAGAGCCCCTGGAAAGTACGCTCAGTCGCGTTCGATTCCTTCATCGGCATTGCTCTCGGCATCGGCCTGCTGATCACGTACTTCAGCTTCTACGGCCTGCTCGGCAACGCCATCTTCGGCTGAGTCCTCTGCAGCCTGCTCATCGGCAGCTTCGAGATCAGCCATGTCGCCCTCGTCAGTCGGCTCAGCCTTGGGCTTGGCGGTGGTGGCCATCTGCACGATGATCATCACCAAAGCCACAACCGCAGCAGCCAGCACCGGAGCGATCCAGAACACCCACAGCTGCTGCAGCGGGTTCTGCGTCAGACCCTCATTCACGGCGGCCACGGCGATACCGGTGGAACGGGCCGGATTCAGACCGGCGCCGGTCACCGGGTAGCTGATGGCCACGGCAATGGCGTAGGCAATGCCCATCGTGGCTGTATAACGATCGGAGCCTTCACCGTTCTTGCCCATGGTGGACATGGCGGCAGCCACCACAATCAGCGAGGCAACGACTTCGACGACAATCGCCAAGGTGATGGAGAACGTGATGCCATACTGGGTGAGCAGCGAGTAAGACACGGAGCCCTTCTCGAATCCGTTGACAGCGGGGGAGAGCCAGACGGTCGAAGTCACCTGCTCGGAAGTCGGCAGCAGCTTGACCACGGCAAAGCCTGCGGCGATGGCGCCGATGACCTGGGCAATCACATACAGGATGCCGTCAACCAGCTTGGTCTTGGAAGCCAGTACGGCGGCCACAGTCACGGCCGGGTTGAACTGTCCGCCGGAAATGCGGGAGAAGATGGCGGTGACTACCGCGTAGGCCAGGCCAGTGGCCACAGCCATGAATACCACGTTGACGCCGTACACGGCGGAGCCCCAGGTGGAGAACGCATAAATAGCAAAGCACAGCAGGAAACTTCCGGCCAGTTCAGCGCACACGCGCAGGCCCAGCGGCTGTTGCTTGGTTTCTTCCATGATTCAATATCCTTTTCATCGATATACGAAAGGCGGCGAACCGCACAAACGTTTGCAAGTCTAGCAGTAGTCCGCCGCTGCGGTATGATATATAGGTTGGAATTGGCTGAGAAAATCGGCCAGCCAATCAAATATCACCATCAGAATTGACAGTAACGTTCAAACTGTCCGGCCACGTTGGGAGAACGATGCCAAACGCATATTCCCGCGCCAGAAGCGCGTATGATGATTCCAATGCCATTCGACTGCAGAAGCTGCTTGCTCAAGCGGGCTTCGGTTCCCGCCGCAAGTGCGAGGATATGATCACCGAAGGTCGTGTTGAGGTCGATGGCGAACTTGTTACCGAACTCGGCACCCGCGTCGACCCGCATAAGCAGCAGGTTCGCGTGGATGGTTCCCGAGTCCGGGTCAACCCAAATCACGTTACCTTGGCTCTGAACAAGCCCCGTAAGGTGCTTTCCGCCATGGATGACCCGAAAGGTCGCTACACGCTGCGTGACATTGTGGGCGACAAGTATGAACGCATTTTCCACATGGGCCGTCTGGATTACGATTCCGAAGGCCTTATTCTCATGACAAATGACGGCGAATTGTCGCAGCACGTCATGCACCCCAAGTACGAGGTGGAAAAGACTTATATCGCCACGCTGGAAGGCCGCATCTCCGGCACGGTGTGCCGCAGGCTCGTGACCACCGGTGTACAGCTCGATGATGGATGGATTAAGCTCGACCACTGCGCGATCATTGATTCCTCCCGTGACTTCACCATGGTCAAAGTGGTGCTGCATTCCGGCAAGAACCGTATCGTGCGTCGTATCTTCGGTTCCATCGGCTTCCCGGTCAAGCGTCTGGTACGCACCCAAATCGGCCCGATCAAGCTTGGTGAGTTAAAGCCCGGCTCATACCGCGTGTTGTCTCAGGCCGAGGTTCGTTCGCTGTCCAAGGAGGTCGGACTGTGATTCGCGTTGCCATCGACGGCCCCGCCGGCGTGGGCAAATCATCCACGTCCAAGGCGCTGGCCAAGTACTTCAACTATGCATACCTGGATACGGGCGCAATGTACCGCGCCTGCGCGTGGTGGTGCCTGAAAAGCGGCATCGACCTCGATGCCGAGACCGTGGATGAGCGTGTCATCACCGAAACGGTGGGGGAGTTCTTCACCGGAGACCATTTCGATATTTCCGTGGATCCTGACGATCCCCGCGTGTACGCCGATGGCGAGGACATCTCCGAGGCGATTCGTTCCACTGAGGTGTCCACGCACGTGTCCAAAGTGTCGAACGTCATTCCGGTCAGGAACGTGCTCATTGCGGCGCAGCGCGCGTACATCGCACGCGAGGCGTCGCTCGATTCCTTCTCTGGTGGACTGGGTGTTGTGGCCGAGGGCCGTGACATCACCACCGTGGTGGCTCCTGATGCCGAAGTGCGTATTCTACTGACCGCCCGTGAGGAGGTCCGTCAGGCTCGCCGCACCGGTCAGGCCGTCAAGGGCGTGGGAGCCGAGGATGTTGCCGCACGAGATAAAGCCGATTCCAAGGTCACCAGCTTCCTGAGCGCCGCCGACGGTGTGACCACCATCGACAACTCGGACATGGACTTCGAACACACACTGGATGTGATGATCAAGCTGATCGAAGATGCCATCGAGAATCAGGAATATGAGCGCTATGCCGCCAATCTTGAAGGCTACGATCTCGATGAAGGCGACGAGGATCTGATTTCCGGCCGTGGCTTTGAAGACGGAGCCCGCAAGTCCGGCCCCAAGCCGGTCGGCGTGCTGGCTATTGTCGGCCGCCCGAACGTGGGCAAGTCCTCTCTGGTCAATCGCATTCTTGGCCGCCGTGCAGCCGTGGTGGAGGACACCCCCGGCGTGACTCGTGACCGTGTGAGCTATGACGCGGAATGGGCCGGAACCGATTTCAAGCTCGTGGATACTGGCGGCTGGGAAGCCGATGTCGAAGGCATCGAATCGGCCATCGCCTCACAGGCTCAGGTCGCCGTGACTTTGGCCGATGCCGTGGTGTTCGTGGTCGATGGCCAGGTCGGTATGACCACCACCGACGAGCGTATCGTCAAGATGCTGCGCGCCTCGGGCAAGCCGGTCGTGCTGGCCGTCAACAAAATCGACGACAACGCCAGCGAATACCTTGCCGCTGAGTTCTGGAAGCTCGGTCTCGGCGAACCGTACTCCATTTCTGCCATGCACGGCAGGGGAGTGGGCGACCTGTTGGACGTGGCCCTTGGCAAGCTGAAGGAAGCGGAGAAGGCTTCCGGTTATCTCACGCCGTCCGGTCTGCGCCGCGTGGCTCTAGTGGGCCGCCCAAATGTGGGCAAGTCCTCCCTGCTGAACCAACTGGCTCATTCGGAACGTGCCGTGGTCAACGATTTGGCCGGCACCACGCGTGACCCGGTCGATGAGATCGTCGACATCGACGGTGAAGACTGGCTGTTTATCGACACCGCTGGTATCAAGCGTCGCCAGCACAAGCTCACCGGCGCGGAATACTATTCGTCCCTGCGCACGCAGGCCGCCATCGAGCGTTCCGAACTGGCATTGATTCTGTTCGACGCCTCGCAACCCATCTCCGATCAGGATTTGAAGGTCATGTCCACCGCCGTGGACGCTGGCCGTGCCATCGTGCTCGTGTTCAACAAGTGGGATGCGATGGATGAGTTCGACAAACAGCGTCTGGAACGTTTGTGGAACACCGAATTCGACCGCGTGATGTGGGCCGAGCGTGTGAACTTGTCCGCCAAGACCGGTTGGCACACCAACCGTCTGGCTCGCGCGATGAACACTGCTTTGGAATCCTGGGATCAGCGTATTCCCACCGGCAAGCTCAACGCGTTCCTCGGCAGGATTCAAGCCGCCCACCCGCACCCGCTGCGTGGCGGCAAGCAGCCGCGCATCCTGTTCGCCACGCAGGCGTCCACGCGCCCGCCGCGCTTCGTGATCTTTGCCACCGGCTTCCTTGAGCACGGTTACCGCCGTTACATCGAGCGTCAGCTGCGCGAGGAGTTCGGCTTTGAAGGCACTCCGATTCAGATCTCGGTGAATATTCGAGAGAAGAAGCGCAAGTAGTGGTTATCCCTTGCGGTGTTGTCTCCGTTAACCCATGGGCGCAGCACCGCAGGACACGCAAGACGTACGATGATTTGCCAAATCGTATCCATGTGGTAAATTATCTACTCGGTGCTTTTGCACCATCGGGCCGTAGCGCAGTTTGGTAGCGCACTTGACTGGGGGTCAAGGGGTCGCGGGTTCAAATCCCGCCGGCCCGACTTTCTAAGTCCGGAATCTTAATGGTTCCGGACTTTTCCTTTTCTCTGACAAGGAGTACGCGATGTTGGCAAATTTCACCGAGGACAAGGATCTGGGCCAAATCAGGGTCATTGCCAGTGATATGGACTGCACGTTGTTGGCTGACGACGGCTCCATGCCACCCCACATGGATGCTCTCATCCGCAAGCTCGATGCGGCAGGCATTACGTTCTGTGCGGCAAGCGGCCGTCCGAACTACACATTGGCCGAGATGTTCCCGGAAATCCAGAACCAGATGGCGCTGATGTCGGACAATGGCGCGGCCATCTACTGCCGCGGCAAGCTCATCTATGAGAGCCTCATTCCCGTTGAACAGTACCAGGACATGATTCGTTACACGCTGGCCGACGGACGCGGATGCCCAACCGTCTGCGGCATCGAAGCCTGCTATATCCGCTCATGCGACGAGCGATACGACAACTATTTCCGCACGTTCTACAAAAAAATCGTCTACATGGACGACCTCACCGAACTTGACCGCGATGTAAACAAATACACGGTATTCTTCCCTGATAACAATTCCGAAGAGGTCTACCGCGAGACCTATCGCGATGCGTGGTCAGACCGTTACACGGTAACGAACGCCGGCAAAATGTGGATCGACATGATGAATCCCGGTGTGGATAAGGGCTCGGCGCTTGCTCGCCTGTGCGAATACCTAGGCGTGGATATCGCGGATTCCTGCGCGCTCGGCGATACCTACAACGATATTCAGATGCTTGAGGCGGCCGGTCACGGCTGCGTAGTGGCCAATGCCGAAGAGCACATGCACGCGCATGCCGACTGGCTGGCACCGAGCAACAACGATAGGGGCGTCGTCACCGTGATTGATACCATTCTGCAAGCCCAGAAAGCCGCCTAATTCATGGATTATTCACTGGTGAACACGCACCTTGTGTACTGTCCTGAGCCATACGGGGTTACACTTGTTCCTTGGAATATGACGAAAGGGACCTGAATTGACCGAACTGAACAATGAAGCCCAGCTCAGCGTAAACGATGATGCCACCGCCGAGAACACCGCGGAAGCCCACATCGAAGAGGTTTTCTCACATTCCGCCGCCAAGATGCGCGAGAAAGGCATGAGCGAAACCGCCATCAATCAATTCCATCATCTCTATAGCGTATGGCAGCACGAAGAGGCATCAAACTGGATCCGAGAGGACGATGTGGAGCCGCTTGAGCAGGTTCCCAGCTTCCGCGATGTTTACGAGACCATCAATCACGACAAGGCCGTGGACGCGTTTGCAAAAACCGCGTTCCTCAAGCTTAACGGCGGTCTCGGCACCTCCATGGGTCTGGAATGCGCCAAGTCCCTGCTGCCTGTGCGCCGCCACAAGGCCAGGCAAATGCGCTTCATCGACATCATCATCGGTCAGGTGCTGACCGCCCGTACCCGTCTGAACGTCGAGCTGCCGCTGACCTTCATGAACTCCTTCCGCACTTCGGCTGACACCGTGAAGGTGCTCAAGCACAACCGCAAGTTCACGCAGCACGAAATCCCGATGGAAATCATCCAGCATCAGGAGCCAAAGCTGGTCGCCGCCACCGGCGAGCCCGTCAGCTTCCCGGAAAACCCGGATTTGGAATGGTGCCCGCCGGGTCACGGTGACCTATTCTCCACCATCTGGGAATCCGGTCTGCTCGATGTGCTCGAAGAGCATGGCTTTAAGTACCTGTTCATCTCCAATTCCGATAATCTCGGTGCTCGCCCCTCCCGCACACTGGCCCAGCATTTCGAGAACACCGGCGCACCGTTCATGGCGGAGGTCGCCACCCGCACCAAGGCCGACCGCAAGGGCGGCCACATCGTGCGGGACAAGTCCACCGGTCGACTGATGCTGCGCGAGATGAGCCAGGTGCATCCTGACGATAAGGCAGCGGCTCAGGACATCAAGAAGCACCCGTACTTCAATACGAACTCCATCTGGATTCGCATTGACGCACTCAAGGCCAAGCTCGCTGAATACAATGGAGTGCTGCCGTTGCCGGTGATTCGCAACAAGAAGACCGTTAATCCCACCAACCCGGATACCGAGCAGGTCATTCAGCTCGAAACCGCGATGGGCGCGGCCATCGCCCTGTTCAATGGTGCCATCTGCGTGCAGGTGGATCGTATGCGCTTTCTTCCGGTGAAGACCACCAACGATCTGTTCATCATGCGTTCCGATCGCTTCCATCTGACGGACAACTACGAAATGGAAGACGGCAACTACGTCTTCCCGAATGTGGAACTTGATCCGCGCTATTACAAGAACATCCATGACTTCGACGAACGCTTCCCATACGCCGTGCCATCATTGGCCGCAGCCAACTCGGTAACCATCCAAGGCGACTGGACGTTCGGCCGTGATGTGACCATGTTCGCTGATGCCAAACTCGACGATCAGGGCGAGCCGCACTACGTGCCGAATGGCGCATACGTAGGCCCGCAAGGCATTGAACCGGACGATTGGGTCTGATTTCAGCAAGCATCTTGGAAGAAAAACGACGTTATTTTCGTGAAATGGTGTGCAGTCGCGGAAAAAGCCTCTAAGATGGAGGGAGTATGAGACAAACTCATGCACACTTATAACGAAACAGTAACTACACGTGAGGACTAATGGCAGAGGGCACAAGCGGACGTCGTCGTTTTTCCGACAAATGGGGCAAGCACGAGCTGGATGTACTGGCCGTACTCTCATCCGCATTCCCGCAATGGCTTACTTCCCGCCAAATCGCACAGCGAGTCAAGGCTTACGCCGATTCCTATGGGGAGCTGGCCGATCAGGCAGCTAAGGCGGCATTCGCCAAGCAATTCCAACGCGATCGCGCCAAGCTCGCCGCCATGGGCATTGCCATCGAATCGCGCCAGCCTGAATATTCCTCCAAGTCCGAAGGTCAGGATTTCGCCTCGTACCGCCTGCAATTGGGCGATGAACCTCGCATCCGTCTGATGTTCGAAGCCGAAGATATGCCGGTATTGGCCGCCGCCAACTATCTGGCCCGTTCCATGTCTATCTCCTCCGAGCCCGATCAGGCTCAGGTTGCGGCACGTACTTCACGCACCACACCTCGCGTGCCTCAGACCCCGATTCCGGGTCTTGGTCTCGATTCCATCGCCCCAGGCCTCGGCACCCAGCATATTCCGGACACCTTGGTCAAGGTCATTGATTCGCGTCGATTCGCTGCGACCATCGATGTGGACGGCGAACACCTGAACGTGGCATACACCGATTCCGATGATCTGGCCATGTTCGTACTCGAACACCCAGGTGCCACCATCGTCAGCCCGCAGGAAGCCGTGGATGCCTATCATCGTCGTCTGCACGCAGCCAGTCAGTTCACGCTTGCCGACGAGTCCGCAAGCCCGGTCAGCGCTTCGGTGGTCTCTCCCGCAATCAGCCGTGACATCAGCGAACCGGGTGACCCCGAATCCATCAAGGCCCAGAACAAGAAAAACGGTTCCGCATTCCAGACCGGCAGCGAGGTCGACCGTCGACTGCGTCTGATGCTGTTCCTGTCCGCCCATCTTGGCGAAGAGTTCTCCATGGGGGAGCTGGCCGAACGCTTTATCGGCAAGCCGAAGAACGACGATGAACTCAAGAAGTTCGTCAACATCATTCATAAGGACATCAACACACTGACCACGGTGTCCGATGATGGGGAGATGGCCGGCAGCCAGTTCTTCGACATCGACTGGCCACTGTTGGATGCCGAAGGCATCGTGTCCGCCACCAACTCGCTGGGTCTTGAGCGTCTTGCCGGTATCTCACCGCAGTACCTGAGCATGCTCACCGCATCGGTGAGCTATCTGGCACATTCCCCGCTGCTGCCTGACAAGCAGCGCGCCCAGGCCGAAGACCTTTACGAGCGTCTGCGTCAGCATGTGAGCCCCGGCCAGACCCCGTGGCTGAGCCTTACCGGTTATGAGCTTGAACCGCGCAGTTTCTCCGTGGTCAAGCGCGCTATCAACACCGACTCGCTGCTGGATATGGAATACACCGACGGCACCGGACGCACCCGCCGCAAGCTGGTGGCTCCCTCCAAGATTTTCATCGACGAGGGTGTCTATTACGCGGCTGTCTACACCGATGTCGGTTCCGCGGCGCCCAAGGACAAGAAGGCCTACGTCTCCAAAGACAAGACCATCGACAAGGCCAACGGCAAACCCCGCACCTGGCAGGTGCTGCGTCTAGCACGCATCGAAAAGGCCGAACTGGTCAAGCCGACCAAGAAAATTGACGTACCGAACATGCCGGTCAGCGAGCTGCGCAAGTGGAGCTTTGACAACGGCACCGAAGCGGTGTTCATCACCGATCAGCGTGAGTTGCCGTTCATCAAGACCCTTTCCGGTGCCACTGTGGAGCAGTGCGGTGCGGGGGAGAAGGTGCATCTGACTGTGTCCTCCGATTCCTGGTTCGTGGCATTCTGTATCGCCCATGCGCGCCACATCACCGCAGTCGCCCCCGAAACGCTGCGCACGATGATTATCGCCCGTGCCGAGCGAGAGCTCAGCATCAGCGAAAACAAGTAAGGAGCAGACGTCATGCCTTGGTGGATATGGCCGATTCTGGTTCTGTTCATGTTGGCCATGATTGCGGCCGGACTAGTATATGCGGGACTACATGGATTCCATGCCGTGCAGGATATCGCGGAGATTGGCGGCAGACTTGGCGAGCGCGTCTCCAAAATGGGGGAGCCCGGCGATTCCACAGAGGAGAGCGAACCGCCGCTGTTCACGCAGCCGCTGAATGTGGCGCAGGAACGCTATGTCGACGCCCATGCAGAAGTGATACAGCGCAAGAACGTCACTCGCGAACGCCATATCGCGGCTTGGAACAGGTGGAAGCAGTTCAACAAGTAGACGACTAGTCGGAAAGCATCATGGCACGTCACCCTCACCATCAGGAAGGCGATTCTTCCCGAACGCTTAGTCCTGCCCAGCGATACGCATCATTCCAGAAAGCCAATAAACACAGAGCATCGGTCGCGGCTCGTTTTGCCGCTACACTGCCGTTCGATCTTGACGATTTCCAGACCGAAGCCAACGACGCATTGGAGGCCGGCAGCAATGTGCTGGTCGCCGCACCGACCGGCGCAGGCAAAACCGTGGTAGCCGATTTTGCCATCTATCTGGCTCAGGAACGCAACGTCAAAGCGTTTTATACCACTCCTATCAAGGCTCTCAGCAATCAGAAATACCATGATCTGGTAGACGTATACGGCCCGGATAAGGTAGGCCTGCTCACCGGTGACACCTCGATCAATTCCGAGGCGGACATCGTGGTGATGACCACCGAAGTACTGCGCAATATGCTCTACGAGCATTCCACCACGCTCACCGCACTGCGGTATGTGATTCTGGACGAGGTGCATTACCTTGCCGACCGCTTCCGCGGTCCGGTTTGGGAAGAGGTCATCATTCACCTGCCCAAGACGGTGAAAATCGTGGGATTGTCTGCCACGGTGTCCAATGTGGAGGATTTCTCCAACTGGATCGCATCCGTGCGCGGCGAGACCAAGCTGGTCATCAGCGAGCATCGCCCGGTGCCGCTTGAACAGCACGTCATTGTGCAGGCGGATGAACAAACCGAGCCGGAGGTGCTGGATCTGTATCGCAGGGACGGCAACGGCAACCAGACCACGAAGCTCAACGCCGAGTTGATCAACCGACTCGACCAACTGGACCGCAAGGCGGCACGCCGCCGTGGTGAGGAACGGCCCGACAAGCGCAGGGGATTCAAAGGCAAGGGCGGAAAAGGGCACAGGGATCGCGTACCACGCCCGGAGCGACACACGCCTCGCCGTTGGGCCGTGGTCGACGAGCTGAACTTTCTGGGCATGCTACCCGGCATCTACTTCATCTTCTCGCGCAACGGCTGTGATCAGGCGGTCGAGCAGTGCATCAATGCCGGGCTGGAACTGACCACCGATGAGGAAGTGACCAGGATTCGCCGCATCGTGGACGAGATGGTGGAAGGTCAGCTCACCCAAGAGGATCTGAAGGCGTTGCAGTTCTCCAAGTTCCGATTCGCTTTGGAAGAAGGATTCGCCTCACATCATGCCGGCATGATCGCCCTGTTCCGCCAAATTGTCGAGCGCCTGTTTGAAGAGGGCCTTGTCAAAATGGTGTTCGCCACGGAAACGCTGGCGCTGGGCATCAATATGCCGGCACGCTGCGTGGTGGTTGAGAAGCTGGAGAAGTTCGACGGCACCGGTCACGTGGGTTTGACTCCCGGCGAGTTCACACAGCTGACCGGACGTGCCGGCCGACGCGGCATCGACACCATCGGCCATGCCATCGTGGTCGACCATCATGGATTCGTGCCCGCCACGGCCGCGGCATTGTCTTCCAAGCGTGTGTATCCGTTGCATTCCAGCTTCCGTCCGACGTTCAATATGGCGGTGAATCTGCTTAATTCCAGCGACTATGGGACCGCACGAATCACCTTGGATCAGTCTTTTGCCCAATGGGAAGCCAATGAATCCGCCTGGCAGTTGGAATCGCAGATCAACACGCTCACCAATGCATTGGCCGGATACGAACAGGCGTTCGCCTGCAATCATGGCGATTTCAAGCAGTTCATGACGTTGCGTATGGAGCTCAGCGACATCGAGAAGGATGGCCGCCGCAAACTCAAGCACGAGGTGTTCCTGACCGATCAGGACAGATCTCGCGCTTTCCAGGACCTCGACAAGCGCATCCAGAAGCTGCGCAAGGCCGAGCACGAGCATCCATGCCGCAATTGCCCCGACCTCCAGCAGCACCTCAAATGGGGGCACCGCTGGGCCCGTGAGACCCGGGAACTCAATCGGGTGAAGTATCGTTATGACTCGCGTACCGGCTCTGTGGCACGTCAGTTCGACCGTATCTGCGACATCCTTACCCAGCTCAGCTATCTGGAGCGGCATGATGACGGCAACGGCCGTATCGACGTGACCCTGACCGAAAAAGGCCTGCTGTTGCGCCGTATTTACAGCGAGCATGATCTGGAACTCTGCGAGGCGCTGCTTGCCGGCACTTTCGACAAGCTCGATGCCAACGGGCTGGCCGCGGTACTTTCCTCGCTGGTGTACGAGGCCAGGCGTGGCTCGGACGGCGAACCACGGCATTATCCGGGCGGCATTTCCGGCCCTATCGCCATCGCATCGTCCAAACTGCAAGGCATCTGCGCGGATATCAACATCCTGTGCGAGGATCACAGCCTAGAAGAAATGCACCAGCCGGACTTCGGCATCGTCGACATCATGTACGAATGGGCCGACGGCGGTTCGCTGGGTGCATGCCTGTACGGCACGGACATGACCGGCGGCGACTTTGTGCGCACCGCCAAACGACTGGCCGACGTACTGCAGCAAATCGCCGTGGCGCAGCCATTGCCGTTCGATGGGGGAGAACGGTTGGCGGATATCGCCCATGAAGCGGCTGATCGTGTGAACCGCGGAGTCGTGGCCTATTCCGGCGTCGATTAACCTTTGCTTGGCCGGCTACACCGGTCAGTCACCAGCGAACAGCGGAATAGAAGCCAGGGGCTGCGGACATTTTCTTGGAGATGGTCACGCAGCCATTCCCTGGCTTTGACGGTATTGTACAGGACTCATCCAACCAAGCGACCGTTTGATGCGCTCGTGGTTGTACCAGCGGATGTAATCGTCGATCAGGATGAGCACCTCGTCGCGTGTGCGTTTCTCCCAATGCTCGGGATAGACGGATTCCGTCTTCATTCGACCGAAGAACCCCTCCGCGGCGGCGTTGTCCGGGGAACAGCCCTTCGCGCTCATTGACCGCGTCAGGCCGTACCGTTCCATGAGGTCCAGCCATCCGGGCCACCGGTAATGGCAGCCGCGATCGGAATGCACCAGGGGCTTCACCCCCTCCGGCAGCGTTTCCGCGGCCTTGACGAGCATCCTGTTGGCGAGCTCCGCGTTGGGACTGAAACCGGCCGTGTACGCGACGATCTTGCCATCGTGACAGTCGATCATCGGCGAGAGGTACACCTTCCCGTCCCTGGCCTTGATCTCGCTGATGTCCGTCAGCCACTTCTCGTTCGGACGCTCGGCCGTGAAGTCCCGGTCGACGAGATTGGCGGGAGCCGGCGTCGTCTCGCCCTCGTAGGAACTATACCTGCGCCGTTTGGGCGCGTGCGCCACGAGCCCGTCCTCGGCCATGATCCGGCGGATCACCTTCTCCGAGACGCCGGTCCTGAGCATGGCCTTGATGCGGCGGTACCCGTACCTGCCCTTGGAAGCGGCGAACGCCTCGGCCACCCTGACGCGCACACCGGCGTATTTGTCAATGGCGAGCCGGGCGTGGTGGTAGTGGTAGCTGCTGGGCGCGATGGCGAGCAAGCATGTCATCGAGCTGAGCGAATACGCCGGCCTCAACCGGTCGATCAGCAGCGTCTTCTCCCTGTTCGACAGGCGCCGCAGGTCGGCGCCTGGGTCTTTTTTTACGACCTCAACCACCTCCCGCATCAACGCGTTCTCCAGTTCCAGTTCCTCGACCCTGCGGCGCAACGCCTCCACGTCATCGTTGCCGTCCCCGGCATTCCGGCTTCGTCGCGGCGCGGGCTTGTTGGTCTGGCTGGCGTTCCTGTTCCTGGGCTGCAGCGCGGCCATGCCGCCCTCACGATACGCCTTGACCCAGTTGTGGACAGCTCCGACGCTCACGCCGAGCCGTTCGGCGGCCTGCTTCTGCTGCATGCCGCCCAGCACCAGCTCGATCGCCTTGGTCCTCGTTTCCAGCGGGATGATCGGTTTCGCCATATGGCCAGCATACCGGGGATCCTTTGCCAGCCAGCGTTCCAGGCACTGCCTGGTCGGATAGCCCAGATGCCTCACCACCTGGGCCGTTGTCATCGGCGTGGTGAAGTACAGCTCCACCACGCGCTGTCGTTCCTCGGGACTGAACATATGATAATCCTTCCGTTCAGTCTCCAAGAAAATGTCCGCAGCCCCCCAAGTCCGAACTGTTGCGTAAATTAGTACGGTCGAAGATTTTTCAAGGAGGATGCCAATATGGCAGAACGTAGCCTCAGGGGCATGAGCATCGGCGCGAAATCGCTGGAGTCCGATGACAACGTGGATTTCGCCGCGCGAAACGATGTGGCGTATGTGTGCCCTAAGGGTCACCGCACTATTCTGCCGTTTGCGGAAGGTGCCGAGATTCCTGACGAGTGGGAGTGCCGCTGCGGTTCCGTGGCCCATCGCGAAGGCGATGACGACCGTGAGGCCGATGAGATCACCAAGCCGACCCGTACGCACTGGGACATGCTGCTGGAGCGTCGTAGCGAGGAGGAGCTCGCCACGCTGCTCGAGAAGCGTCTGCAGATGCACCGCGACGGTTGGATTCCCGATTACGAGTGAGCCAACAACACGTGAACTTGATGCCCAGTCAAACCGACTGGGCATAATCATTGCTGAAGCAATCTTGCGAACATGAACACCATAGTGAAACAGGGGAGTGGACCTCATATGGCACAGCATCCGAGGAACGTGGTCCTGCTGGACCTCGACGGCACGCTTACCAAGTCCGACGGCGGCATCATCGCATCCGTCATCAAGACGTTCGAGGAATTGGGTCGCCCGGTTCCCGACGATGCCGAGCTGCATCGTTTCATTGGTCCGGCCATCATCGAATCGCTGCGACGCAACCATGTGCCGGAGGAGGAGCTTGACCGGGCGGTCATCATCTACCGCAGCTACTATGCGGATCGCGCCGTGTTCGATGATCCGAACGAGCCCGGCAACAAAGTTCCCGGCCGCTTGGTGAACGTCGTGTTTCCCGGTATCCGCGAACAGCTGCTCAAGCTGCGTGCCGACGGCTATTATCTGGCATTGGCCAGCTGCAAGCCCGAGTACCAATGCGTTCCGATCTGTGAGCATTTCCATCTGACCGAATTGCTGGATGGCATTTATGGCGCTTCCAAGGACAACTCTCGCTTGGATAAGGATCAGGTCATCCGTTATTGCTTTGACAAAATCGGTTTTGATGCTTCGGCAGGGGATAAGGCCGTGATGATCGGCGATCGCTACACCGACATCGATGGCGCACACGCCTGCGGGCTGGACACCATCGGCTGCCGTTGGGGTTACGCCCCGGCCGGCGAGATGGAAGAACACGGCGTTTACGAGATCATCGAGAAGCCCGAGCAGATCGAAGAAGCCGTAAACCATTATTTCCAAACGCACTGAAACACAACGGCGAGGACTTCTTCATGATGGGATGCGATGAAGCCTGCGCCGCGGGCTTCGACCTGGTTTTCATCGGTTTGCCGTTGCTGTCGCTGTATGAGATTCCCATGCTGATATGGTTCATTTGGCGAGCATTCCGCTGGAAACGAAATGACAAGGATTGGCTGAAAGGCACGGCGATTCTTGCAATTGCGGTAGTCGCTCCGGTGCTCCTTTGGCTGTCGGCCTGGTATGCGTGGACTAGTTGATACAGGCGACTGAATCCTTGTCAAGGATAACTAATCTGACATAACGTACATTATCGGATTCCAGTGTCATCGTCGTTCTTACGTACAGAGGCACCAATACGCCGATCCATTGCAGTCTCCGAAGCGTTGCGCGCCTGGAAATACATGGCGACGTTCTCCAGCAACACCAGAACGAATACGATGACAGCTGCGGGCAACTGCGCTGCGTCGCAGAAATCTCTCAGACGCACATCCATGGAATCCGCGAGAAAAACGAAGACAGGAAACGGTATCAACGCCATTACAAACGACAGAAAATGCATTTTGACGATGGACCAGTCAACCGGCTCAGTCGCCGGACGCTTTGCCCGCGGCGTGAATATGTGGCCTTGACCTATCGTGAACGTGATAATGGCGACGGCCATAATGACGGCGACGAGCCAGAGCACGATTGGCAGGAACTCAATGACTATACCCATTGCATCAATCCTTCAGCACTGTGTTCTGCAAGATTACTCGATCATTGCACGCCCATAATGAAAAAACGACCTGCCGGAAACCCGGCAAGTCGCCATCATACAAACCTGCTGCGAAATCAAGCGGCCTCACGCTGTAGACGCTGCGCCTCAAGCTTCTTGCGCATACGTATGGCGGTCAATTCGTCAATCGGACGATTCATGGAAACCGTCATCGGCTTGTCATCAAGATCGACGTAATCCTCATCCTCCAGAGCGGTTTCAATCTGATGCCACAGTGAGCCGACCGACACGGCGAACACGGCCTTGCCGCTTTGCAGCAGCTCAAGCATCTGCTCGCTGGTCGTGCATTCGTGCACGTTCTGGCCGTCGCACATGATGGTCACGTTGGCCAGCTGATCGGTGGTGTGCTGGGTAAGGAAGCCGATGGCTGCAGTCACGTTCTGCAGATTCACGCCGGCATCCAGCAGCTTCTTGGAGACGGCCAGAATCACCACGTCCTTGAACGAATACAAACGACGGGAACCGGATCCGTGCGATGGCGTGATGGACGGTTCGACAATCTGCTTGCGTGCCCAGTAATCGAGCTGACGATACGTGATGCCCGCAACCTTGGATGCCACGGTACCGCGATATCCACGCTTGATTTCCTCGGAATCGGCGTTGGCGAACAACTCCCCCTGGATAGCGCCATCATTGAGATCTTCACGCTCATCAAGCGGAATATGAAGATGCAGCTCGGTCCGGCTCATCTCGGCTCCCCTAACTCACACTGGTGTAATCACACGATTGCAATTCTTCACCAAGTGTAACCCCACATAATGTGTCGGTTATTGGGAGACAAAGGCAGATTTCGTGAAGAACACCAGACGGAACTTGCCAATCATGATTTCATCGCCGTTTTTAAGCACCGCCTGATCAACGCGCTGACGGTTCACATAAGTGCCATTGAGGCTTCCGGCATCGATAACGGAATACTGGCCATTGACCCGGCGGAACACGGCGTGCTGCCGGGATACGGTGGAATCGTCCAGCAGAATATCCGCTCGGGGATCGCGACCAACAGTGATTTCATCCTCATCAAGCAGATACCGCGAACCAGACACCGCTCCCCTGGTCGAGATAAGCAACGCCGTCCCCTCGGACAGGCGTGTAATGGTGTCCAAATCCTCCTGAGTCAGAGGACGGTCGCCGGTTGCGGTAACGGGCAATACGTTAATAGCAGGCAATCCAATGATGGTGGTTTCGCCTGCGCTAGGAATCGGATCAGTCATAGCTTCCTATTCTACCGTCTTTGCATACTTATTTTGCGTAGCTTCACGCACTTCATCAATAATGACGTTATCGGAGGCTTCGACATTAACATTAGCTCCATACTTGACCTGCAGCTGGGCGCCCACTCCTCCGGCGATGTCAACTGCGTTGGAAAGCTCCTGCGGATTGCCGATGGCCTTGACCACATACGGAGGTTTGATGACCGTGCCATCGGAAATCAGCCCTTCGTCAGCATCTTGAATATAGGTCGATGCGACAACGCGAACCTCGTTGATGGCAATGACTTCGGCGCCGGCATTGCGCAGCTCCTCGATGAGGTTGAACATGATCGAAGCGTCGATTCTGGATGTCGAACCGCGGCTGACCGTAACCGTAATACCCTTGCCCTTGGCTGGGAGCCGGCCGGAAATCAGACCACTGGTTTCCTCGTTCTGCTTGGCGATCTTACGCGCCTGTTCCTGCTCGTTGGCAGCCGACTTCAACGAGTTCAGCTGGCTGGTCAGCTGGGTTTTGCGCTGCTCGAGGTTGGATATCTGCGTGTTCGACTCGTTGAGCAGACGAACCAACTCGTTCTCATCCATCGTTTCATAGGTGGATTTGGTGTTGTTGATCTGACTCATGTAGGCAAAGCCCAGCAATGCGCACATCAGCATGATGAAGATCGACGATATCAGTCGGGAACGATCGGAATTCCGGTTCAGGTTCTTACGCGGCTTTTTGCGTATAGTGGGGAACGAACCGGTTTCCATGCGGTCGTTCGCCTTATCTTGGGCATGCTGGTCATGCATTTTGTCCAGCATGTTGTTTGATTTAGCTCTTCGTACCATATCAGCCTCGGAAGATGAACCGGCGAATGGCGGACACGTTGGAGAAGATACGGATGCCGAGCACTACAATGACGGCGGTCTGCAGCTGCGAGCCGACGCCAAGCTGATTGCCGAGGAACACCAGCAAGGTTGCCGTCAGCACGTTGGCCAGGAACGATATGACGAATACACGGTCAGAGAAGCTTCGTTCAAAGTACGCGCGTGCAGCGCCCAGCAGTGCGTCGATGGCGGCCACCACCATAATCGGCAGATAGGGTTGCAAGACGACCGGAATGTCCGGCTTGACAAACACACCGATTACCACGCCGATAATCAGACCTAGGACGGCTGCCATTATTCGTTCCTCTCTGCGTATTGGGTTTCGCCAGCCACTGCTGCCTCAAGTGTAATCGAATTGGACTTGTTTACCTGCGGATAAATACCTGCTTGTTTGAAGGAATCGTACAGGCTTGCCAGATTCTTTGATCCCATAGCTTCGGCCAACGTGTTCTTGTCTCCGATGGCTTCAATGGTGTACGGGCTTTCGATGGCATTCACGCCAATGAGAATATGTCCACCCGCCTTACGGATGGAGGTCTGTGCACCGAGCCTATTGCCGTTGATGGAGATGGCTTCGGCTCCATTTTGGAACATCAGCGATACCAGCTGCTGCAAATCAAGATCCGTGACGACGCGAATCTTGCTGGTGGTACCCACTCTGGTGGAGGTGGATTGGTCGGACTGGCTCGCCGCAATAGGATCGGCCAATGTCATGGTGATGCCTTCACCGGTGACGGCCACGGCACCGGTGACCAATTCATCCTGAATCAGCGTGTCGCTTTTGACCTTTCCGGAGACCTTCTTCGACTGCTCGTCAACTTGGGCCTTGACTGCATTCACATCTTTGGTGAGCTGTTCGATTTGCGCATTGCGGTTTTCGAGTTGGTCGGCCAACGTCTGACGCACCTGTTTGCGCGGATCGGACTGCAGCTGCTGGACGAACAGGCACCCCGCAAACCCGACACCGACGCAAATCAGGAAAACGATAATGCGATTGAACCAGATGGAAAATACAGATCGCTGCTCATGGACCAGTCTCGAATCGGAGAACATGGGATCCATCGGACGGTTCACGAGATCGTCGATGAGTTGCAGGGAATCATCGTTGGTTTTACGGCGACGGCGTCCGCGAACGGCCGTGGCATCATTGGGAGACAACGCATGGTGGGATTTCACAGACCGAAATGCACGGGAAAAAATGGCACGACGGCGTACTGGCTCATTCTCCTCTGGTACGGGGAATGAGACCGGCGCTGTGGAATCAGGCTCCATGCCGCTCCTCCAATTCCTTGCGCAACAAGCTCACACCTTGCTTGGTGTAGATATATCCGGCCAACCAGTACATGGCAATGCCCCAAATCCCTGCGGCAAGCGCGGCAAGATAGAGCAGGTGGAAGAAGGCGTTGGTGCCAAGATCAGCGAAAATCAGGCCGACGATGGAAATCATCAATAATGCGGTGCCCGCTTTGCCCACGAAATGCACCGGCAACGGACCATATCCATATTGGGCAAGCCACAGCACCTGAATTGCCATCCACAAGTCGCGCAAACCCACAATGATCAGCATCCACCAGGGGATGACGCCGGCGACGCCGAGAGCCAAAATCGAGCAGAAAATCAACAGGCGATCGGCTACCGGGTCAAGAATCTGCCCGATTTTGCTGACTTGGTTGAATTTGCGCGCGATGATGCCATCGAGTCCGTCAGAAGCGGAGGAGATGGCGATAAGCGCCAACGCCGCAATCATCTCATGCCGAGAGATCAGCGCGGAGATGAATGGAATCGAGATGATTCTCAACGCGCTGATCAGATTCGGCACAGTGAAATACAGGTCACGCGCCTCTGGACTGTATCTGCTGCTGAGTTTGTGGTCTGTCATATCGACAAATAGTCTACATGGTTTACATGCGAGAGGCTTGCAATGCGGTGACGATGATGCCTCGAGCACCGACTTCGTACAAATCGTCCATCAGCTGGTTGACCTCGGCCTTGGGCACCATGACGCGCACGGCGTTCCACTGCTTGTCGTGCAGCGGGGAGATAGTGGGGCTCTCAAAACCGGGGGTCACGGCCACGGCTGCAGACACCTTGCTTACGGGGATGTCGTAATCCATAAGCACGTACTGGTGTGCGGTCAGCACGCCTTGCAGACGGCGGATGAGTACGGCGAGACGGGAGTCCTTCTCGTCCAGACGCGGAGAGCGAATCAGGCATGCTTCGGAGTGCATCAGCGGGTCGGAAAAAACGCGCAGACCGGCGTTGCGCAGCGTGGTACCGGTGGAGACCACGTCGGCGATAAGGTCGGCCACGCCCAGCTGCACGGAAGACTCCACGGCGCCGTCCAGGTGGATGGTTTCAGCTTCGATACCGTGTTCGACGAGGTAGTCATGCACCAGCTTGTCGAAGGTGGTGGCCACGCGCTTGCCCTGAATGTCTTCCAGAGTGGTGATCGGGGATTCGTTCGGAGCCGCGAAGCGGAATGTGGAGGAGCCAAAGCCGAGCGGCATGTGCTCGAGTGCGGCGGTGCCGGAATTCTTCAGCAGATCCTGTCCGGTGATGCCCACGTCAATGGCACCGCGACCCACGTACACCGCGATATCCAACGGACGCAGGTAGAACAGCTCGATGCCGTTGTCTTCGTCCTGGACGACGAGCTGACGCGGATTGGTGCGCAAACGGTAGCCGGCCTCGGCCAGCATGTTCCACGCGGGTTCTGACAACATGCCCTTGTTGGGCACTGCGATTCTCAGCATGAATGCTCCTCTCCCCTGTTGGGAGTTCGATGCGCTGCGGTTACTGCGTTTTGTGGGGATTACCGGCGGAATTGCCAGCGAATCCTTTGTGCTTGGTTCAGTGTTCTGCGGCCGCGGAACGGCGATCACAGGTGCTTGTAGACGTCCTCGAGGGTCAGGCCGTGCTTGATCATCATGACCTGAACATGGTAGAGCAGCTGGCTCATCTCTTCGGCGGTGCGATCCGCGCCCTCGTACTCGGCGGCCATCCAGGTTTCGCCGGCCTCTTCGATGATCTTCTTGCCGATGAAGTGGGTGCCCTTGTCGAGCTCATCGACAGTCAGGGAGCCTTCGGGACGGATCTTGGCCTTTTCGGACAGTTCGGCGAACAGGGATTCAAACGTCTTCATGATTATCTTTTCTTTGTTGCTTCTGCTGAGGTAATGGGCGCGCTGCGGCTCAGGCCTTAAACGCGGCCTCGGCCTTGGCGCGGATGTCATCGACGGCCTGGGCGGGGTTCTCAGCGCCATATACGGCGGAACCGGCCACGAGCACGTCGGCGCCGGCTTCGGCCACGATGTGCGCGGTCTTGGGGCTCACGCCACCGTCGACCTGAATGCGGGTCTTCAGTCCGCGACGGGTGATTTCGTCGCGTAGACGGCGAACCTTGGCCATCTGGTTGTCGAGGAACTTCTGGCCGCCGAAGCCGGGCTCCACGGTCATGATGAGCACCATGTCGAACTCATCGAGGATGTCGAAAATCGGCTCGACCGGTTCGGCCGGACGCACGGCGAAGCTCGCCTTGCAGCCCATTTCGCGCAGCTGGCGTGCCAGACGTACCGGGGCATGGGTGGCACCCATGTGGAAGGAGACCGAAGCGGCACCGAGCTTGGCGTATTCGGGGGCCCAACGATCCGGATCCTCGATCATCAGGTGCACGTCGACGGGAAGGTCGGTGACCTCGCAGATGCGGCCAACGATGGGCTCGCCAAGGGTCAGGTTCGGCACGAAATGATGATCCATCACGTCGACGTGAACCAAATCGGCATTGGAGATGGCCTTGAGGTCACGTTCGAGGTTGCAGAAATCAGCGGACAGGATGCTGGGTGCGATTGCGATATTGCTCATGGTTTCCTACCTTATCTGTGCAATGGGACTTGGAGCCCCGTGTTTCGTGCTGTTTGGACGCTGTTCTTTCCAGTGTTACTTATTGCATATTGCCGCGCTGGGCTTTCTTCTGGCGCAGTCGTTCTTCTTCGATGCTCTGGCGTTCGAGTTCGTCGGCGGTGACCGCCGCAAGTTGCCGGGCCTGTACCTTGGAGTCAGGGCCATGCTGGTAGAGCACGACGAACAGGATGCAGCCGATCACGAAGACGATGATGGCGGTCCAGACGTTGGTGCGCAACCCCAGAATCACTGTGGAGTAGTTGATGCGCACGTTTTCGATCCAGGTGCGGCCCAGTCCGTACCACATCAGGTACATGGCGAACTGCTGGCCAGCCCTAAGGCGGTCGGCGAGCTTATGGCCAAGGTAGATGATGATCGCGGCGCCGATGAGGTTCCAGATCATCTCATACAGGAATGTGGGGTGGAACAGGGTGGTTTTGTAGTCGGGGCACTCAGCGCCGGAATAGCAGATTTCGGATTTGCCGATGGCGTCCGCGTCGTTGAGTTTCAGACCCCAAGGCAGGGTGGTGGGCCACCCGTAGAGTTCCTGGTTGAACCAGTTGCCGAGTCGGCCGATGGCCTGGGCCACGGGCAGCGCGGGGGCGATGGCGTCGGCGAAGATCGCGAACGGGTAATGCTTGTGGCGGCACCATAGGAACGCCACCAGCGTGCCCACGGAGATACCGCCGAAGATGGCCATGCCGCCTTCCCACACCTTGAGGATGTTGATCAGGTTGCCGGTGGGCGGGAAGTAGTCGGCCGGCGTGGTGATGCAGTGGTAGAGGCGTGCGCCCACCAGAGCGCAGGGCACGGTGACGAGCGTGGTGTCGAGAATCTGGTCGAAGGTGCCGCCGTAGCGCTTCCAGCGCGTGGTGAGGATCCACACAGCCACGCAGATGCCAATCAGGATGCAGATTGCATACATGTGGATGGTAAACGGGCCGACCTGGAATTTAGAGAAGGTCGGCGAGGGGATATAGGCCAGATTCATCGTGCCTCACTTACTCGTATTCACTAATGCCGCCTGCCATACTACCGCATGGAAACCGGGACTCGAGGAACGCCTCACGCTTTGGCAGCGTACTCGTTTCATATGTGTCGAGCCTCAAGGTCCAAGCTTTTCCTCGATGGCTTCGATGGCGGATAATCCCTTTACCAGGGCGCATGCGGCAATCCATGACGGAAGCAGGTGCCGAATACGCCCTGATTCTAGGGGCGGCAGGTCTTAGCGTGCGTTGTGGATGCCTTCGGCCAGTTCCTCGCTCTTGGCGGCGAGCAGCTTCAAGCCTTCCTTCGGATCGCGTGCGGTCTTGTTGTCGTCCGCGAGCAGGGTGTGCACGAGCGCGGAGCCGACGATGACGCCGTCCGCGTAGGAGCCGACCTTGGCGCCCTGTTCGGCGGTGGACACGCCGATGCCCACGCACACGTTCTCGGCACCGGCCTGACGGGTATGTTCCACGAGGAGTTCGGGCGAGGCGTCGATGGTGGCGCGTTCGCCGGTGACGCCCATGCGGGCGGCCGCATACACGAAGCCGCGCGCGTTGCGGGCCACGGTTTCGAGGCGCTCGGTGGACGAGTCCGGGGAGACCAGGAAGATGCGGTCGAGTCCGTGGCGGTCGGAGGCTTCGATCCACTCCCCCGCCTCGTCCGGGATAAGGTCCGGGGTGATGAGACCGGCGCCGCCGACGTTCTCGAAGTCGCGGGCGAAGCGCTCGACGCCGTAGTGGTACACGAGGTTCCAGTAGCTCATGATGAGCGGCACGCCGCCGGCGTTGGCCACGGTTTCGACGGCCTCGAACACGCGCTTGATGGTCTCGCCGTTGTTCAGGGCGATGGAGGCGGCAGCCTGGATGACCGGGCCGTCCATGACCGGGTCGGAGTACGGCAGGCCGATTTCCACGGCGTCGACGCCGTGCTCGACCATCGTTTTGAAGGCGTCAAGCGAGACGTCTGGGTTGGGGAAGCCATAGGGCAGGTAGCCGATGAAGGCGGGCTTGTTCTCGGCCTTGAACTTGGTGAACATAGCGCCCGACTTGCTGGGCTTGTGGCTGATGCCCAGCGGCTGGCCGGACGGCGTGGTTGCTTCGTTGGTCATAATCAACAATCTCCTCTTCTTGTCAGGCGACGGTGTCGCCGTGGGTGCCGGCCACATCGAGCGCGGCGGCCTGATCGTCGGTCAGGTAGCCAAACCACTTGCCGGCGGTGGCCATGTCCTTGTCGCCCCGGCCGGAGATGTTCACGATCATCACGGCCTTGTTATAGCCCTTGGCCTTCAGATCCGCGGCGGCCTTGTACGCGCCGGCCACGGCGTGCGAGCTTTCGATGGCGGGGATGATGCCCTCGCTCTGGCTTAGGTCGCGGAAGGCGTTCATGGCCTCCTCATCGGTGGCCCAGCTGTAGTTCACGCGGCCGATGTCCTTGAGCCATGCGTGCTCTGGCCCCACGGAAGCGTAGTCAAGGCCTGCAGAGATCGAGTAGGTATCGAGCGTCTGGCCTTCGTCGGTTTCCAGCAGGTAGCTCTTGGCACCCTGGAACATGCCGAGCTGGCCGGTGCCGGGGGCGAAGCGGATAGCGTGCTGGCCGGATTCGGGGCCGTTGCCGCCGGCTTCGTAGCCATAGAGGTTCACGCGGTCATCGTCCAGGAAGGCGTTCATCACGCCGATGGCGTTGGAGCCGCCGCCCACGCAAGCGCAAATCGCGTCCGGATGGTCGATGCCGTACCAGTCCTGAAGCTGCTGCTTGGCTTCCTCGCCGATGATCTTCTGGAAGTCGCGCACCATGGCCGGGAACGGGTGCGGGCCTGCGACGGTGCCGAGCAGGTAGTGCGTGTCCTTGACGTTGGTGACCCAGTCACGCAGGGCCTCGTTGATGGCATCCTTCAGAATCTTGTCGCCGAGGGTCACCTCGACCACTTCGGCGCCGAGCATATGCATGCGGGCCACGTTCAGGGCCTGGCGGCGGGCGTCGATCTGGCCCATGTAGATGCGGCACTTGAGGCCAAGCATGGCGCACACGGTAGCGGTGGCCACGCCGTGCTGGCCGGCACCGGTTTCGGCAATCACGCGTGTCTTGCCCATGCGCTTGACGAGCAAGGCCTGTCCGAGCGCGTTGTTGATCTTGTGCGCACCGGTGTGGTTCAAATCCTCGCGCTTGAGGAAGATACGGGCGTCGAGGCCGGTCTTCTCCTTGACGAGTGCGGCGAAGCGCGGGGCTTCGGTCAGCGGGCTCGGGCGGCCCACGTAACGCTGCTGGAGCGTCATGAATTCCTTGTGGAATTCGGGGTCGGCCTTGGCTTGCGTGTAGACGCGCTCAAGCTCGTCGAGGGCGGTGATGAGGGCCTCGGGCACATAGCGGCCGCCGAACTGACCCCAATACGGTCCCTGATGTTCGCTGAGCGGGGCGGTTTCGGATGCTTTCACTTGTGCTCCTGCCTTTACTAGTCGTTCCACTGCAAGTTCATGATCGTCGGCGGTGGCCACGCCCTCGCCGACCAGTACCGCGTCCGCTCCCGCGCGGGCGTAGTCTTCGACCTCGACCGCGCCGAATACGCCGGATTCCGCCACCTTGATGACGTCATCGGGCAGATCGGCCGCGAGTTCGTTGTATTTGTTCACGTCCACCTTGAGGTTCTTCAGGTTGCGCGCGTTGATGCCGATCACCTTGGCGCCGGCCTGGCATGCGCGTTCGATCTCCTCGCGGGTGTGCGTTTCGACCAGCACGGTCATGCTCAACTCGTGCGCCAAATCCAGCAGGTGTTTGAGCTGGGCGTCGTCCAATGCGGCGACGATGAGCAGCACCAAATCGGCACCGTGGGCGCGGGCTTCGTAGATCTGGTAGTCGGTAACGATGAAGTCCTTACGCAGCGCCGGAATATGCACGGCGGCGCGAACCTTGTCGAAATCATCGAGGCTACCGAGGAATCTGCGGCCTTCGGTGAGCACGGAAATGGCGCTTGCACCGCCCCTCTCGTATTCGCGGGCCAGCGCGGCCGGGTCCGGGATGTCGGAGAGGTGGCCCTTGGACGGGGACGCGCGCTTGATTTCGGCGATCACCGGGATGCCATCGGCGCGCTTGAGCCATCGTGTCGCATCGATTGGAGCCGGGGCCGCCAGCGCGGCCTTCTTCACATCCTCAAGAGACACGGTGAGCTCGCGGGTTTGCTGGTCCTCCAGTGCGCCCGCCACCAATTCGTCCAAAACCGACATGGTCCTCCCTTTGTTGGTGTTCGGTCATGCGCCACTCTAGGTCACGCCCCGTCCCGATTGCCGAACCCGTCCTACATTTTGGGCTATTCCTCGTTGGTTCGTATCGCTACGGAACCAGAGCGGCCAACAAAAAGGAAAATCGCCATGAATATCGGTCATACGGCCTGGGATTGATTCCATTGATGGCATAGACTGGGCGCATGTGCAGGAGATTCGCGCTCGGTTTGGATTGGGATGCCGTGGCCTCACAGTTCGCGGTAGACGAGGATGACGTGCGCGTTGACACTCTGCCACAGCCTTCCTACAACATCGCACCCACGCAGAACATTGGCGTGGTGGCACAGGGCAAGGATGGCCGCCGTCATCTGACCGGTGCCTATTGGTCGCTGGTGCCGCGATGGAGCGCCAGCAAAGTGCTGAGCTACCCCACATATAATGCGCGTGTGGAGTCTGCGCATGTCAAGCCGGCGTTCGCCGAATCCACAAAATCCATGCGAGCCATCATCCCCGCTTCCGGCTACTACGAATGGAAAGGTCGCAGGCCGTTCTATTTTCACGCACCACATGATGAACTATTGTCTTTGGCCGGCCTGTACTCATGGTGGAGGCCGTCTCCCGCATCGCCATGGCAGCTGACCGCAACCATCATCACCTGCCCTGCCGCGGACGAGTTCGTCAAGGTGCATGATCGCATGCCCCTGCTGGCGCCTCGGAACATGGTTGCCTCATGGCTGGACCGCTCCGTTGACGGAGCCGCACTGTTAGATTCCATGCGGGAAGCGGGTACCATGCTTTCTCGGCGTCTGCAATTTCACGAAGTCGCGCCACTGAACAGCGACGGCAAACGTCTTATTCAGCCATTGGATTCCACCGAACCCATGCGTCTGTTTTGAGCTCTTGCAGCTGGAACCGGCTATGCAGCTGTATATGAAGACGGATCAATCAACGCCCCACTGATAGCTAACCTCGTATGGCCCTCAGTCAAAAACAGGTCTCTTCTGCTCGACATTGGTCGACTACGACTACTTTTGCACCAATCCGCGCAACAACTCGATCTCGTCGCGATGCGTGGCGGGCGTCTGCTCCTTGGTTTCGAGGATCATCGGGAGCTTGGCCATGATCGGGTCGTTGACCAGTCGCGTGAAAAACGGGATGCCGAGCTGGCCCTCGCCGATATTGGCGTGACGGTCCTTATGCGAGCCGAGGCCGAACTGCGAATCATTCACATGAATCGCCTTGACCTTGGCCAAGCCGATCACCTCATCCAACTGGCGCATCACACCGTCGTAGTCGTTCACCAAATCGTAGCCGGCATCCAACACATGGCAGGTGTCGAACGTGACGCCGACGTTCGCCGCGTCGTCAACGCCGGCCATGACCGTGGCGAGCTCCTCGAAATTGCGGCCACATTCCGTGCCTTTGCCGGCCATGGTCTCCAGCAGCACCATGACGCCGGTCGTACGTTCGAACACCTGATTCAGTCCCTCGCTGATCAGCCGGCAGCCGGTCTCGGAGCCTTGGCCCACATGCGCGCCGGGATGAATGTTGATATACACCTCCTGGCCGGTCTCGCGGATGGCGGTCAGCAGCTTGATATCCTCGGCCAGCGCCTCGATGGCGAATGTGCGCTTGGCCTCATCCTTGCCGGCTAGATTGTAGACGTACGGCGCATGGACGACCAACGGCCCATAGCCTTCGGCCCTGAGCTGTGCGCCGAACGCCGCCGCGCCGGCCGGGTCGAGAGCCTTGGAACGTTTGCCATACGGAGATCGCGGGAAGAACGCGAACGCGGTGCCGCCCTCCTCATGGGAGCGTTTCAGCAGCTCGTTCCAGCCACCGGCCGTCGACAAATGCGATCCGATAAGCAAACCCGTCATTTCACTTCCGCCTTTCGTGAGCCGTTTCATCTACCGCTATCATATGGTAGGCAGCATCGAGTGCAGCCCGCACAACTGACATGAGGCACAACCCTCTGACCATCCGACCATCTGACCGAAGGAGACCCGAGCATGGCGGCAGCCGGCACACCCAAGGACGACACCGGCCTCGAACGGAAAATGGAGTCGCGCCACCTGACGATGATCTCCCTGGGCGGCGTGATCGGCACCGGTCTGTTCGTCAGCTCCGGCTACACGATTCATCAGGCGGGGCCGTTGGGCGCGATCCTCGCTTACGCGGCCGGCTCCCTGCTCGTATACTGTGTGATGGTGTCGCTGGGCGAGTTGTCCGTGGCCATGCCGTATGCCGGCAGCTTCCACATGTATGCGAAGCGATTCATCGGACCCGGCACCGCATTCACCATCGCCATCCTGTATTGGCTGAACTGGGCGGTGGCGCTCGCCTCGGAGTTCACGGCGGCAGGGCTGTTGATGCAACGATGGTTTCCTCATTCGCCGTCCTGGGTGTGGTCGGCCGTGTTCATTGCGGTGGTGTTCGCGCTCAACATCATGTCCGTGCGGCTATATGGTGAGGCGGAGTTCTGGTTCGCGTCAATCAAAGTGTTCGCCATCATCGCGTTCATTGTGATCGGCCTGCTGGCAATCTTCGGCTCTATACCGATTGCCGGCCATGCTTCCGCGCCGTTGCTGGGCAACTTCGTGGCCGATGGCTGGTTCCCGAGCGGCATCGCACCTATTTTCTCGACTTTGCTGACCGTGGTGTTCGCGTTCTCCGGCACCGAAGTGGTGGGCGTGGCGGCCGGCGAAACCAAAGATCCATCGCGCGCGATTCCCAAAGCCGTGCACACCACGGTGCTGCGTCTGACAATTTTCTTCATCGGCTCGATTCTGGTGATGGCGGCCTTGATCCCCTGGCATCAGGCCGGCGTGGACACGAGCCCGTTCGTGCTGGTGTTCCAGTCGATCGGTATGCCGTTCGCCGGCGACATCATGAACTTCGTGGTGTTGACGGCCGTGCTTTCTGCCGCGAACTCCGGCCTGTACGTGTGCTCGCGCATGGTGTGGTCGCTGGCCAAGGAGCGGCTGATCCCGGCGCGCTTCGCCAAGACGAATTTCCGCGGCGTGCCGGTGTGGGCCGTACTGTTCAGCATGGCGGGTTCGCTGCTGGCGCTGCTGTCTTCCGTGATCGCCGCTTCGACTGTGTATCTGGTGTTGGTCGCCGTATCCGGCTTGGCGACGCTGGTGGTGTGGTTCTCCGTGTGCGTGTGCCATATCCGGTTTAGGCGTGAATGGACGCGGGATGGTCATAGTGCCGACGAACTCGGCTATCGCGCTCCCGGCTTTCCGGTGTTGCCGTGGCTGGCCATCGTGATGTGCATCGGCGCGCTTGTGCTCGTGGTGCTCGATGAGACGCAACGTTCGACCCTGTATTGCATGATCCCGTTCGTCGTCTGCTGCTACGCGGCTTATTACGCACTCGAACGGCAGCGCAAACGCGAAAACAACGCCTAACTCGATTTCGAGGGGCTGATTTGGCGCTTACCGGAGATCTATCTCCGTTTCAAGGGGCTGATGCCCAAGTAGACAAGGCTCCACAATGGCGTCATGTCGTTGCCACAAAGCCGTTTATACTCGCGGTTCGGCGTTTGAACAGCCCCTCGAAAGCCAAGTAGATGTCCCCACCGGACGAAATCAGCCCCTCGAAGCCGAGAAACCATTGATAGCCGATTATGTTGTGCCCAGTGACGTGCCTGGTTCCGTGCTCGAACTGGTACAATAATCGGAGTTTGTTTTTGCAAAGGTGCATTGTTATGTACAAGGTGTTGGTGTCGTTCGCAGACAGCTAATGCGCGTTGACTCGTCGCGCTAAGCCGTGGTCACCGTTTGGGCCCACGGCGCTTCTGTTGTGCCATTTCCCACGCACTTGGTCGAAGGCTGGCGATGGGCCCTGACCAAAAGGAATTTCCTCTCCGAATCATGCTCGGCGCTATGGTGACATCGCCTGCGTGGCCAGTATCACCGGCGCGCAGATCATGTTGGCCGCCCGTGGCACCAGCGCGATCATGATCGGACTGCTCGGCACGGCAATGGGCGTGAGCACGTTGGTCGGCTCGCTGCTAGCCAACAAGCTGGTCGACATCATTCCCACCGGTATGCTGATTGCGGACGCGCTTGTGTTGTTCGTTGTCAGCCAAGTGCCGCTGCTGTTCGTGCAAAGCTACGCGGCCATCCTGATCTGCCAGATTCTGGCCGGCCTGCCGTTCCCTGCGTTGAACGCTGGTCTGCTGGGCTTTCTCTACGGCAAGACACCCGACAACATGCAGGGGCGGGCTTCCGCCGTATTCGAGACCACGGTCGGCATACTGGGCGCGATTGTCCCGGCCGCGGTCGGCTGGCTGCTGCAACAGCCGGGTCTTGGCTTCACGGCGGTGATGGGCATGGCTGTGGTCTGTGCCATGGCTGGACTGGTCGTTGCATTGATTGGTCCGCTGCGTCGGATCTCGACCCCCGACCGGTGGAGCGAATCCGAGCTGTGAATGCAGCGAACGCATACTCCGCGCCCGGATGTCGGTGCGGAACGTACTCAACCGTCAGCCAGACGGACACACTCCTGCTGACTGACGGTCATATTATTGGCATACGGTGGTTGAGTCATCCACTAGCATGATTCATACCACTGCTGGATGGTATGGAATTCACAGTACGAATTATCAGCCATGTCAAATCAGGTCGTACGGCATCTGATGCTTGACCAGCCAGAAGATGCCGAGGCCGATGAACACCAGCAGATTGAATCCGCCGCTATGCCATGGCAGCACGATGATTAGCGTCGCCATACGCGCCACATAGAACGCCGCACGTCGCCAGCCTTCTCGTGGCCGGGTTTCCACTGTCATGTGCGTGAAACTGCCGCCGAACGTGCAGCCGCCGCGCAACCATGGCACCACGCCCTCGAAGAGGATGAGCGCCGCCAGGAAGAGGATCGAACCGGTCCAGTCGAACGGTTCCATCGACTGCCATGAGCCATTGGAGCCCGAGGGCAGGTTCGAGCGGACGATCATGACGAACAGATGCGTCGGCATCACGGCGAACGCGATCAGCGTCATGTCGATGATGAACGTGATCAGCCGCCTCATGAAGCCAGGTGTGGTGGTCGGCGTCATATCAGCGACCCGCGCCGGAATCAAGCGCAGCGAAAGCATGGCCAGCGCGAATCCGATCAGCGCGCCGGTCGTGTTCCACAGGAGATCGTCCACGTCGAACAGACGGTAGGCGCACGGGAACACGCCCATGAGGCCGGTCAGCTGCATCGTCTCCAGAGACAGCGACGTGGCGAACGACAGTACTGCGGTAACCAGCCGCGGCCAACGCCATATGCGGCCCATGATGAAGCCCAACGGCAGGAAGAACACGATATTAAACGCGATTTGCAGTACGGCGGTGAGACCATCGGTACGGATGTCGCCGATGAACTGCAGTGGGTTGAGCTGTGGCGTCAGATGGTGCGCGGCGCAATAGGCCGCCGCATCGGCCGGCATCGGATACAGTGTGAAGCACAGCAGGCCGAGCAGGTACAGCACCGTGCCATACGCCACTATGGCCGACGACAGTCGGATGCGATTGTCGCGGTGATACAGCAGCGCCAGCACCGGCACGGTCAGCAGCATGGACACAAACGGCCACAATGCCATCGCGAACGCAAACGGTTCGGAAAAGTTCTTAAGAAATCCCATCTTCAATGCTCCCTGCTTCGGCCCGCTCCGTTCGGTTTCGGACCATGACTCTCGACTTCTGATTCCAAGGTACGGAACATGACGGCACGCGGGTATCGGCCACGAGAGCGAAATCATTGGGATGAAAGGCGATTCGTATCATTCGCATGGATGAGGGAGATGCACCAGTTACCATTGACGCCGACGAGAATGGCGTGGTCGGCGCCGTGACCGCGCAGATGAGCGAGCGTACGTCGTTCATCGTGTTGGACCAGATTACTTCCGCCACCGCTATGCTGTTTCCGGCCCAGCGCATCGCCGCCGAAGCCCATCACCGCGGCATCCACATTCTGGTTGATGGCGCGCACGCTCCCGCCCAACTGGCCGATCCGGTCGGCGGACTGCAGTCCGATTGGGTGGGTCGGCAATTTCCATAAGTTCCCGTGTGCGCCGCGCGGTACGGCATTGCTGGTGATTCCGCCCGAAGGCGGTCAGGATGGTCAGGATTTGTGGCCGCTGATCGACTCGTGGGGTTTCGCCGACCCGTTCCCGGAGCGATTCGACGAGCAAGGCACCCAGGATTTATGCGGTCCGATCGCCGCGCCCGAGTCCTTGCGTGATATCGAGCGCCTGTGGGGCTGGGATGTCGTGCGCCGGTACATGTCCGATCTTGCCGATTACGCGGAGCGTCGGGTATCCGAGGCGGCCAGCGAGGTCGGCGGCGAGGACTGCTCGTCGCCGGTGCGCATTCCCTCCCCCGCCATGCGCCTGGTGAAGCTGCCCCACGGAAACCGCACGCCGCAGGAACTGGACGCCCTATGCCCGGTATTCCGTGACCGAATCCTCAACGAACTGCACGCCGAAGTCGCGGTCACCCAGTTTGACGGCGAACTGTACCTGCGCCTCACCGCCCACGCCTACGTCACCGCCGACGCCATAGACCGCTTCGCCGAACAATCTATCCCAACCATCGTCGGATGGCTGCGTGGGTAAGTGAATCGTATGTTGTTGGTGCCTTAACTATGGATGATTAAGGCGCCAATGCAACATTATTAGAGTTTTGCGGGTTGTAGAGCTGCTTACAGGAAATTTGCGGTCGAACGGCAGCCCCAATCTTCCGTCACAGTGGCTTGACGAAATCTTCGCCATTGAAGTCGCCGGCGATGGTATCCGTGGATTATCCGCGCCTATCTGCTGAGCAAAACCGCGGCGCAGGGCGTGGAACTGACGCCGTTCATGGCGTTACGCGGAAATCCGCACGATTATTGGTTCCTCGACGGCGACTTTATCGACCGAGGCGAAATCGATTAAAACCGATTGATAATCGGCCATTTACACGCAAGAGGCGCCGTCAATCGCCTCGCGCATAGAGGCCATCGCTCTCCGTGCAGGTGGCGATGCGTGTGTAGTATTCCGTCTTGTCCTCATGGTCGATACGTGCGCCGCAATGCTGCTGCACCGCAAGACTTGCCGGATTGGTTTTGTGGACACTCAGGTAAGCCTCCTTGATGCCGAGCTCGCGGGCCTTGGCAAGCGTGAGCTTGAGCCCGGCGGTCGCGTAGCCGTGACCGCGGTATTCGCGGGCGACACCGTAGCCGATGTGGCCCGGACCGTTGCGCAGGAAGTCGGTGAGCCGGTGACGCAGGTTGAAGATGCCCACATAGTCGCCCTCATCGTTGACGAGAATGTATTTGGTGGCTGGCACCCAGCCGTCCGGCAGGCCGACGCCAAGCGACTCATCACGCAACCCTCGCACATATGCGGCGAACCGTTCACGATTCATGCCGGCCGCTGGGTTCTCGAATCCCGTCTCCTCCGCCGGGAATTTCGCGAACAAGTCAAACGCGCGTTCCTGGTCCGCCAGCCATGTCTCAATCAGCCGCATTGGTCACACTCCTCCTGTTGACACAGCAGACCACACTACTACTGTGCTCGGCCAACGGCCGCAAGCCTTATCTAGGGTGTGTTTACAGATAGGCAGCAAGTGTCTGCCAATGCGTTTATCGCAGGATATACCAGGTTACTTTCCCCGATACACGGCAGCGACGCCGAAGACAAATTGTATGATGAACAATCCCAGCAGGAAGATCAGAGCTCCTGGCCGGTACGTGCGGTAGAAGTCGACCATATCCGGCTGCGCCAAAGGCGCTGCCATGATATACACCAGCGCAGCGAACACGGCGCCGAGCGCGGAAACAACCAAGAACGCGCCTACGGCAAAACGCAGCAGGCCACGATCCGAGGTCCTCCGGCGCAGACCACGGCATCCCACGAAGACGAATACCGAGATCAGCAGGTAGAACAGCAGCCCGTACGTGGGCAGCATGTCGATAATCAGCAGATCGTTCATGGGATATCCTTTCGTGGCGCAATCCCATTCAACCTGCGCATGGCCAAAAGCGCAACATCGTGTCAAGTAATCGCATGATAGCAGGTTTTGTCCGGCTGCGACCGTGGCCACGATGAGCGGCATGGGACATGATAACATGACCGGGGCTGCGGCGCGGTCGATCCGTATCGCCCGTATTGGACAATGATCCGTTCGCCCTGGATGCGATGTGCGCGATGATCTCGGCCGTTTCCAAGGACTTTTATGTCATGCGGGGGCACGGGTTCGCCCGCAGTGGCGATCGAGCACTGCCATAACCCGCATACCAGGCCGGATGCGCCGGTGTCGGATCCTAAGGAATCTGTTGGTGTCGCTGCAGCTCATTGCCATTCCCACTGAAGAGATGATTGGCGAAAACGATACTCACTACCTATTCATTAGGCTTCAGCTCGTGTTCGAGCACAAGTTTCATCTTGCTGTTATCCATCAACCATGCGTGTAGGTCTCGGTCCAGGATCATCGCCAGAGCGAAGCACGCCTGCGTCGCATTCTCCAATGCAATCCGTCGATTCTCACCCGGCAGAGGTATGCCGTTGACAAGCGGCTCATGGTGAGCGACCCGATTACGCAGGGCATGCACTGTTTTTACGATATCCAGCGCGTACTTTCTCGTCCAGCGTTCTTCCACTGCACGGGCATACTGGCGCCCATTGGAGAATGTCTTATCGAGTCCTTTGCGCCATAAATCGTTCTCATAATCTGCACGGCGCTGGTCTGGCCACTTCGTGTGGATTGTTCCGCCGTCTTCCAAGAGATTGCGCCAAAATCCGAATGTCAATGACGCTATGAGATGGCCATGCGTATGATTTTTTCGCTGGTGCGGGGTGAGATGGTTCCACGCTTCACGAATCTGGTACTGGGTTCGGTCATCGAATTGTAGCCCTGCCATATACCAGTCTTCAGTGCCATTCTGCTCCAGAGCGAGGAGGGAGAGTTGCCGGTCCATGCGGTTGCGCAGAGCGACCTCGAGGATGGCGATGTCGCCCATACAGGCGCTGGCCATGTCGTGATCCCACAGGTACAGCTCTAGCGCTGGGCATGAACGTCTTTGAGCCTCATAATTGTAGGTGGCAAGCCGTTCATCGGTAATGCACGCGCGCAGCGCCTTCTCCCGCGGACTTCCTTTCCTTGGAGTCCGTGAGAAGAAATCAGTTGTTGAATTTGACTGTCGGCTCATGGCTCATTATGATATATCGAGAATTCCCCCAAAGGGCCTCTCCGGACGGTCTTCGACTCAGCCGTGATGCACTGGGGGTTTCTTTTTATCTGGATAATCGGGGCTTGGTTGGTCTGGGCTCTTCTTCAGGACAATCGCATATGTTTCGGGAGTGCTCAGCTTTCAGACGAGGCATTCGAAGAAATGCCATTCCGAGGAATCGGCATCATGGATGATGATCAGCGTGCCGCCCTCGTTGGTTATCTCCTTATGAGGCCGGTCGTAGAGCGCATCGAGCTGTGTTCCCAGGTTCAATCGCAGGGTCGCATCCGCTTCCTTGATTATGCGGATGTTCTCCTGGGGCAGTTGGCCACTGGAGTAATCCCTGCCGTCCAGAATGGTGCCGTCGACTTGTTCTGGGTCAGCGGCGACCTTCACGTACCGGTATCCGTCCCCATGAAAGCTTTCCTCGTCCTTGCTGACGATTGCCCGCGCATCCTCGGAAAATGAGATCGAGAACGTCTGCGACAGATTCGAAACCGGACTATAGCCCTAGTATCGAGTCCATCCGAACCATACTCCCGCCACTACCAACGCCGCGATGCCCAAAGCGATGATCGTTCCGGCCCGGCCACCGGCGGAAGGTTCACCTTTCCATACGCGGTTTCCCATCGTCGGCCTCCTAGCCTTAGCCGTAGGGTCTGCTAGATCAAAGTGTGTATTACTGATTAGCGTGAGGTCGCCGCCACTACGTGAGCGGTCGAAAACCTCATGCCACCCGGCAAATCCGAGAAGCGGTCGGAGAACTATTCGAAGCCGTCAGCTAATCCAGTGTTGAACGTACGCGACGACACCCAGAAACGCTCCTATACCCGCTCCGAGGAAGACGAATCCCCATCCCAACCAGTCAGCAAATCGATTGACCGGGGATTTCGCAAAGCCCTCCATCACCGAATTCGTTCCAGTCGAGCCCTCCCCTGATTCATGGTTGTCCTCCTCGGCATCCCTACATAAAACCCGTTAGTCCAATTCAATCCGTTCGCGCCCGCAAGCGCAACATCGTGTCAAATAATCGCATGACAGCAGGTTTCGTCCGGCTGCGACCGTGGCCACGATGAGCGGCATGGGACATGATAACATGACCGGGGCTGCGGCGCGGTCGATCCGTATCGCCCGTATTGGACAATGATCCGTTCGCCCTGGATGCGATGTGCGCGATGATCTCGGCCGTTTCCAAGGACTTTTATGTCATGCGGGGGCACGGGTTCGCCCGCAGTGGCGATCGAGCACTGCCATAACCCGCATACCAGGCCGGATGCGCTGGTGTTGGATATGGCGTTGGGGAAAAAACACGGGCGCTGACGTGTGCCGGCGCATCCGTCGCAGGAGCGGCGGGACGGGCAGCGTGTTCACGTACGTGCACCGCGTGGCCGACAAGCTGGGAGTCGCCAGCCGCAAGGAGGTGCTGGACGCATGCGCCAGATACGATCTGCTCTGCCCCGGCTTTCCGACCGGCTTGGCCTGCGGCATGCCGGGCATCCGGTGATCGCGGCGTCCTGCGCCGTATTGTCCGTGGCGGTGCTCGCGGAGTACGTGTTCTCGATGGCGGCACGGGTCCCCGGCACCGCGACCGTGCGCGATATCATGTTGGCTCTGGCTGTGCTTGCCGGCCTGGTCGGCGGCATGTTCCGCCCGGACCGGTTCCTGTGGCCGGCGCTTGTCACGGGCGTAATCCTCATGCTGGATGTCCCGATGGTCACGCCGGGACCGACGGCATGCCCGCCGACGAACACGAATACCAGCAACAGCTCGACGAATTGCGCGACGCCGCCAGCCGGGTCATGGGCCACACGCACGAGGTCATCGACTCGCTCGAAGAACACACACCAGCGCAAGCCAGCCGGACACCGAACAAGCCCACTGGCAGCTGGAGGCCGTCATTCCCTTTACCGGCGTGTTACAGACAATGGAATGGTGATGTTCGCGTTCCAGTTGTCGGAATCATCGGTGATGTCGAACGTCCCGGACATGGATTCGATAACGGTTCGGTATCTCTTGAGGCCGCTGCCGAGTCCGAGCCGTACCGCTTCGTCCTTTAGTACGTCGCTTGCCGAAATGATGACGTGCCGCCGGTCGAAGGAGATCGTGACGGCGTACCATTCGTGCGGGGCGGCGTGCTTGGCGATGTTCGCGTACAGTTCGTTGAGCAGTCCTTCGAGAAGGTCGAGGATGTCGTCCGCCAGTGGATGGTCGAACGTCCCGAGGATGTCGTCACCTTGGAATCCGAGGCCGCCAAGGCGACGTCGTTGCGATTGAATGATGCCGTCAAGCCGTTCACGCTGCTGTTCGATTTTCCTGTCGGTTTTGTCGTCGTTATTTGTTTTGACGATGCGGCTGCGATCGTCTGGTTTGTCGGTGCGTTCAAGTTGTCGTATCACCTGGTGGGTGTGGTCGAGCGCCGTTTCGGCGATGGCGCGCAGATCGGTGAGTTGGCGCTGATATTGCTCCCGATCGGCGGGGCAATCACTGCGGCTTGCCTGGTCGATGCGCAGGATCATGTAGGCGAGGTCGTTGCTGATGGTGTCGTGCAGGTGACGCGCCGTGTGTTCGCGGTCGAGTCGTTGCCTGAGTGTCGCGGTCGCCTGCCGTTGGGCGAACAGCAGGTTGAGACTGAACCCCAGCGACAATGGGCATAGGCACATGATGATCATGCCTACGATGTTCGACGAGGTGAGGTTGTTCTGCATGTTGTTCGCGGCGAGGGCTGCGAGGGCCGCCAGTGCGGAAGCGGCTCCAAGGCGGGGTTTGACGAACGAGAGGACCGCTATGGAGGTCAGTGCGGCGATCATGATGGTCGTCAACGGCGAGAACAGCCACAGCAACGCGTATCCTGAGACCGCGAACAGCAGACAGGCGGCCCATACCGGTGCCGCTCCGAGCATGGCGCACAGGACGGCGACGAGCAGCGATATGCGTATGGTCGACCATGACAACAGGTTCTGGGATGAGTACACGCCCATCTCTACGGGGATCGCCACTGCGAGGACCAGCCCCGCGGCCAGTATGGCTGGGTGGTGTATACGGTTCAGAGCAGATCGTATCGGGCGCATATGGCGAGGGCCTCCTTGCGGTCGGCGGCATGGAGCTTGCGGCATGCCCTGTTGACGTAGGTGAAGACGCTGCCCTTGCTGACATTCAGGAGCGCGGCTATCTCGTCGGTGGATGATCCATGCGCGTAGAGGCGCAGTACGTCCCGTTCCCTGGAGGACAGCGATGGCTTGTCGTTTTCCGGCAGCCGGCCCTCGGTCGCGTGTCCTTCGTTGAGTTTGCGATTGGCTTCCCGTGCGGTGGGGAATCCGGTGCCGGGGACGGGCTCGCCCTGTGCCGCGCATCGTATGGCCTGCGGGAGCTCTTTGACGATGTCATCTTTGGCTATCAGGCATTGTGCGCCCGCCTCGACCGCGTCTTGCCGATATGGATCAAGGTCATAGGAGGTGACGCACACCAAGCCGATCGTCGGAGTGCGCCGACGGATTCTGGCGCATATGTCCGCGCCGGTGATGCCTCCCAAGGCCATGTCGACGACCAGCACGTCGGGTCGCGCGCCGTGGGTCATACAGCGCTGCAATGCCATCGCCGGGGACGTGGTGCTCCAGATGATGTGGAACCGCGGGGAGAGACGGCTCGTCATCACGGCTATGGCGTTGAGGGCGAGCGAATCGTTGTCCAGCACCCCGATGGAGATGGTATGCGAGTCCGATAGGTCTGTCATGCCACCCATCGTATGCGCATCCCATGCTCCTCGACGTATCGTTGTCATGCGCGCGCATGACAGTCTTTTGCTCCCGGATCGCCGTCTGTGGGCTAATGGTTGGCGACAGTTGTGCAATCGTCCGAAGGAGCATGATGATGAAATCGGGAACACGACGCAGGGCCGCCATTCTGACCGCAGTGATGCTGCTGTCCGGTTGCGGGGCGACTCCGAACGGCGGCACCTCGGGAAGTGGCGGCATGCTGACCTGGCAGCAGGCGAACGAGGAATACAAGGCGACCGTCGAGGATTTCCCCTTTGAACTGATGAACGGCGATGCGTTTCCAGCGAATATACCCAAGGCGCAGGCCGCGTCCTCGCTGTATGCCAAGGGAAGTGGGGAAGGACAGGCGTATGTCTACTGGCAGTGCTCGGTGGAACGCGACATTCTCGACAACAGCCAGACCAACGCGGAAGCAGCCCGAGGCGCCCTCCAGCAGCTGCGCAAGCTGCTGGATACCGACTGGTTCAAGAACTACTACGAGGACAAGGATGGCATATACGAGAACGATGTGATCGGCAAATCCGAACTCGGCGACTATTCGACCATGCGGGACTTCTACACCACGGACTGCACATGGTACCGGCATGAGAACGGACTGACGAAATGAATGCGATCGCACCGTTCAAATGCCTGTTGGCGTGCGTGACGACCACGACGATGTGCGCGATGATGACGGCTTGCTCGCCGTCGCGGACGCCATCGTCCGACGCCTCCTCCACGGCGAAGCGGCCAGCATCCACGGTCGAGGTGCGTAGGGGCGGCATCACGCCGTTGTCCTCTTCCTCCACCGGCGTGCAGGTGGCTCCTGTGTTCTCGCTTACGACTCCGGCGAAAGGCTGGTTCCACTCCACGACTGATCAAGGAGCATACGTGCATGCGGGCGACGTGTTGGGTACCGTCGGCGATCAGCAGGTCACGGCTCCGGTCGACGGCGTGATCGAAACGGTCGCGCAGGACAACGACATGGCCGCGGACTATCCGCTGTTCTCGATACGGTATGGCGGCATGAGCGCCAGCGTGGACGCGACCGCGCTGCTGGCGACCATAGACCCGGACCAGCCGTTGACGGGCCGATTCCAGATCACCGACGCGCAGGGGCCCACGGACTGTGCCGCGGTAGTGAATGACGGCGTCGCCACTCCGCCCTCATCAGTGGAAGATACGGCCGGATCGGCGACGACTGCGCATGGGACGGAATCGACTCGCACACTGCAATGCCTGTTCCCAAAGGACGTGCAGGCGCGTCCCGGGCAGAACGCCACCGTGGTACTGACCGCGACGGCGGTCGAGGACGCCTTGATCCTGCCTGTCACCGCAGTCGCCGGCAGGCTCGCCTCCGGCCAGGTCAGCAGGCGTGACGGAGATTCGTTCGCCACCGTGAACGTGAAGTTGGGGGCATCGGACGGCACGTCGATCATCATCCTCGACGGTCTCGAGGAAGGTGACATGGTGTCCGCGACAGCTCCGAATCTCACACCGGGAGCGCAATCATGAGCACACTCATCCGGTTGGAACATCTGAGCGCCGAAGTCCGGCTGCCCGACGGCGAACGCCTGACGACGGTGGACGATGTCAGCGCATCGTTCGAGAGGGGAACGTCCACCGCCATCATCGGGAAATCAGGATCCGGCAAAACCAGTCTCGCCTCCATCGTCGGGCTGCTCAACAACGACTATGACGGAACGCTCTCCTATGACGGGCGGGACTGCGCCGCGTGGAACGACGCCGACCGGGCGCGCTTCCGCTGCCGGCATGTCGGCTTCGTGTTCCAGAACTACTCCCTCATACCGCATCTGAGCGCATGGGAGAACGTGGCACTCCCATTGCAATACCGGGGAGGCATCCCCCTGCGGGTCATCAGAAGACGAGCCTCGCGCATGCTGCACACCGTCGGGCTCGGGAGCCGGACGGTGTGCAGCATGCCGTCGCGCCTGTCGGGAGGCGAACAGCAGCGCGTGGCCATCGCCCGAGCGCTGGTGGGCGATCCCGATCTGCTGATCTGCGACGAGCCAACCGGCGCGCTCGACACCGAAACCGGCGACATGGTCGCCGACATACTGTTCCGACATGTTCGTGAACTCGGGGTCACACTCATCCTCGTCACGCACGACCCGCAGCTCGCCGCCCGATGCGAACGCCGACTGACGATCGACAGGGGGCGACTGTCGTGATCCGCATGATCGCCAAGGATCTGCGCATCAACCCGTTGCGTACCAGCCTCACCGCCCTGTCGATGTTCATCGGCATCATCGCCCTCATCGCCGGCGTTCTCGTCGGCACGCTCGGACGCGACTATCTGGAAGCGGTCAACGCGCGACTGGGAGGCAAGTCACCCACCTATAGCGCCATCGTCGACGTGCCATCATCGGTGAACATACAAGTCGTCACGGCTTTGCAGGAACGCCTCGCGCATTTCCGTCCGGGAATCGCATCGGCGCAATATCACCTCAACGACCTCGCCATATGGGCGTCGTCCGGTGACGGCAACACGGAGATACGCCGCGTCACCATCATCATCACCGACGCCGAACGGACAAGAATCATGCCCGCCCCCATCATCGAGGGTACATGGCTGACCGGAGCGGACGAACCCGCCACGCTGGAAACCGCAGTCAACGAAAGCGCCCGCCAATACGTGCATGATGGCACCGTGGCACTCGCCCGGACAGGAAATCCGCAACAGGTGCCGGCACGGGTGAACGGTGTCATCGCCGACGGGACGGACACACCCACCATCTACGTCAACGCGACCACACTGCAACGCTACTGGCCGCAAGCCTGGGAACTGGATGGGCTGACCATCCTCGTCCATCCCAATGAAGGCGTGGACGATCAACACGCCAAAACCGTGTTGGACGATCTGTTGTCCGACGTCGGGACCGGCAGCATATCGTCATGGAACCGTTCCGACAACGCCGATGATTACGAGCAGGTCATCGGTTTTCTCCAACTCGGCGTCACCGTCACCGCGATATTACTGTTGTCGGTATCCGCCATCGGCATGATCAACATCGGATTGGCCGGCATCGAGCAACGCTCGCACGAGCTGCTCATCCGCCGCGCACTGGGCGCGACCAGAGCCAGCATAGCCATACAGGTCATCGGCTCGTCAGTGCTGCTCAGCCTCATCATCGCCTTCGCCGCGGTGCTCATCTCCGCGGTGCTGGTCTGGGCATTTCCGTGGATGATGCCCGCCGACTCGCCGCTGGAACCGCCCGCATACCCATATACGGCGGCGATGATTGCGGCCTGTGCGTCCATCGTCACCTCGCTTGTCGGCTCTCTTGCCCCGGCCATCAAAGCCATACGGCTGCAACCCGCGCTGGCGTTGCGATGAACCAGAAGCCATTCTGGACAAGCCCGCCGACAGCTGGATGGTCGGCATTCCGATCATCGATTGCATCCGGTAAACAATCCGCTTGCGGGATGTGTACCATGGTCGAGATGCCGCAACCGCAGAATGTTGACTATTAGCATACAAATACATACTATTGTCTTACGTAATGATGTTGGAGGTTAATGTGAGCATGGCATCCGTCACAGTCCGCGTGGATGCGGACACCAAGCAGAAAGCCGCAAACATAGCCGAGGATCTCGGTCTGGACTTGTCTTCGGTCACCCGCGCCTTCTACAAGCAGATTGTCCGGGAGAAGCGCATTCCCCTAAACCTTTCCTATACGACCGTGCCGCCTGAAACCATGGAGGCCCTTGACGAGGCGAAGAACAGGCTCGCCGACGGCCAACCTCGCTTCAACAGTGCCGATGAGATGTTCGATTCGTTGGGAATCTGATCAATGCTCAAACCGGATTACACGGCGGCATTCCAGCGAGATATCAAGAAGCTCAAACGCAAGCACGCTGATTTACGCCCGCTGAAAGAAGTCATTCGTCTGGTGCTTGAGGACACGGCGGACTCCAAGGAAGCATTGAGGCGTAGGCATCGCACCCACACACTTACCGGTGATCTAAACGGCGTACTGGAATGCCACATCGGCAATGCCGGCGACTGGCTGCTTCTATGGATTCGCGATGATGGTACCGCCATGTTCATGCGAACCGGCAGCCATGACGAACTGTTGGGCAGATAGCGGGTTTACAGCCTGCTTTGAACCAGCCGATGGCGATTTGAGTGCGGCAGCCGGCCGTGCCCGCAGAAGTCGGCATCGCCGCGCAGCGTGCCGGTCTGCAATCGCTGATCAATGAGGAGGAGTCCAGGCTCGAAGCCCTGGGATTCACCGGCGACAACCTGCTTGCCGAACCATGCCGGCCGCTCACGCCGGAGACCATGCGACTGCTGTCGGGCCTGCTGGCGGAACTGTACGCGAACATCGCCAAACACACAGATCCGGGCGAATTGGTGCGCCATCTGCGTCACCTTCGACACGGACGCCATTCATATCTCCGCCAGCGACACCACCACACCCGCCGACATGGGACTCGGCCTGGGCAGCGGCCTCGACCGCTACCGGACCATCATCGAAACACGCGGCGGCACCTTCCAAACCCGCGCCGGACAAGCCCACTGGCAGCTGGATGTCAGCATTCCTGCCAAGAACTAGCCAGGCTTGGGACTCGGTAATGCACGCGCGCAACGATTTCTTCTGTGAGTTTCTGTTCTTCTACACAACTTAATCCGATATGCCTTCCGGGCGTGTCGTTGCTCGTGTCGTGAACCGTCGGTTTGTTTCTAGCTACATACATCAATGAACGTTTGTTTACGATGTGCCGTGGAAGGAGCCGCATACGCAGGATGACATGACCTCGCCCGGTGGGGCGGCGATGTGCGACGAGGATCTGCTCGTGCGGGTCGCCTCCGGGGACGAACGCGCCTTCGAGACCCTGTATGGGCGTCACGCTGCGGCGGTGCGGGCGTTCGTGCGCGTGCGCGTGCCGGATGCCGGCACGGCCGAGGAGGTGTGCGCCGACGTGTGGCTGGGCTGCTGGCGGTCGGCGAGGGCGTTCCGTGGTGATGCGAAGGTGCTGTCCTGGCTGCTGGGCATCGCGAAACGGCAGATCTACATGCGCGTGCGGCGCGTACGCCCGAATGTGACCGCGTTGGACGATGCGCCCGAACCGCGTGACGATGGACCGAGTCCGGAGACGGCCGTGCTGTCCGAAGCGGGCGTGGATGATCTGATGGCGTTGTTGCGCCGGCTGCCCGTAGAACTGGTGGAGACGGCCACGTTGGCGTGGCTGCACGGCCTGTCGTACCGGCAGATCGCCGATTTGTCGGACGTGCCGGAAGGCACGGTCAAATCCCGTATCTCGCGTGCGCGCCGTCTGCTGCGCGCGCAACTCGACCGCTAAAACGATGCGGATGGAAAGGAACGGTGAATCCTGATGACCGATCATCTTGACGAAACGATCGACCGTTTGACGGACGAGACGCCCGACGGGCATCTGCTTGCGGCATTGGACGCCGTGGAACGATCCCATTCGGGAGACGCGCCTCCCGCTGCGGCGGTGATGGCGCGCATCCGCGCGTCGCGTTCCCCGTTGGACGGACCGGCATGGTCGTGGGCGCGCAGCCTGCGGTTGTTCATGCTGCTGCTGGGCCGGCAGTCGCGGGTGGTGCCGTGGCAGGTGGTGCCGGCCACGCTGGCGTTGATGGCGTTCGCCGGATTGGGGGCGCGGTTCTTCGCGGTCGGCTGGGGTGCGACGGTCGTGTCCCGCGCGTTCTGCTCGATGGTGCTGGCCGGCGTGTTGTTGAGCGTGACGATGGCGCTCGGGGATTCCCGCGCGGACATGATCTCGTCGGCCACCCCGTTGGGTACGGGGGCGGTCACGCTGGTCCGGCTGGTGTTCATACTCGCCTGCGACGTCGTGTTCGGCCTGATGGTGACCGCCGTGATGGGCGCGCAGGGGTATGGGACGTTCGGCGTGCTGCTGGTCGGATGGCTGTCGCCCCTGCTGCTGGTCGCCGGCGTGGGCGCGATGCTCGCGATCCGTTTCTCCACGGGCGTCGGTTTCGGCGTCGGCCTGCTGCTGGTCGCCGTGATCCGTACGGACCTGCTCGGGCTGACGGGCCTGCCGGCCGCGGGCTGGATCGATATGACCCGGCCATTCGGGCAGCCGCTGCTGGCCGTCACGGGTCTGATGGCGTGCGCGGCGGCGGTGGCGTTCTCCGGACGATTGTCCGAGGCGCGCATGGCGGCCGCGGCCGTCTGACCGGATTGAAGCCGACGGGCCTCCGGCGGCCGTTCGGCGTGTCGCGTGAACCATGCGGCTGCCGTCCGCTACCTATCAGGTGACGGACGATAAGGAACGGCCGTCGAGCTTCGCACTTCAAGGAGGGACGGCATGGCGGGAATGATTCGCGCGCAGGCCAGACGCATCGGCATGGGATTGCTGACAATGCCCGTGGCCTGCGGGATCGCGGTGGCGGCCGCCGGCATCATGGTATCCGGCGTGTGGTCGCGCACGCAGACGCTGACGGTGGTGAACTGGCTCGCCCAGCTGATGGTGATCGGCGCGGGCGTGTGCGTGGCGGTCGCGTTGACCGGCGACCCGCTGGTCGAGGCGAGCGAGTCCACGCCCGTGGGTTGGAGGCGCGTGCAGGCCACGCGGTTCGCACTCGCGGCCGTGTCCGGTCTTGCCGGCGCCGTGCTCATGTTCGCGCCGTTGCACGTACTGGGCCTGTGGCCGCAGGACACGGGGTGGATAAGCCTGATCGCGCCGACCGGCGCGGTGCTGGTCGTGGGGGCGGCCGGGTTCGCGGCCGCCGCGTGGTCCGCGTCCACGCGGGCCACGGTCATGGCGGTGGTCGCGGTATGGATGTTCCTCGCCCTCCTGTGGGATCCGTACGTGCTCGACCCGGTCGCGCAACGCGGCATCCCGCTCACCGTCGCCGTGATCGCCGTCGGGATCGCGTGGCATCTGCTGGGCGACGAGGAACGCAACGTGACGCTTGCGAGGAGGAGCATATGAACATGCACATCGGCTTCCCGCGATTGATCCGCGTCCACATGATCATCGTGTGGCGGCAACGCTCCCTATGGGCCGCGGCCGTCCCATTGGCCCTGTTCGCGCTTCTGCTGGGCGTGATCTCCCCTGCCGGCCCGCACGACCACGGCGCGGGCGATCTGGCATTCATGGCCAAGACGATGGCCATGTTCATGCCGATCGCCTACATGGCCGCGTTCACCGACTTCCACACACGCCACGACCGACTCGGCATCGGCCAACTGGAGGACTCCACACCCACACCCGCGCCCCTGCTGACAGCGGCACGCACGCTCGGCGCGTTCCTGATCCTCATCACCCCGTCGCTCCTGCTGCTGGCCTGCGCCGGCGTCATCCAGACCCTGCACGGCTCGTGGCGGGCCATACCACAGGCATTGGCCGCCGGACTCGCGATCACCGGGCCGGCCGTGCTGACCGCGATGAGCCTGTCCTCGCTGCTCGGCGCGATCCTGCCCATGATCGTCGCGCGCATCACCGGCGTGCTCGCATGGTTCGCGCTCGTGTTCTCCTCGCCGATGCTGCCCGTGCCGACCGTCAACGGCACCATCCTCAACGTGATCGGCGACGCCGTCGGCGCCGGATGGTTCGGGCTCGGCCCCGTCTACCCGGCCACGGGAGGCATCCTCGCGGTCACCGGCACGCCCGCCAACGCGGCCATATCCCTGATCGCGCAGCTCGTCATCGCCGTCCTGCTCATGGCGTTGGGCGGATGGTGCTCGGCACGCCCGCGCACAACGCGCTGAACGGCACCGGCGGAACCCCCACCGAAAAAACACCACATGGAAAGAAGACGTCATGTTCATCTCCATCAACCACCTGACCAAGGACTTCCCGAGGAAGCCCCGCGCGCTGGACGACGTGACCTGCGACCTGCCGCACGGCATGGTCGGTCTGATCGGGCCGAACGGCGCAGGCAAAACCACGCTCATGCGCATCCTCGCCGGCATCATCCGCCCCACATCGGGCCAGGTACTCATGGACGGCCACGACCTGAAGGACACGAGGACCCGCCGCGCGCTCAAACGCACGCTCGGCTACCTGCCGCAGGACATCGAACCCTACCCGCAGCTCACCCCGCTCGAATTCCTCGACTACGTGGGCGTCCTCAAAGGCATCGACGACACGCGGGAACGCATGCGCCAGGCGCACGAGCTCATCGAACGGGTCGGGCTCACAGACGTGGCCGACCGGCGCATCGGCGGCTTCTCCGGAGGCATGCGCCGCCGCGTCGGCATCGCCCAGGCCCTCATGGCGGATCCCCGGCTCATCATCGTGGACGAACCCACCGCCGGACTCGACCCCGAGGAACGCATGCGTTTCCGCACGCTGCTCGCCGGCCTCGGCGGCGACCGCACCGTGATCCTGTCCACCCACATCCTCGACGACATCGCCCAGACCTGCCCATACGTGTTCGTCCTGCGCCAAGGCCGCATCCGCTACGACGGGCCGACCGAACACCTCACCGAACACGCCACGGGCCGTGTCTGGCTCACCCAGCCATCCAACACCCCGCCACCGGCCGGCATGATCGTCGCCAACGCCGTCACCACCGCACGCGGCGTATGCTACCGCGTCATCACCGACACCCCGCCCGCCGACGCGCATCCCATGGACCCCACATTGGAGGACGGCTACATGGTCCTCATCGAGGAACACCCCGACCAGCATTGACAGCAGACGAACAAGCACCCCCGACCACCACCGAACACGACAAAGGAAACCAGCATGACCAACACGACACACACCATCCAAACCATCACCGCCACAAGCCTCGCCGCCATCATGGCCCTGGGACTGACCGCCTGCATGGACGGCATCGAACACCCCGAAAACTACCCTACCAACGGCAGCAAGAAAATCACCGCGACCAGCAACCCACAGGACATCAGCGCCGACCAACTCGGCCACACATGGCCCCTCACCGTCGACCACGGCACCGTCAGCTGCACGCACAACAGCAAAGGCGATCCCGTCATGCGCTTCACCGCGCCCGACGGCACCCAATACGCCCTCAACCAGACCAGCGACAACAAGGACCTGCCCGACATCAATCAGCTCCTCGCCGACGGCAAATCCACCGGCACCCTCACCAGCTTCGCCTTCACCGTCTGCGACGTGAAATAATCATGCGCCCGCTGCCGGCGGCCGTGTCGATGTCGACCACCGTGCGCATACCGCGAGAATCCTGTGACGCTGACGGTTCATCATCGTCTTGCAGTCAGGACCGGCGCGGTTCCGCCGCCGTTTTCTCCGTAACAATCGCGTATAGCACCAGTGCGACCAGCACGACGAGCCGGGTCCAATCGGAATTACGGATGAGCAGCCCGACGAGAATCAGGACGTCGTAGAACAGCGTGCGCGCCCACCGCCACGGGTATTCCTTACGGACGCGCATCGTCTCCGCCAATCCCCAGATCAGGGCGCAGACGGCGATGATACCGTTGAACCACAGCACTATGGGCCTGCCCTGCGGATCGGTGTCCGGCATAGCGAGATTGCTGAAGAACATCACCAGAGCACCCGTATATACGGCCTCGGGCGCGACCGACAATCTTCCGCCTTCAACGCGAGGATCTGACATGATTACCTCCTTATTGGGGGATCCGTCAACGCTAACGAATCATGCGAAAAACCATTATATTTGAATGGTATGAGCGGGGCTCAAGCATTCACAACATGCTGTCAAGCAATCGTATGACAAGAATCATCCGTTTACGGCATCGCCGCCGGATGACCACACCAGCAGGGCACCCGCGAGGGAGACGACGATGACGCCGATCACGGCCACCGCGGTGATGGTCTGTCGCAATATCAGCGCGGCGATAATCACGCTCATGGCGGGGTCGATGGAGAACAGCGTGCCGACCACGCGCGCCGACGTGATACGCCCGGACAACGTGTCCATCGTGTAGGGAATCGCAACTCCCAGCACCGCCGAGGCTGCGATGACGCCCCACTGGGCAGCCGACACATGCGGCGCGCGAGTGATGGATACCGGCGAAGTGGCCAGCGCCGCAACCGTGACCGACAGGGCGAGCCCGTCGAGCCCGGTGCCCGCCTTGCCGACCCGGTCGGCGAAGAGCGTGTACAGGCCGAAGCACACGGCCGAGCCCAGCGCGAACAGGTAGCCGGCCGGATTGAAGTAGCCGCCCGGCGTAAACGAGATCAAGCCCACACCCACCAGCGCGACCACCGCGCACAGGCCCTCGCACCAGTGATGCGAACCGGCCAGGGCGACCACGCAGGGTCCGAGGAATTCCAGGGTGACGGCCACGCCCATCGGAATGCGGTCGATGGCCGAGTACAGGCAGACGTTCATCGCCGCCATCGCAAGCCCGTAGACCACGATGCCCAGCCATTCGCCTTTCGACCGGCCAGCCAGTTTCGGGCGGGTGAGTGCGAGAATGACGATCGCGGCGACCAGCATGCGCATCGAACTGACCGGAATTGGTCCCAACGCGCCGAACAACGACGCCGACAGGGACGACGACGTCTGGATACCCAACGACCCCACCATCACCATGCCGGCCGCCGCCATCACACGGCCACGCGCCGAACGCGGCGCCCGAAGATTGCCCAATACCCCTCCCCTGTCACGGCCATTCCCACACAACCTCTGCGCCACCAATGATAGTGTTCGGCGAAGACTCGCGACGTGCGGAGTCGACTCTGTATGGCGGGATCAGCGGAAAGCGGCAGGCTCACTCCCGCAACGGAATACGGTGAGAAAGCTGGCTGCCGGACGATTACGATCCGAAACAGTGCACCCGTATACGGCTTCGGTCAGACACGTTTCACCGCCTTGAACAGCAGACATGCGCTTATCGCGGCGATGGCGACGCCGACCGGAATCACGTAACCGGCGAATTTCACCCCGTTCAACACCCATGTGGTTGGTATGACGGCGTACAGCATCGGCGCGTCCTCGAACATGCCGGAACTCACCGTAAGTCCGGCGACGATGAAGAAGGCGACGACGTTCCAGGCGACGAGAGGACTGACCCAGAGCCGCAGAACGAAGCATGCCAGGGAAAGAACGACGGCGGTGAACGCAAGCATCAGAATGGTACGCGACGAAAGCGTTTCGTTGACGACGAACCCGACGGCAAGCCCGTACAGCAAAGTCAGGCAGACGTTGATCACGACGCCGAGCGACAGCGACTTCACGCTGAAGCGAAGCAGGAGCCGGTCGTGGATGCTGAAGGAACGGTACGAGCAGGGCACCCGCGCATGGGAGAAGACGAGACCGGCCGCGGTTACGGGAAGCGCCATCACCATCGCCGACTGCACCACCGCACCCGTGTTCCCGTAACGCAAAAAGAACAACGGAAACAGCAGCACGGCCATGAAGGCGAGCGTCGACCAGCGGATCACCGCCACACGCTCAATACGCAATAGGGACTTCATTTCCTCTCCACTCCTTCGCGACGGAACCGGCTCAACAGCACATAGGCGACCAAAAGCACCACGATCGGGACGACGACCATCACGGGGCCGACGGACGCTCGACTCGCCGCTTCCGCCGGCGACATCACGGTGCCGTTCAGGTTCAGTCCGACGGTCCGTAGGGCGTTCGCGACGTAGGGCGTCGCATAGTCGGGAAGGTCGCCCGGCAAGAGAATCCATGCATAGCAAAGGATGGCCGAGACGATTCCGGCGGTTCTGGGATCAGCGGCGATCTCGACGATCGAGTAGATCAGGGAGGTCGCAAGGCTCTGCAGCACGACGAAGCACAGGACAGCTGCCAGATGCGGGTGAATTCTGGTACCCGTCAGGACCATGATGGCGTCGAAGCACAGTACGCCAATCAGGTTCACGGAGGTCAGGATCAGGGCCCGGAACACGGCCCTGAGCGAGCATGGCGTCCACGCGGAATACACGTGGCGCGGCAGGCCACCGTAGTGCGCCTTCGCGACCCTGGCATCGCATGCGAAGAGCAGCGAAAGACAGATCAACGGCTGGGTGGCGGTGAAATAGACGCAATACCCTCCGGTTATCGGGGTTCCGTTCGCCGCGCCTGAAATCCACGAACCCAGCAGAAGGGACGCCACGGCTCCGAACACCGCGGCGAGAAAATACCATACGTTCCAGTAATAGGCGACCAACGCGCGAACAGGAGAAACGGCACTCACCTTTACCTCCCCTGATACAGGTCCGCGAGGTTTACCCCGGTCAGATCCGTGAATTGCGCGGCCCGGCCATGTCGAATCACGATGCATTCATCCGGGACTCCCTGAATCTCATGAAGCAGATGCGTGGAGATGACGACGCAGTTCCCCCTGTCCCGATAGGCGCGAAGCGTTTCGGACAAGGAGGCTATGCCATCGGGATCCAATCCGTTCTGCGGCTCATCGAGGAACAGAAACCTCGGATGCGGCACAAGGGCGAGACACAGCTCCAGACGCTCCTTCATACCCGTCGAATAGTCCTTCGCCTTCCGTCCATGCGCCGCGTGGTTGATGCCCACATTGTTCAACGCCGTCTCCGGGTCCACGTCCAGACCCCAGAACGCGGAGACCACCTCGACGTTCTCCCTACCAGACAGGTAGGGAAAGAAACTGGGATGGTCTATCGCCGCGGACATCTCGTTGATGTTCGTCCCTGTGTACGTGACCTCTCCGCTCACGGGCTTTATCCGTCCGAGTAGCGTCTTCATCAACGTGGTTTTGCCCGCGCCGTTTGCCCCAAGCAGACAGATGATCCTACCCGTGCTCAACCGCAGGTTAATGTTGCTGACGATTGGGGAACCCTTGTACCCGATCGAGAGATTCGTAGCCGATATAACTGGCATAATCCACCCTTCACGAAAGGCGGGCCTGAAGGCAAAGGCAAGGATGCCTTGCCCCCAGACCCGCGCGTTGCAATGTCCGCCGCTATTTCACCCTTCAGCGGCCGCAAACGTAACATCATGTCAGGCAATCGCATGACGGTTGCTCCATGCTCCCTCGATTTGCCGAAACTATCCATCGGCCAAAGGAATGAACCTGCGCATCATCCGCAAGGACGATGCATCCGACTCCCATCGCACACTTGCCGCCACCGGTCTCCCCCCCCCCAAAAAAAAATGGCGAAGGGCGGGTTCCAGTGATCGTCGCAACGCCTGGCTGACTGATGGGAGGGCCAGGTGGGTGTTCGAGGGCGTGGAGTACGCGACGCGTGGCGAGATGTGCGCGGCGCGGCGGCGCCGCTACGCCGAGCTGCTGGAGGCGGGCATGAACTTCACGCAGGCCGCGCGGGCGGTGGGCGTGTCCAAACGCACCGGCAAGGTGTGGCGCAACGGAAGGACACGATCGAACGGCAGGAACGAGAAGCCATCGGTGGACTGGTATCGTTCCACCGTGGACATTCCCCAAAAGATCAGTTCGAGGTATCTGAGCCAGGACGAGCGCATCAGCATCGCCGACTGGCGGAAGGCCGGCATGAGCGTGCGCGGGATCGCGCGCACGCTCAATCGTCTCGCGTCGACCGCCAGCCGCGAGCTGGTGCGCAACACGAATCCCGCGACCGGCATGTACGAGCCGTACCGGCCCCAGCAGATGAGCGCGGACGGCCCAGACGACCCAAGCCCGCGAAGATCCATACGGTGCCCGGCCTGCTCGCATACATTCGTGCAGGATTGCGGGCGCATTGGAGTCCCGAGCAGATCGCGGGGCGCCTGCGCGCCGATTTCCCGGATAATGATGCTATGCATGTGTGCGCGGAGACGATCTACCAGGCCATCTACGTCCAGGCCAAAGGCGAACTGAAAAAGGACGTCATCAAGGCCCTGAGGAGCGGGCGCGCCCAACGCCGGCCGCACGGGCAGGCGGGTTCGCGCAGGCCCGTTTCCGCGAGCCCATGATCATGATCAGCGAGCGGCCCGCCGAAGTCGAGGACCGGGCGATACCCGGTCATTGGGAAGGCGACCTGATCTGCAGCGCGGCCAACAAAAGCGCGATCGGCACGCTCGTGGAACGCTCGACACGGTTCACGATCCTCCTGCACCTGCCCGACGGGCACGACGCCAAACACGTCCGGCAGGCCGTCATCCGGAAAATGCAATACCTGCCCAAGCTCCTGAGGAACTCGCTGACCTGGGACCAGGGAAGCGAGCTCACCCTGCACAAACGCATCTCGACCACGCTGGACATGCAGGTGTATTTCCGCGACCCGCATTCACCCTGGCAGCGCGGCACCAACGAGAACACCAACGGGCTCCTGCGCCAATACTTCCCCAAGGGCACCGACCTGAGCGCATACCCCGAGGACTACCTCGACGCGGTCGCCGAGGAACTCAACGACCGGCCCCGCAAAACACTCGGCTACAGGAAACCATCCGAGAAAATACTCGAACTCATCAACACAGCATGATACGATCGCACCAATCCAAGACCGCCATCAAGAGCGGCAAAACACACAGGTGTTGCAACCACCACTAAAATCCGCCAAGCCCACCTTGCCGAATGGGGTGTCGAACATGGAATCCGTCTTGGGGGGGCGTGCGGTAGTCGCATTCGTAACAACAATCCGCTTGAATGAGCTGCTGAGCAAATAGCAGGTCTACATGCCTGCTTTGAACCAGCCGATGGCGATTTGAGTGCGATTGCGCAGGCCCAAAGTTGCGAGGATACGGGTCACGGCACGTTTGACGGAGGCAGGTTCGACGGTGAGTTGATTGGCGATTTCCTCGTTGATGAGCCCTTCGGAGATGAGTGCGCAGATTTCACGCTGGCGAGGGGTGAGTGCGTCGAAAGCTTTGCGCATTTCTTGCTGGCGCTGGCTGCTGGTGGGATGCGGAACGCCTCGTTCAAGCACTTGTCTGGTGATTCGTGGGGTGAGTATTGCGTCACCGTTGGCGATGGCGTGAACCGCGTCGATGAGGTTGTGCTTGGTGACGTCCTTGAGCAGGAAGCCGCTGGCTCCGGCGTCGAGACCGCCAAAGGCGTAATCGTCCTCGTCGTACGTGGTAAGGATGAGAATGCTGATGGTGGGCCAGCGTCTGGTGATGCGGCGAGTGGCTTCGATGCCGTCCATACCGGGCATCCGCACATCCATGAGGATTACATTCGGCAATGGACGATGCTGAACGGCGAGCTGTTCGAGCGTCTCGATGGCGGATCGGCCGTCAGCGGACTGGGCAGTGACGACGATGTCGGAAGCATCGTCAAGCATGAGTTGGAAGCCAAGTCGCGCGAAACGCTGGTCGTCTACGAGCATTATACGAATCATGCGGTGTGGTCCTTTTCGTTCACTCCGTTGGACGGGATGGTCGCCTCGACGACCCATTCGCCGTCTTCGTTTGGACCGTATTCGAAGATGCCGCTTGCCGATTCGACGCGGTGGAATAGACGGACGAGCCCAGTACCGTCATCCTTGCGCGCGTCCTTGCGCGCGGGACTGCCGTCATTGCAGATAATCACGGCGACGGTGCCGTTCTCGCTGTGGTTCCAGGCGATGCTGATATGCACCACGTTCTGTCCGTGACGTATGGCGTTGGTGATGGCTTCGCGAGTCACATCGAAACACAAATCAGCCTGAGCTTCGTCATCGGCGCGCGTACCAGTCTCGGTGAACACCGTGACGATGCCCAGCCGGCGTGCGTGCGCGAGAATCGGCCGAATGTCATCCCATGAATGCTGGTCTGATTCTTGGGTGTGCGTATCGTCACCGTTCGCCGCTCCATCGAACTCGGTCAGTGCGCGGACGGCTTTGCGCGTGTCGCCCAGACTCTCTCGTGCGATTTCGTTGATGCCGTGCAGCGCATCCTCCACGCGTGGGTCATCGGTTTTGCCGGCCAGACCCTCAGACAGTGCGATGATTACGGTCAGATCCTGGCCCACACTGTCGTGCAGTTGACCGGCTATGCGCGAACGGCGTATTGCGGCATCGCGTTGGAAGGCCAGCTCGGCTGCCCGCCGGCATTCCTCGGCAGCTTTGTGTTCGGCTTCCTTGGCCTGTTGCCTGCCACGTACTGCAAGCGCGCCGCCTCCCACGGCTGCCAACGTTACCACTCGACTCACCCATTCGGTCGCGAGAACGTCCGGATGCACCATGATGGCCGACGCGGTCATCGACAGCATCATGCCGATGCCTCCAACGCACAGCCCGCGCCCCCTCGCTGTCCGGGCGAACGCATAGCAGGCGACGAGCGTCTGAATCATCACGATTGAGTCCAACCGCCAGTACGAGGCAACTATTAACAATACCGCTTCAAGCGCCAAGGCAACGGCTGGCAGCCAGTAACGGACAAGCAGTATCGCACTGCTGGCTATGGTCATCGCCAGCAGCAGAGCCAATCCCAGCGGATCTTTGGCAAACGTATACATGGTGTCGGCCGGCGCTCCGATCGCATGCTCCCACAGCATCGCTGCACATTCGACCACGGCGATGACCAGTGGCACGGCCAGGACCGTGACCTTATTGGCCTGCGCGGATTGCGGTTTCATGGCTCCCATTGTGGCTCTTTTTGTATGATGTTGCGTGCATGTCAGCATGTGCGTATCGTGTCGGCCACGCTGCGGTGTAGCGCGGGGCGAATCTGCGTGAACTGGATGAGGAACAATGCCAGCCAGCAGGCCGTGCCCATGCCGATTACGCCCGGCCATGGGATTTCGGCCACGGGGATGCCGACGAGCGCCGCGGATCTTGCGGCGAAAACGCTTGCGCTGACGGCGACCGGGATGAGCGAGAGAATGACCGCGCCGGCGGCCAGCTGCAGGCTCTGCCAGAGATACATGCGGATCACACGACGTGGGGACAGGCCGATGCTGCGCAGCAATGCCTGGTCGGCGACCATGCTGCGGTTCGACAGGGCGATGACCGCCATGCTGGTGGCCAGGGACACGATGCACAGCATCGTTATGAGCAGCAGCGAGTCCGCGTAGTTCAGGCTCTTCGGATGGCCGCCCAAGGCGAGTATCCGGCCATAGGATCGCGCGCAGGTCAGCAGGGTGACCGACAGTCCCATGGCAAGGGCGAGCGGGGCAATCGTGTTCGTGTTGCTGGCGGCCTTCGCCTCGGCGGAACGGGCGGCGAGCACGCCGGTCGCGGACCCGCACAGGCGACACACGACACGTCCGATGCCCAACAGAATCGGAATCAGCATGCTGACAAGGATGTACATGCCGAACGAGGCGATGATGCCGGCCCACAGCGCGCTGTTGAATGTCTGCCCCGCCTCCTGGCCGAACGCGAGCGCCCGTGGCGTGCCCATGCCGGAGAACGCCAATGCCAGCGCCGCCGCCATGACAATCAAACCAAGTGCCCAGTGCGCCCAAGACCGCCAACCGTGCCGTATCCCGATGGCTCCCGTGCCGCGAATCACCTCGATGGGACGGATCTTCGCTGCGCGCAGCGAGGGGATGGACGCGCCCAACATGCACGTGGCCACACCCAACAGCAGGGATCCGAGCCACGCGGCCATCGACGGCGTGAACGCAGGAGGTGCGAACGAGCCGAATCCATCGGCGAAGCTTTCCGCAGCCATGGCGTTGAACTCGGGAACCGCCAGCAGGCTGGCCGGCACTGCAGCCAGAGAGCCGATCAGGGAACCGAACAGGCTCGCCACACCCACGAGCATCCACATGCTGGCAAGCACCTGACTCGGGCTGGCGCCCATAAGCCGCCATTGCGCGAACGTGCTGTGAATACGGTTGACCGTGGCCGAGCCGACCACCGTCAACGAGAAGAACGCGAGTAATGACACCACCACATAGATCGTGACCGACACCATGCCGAACTCGGCCGGATCAAGACCCGCCTGCCGCGCGGCCAATGTGAACGACGGAGACGAGGTCCACACGAATTGGTTCATGCATATGCCCACCAGCGTGGTCACCACTGCGACCACCAGAATCGTGGGTACCCATCCCGTGACATTGTCGCGGAACACACGCAGCACATACCTAGCCACGATGAGCCTCCTTCCGCTGCTGCGGATACGCCACGCGCTGGACCGGTCGGCCCGGTTGGACGGATTGGATAGGCTGGGCGTTCACCATCATCGGGCCGACAGACCGCGCCGCCGCAACCAACGGCGGCGACCCGGCCGGTACGAAAGTGCGGCGTATGCCATCGGCAATCTGCTCGGCGGTGAGTCTGCCAGCGATGTGGGTGACCTGACCGTCGCGCAGGAAGATCACGTGGTCGGCCAAAGCGGCGGCATCCGTGTCATGCGTGACCATGACCACGCTGGAGCCCGCATCCGCCAGCTCGCGCAGCACCTGCAGCACAAGCTCGCTGTTCGCGGTGTCGAGCGCGCCGGTCGGCTCGTCGGCGAACACCACCGCCGGACGCATGAGCAGCGCACGGCACAGGGCGACGCGCTGCTGTTCGCCACCGGACAGGGCGCTTACCGTCGTCTTCGCCCTCTGGCGAAGACCGAACCGGGACAGCAGCTGCGTGACCTGCACGTAGTCGGCCTTGCGATGGGCGAGCGAGAGCGGCAACATCACGTTCTCCTCGACCGTCAGATACGGCACGAGATTGTATTGCTGGAACACGAAACCGATATGCCCGCGAATGAACCGCGAACGCCGTTCCTCATTCAGTGCGTAGATGTCGGTACCGCCGATGGTCACCCGCCCGGAATCGGGCCTGTCCAATCCGGACAGCACATACAGCAGCGAGGTCTTGCCTGCGCCGGACGGACCGACGATCGCCGTCAAGCCCGCTCCATCGATATCCAACGAAACATTATTGAGAACAGTCTGCGTGTTTGCGGGTCGGGAGGCGGTTCGAGCATCGAACCCTGTCCGTTTCACCAGTCCGAGCGCCTGAATCGGTGTGCCGGCATTTTGCCAAGTCATGAGGTAGCCCCCTGTCGTGAAAGTTGACGCCGTTTTTCTCAACCTTCGCGCCAGGGGCATGGCAGGTCGAGGTAAACACGGAAAGTGACACCCTAGGGTGACAGATTCCAGTAGCGTTCCATGACCGGCACCCAATATGCCCTCAACCAGACCAGCGACAACGAGGACCTGCCCGGCATCGTCCAACTGCCCGCCTATGCCAAGTATGATGGACGGCTGCTCGTCATACTTGGTTCCTCCGGGAAGCGAATATCCTTCTGTCGTTTGCGGAAACAAGCCCTGCCGATGCCCAAGACCGCCAGATAAAGCAGGAACATCACGGGCACGACCCATGTCACGTACCGCCACGGGTCAATCTGGAACGTATCGAAGACGATGAACATGACGCCCCACACGTTGATGGCGACGATCGCCAGAATCTGGGCGGCCGCCGAATCGAACCTGGATTCGGCCGGGCTGGTATCGTTCGCGTCGGCCGGAACGTCAGGCGTCCGCCCGGCGCGACGCATGAAGCCGAGCGCCGCCCACACGATGGCCGCCACCAACGCCACGGCCGCCGGCACCACCAGCTTCCAGAACTCCCCGTCATTCCAGCCGTACCGGATGACGGCGCACGTGATGGCCGTGACGGCGGCCACGCCCAATGTGGCGGAAGCGCCGAAAAACCACAGCAGACCTTGATTCCGACGCCCACCATGGGAGGCCCGCACCTCATCGTCCGCAACCATATCGTCCCCGCATTCCATAAAGTCCGACGCGTACGCATGCCATCTCAATTATGGCACTCAAAGAGTCAATCAGACAACATGCTGTCAAGCGATCGCATGACAGGAATCGGCTATCCGTCAATGCCTTAGGGTGCTGTCGATGCATATCCGATTGACCGATGCTTCTACATGCGTGCCGACATGTGCCGGTCCTTCGCGTCCGCGTACGCATTCTTACATCACGACCTCAAACTAATCTACGAAAAACTTTAAACAGATATCTATTTGATTTTAATATTATTTATGGTATACTTAATTTTATTAAACCCGCCGTGAATTGAAGGAGGCAGGTATGGATACGACGATGATCCCGCCGTGGATGTCGAACCTCGATGACGAGGATATGACGTTCATCAAACGGTTTCTGCTCGCATCAGGCTCCATGAAGGAGGTCGCCGCGCAGTACGACGTCTCCTACCCCACCGTTCGGCTTCGGCTCGACCGGCTCATCCAGAAAATCAAGTTGGGCGAGCAGATCGAGAACGAGCCGTATATCGCGCTCATCAAACGGCTCGCGGTCGACGACAAGCTCGACTTCGACACCGCCAAAATCCTCATCAGCGAATATCGCAAGCAGCTCAAGCAAGGAGAGTAATCATGATTGGCGCCACAAGATTTGCCGTAGTGTTTTTCGTGTTTCTCATCGCCATCTGCATCGGCTTCATCATATTGCAGATCAGGCTTTCGAAGATGGACAGCAAGTGGCCCGGTCTGGTATTGCCCGCCATCACATTGCTGCTGTCGCTTGTGGCGGCGATTACCGTCTTCGCCAGGGCGGACATCGGTGCGTATGGCAACATGTGGAACGTCGTGCTTTCCGCATTCATCGCGTTCCTGTCCAACAACGTATCCACCATCGTGCTGGCCGGCATCTACTTGTATCAGCGTGACAAGATCAATCGTCGCGCCGAGCTGGCCCGTATGAACGTTCAGGACCTGTAACTCACTGTGCAAAACACGCAGACTGAACCCTACGCCGCTTATGCCGACTCATCATCTTTTGCGCCGCTTCGCGCAGCTTGGATGATTAAGCCGGTGACGTGGTCGCAGGGTTCGTCGCGCAATCGGAGCCGGACGCCCTGTCATTTCGGCTGATTCCGTACATCCTGTTCCGCCGCGAACCGTTCGGCGATTTGCCGTGCGTGGATGTTCTTGGCTTCGTTGACGAAGTCGGCGCATGCCTTGCTGCCGTAGAGCGCCTCACCACACGGGTCGGCGAAACGCGGATCGCCGACCAGCGCGGAGCGAATGGCCCCGAACGAGCCGGACAGCGGCATGGCGTTCATCACGGTCGCGGTTTGATTCTGTGCCGCCCGGGTGCGGGCGGTCTTGACCAGACCGGTCTCGTCGCAGTAGCGCAACGTGCGCGTCGTCACGCCGCTGATCAATGCCGCCTGATCAATGGGCCACAACCGGCCCGTATCCAGCGGATTGCCCTCCACATCGAACGCGCCGGAACCGTTGACGGCGTTCGCCGTGTTGTCGTTCTCGTTCATGATCGATCATCCCCCTTGAAGCCGATTATCCTCTACCCGCCGTGCGTGTTTCGCGGCGTTGCCGTCAGGATAGACGTTTACGCAACGTCAACCGCAAGCGATAATGGGATGTATCGTTCAAGCCAGGCAATATGCCGTCAAGCAATCGCATGACAGCACCATGTTCGGCACATACCAGATGGAAGAATTGGCAAACCTTAAAAAATACCGCGGTTATTGCTGTGCCGAGAACGCCAATATGACCATAGACGTGCTTTCCCGCTACACGTTATTCACCTGTCATGCGCCGATATCAATCAAAAGACACTTGCATAACCACCGCTACGCATCGCCAATAACATACCGATGAGCCAGAATGAGGCCCAGGCCACGATGCTAATCCGTAAATAATACTGGTCAGAGTGGCAGGTACATTGGTCCTATGGCTAAGCGCAAACATATCGGCACTGTTGTTATTGCAATACTGGTCGCTATTCTGCTGGCGGTGGGCGTTTCCGGCTGGCTATTCTGGCAGTCGGTACAACGGGTGATCGGCGAGGCGCAGCAGGCGGGCGAATATGCGGCTGAAGCACAGCAATCCGTCGGGCAGGGCGACTTCAAGCAGGCGCTTGAGCAGATGGACAGCGCTGGCAGTCACATCGTCACGGCGCACGACGAAACCCAGGGCGCGCTATGGCAGGCCGCCGAATACGTGCCATATTACGGTTCGGACGTGAAAGCGGTGCGCGGCATGCTGGGCGCGGCCGCCGACGCCGCGACCAACGCCCTGCCCAAAATCGACAGTGCCGCGCAGGGCACGCTGGTGGACTTCAATATCGAAGAGCTGCTGTCCGGCATGAACTTCTCCGACGGCACGCTTTCCATTCCCAAAATCGCTTCCATCAAGCAGGACCTGTCCGACGCCGGTGCGGTCTTGAAGCGCGTCAAGACGTCGATTTATGCGCTGCCGCAACCCCGCACGGAACAGATCACCGAAATGGTCAACCAGGGCAAGCAGGTAGTGGACCAAATCGATGAGACTTTCGACACCTTGAACACCATCGTCGAAAAGATTCCGGGCTGACGTTGGTTCGTTCTTGTCGTATATTGGCGTAACCTCCGCATAAGGCTAGTCCATACAAATTTATGTTTAAATTTGGGATAGGAGGTGCCAATATGCCGACACGCACACCAATCCCGGTCAGTCGGGCGATGCGTCAGATATCCGCCAACCTCGATTTGGCGCGCAGACAACAGCGCATTCCCGTAGCCTTGCTGGCCGAGCGGGCTGGATTATCCATGCCAACGGTCACCAAAATGCTGCGTACGGGTAATGGCAGCTTTGAGAACTTCCTCCGCATTGCTCGTCTGCTTGGACTGCTGGACGGCGTACAGCAAGCGACGGACCCTCTTAACACAGATATCGGCAAATTACGCGCCGACGAAGACACTCCGAAACGTATTCGATAGTACAGCAGGAGGCGCAACACATCATGGAAGCAATCGTCACCCTGCAGTTCAACGGCACAGACGTCACCGTCGGGAAATTATTCACCAGTATCAGGCGCGGCATCGAATCGGCACATTTCACATACGATACGGCCTATATGCGCTCTTCAAACGCAGTATCCCTCTGTCCAGAGATGCCCCCTCCCCCGGAACGTTCCCGGCCGAGCACAATGCGATGCATCGCATCTTTCAAGACTGCATGTCGGATCGTTGGGGCAGGAACCTCATGCTTCGCGCAGAACGTCAAGATGCTCGTTCGGAGCATCGCACAGCACGTACACTATTTGAGGGAGACCTCTTACTATCCGTCAACGATGAGACCCGACAAGGCGCATTGCGCTTCTGGAACAACAACGGTGACGCGCTAGCTCCCAGTGAGACCGGCGTTCCAAGAGAAGTGACCATTCAGTCCCGCATCCATAGCAATGATGAGCAGCTGCTTTAAATCCGGCATTGCGCGGCTTCGCGAAGCAAGCGCACAATGACTTCACATTCCCGCCTTGCACCAGCTGGCTGCAATCTGCGTAGGTCATGTATCTGTAGGCCGGCACGAATGCGGCTGATGGGTGCGGCGAATCGTGAGGCACCGTCTCCTCTTTCTATGGCGGAGGCATGGTCGCCGGCCAGCCCATCGGCACCATGATCGGCTCTCGCATGATCAACAATGCGCAAGCCGGCTTCATCATCGGCGCCGTGATCATGCTGGCTTCCGGATTCGTAGCGCTTGCCATCTGGCCGCGCTAGGAATCCTCAAAGGACATGGAACGCACCAAGATGACGCTCAAGGATCTCGCTGTCTCCTTCCACTTCCCGAAGTTCTCCACCTCGCGTGACTTCTACAAGGCGTTCGGCTGCCGAGTGTGCATGTTGCTCAGCTACCAGATGATCTCCGTGTACCAACTCTACATCGTCGAGGATTACGTGCACCAGACCAAGACCGAGGCTGCCGGCACCATCGCCACCATGTCCATCATCACCATGGTCGTTTCCCTGAGCGCTTCGCTGATCTCCGGCCCGATCTCCGACAAGATGCACACGCGCGCAAGGTACTAGTCATCATCGCCTCGCTGCTGTTCGCGATTGGCACCGCGATGCCGTGGATCATGCCGAGCGTCACGGGCATGTACCTGTATGCGGGCATCGCCGGCTTCGGCTACGGCGTGTACTCAGCCATCGACCAAGCGCTCAACGTCGACGTGCTGCCGAACAAGGAAGAGGCCGGTAAGGACCTCGGCATCCTCAACCTGGCCACCACGCTCGGCCAGGCGGTGGGCCCCACCATCACCTCGACGGTAAAGACCGCGACCGGAGCTTTACGCCTGCATTCGCCATCTCCATCATCATGGCCGTGTGCGCCGCCGTGTTCGTGCTGCGCATTCAGAAGGTGAAGTAGACGCTGCAAAGTGCCCATCTCCGTTTCGAGGGGCTGATTTTGACTTTGCGGAACATCTATCTCCATTTCGAGGGGCTGATGCCAAAGTAGCTACTGGTCAAAAACAACGGAATGACGTTGGAGTAATGCCATTTCTATCCGCGATCTGGCAGTTGACCAGCCCCTTGAAACGGGAGTAGACCTCCGACAAGCACGAAATCAGCCCCTCGAAACTGAATTTGGCTCAATGCATCGCCCGGCGCAACTATATCCTCGGTGCGGGTATACTATTTCGGGCCGTCACGATGACGTCCACGGAACGCACGCATGGCAAAGAGAGAAGCATGAGTCAGCCCGATACCGACATGGCAAAGCAGTCGCCGTCCTCGCAACAGGAAACGCGGATTAGGATGGATGCCCCGCAGCATAAGCCAAATCAGGCAGGCGAATCGAGCGCATTAGGCGAGCAGTCAACTGAGCCGACTGGCCAGCACAATAAACACGCTCTGCACACGAACCTGAAGCGCGGCATGGAATCCCGCCACCTGCAAATGATCTCGTTGGGCGGCGTGATCGGCACCGGTCTGTTCCTGAGCTCCGGATATACCATTCAGCAGGCAGGCCCGATCGGTACGATTCTGGCGTACAGCATTGGTGCGCTCATCGTCTATCTGGTCATGCTCACGCTCGGCGAGCTCTCCGTGGCCATGCCGGTGACCGGTTCCTTCCATGTGTATGCCGAAAAGTTCATCGGCCCCGGCACCGGTTTCGTGATCGCGATCCAATATTGGCTCACTTGGACGGTGGCTCTCGGCTCCGAATTCACCGCCGCCGGTCTGCTCATGCAACGATGGTTTCCGGACAGCCCCACATGGGTATGGAGCGCGGCGTGCATCATCCTCATCTTTACCTTGAATGCCCTGTCCGTCCGATTCTTCGCCGAGGCGGAATTCTGGTTCGCTTCAATTAAGGTGTTCGCCATCTGCGCGTTCATCATCATCGGTCTACTCGCCATCTTCGGCATTATTCCTATCGCCGGATATCAGCATGCGCCGATGTTCGGCAATCTCGTCAAAGATGGTATCTTTCCCAACGGCTTCGTGCCGGTGTTCGCGACGATTCTGACCGTCAACTTCGCGTTCTCCGGCACCGAGCTCATTGGTGTGACCGCCGGCGAGACGCGCGACCCGGAAACCGCCGTGCCGAAAGCCATCCACACCACGCTGTGGCGTCTGGTGCTGTTCTTCATCGGCTCGATCACCGTGATGTGCGCGCTGATTCCGTGGCGCCAGGCCGGCGTGGGCGAAAGCCCGTTCGTGCTCGTGTTCAACAGCATCGGCATCCCCTATGCGGGCGACATCATGAATTTCGTGGTGCTCACGGCCGTGCTTTCCGCCTCGAATTCCGGCCTGTACGCTTCCACGCGCATGGTGTGGTCGATGGGTAACGAGGGCATGATTCCACGCTGGTTTGCCAAGACGAACCGTTGCGGTGTGCCGATGCTCGCCTTGTGCGCCGCAATGGCCGGCGGCCTGTTGGCTCTCCTGTCTTCCGTGATCGCCGCTTCGACCGTGTATCTGGTGCTGGTGGCGCTGTCCGGCCTGTCCGCCGTGGTAGTGTGGATTGCCATCGCTTACTGTCAGATTGTGTTCCGCCGCCGTTGGCTGGCATCTGGCCATTCCGCTGATGAACTCAAATACCGCACGCCTGGCTACCCTTATGTTTCCTGGGCGGCGTTCATCCTGTGCACCGCATCGTTCATATTGGTGATTTTCGATGTGGAGCAACGGTTCGCGCTTGTGGCTGAGCTCGTGTTCATCGTGGTCTGTTACGGCATTTACTTCCTGCAACAATGGTGGCGGAAACGCAGAAAAGCGTCTGACAGCGAAGACGATCTATCCATGCCGTGGGCCAATCAACGCTGATTGAACGATTGCATTTTGTTCCGGGTTCCAGCTCCGGTTCTTTGCATTGCGGATTGCGTATATCCGAACAATAGATACAACACAATAAAAAAGCCATATTTGATTGGAATGCCGTCCATCCCCATTCATAGGTCAATAGAAGGCCGGCAAACAGATAATAAACCGCGAGGGGCGGTGACGTTCGGATGATGATAACCGAACGTCACCGCCCCTCGCACTCATTGCGGGATCAAAGCCACGAATCAGTTCTCCGCATTCTCGCGGAGAGCCTCCTTGGCGTCGTTCTTGACCTCGGTGGCCTTCTTGGCGGCCTCGGCTTTGGCGACATCCGCCTTGGCTTTGGCCTCGTCGAGCGCATCCCCGGCCTTGTCCACCAGGTCAGAGGCCTTGTCGGTAGCCTTGTCTTTGATATCGCGGGCCGTATCGGCAACTTTGCTGCCGGCCTGTTTGGCAAAATCCTTCGCATCATCGATCAAACTCATGGTTGCTCCTTAGTACATGTATGCATGGAACTACTGAAATTGCTGACAATACTGTTCGATTATTCTTGAGTTGTGGTGAGCCTTACTTGCGACGTTCCCGCGCAAATATCCAGCTCACGAATAATTATACATAGCGTGAGTGAATGGAATCCGTCAACTCGGCAACCGTCAAATGAATTTCAACGGCTCATGCAGACTGCAATCTCAATGGTTCTCCACATTCCCGCAGCAACGGATTGCTCCTTGCCGTGCGCCGCCTCTTGACTTTCTATGAGCACGCGCCAATCATGGAATATATGGGGATTTCAATCAAGCGCATATATGAGGAGCCGGCGGCATCGGACGGGTTCCGCGTGCTGGTGGACCGCCTGTGGCCGCGCGGCATGACAAAGGAGCGCGCGGCCCTGGACCTGTGGCTGAAGGCCGTCTCCCCTTCTCCCTCGCTACGCAAATGGTTCGGCCATGACCCCGCGAAATTCGCGGAATTCCAAGCCCGGTACGTTGCCGAACTTGACGCCAATACCGCCGTCGAAGACCTGCGCTGTATCTGCGCGGAGCATCCCGACGTGACGTTGCTGTATGCGGCCAAAGACCCGCAAGTCAATCATGCCTTGGTACTGCGCGACTATCTCAATGAGTCACTTCAATAATCGGCAGCACAAGCAAATGTTCAAAAACGACATTCGCTTCTCGCGGCGATTTCGAATTCCAAAGTTCACACCAACGGCTTGCGTACATCCAGTTCGCAAGTGATGCCAGTCTCCTTGCGAGCCCATTCCGCCGCCTGCAATGCGGCGATGTTCCAGAGCGCGTGCGGCACACCGCCGAGATCCGGATGGGAACCCCAGAACGTGATGTCATCGGAGTATGCGGTGATGAGCGAATCCTCCGTAACCGGCATAATCGTGTGGTAAAGCCGATCGGCCAGCGTGGACACGAATTCATTGGCCGCGGCAAACGTGTCGATGAGATGCTGCTCGGCAGTCACCGGCGGGCCAACCAGCTCCCAGGATTCGACATCCGTAGCGCTCCATTGCGCGGCCTCGCCGTCCACCTCGCGCTGCAGTGAAACGAACAGCCTAGCGAACTCGTCCGAGGTCAGACCTGTAACTCGACGACGGGTCGAGAGTTCAATCGGAGTCATCAACTTCTCCTTTCCATGTATTTATGCATCATATGCTCTTAAGGGTCAAATTCGATTCATGCGGACGAACGAATCCATCTAGTAAACGAAAAGCATGGCTGCAATGCATTACAGAATTGACTCAAGATCCCCAGATGAATGCTTTTTCTTGTAAATCGGATAGACTGGCGCGAGAACAGTGCGAGAAAGAGGCGAGGATGACCGAGAAACAATCGCGGAAGCAAACGACAACATACGCCAACCTGCAGAACGACCAGTCCGGTCAGCCACAGCAAGGCAAGCCGCGCAAGCCGTCGCTGCATGCACGCTGGAAAACCATGAGCCAAGCTATGGGCATGGAAATCCGCGAGCACAAGAGCTCGTTCGCGGTCTATGTGGTGCTGCGCATGCTGGTGCTCGCCATGGCCATACTCCAATTCTTCAACGGCAATTATGAGAACGTATTTCTGTGCATCCTTACGTTACTGCTGCTGTTGGCACCGGCATTTATCCAGGTGCAGTTCCGCATCGAGCTGCCTTCGGTGCTCGAAGTCATCGTGCTAGTGTTTGCGTTCTCGGCCGAGATTCTTGGTGAGATCAGCTCGTTTTATGAGATCTTCCCGTTCTGGGACACAGTGCTGCACACGATGAACGGCTTCCTCGCCGCGGCGATCGGCTTCTCATTGGTCGACCTGCTCAACCGATCCGACCGGGTGAAGTTTGAGCTTTCGCCTCTGTATCTGGCGATTGTCTCCTTCTGCTTCTCCATGACCATCGGCGTAATCTGGGAGTTCTTCGAATTCGGCATGGACCAGCTATTCGGGTTTGACATGCAGAAAGACGCCATTGTGCATTCCATCAGCTCGGTGATGCTCGACCCCACGCACACCAATCACGCGATTCATATCAGCGACATCACACAGGTTACAGTCAACGGCCAGAATCTGGACCTCGGCGGCTATCTCGATATCGGCCTGATCGACACGATGGAAGATCTCATCGTCAACTTCATCGGCGCGGTCGTGTTCTCCGTGTTCGGCTTCTTGTATGTGAAAAACCGCGGCAAAAAGGACTCCATCATCAGCCGGTTCGTGCCGCATCGCAAGTCCGACGACCGCGATTATCTGCGACTGGTGATCGATGGCGGGAAAGCAACTGACGTCGATTCGGCTGATGAGGCCGCAACCAGTGCCGGTAGTGCCAGTACCATCTCAGCTGTCACTGCCAAGCCTTGAGCACGCTCTGCGGTACTTTCGACGCGTCAAAACGGTAGTGTCCGGTGACCGTCATGTGCTTCTTGAATGAGAAGTAGTCATTCTCGCGCTGCTTCTGGGCCATATTGTGAATCACGTACGGGGTGCCATTCTTGTCGCGTTTGTCCGAGATGACGCCGATATGCTTGACGTGCTGGAAGACCACGATGTCACCGCCCTGATAGTAGTCGGAGTCATAGGCCGGGTGATTTTCGGCATCCTTACGGGCACCGGTAACGATATCTGCATAGTCGTCCACACCGTTGCCGTTGAAATCAACCGTGCTGGCGGCTTTCGAATACTTGCGATTCACCTCATCAGTCGGCATGATATCTGATTCCGATGCAGCCGAATCCGCTGAGGTTGGGTCCGGTGTTCCCGCCAGCAAACCCGCCACCTGTGTTACGCCAGCCGTTAATGACATGGGCAGTACTCGGGCCAGGTGACGTGCAGCCAGCACACCACCTAGAACAAGCATCACAATCACTGCAACAGCAAGTATCCGTTCGAAACGTCGGCGTGTGCTTCGACTGTTTTCATGCCCTGCTTCAGTCAGATGATGTGCCATATCGGTCTCCCAGCGCGAGACTTCCCAATCGCTTGTTTCGATGGCTCACACCGTAGTCGCATGACTTATGAAATGCTTGGCCCATACAGTTTTTCTGTATGGGCTTCCCATGTCCGTCTATCTCACAGCTCGCGCAGCTGGGCGGCAATCTGGATGGATTCGACGCTGGATTCGGCCTTGTTGCGGGTCTCCTGCCATTCGGTGGCAGGCACAGAGTCGAGCACGATGCCGGCACCAGCCTGCACGCTCGCCTCATGATCGCACAGGAACGCGGTACGAATGGCGATGGCCATATCCATATTGCCAGAGAAATCGAAGTAGCCGACGGTACCGCCGTAGATACCACGATCGGCCGGTTCCAGTTCGTCGATGATTTCCACCGCGCGCGGCTTGGGAGCTCCGGAGAGCGTGCCTGCAGGGAACGCGGACTTGAACACGTCAAAGGCGGTTAGCGACGGGTCGACCTTACCGGTGACCGTCGAGCAAATATGCATGATGTGGCTGAAACGCTTGATATCCATGAGCTGTACGACTTCCACGGACTGTGGCACGCACACCTTGCTCAGATCGTTGCGGGACAGATCCACGAGCATGATGTGCTCGCTGCGTTCCTTCGGATCGGCAAGCAACTCCTTGGCGAACTTCTCGTCCTCCTCCGGGGTGGCACCACGCGGGCGAGAACCGGCAATCGGAAAGGTCATCGCGTGGCCATTGTCCACCTTGATAAGGGTTTCCGGGCTGGAGCCGATGACATTGAAATCACGGCCCTGCGCGTCGGTCAAAGCCATGAAATACATGTAAGGGCTCGGGTTCAGCGTACGCAGCACACGGTAGACGTCGAACGGGTCGGCGGGCGAATCGATGTCGAGACGCTGGGAGATGACCACCTGGAACACATCGCCGTCCACGATATGTTGCTTGGCACGTTCGACGGCCTGCTCGTAGTGGCTTTTCTCCGTACGGAAACGCAACTCAGGCTGAGCAACCGTTTCGTCCAGAATATTGACACGAAACTCGTCAGGAGCCGGCGTGGCAGCGTCACGCTGCATCTGGTTGAGTCGGGCGACGGCTTCGTTGTAGGCGGCGTCGGCTCGGGTCGACTTGTTGTCCACGTTGACCGCGTTGGCAATGAGCCATACCGAACCGGATATGTGGTCGACCACGGCGATATCGGTGGCCAGGGCGAGCACGGTTTCCGGCTGGCCGGTCTCATCCGGGGCCTCGGCGCGCAAGGTCGGTTCCCAATGACGAATCGCATCCCAACCGACTGTGCCGACCAGACCGCTGGTCAGGTTCGGCAGACCCGCCACCTGCGGGGCTTTGAGGGCCTTCAGAGCGGCGTGAGCGACCTCGATCACGTCACCTTCGGTGGGCACGCCGACAGGGACTTTGCCCAGCCAGTCGGCCTGACCATTGTTGGAACGCAGTTGAGCCATCGAGTTGACGCCAATGAAGCTGTATCGGCTCCACGTGCCGCCATATTCCGCGGATTCGAGGATGAATGTGCCGGAACGGCCGCCAGCAAGACGCTCGTAGAAGCCGACCGGGGTGAGCGAATCGGCAAGCAAACGACGCACGATGGGAACCACACGATAGCCGGCATCGGCAAGCTCGTGAAACTGTTCGCGACTGGGCCAGGTGGCACCCCACTTCAGGTGTTCGACGCTGCATTCGCTCATGTTCGCTCCTTTACTTGCGTTGATGACGTTTATTCTACTGCCGATGAAGCCCCCCCAGTCAGCTATGCTGACAGCTCGTCGCAAGAGAGGACGGCCTCCGGCTGATTATATTTTGCTCACTGTCGTTCGCCTTCGCCTAAAAACGCCTCCGCGTTTTCTTGACGGTTCAGCCTCAGAGAGGGGAGCCAGAGAAAGGAACCAACTCTACTGCTCGACCGGACGATGACCTTCGACCACGGGCAGAGGGCCTCCTTCGAGGAAGCAACTGCGCTTGCCGGTGTGGCAGGCGGCACCGACCTGATCGACCTCAACCAGCAGTGCATCGCCGTCGCAGTCCAAGGACACACCCTTGACGTACTGCACATGGCCGGAGGTGTCGCCCTTGCGCCAGTATTCCTGACGGGAACGGGACCAGAAGGTCACGCGCCCGGTGGTGAGCGTGCGGCGCAGAGCCTCATCGTTCATGTAGCCGACCATCAGCACCTCGTGGGTGTCGTACTGCTGCACGACTGCGGCGACCAAACCTTTGGCATCGCGCTTGAGGCGTGCGGCGATGCGGGGGTCGAGTTCAGTGGAATTGTCGTATATAGTGTCTGTCATATTTGTCTTCTTTATGTGGACCATCCTCAGTCACGCTACGCGTGACAGCTCCCGCCAGCAGGAGCAATAAGGTGTATGCGTTTTATCGAACGGTGTAACCGTGCTTCTTGAGTTCGGCCTTAACATCGGCGATGGTCAGAATTCCGTAATGGAACACGGAAGCCGCCAGCACAGCATCCGCACCGGCCTCGATGGCAGGAGGGAAATCCTCGACCTTGCCGGCACCACCGGAGGCGATAATCGGAATCTTGACTTCCTTGCGCACTGCGCGAATCATTTCAAGATCGAAGCCTTCTTTGGTGCCGTCGGCATCCATCGAGTTCAGCAGAATCTCGCCAGCGCCCAACTCTTCAGCTCGTTTGACCCACCAGATTGCGTCGATACCGGTGGATCTGCGGCCACCCATCGTGGTGACCTCGAAGCCGGACTGGGTATGCTGTTCGCCCTGTTCACGGCGGGCATCAACGGACAGTACCAGCACCTGGTTACCGAAGCGGTCGGCCACGCGGCTGATCAACGACGGATCGTTGATGGCGGCGGTGTTCACTCCGACCTTGTCCGCGCCGCAGCGCAGCAGCGAATCGACATCTTCGGGCGTGCGCACGCCGCCGCCCACGGTCATCGGAATAAACACCTGCTCGGCAGTACGGGAGACCACGTCGATCATCGTATTGCGGTGGGAACTGGAGGCGGTCACATCCAGGAAGGTGATTTCATCGGCACCCTGACGGTAGTATTCGGCGGCCAACTCCACCGGATCGCCGGCATCCTTGAGGTTTTCGAAATGCACACCTTTTACCACACGACCGGCGTCAACATCCAGGCATGGGATGACTCGTACCGCCAACGACATGCTTCACTCCCTGTTTGGCTTTGCTTTACAACTTTTCAGACTACCTACCGCCCGTTACATGGGAAGCAGTCATTTCTGGAATATGAGAATTACCACTATATGCGGTCGGCAAAGCAGGCGCATAGCAGCCCGAACCGTGAGAGAATAGCCAGTGGAACAATCCCAATCGCGTGAAGGAGACCACTATGGCTGTGGAGAACAGCAAGGTTCTGATTATCGTCAACAAACTGGGGCATTGAGGAAACTGAGCTGACGCGCCCGCTGCGTGACCTCAAGGCTGCCGGAGCTCAGGTGACGCTTGCCGCCATCACGCTGGACCCGTGCGAGACCGTGCAGCACGACCGTTACGAAGGCGAGACGCTGACGCCGGATGCGCTGCTGAGCGATGTGCAGGCCTCTGATTATGACCTGCTGGTGGTGCCCGGCGGCACTTGCAATGTGGATCGCATTCGTGTCAATGAGGATGCCATTACGCTGGCGCAGGAGTTCGCGCATGAGGGCAAGCCGATTGCCGCAATCTGCCATGGCGCTTGGCTACTGGTCAATGCCGGACTGGTTGCCGGCAAGACCGCCTCCCCTTGCCGTTACACCGCCGCCGATATCAAAAACGCCGGCGGTCATTACGTCGACGAGCAGTTGCACGTGGATGATGCCAACGGCTTCAAGCTCATCACGTCCCGCAAGCCCGCTGATTTGGACTACTTCGTGGACGCAATCAAGGATGCGCTGAACCAACTACCGCTCCTTGGCAGCGAGCTGACCGCAGGCACCGTCGATGTCCTGGCCGCGGGTGTCACGCAGAGTTGCGGTGATGCCCGCGCGGTGCAGAATTTCCAGGAATTGCTTCTCGTCTTCCGGCTTGGAAGCCGTCCACTTTGAGCCTTCAATCGGGTTCAGCGGAATCGGATTGACGTGAGCCCAATTATCACCGTAATGGTTGAGCCGCTTGGCCAGCAGCTGCGCATGCTCGGCCTGATCGTTGATGCCACGCATGAGTGCGTATTCGATGCTGACACGGCGCTTGGAGGCAAGCCAGTAATCATGTGCCGCGTCCAGCACCTGAGTGGTGTTGAAACGCTTGTTCATCGGCACCAGCTCATCGCGCAGCTCGTCGCTAGGCGCATGCAGGGAGACCGCCAAACGCACCGGAATGCCTTCGGCAGTAAGCTTCTTGATACCAGGCACCACACCCACCGTGGATACGGTGATATTGCGTGCGGAAATGCCAAAGCCCTCCGGCGGCATCGCAGAAATCTGGCGCACGGCGGAAAGCACGGAATTGTAGTTGCCCATCGGCTCGCCCATGCCCATGAACACGATATTGCTTAAGCGGCCTTCTCCCCCGGCCACTTCACCATCGCGCATCATTTTGGCGGCCACACGTACCTGTTCGACGATCTCGCCGGTGGACATGTTGCGGGTCAAACCCAGCTTGCCAGTGGCGCAGAACGGGCATCCCATGCCGCAACCGACCTGCGAGGAAATGCACAGCGTGGTACGGGTCGGGTACCGCATAAGTACCGATTCGATCAAGGAGCCGTCAAACAGCTTCCATAACGTCTTGATAGTGGTGCCCTCATCGGCCACCTGACGGGTCACTTCGGTGATGAGCTGCGGGAAGAATGCAGCAGCGGCCTCATCACGCTTCGCAGCGGGAAAATCAGTGAATTCCGCGGCATTCACATCGAAATGCCCGAAATAATGATTGGCCAACTGCTTGACGCGGAATTTAGGCAGTCCCAATTCGGCCGCCTTTTCAATACGCTGCGCGGGAGTCATATCCACGAAATGCAGCGGCGGCTTGCCTCGCCGGGCGTGATCTTTGGAAAGCACGTCGCGGAAAGCTCCAGACGTACCACCAGGAGTGATGCCGGTCTCCGGGGTATCGATTTCAGGTATGGTCATAACCAGTCGTTCCACTCTCAATCGGTCACAGTCCGGTGACCCACAGCAACGCACAGGTGAACGGCGCGCTCATCAGAATCGAATCCACGCGATCCATCACTCCGCCGTGCCCCTTCAACAGATGGCCCATGTCCTTGATGCCGATATCACGCTTGAGCATGGAGGCGCACAAATCGCCAAACGTGCCAACTGCACCAATCAGAATGCCCGCTACAATCGGCACCCACCAACGGCTGGCCTGCAACGACGGGTCATAGGTGAAGATGAATACGGCAAACGAGCCAATCATGGCGAACAGCATCGAGCCAATCAGACCTTCGACGGACTTCTTCGGCGAAATGCGCGGGCTGAGCTTGTGCTTGCCGAGCCATGCGCCGGCAAACAGACCACCCGTATCAGACAGTGCAGGCATGAACACCAGCATGATGGCATGGGCAATAGGATGATCGTTGAACGTCAGCGGAATGATGATGCAGCTGGCCAGCAACGGAATGTAGAGCACGGTCAGCACGGAAACTGCCACATGGCTCAACCGGGAGTGATGCTGTTCACCGCCGTCGTGATTGTATGAGGATTCCAGACGAGCGCTGGCGTCCGTGTTGGACAGTTTGCCGGCGACCGCCAGAGAAAGCCGGTTGCCAAGCGTAAGCTTTGCGCTTGCGGCGATGGCAACAAGAATGATGGAGACGATGACGCTCAGCGACATCGTGATGAGATGGTAGGGAGAATAATACGTGGCAATCAGGGTGAAGGAGGAGCAGATCCAGAGCATAACTACAGGAATGTGCAGTCCTACCGTGGCGAAGTCCACGCGGAGTTCCCAGAGTGCCAGAATCATGAACGCAACGACCAACAGCACGAACACATCAATGCTGAGCAGCAGGCAAGCGACGATCAGTATGACCAGTGCCGCACCCGTGGCAATTGCCTGAGGCATATTGCGACCAGTCTTCTTGTTGATCTGATCGAGAGCCTCTTCGGCCTCTTCATGGAGTTGTTCGTTGCGTTCCATAGCCATTCTCCAGGTCTGATCGAATCAGACCTCCATGATCTCCTTCTGCTTGGTGTCCAGCAGAGCATCAATCTCATCGGTAACGGACTTGGTGACCTTGTCGAGATCCTTGAGCAGACGATCGCCCTCGTCCTCGCCCATGTCGCCGTCCTTGACAGACTTATCGATGGTTTCCTTGGTCTTGCGGCGAATGTTGCGCACGGCCACCTTGCCATCCTCGGCCTTGGACTTGGCGAGCTTGACGTATTCCTTGCGGCGATCCTCGGTGAGTTCCGGCATGGTCAGACGGATGACATTGCCGTCGCGGTTCGGGCTGACACCCAGATCGGAGTTGCGAATGGCCTTCTCCACCGCGGCAGCCTGAGAGGCGTCAAACGGGGTGACGGACAGGGTGCGGGGCTCAGGCACACCGATGGAGGCCACGGCCTTGATCGGCGTCGGAGCACCGTAGTAATCGACCACAATGCCGTTCAGCAGAGCCGGATTGGCGCGACCGGTACGAATACCAGCGAAGTTCTCTTTGGTGTTTTCCACGGTCTTGGCCATCTGTTCCTTGGCCTGATCGATGAGGGACATGTTCACTCCTTGTGTTTGGGGTTCTTCTATGAACGCTTGTATTCGATTGTAGGCGCTCGGGACTACTCGGCCACGCGCGACTCGGCGGTGGAGACCAATGTGCCGATCTCTTCGCCAATCAGGGCGCGGGTCACGTTGCCGGTTCCTTCAAGACCGAACACACGGATGCGCTTCTTGTTGTCGCGGGCCATGGAAAGCGCGGATGCGTCCATAACGGCCAGATTGTCGACCAGCGCACGGTTGTAGCTCAGGGTCTCGAAGCGCTTGGCTTCAGGATCCTTGCGCGGATCGGCGGTGTATACGCCGTCGACGCCGTTCTTGCCCATCAGCACCTCATCGCAGTGGATTTCCAGAGAGCGCTGGATGGAGACGGTATCAGTGGAGAAGTACGGCATACCTGCGCCGGCACCGAAAATCACCACACGCCCCTTTTCAAGATGGCGAATGGCCTTCAGTGGAATGTACGGCTCAGCGACCTGACCCATGGTGATGGCGGTCTGCACGCGGGTGGCCTGGCCCTCCTGCTCGAGGAAGTCCTGCAACGCCAGGCAGTTCATGACCGTGCCGAGCATGCCCATGTAATCGCCACGGGAACGGTCGATACCGGCCTGTTGCAGCTCAGCGCCACGGAAGAAGTTGCCGCCGCCGACCACGATGGCCACCTGCACGCCCTGCTGCACAGCGGGAACGATTTCCTCGGCGATACGACGAATCACGTGGGTGTCGATGCCGACCTTGCCTCCGCCGAATGCCTCGCCGGACAGCTTGAGCAGAACTCTGCGCGGCTTATCGCTATCAGTCATATTGATGCCTTCCTTCAACCGAAAATGCCTGAAAATATCCGTAGACAAGCGTATCGGCTTACAACGACACCCCTTGCAGCGACACCCTCGGTATACAGACAAAAACGCCACCCGGCTGCAATCAGCCAGATGGCGTTTTGAAAATTACGCTAGTCGCGTGAAATGAGCGCTAGGCTCACTCCTCTTCGCCCTTGCCGACTTCGACGCGAGCGAAAGCAGTGGCGTTGCCATCGACTTCCTTGAACAGGGCGCCAACGGTCTTGGACGGATCCTTGACGAACGGCTGCTCGAGGAGCACGACTTCCTTGAAGAAAGCGTTGAGACGGCCTTCGACGATCTTCGGAATGATCTTCTCCGGCTTGCCTTCGGCCTGGGACTTCTCGGTGGCCACGCGACGCTCGGACTCGACCACATCGGCCGGCACGTCCTCGCGGGTCAGCCACTTGGCACCCATAGCGGAGATCTGCAGGGCGGCTTCGTGAGCCACGGCGGCACCGGCCTTGTCGGTGGCGATCATGGCGACGATGCTCGGCGGCATCTCAGCGGACTTCTTGTGAGCGTAAATCTCGACGTGCTCGCCGGAAATCTTGGCGAACTGGCCGACCTTGACATGCTCACCGAACAGAGCGGCGGCCTCTTCGACAGCCAGCTTGACGGTGGTGTCGCCAGCCTTGGCGCCTTCCAGCTCCTCAGCGGAGTTGGCGTCGGCGTCCACGGCGTAGCCGAGCACTTCGTCAGCGAACTCGACGAACTTCGGGGTCTTGGCCACGAAGTCGGTCTCGGAGTTCAGCTCGACGGCGTAACCGGTCTCGCCATTGGCGGTCTCGACGACCTTGGAGGCGATGGTGCCTTCCTGAGCCTTGCGACCCTCACGCTTGCCAGCTGCGGCGATGCCCTTGGCGCGGATGATCTCCTTGGCACGAGCGACGTCGCCTTCAGCCTCGGTGAGAGCCTTCTTGACGTCGAGCATGCCGGCGCCGGTGTCTTCACGAACCTGCTTGATCAGTGCGGCGGTAATTGCTGCCATTGATTATTCTCCTTTAAGAAGATGTTGCTTACCGTGTGAGCGATGGGAGGCGCTGTTACCAGTGCTTCCCATCGCGTAGTATCACTCGGCCTTGGGGGCCTCAGCGGTCTCCTCAGCAGCGGCCGGAGCAGCGGCTTCGGCTTCGGCAGGAGCCTCGTTGGTCAGGAGTTCCTTCTCCCAAGCGGCCATCGGCTGCTCGGCGGTCTCGCCCTCAGCCTTGGCGGCCTGGCCGGAACGCTCCAGCAGACCCTCGGCGACGGCGTCGGCCATCAGGCTGGTGAGCAGCTCGATGCCGCGAATGGCGTCGTCGTTGGCCGGGATCGGGTACTCGACGGTGTCCGGATCGGCGTTGGTGTCGACCAGGGCGACAACCGGGATGCCCAGCTTGTGAGCTTCCTCAACAGCCAGGGATTCCTTGGTGATGTCGACCACGAACATCGCGGACGGGGTGCGGTTCATGTTGCGGATACCGCCCAGCTGCTTGTTGAGCTTGTCCTTCTCGCGCTCGAGCAGGAGGAGCTCCTTCTTGGTCAGGCCGGAGCCGTGCACGTCGGAGAAGTCCATCTCCTCAAGTTCCTTGAGGCGGTTGACGCGCTTGGAAACGGTCTGGAAGTTGGTCAGCATGCCGCCGAGCCAGCGCTCGGAGACGTAGGGCATGTTCACGCGGGTGGCCTGGTTGGCAATAGCTTCCTGAGCCTGCTTCTTGGTGCCGACAAAGAGCACAGTGCCGTTGTGGGCCACGGTGGTCTTGATGAAGTCGTACGCCTTGTCGATCATATCGAGCGACTTGAACAGGTTGATGATGTGGATGCCGTTGCGCTGGGTGAGGATGAACTGCTTCATCTTCGGGTTCCAACGACGGGTCTGGTGGCCGAAGTGCAGGCCAGCCTTCAGCATCTCGCTCATAGTGATCTGAGCCATGGTATTACTACCTTTCATTGTCGGTTCTTGCCTGGCCATGCGCACCTGCGTGCAGCTACTCCCCCGTTGTTTCACGGGCTTGCAGCCGACCGACACAGGCCGTCGCGAGCATGACGCGAATTTGTTGTGTGCCGGTTGACAATAATGGGTGGCTCCGAACGCCAGCGACTGCGCTCGTTGCCGGGTGGCACACAAAATTCGAGAATAGCATGACCCGAGAATAATATGCTCCCGTTGGCGGGAGCTGTCGAACGGAGCGAGACCGAGGGTGGTTGAAGTGGACCACCCTCAGTCAGCTTCGCTGACAGCTCCCTCCAGCGGGAGCCAAGAACGGACTACTTCTGATGTTCGCGCATGTACTTCATGGCAGCGCGACGCTCTTCCTTTTCGAGGCGATCCAGGTAAACGTGTCCGTCAAGGTGATCGCATTCATGTTGAAGCATACGACCCATAATGCCAGTGCCCTCGAGCACGACTTCCTTGCCGTCCAGATCAATGCCACGCACACGGGCATACTCGGCCCTGCGGGTCTTGTACCACAGTCCTGGCACGGACAAGCATCCCTCGTCACCGTACTGTTCGCCGGATTTCTCCTCGAGTATCGGGTTCAGCACGTAGCCAACCTTCCCATCGATGTTGTATGAGAAAGCCCTCAAACTGACGCCAATCTGGTTGGCGGACAGGCCAGCACGTCCCGGATCGTCCACCGTTTCTAGCAGATCATCAACCAGACGGCGCACGGCAGGCGTGATTTCCTTAACCTCGTCGCAGGGGGTGCGCAGGACGGGGTCAGGCACGACCCTGATCTCACGAATGGCCACTTCTCGTTACTCCTCGTTGTTCTCGCCGGCTGACTGATCAGGCAGCTCATCGGCAGTTGCCTCTGCGGACTCGCCTTCCTCAGCCTCATCGGCTTCGTTCTTCGTCTTCTTGATTTTCTCCGACACGCTAGCAATCGAATCAGACACGCTGGCCTTCATCTGCTCGGAAGCCTGCTTGACCTGTTCCGAGGCCTGCTTGACCTGCTCGGAAGATTTCTTGACGGTTGCCACCGTGCTGTCGATAATCTTTGCCGTGGCCGGCAATGGTTTGTTGGAAGGCTTGGGCGCGTACAGGTCTTCTTCGATGATGGCTGTGTAACGCTGCAGCACCTTAGGACGCACCACCTTCATGCTCGGGGTGAGCGTGCCATGTTCCTGATTGAATTCCTCGTCGAGAATCGCGAACTTGCGCACGGATTCGGCGCGGGACACATTGGCATTGGCCTGATCGATGTACTGCTGCACGAAAGCGCGCACCGCATCGTTGCCGCTGGCCTCGGCTAGCGACATATCAGGGTCAAGGCCCTGTCCTTCCAGCCACGAATGCAGCATCTCAGGGTCAAGCTCAATCAGTGCGGAAACGAAGGGCTTACCATCGCCGACCACCACCGCATGAGCGACGATTGGACAGGTGTCGATGACATCTTCCATAGGTGCCGGGCTGATGTTCTTGCCGCCGGCGGTAATGATGATGTCTTTCTTACGGCCGGTGATGTATGTGAAACCACGGTCTTCGATACGTCCAAGATCACCGGTTTTGATCCAACCGTCGGCGGTCATTGCCTGGGCGGTGAGTTCCGGCTGCTTGTAATAGCCGAGGAACACGTTCGGACCGGTGAGCTCGATTTCGTCATCCTCGCCAAGACGCACGCCCATACCGGGACCGGGCTTGCCGACCGATCCGACCTCGTTGTCATCCTCCCAGTTGACCAGCATCGGAGCGGCGGTTTCGGTCATGCCGTATCCCTGAATGAATGTGATGTCGTCCATGCCATTGAAGAAATGAGCCAGATCCACGTTCAGCGGAGCACCACCGCAGGCCAGCCATTTGAGATTCGGGCCAAGGGCGGAACGAATCGACTTGCCGACTGTGGCCATAAAGAAGGAATGCGCCATACGGTCGATGAACGAATGGCCATGCCCCGACTGCTCGTCCTTGCTCCACTTGACGAAGTGCTTGACGGACAGGGCAAAAATATGGCCTTGAACGCCCGCGCCGGCTTTCTGCGAGGCGGCGTTGTATACCTTCTCGAACACACGGGGCACACCAAGCAGGTAGGTGGGTTTGAAGCTGCGAATGTCGGCGAGCAGATGCTTGGCATCGGGAATGTATCCGACCACACCGCAGCCGCCGATGCATACATATTGGATGTACCGCGCGAAGCAGTGCGCAAGCGGCAGGAAGAGCAGCAAGCGATTGTCGTCATAGAGCATGCCACGCAGAATCTCATAGCCGTTAAGCACAATATGCGTGTAGTTGCGATTCGAGAGCATGGCCCCCTTGGGCTTGCCGGTGGAACCGGAGGTGTAGGACCACAGTCAGCAAATCGTCGGCCTTGATGCGCGCAATGGCAGCGTCCAAGATCTCGTCGGATACGTTTTGTCCGAAATCGGCAACCGCATCGAGCCCATCGGCCTTGAAGTTGAACACATATTTCAGGCCCGGATGTGCAGCGCGAATCTGCTCCAACGTTTGCGCATGCTGGAAACCACCGGCAAAGGCTATGACCGGATCGACCTCTTCCACAATGCCGGCAGTCTGCTTGGCGGAATCAGTCTCATACACCGGAACCACAACCGCTCCGATAGCCGCACAGGCAAAATCAGCCACGCCCCACTCGTAACAGGTGGGCGAGTAGATAAGCACCATGCTCCCGGCCTTCACGCCGAGGCCGAGCAGTCCCTTGGCCACCTCGCGGACACGGCTGAGCATTTCCGTTGCAGTGGCGCCACGCCATTGATGGGTATCGTCATCCTGCCATTCGGCAATGGTGTCATCCGGCGTGCGGGCTGCACGCTTGACCAGCAGAGAGAACACCGTGTCCTCGTCGGTGGTGACATACCTAGGTTCTTCAACATGTTCACGCATACGCTCTACTATAGGCGCGACCTGTCCTATGACTACGCCGTCCGCATGAAGTCATGTCAGCTTTGAGCCGAAACGCTACCCCAAATCGGCAAAGACACACATCCATCTGGAACCGATATACCGGAACTTGAGATTCACCCGCAAATCTTCCTGGCCAATGGTCATGAATACCACCATCTCCATCGTGTCCGCGCCGGTGATCACGCCATCAATCAAAGTCGGCACTGTGGGCAGATAGCAGAATTTGGTTTTGATTTCCGGATGAGTCACCATATGGGAATCCAGCAAGTACTGCATGGTTCTCAGACGTTCTAGACAAGGGTTGGTCAGCGCTCGGCGCAAATGATCCACGCTGAGCTTGCCTCGGATGGCATCGGCGCAATTGCAGGCGATTCGACATGCAGCCATCGCCATCGTATGGCATTCCCGCGCACTCATGCTGCTGGCGAAGGTAGGTTGTATGTGGTACTTGACCGGACGATCCGATAACTCTACGACGATGAATCCGTCATACCCCGGCAAAGGCCCGCATCGACGCATATCAAAAAAGCCCGTATATTCCATGGAATCCCCCTCGATCCCCCTCGAGGCCCACCACCATCGGCAGGCGCAGGATTACACAACATCATGAAAAGGCGTGTCAAGTCAAGTAACTTGACACGCCTTTCTCACATGATGGATTAGTTCATGGAACGCGAACGTCTTGCAATCAGCGGCTGGAATACGGGTTAACCACCATGCCGCAACGCTGGAAGTTCTTCACATCGACATAGCCAGTGGAAGCCATTGCACGCTTCAACGCACCAATGAAGTTCGTCTTGCCATCCGCTTCATGGCTCGGTCCGAACAGGACCTGCTCCAGAGACCCAACCGTGCCGACCGTGGTACGATAGCCACGCGGTAACGTCTGATGACGAGCCTCCGCACCCCAGTGAGTGCCCTTACCAGGAGCCTCAGTGGCGCGCGCTAACGGAGCGCCAAGCATAACCGCGTCAGCACCAAGAGCCAGCGCCTTGACGAAGCTGCCGGAGTCGCCCATGCCACCGTCTGCGATGACCTGTACGTAGCGGCCGCCAGATTCGTCCATGTAGTCACGACGGGCTTCGGCCACGTCTGCAATGGCGGTGGCCATCGGAGCCTGTACGCCGATGGTCTGGCGAGTGGCGGAAACTGCGCCGCCGCCGAAGCCAACAAGTACGCCGGCCGCGCCGGTGCGCATCAGGTGCAAGGCTGCAGTGTAGTTGGATGCTCCGCCGACGATGACGGGCACATCAAGGTCATAGATGAACTTCTTCAGGTTCAACGGTTCCTGACCGGAAGACACATGCTCAGCAGACACCACAGTGCCGCGAATCACAAACAAATCTACGCCTGCATCAACCACGGTGGAGTAGAACTGCTGGGTGCGCTGCGGAGAAAGCGCGCCGGCAACGGTAACGCCAGCGTTACGAATCTCGTGCAGACGTTGGGTGATGAGTTCCGGCTTAACCGGCTCGGCGTAAATCTGCTGAATGCGAGTGGTGGCTTCTTCGGCCGGCAGACCGGCGATTTCATCCAACAGCGAGGTCGGGTCCTCGTAACGGGTCCACAGCCCTTCCAAGTCGAGCACGCCAAGCGCGCCCATCTTGCCCATGGCGATGGCGGTGGCCGGGCTGGTCACCGAATCCATGGGAGCGCCAATTACCGGCACGTCGAACTCGTAGGCATCGATCTGCCAAGAAGTAGAGACATCTTCGGGGTCGCGGGTGCGGCGAGAGGGGACGATGGCCACATCATCGAGTGCGTAGCCGAGACGGCCCTTTTTGCCCAAACCGATTTCAATTTCCTGAGACATGGCTTCCACACTATTGCTCGGGTGGGACGCTCATGTCTCACTTTCCCACAGACCGGACGATTGTTTCGCGCCGTTACAAACATGCGCTAAGACTAAAACCATCTTCACATCATCTATCAGGAGGAAGCATGGCCAAAATCAAGGTCGAAGGCACCGTTGTCGAACTCGACGGCGACGAGATGACCCGCGTGATCTGGAAGGACATCAAGGATCGTCTGATTCTGCCGTACCTCGACGTGAACCTCGACTACTACGATCTGGGTATCGAGCACCGTGACGAAACCGATGATCAGGTGACCATCGATGCCGCCCACGCCATTCAGAAGCATCATGTCGGCGTCAAGTGCGCGACCATCACCCCCGATGAGGCACGAGTCAAGGAATTCGGCCTCAAAAAGATGTGGAAGTCCCCCAACGGCACCATCCGCAACATTCTGGGCGGCACCATCTTCCGCGAGCCGATTGTGATGAGCAACGTGCCGCGTCTGGTGCCCGGCTGGACCAAGCCGATCGTCGTGGCCCGTCACGCCTTCGGCGACCAGTACAAGGCCACCGATTTCAAGGTACCGGGCGCCGGCCAGCTTACCGTGACCTTCACCCCGGACGATGGCAGCGAACCGATTCAGCACGTGGTGCACAACTACGGCGAAGACGGCGGCGTGGCCCAGGTACAGTACAACGTTAACGATTCTATTCGCGGCTTTGCCCGCACCTGCTTCAACTACGGTCTGATGCGCCACTACCCCGTGTACCTGTCCACCAAAAACACGATTTTGAAGGCCTACGACGGCCAGTTCAAGGACACCTTCGCCGAAGTGTTCGAGACCGAGTACAAGGACAAGTACGAGGCCGCCGGTTTGACCTATGAGCACCGTCTGATTGACGATATGGTGGCCAGCTCCCTGAAGTGGCATGGCGGCTACATCTGGGCCTGCAAGAACTACGATGGCGATGTGCAGTCCGATTCCGTGGCACAGGGCTTCGGATCGCTGGGCCTCATGACTTCCGTGCTGATGACCCCGGACGGCCAGACCGTCGAGGCCGAGGCCGCCCACGGTACCGTGACTCGCCATTACCGCCGTTGGCTCAAGGGCGAGAAGACCTCCACCAACCCGATTGCCTCCATCTTCGCTTGGACCGGCGGTCTCAAGCACCGTGCCGACCTGGACAACACTCCCGAGGTCCGTCATTTCGCCGAAACGCTGGAAAAGGTCATCGTCGACACCGTTGAAGGCGGTCAGATGACCAAGGATCTGGCCATGCTCATCGGCCCGGACGAGCCGTGGCTCGATACCGAAGGCTTCATGAACGCGCTGGACGAGAACCTGCAGAAGGCTCTGGCCAAGTAAGTCGAGCGGTTTTTCGACACATCAACCCTGATTGTTCCCGGATATGTGGTGATTCCTCCACATATCCGGGACTTTTTTCTACTCCGCCCTACTAGAATCGTGAACCAGTGCTACTCGCCCCAAGGAGGTTTTGCCCGCTTATGGTGTTCACACGCCGCCCAGCCGCCGTTCTTACCGCCATCGTTGCCGCTTGCGCGATGGCAATATCGCTGACCGCGTGCACCACCGACGCGAATTCGCAGGACACGGCGGACGATCGGACCACGGTCACTTCGTCCGCCCCGGGAGTCGTGGCCATGTTCACTCCTTCCGACGGCATCACGCTGAACCAGCAGACCCCGTTGAACAAGTGGGCAAAGCTGACGCCGAATCTCACCAAGGCCCTGACCTCCGCCGGATTCAAGAAGGGCGATATTTCCCACACGACTTCCGATTCCCTGGACAAACAGAGCCGCGCCATCCAGGACTATGTAGTCAATCATCTTTCCGGCAGCAACACCACCGATGATGCCGGCATCGTCATCTCCCCCGACAACATCACCCTGCTGGTGGCACCGGTAGTCGAGGCCGATGCCTCCACCCGCCAGTACGGGGACTATGTCAGCCAGGAGCTCAGCACCGCCGACACCGCTGAAGGCAGTGATTCCACGGATTCGTCTGATTCGTCCAATTCGTCAGACTCGTCGGATTCATCTACGGGTTCTGATTCCACCGATGATTCGTCATCCGACGCATCCAAAACGGTCGGCGATTCCAAGAACGCGGCCCAAGCTGAAGCGGTGGATCGACTGGTGTCGTCGCTGAAACTGGCTAAAGAGTCCGGCATGCATGTGGTGCTAATGGGCAACAGCATCAAAGGCTACAAACCAGACGCCTTCGTCAGGTTCTCGGATGCGCAGGCCATCGGCAAGCTGCAGGCCGAAAAAATCGTATCCAAGCTTGAACTCAGCAAGGCCAGCAAAGACAATCCCAAGTACATCGAAGTGCTGATGCCGTATACCGCTGTGGATGAGTCAGGCGAGGCCAGCGACTCCACCTTTGTCCAAGAAGCGTTCCGCGGCATCTGGCAGGTGCTGGGCGCCTACTACCAAAAAGGCGTTGTGGAAAGTCCTTCAGGTACATTGAACGGCAACTCCACCGAGGATGATTGGCAATCCGTGGCCTACGACGCGTCCAAGGAAGGATCCACCGCAAAGGTACTCGACGCGCGTTTGGCCAAAGCCGACGAACATGCCTCTCCCACCCGCATTGACGGCATCATCGCCATGAATGACTACATCGCCTCGGAAGTCGTCACGGAACTGGACGATCTTGGATATACCGGATCCGCTGCTGATATCAATCCTCAAATCACTATTTCCGGCATAGTCGGCAACATCACCGGCAAGAAGGATCTGAGCCGCAGCGATGTTCCTGACCCCATCAAGTCTCCCGAAAAAGACGATTCGGCCGATTCCACCGATTCCGCAGATACCCAGGACGACTCCACCGCCACGGATAAAACCGATAAGACCAAGGACTCGCAATGGCCTCTGGTTACCGGATATGGTGCCTACGTCTCGAATATCCCGTCTATCGTGAACGGCAAACAATGGATGACCGGCATAGAGGATCGCCAGACCTTGGCCGAGAACATTGCTGAGGCATGCGCACTGCTCAACAAGGGCCAAACATTGACTTCCATGTCTTCCGTGCGGAATACCGAAGTGGGCGGCAAGAAAAAGGTTCCCACCATCAGCGGGCCGCTTTTGGCCGTCAGCGCCAGCAATCTCAAGGTCACATTGATCGATCCGGGATATATCTCTTTGGCCGATGCCGGCTTGTAAACCGAGCCTGAATCATAACGGTTTCAACACGATCTTCTGATTCCCCGCATACCGCTGTGGATCCAGATAATCATCTTCCCCGCGCTTGAGGCCCCAGTGCAGGCACTGCCCTGTGCAATGGTCCGACGCACCACCAACCGTACCGATGAACTGCCCCTGCGTAACCGCTGCGCCAACCGTCAGCGTCGTGGTCGCCGGCTCGAACGTCGAGATCACACCATTGCTATGGCGCATGCTGACCACGTCCTTCTCCGCCACTTTCCCAGCAAAACGTATTATTCCCGCCTGGGGCGCCACAATCACGGTTCCGGCCTGTGCCGTGAGATCTATCCCGCGATGTCCGGACAACCACCGCTTGGCCGGTTTCTCGAACTCCCGTTCAATCCGCGGGTCAAGCACCGGCCATCCGCAAAGGGCCTCGCATTGCCGATCCGACTGCGGTTGTGTCGCATAGGCATGCTCCGCATTCCCATTCGGCATCGCAATTCCAAGACCTAACGGCAGTAACAGCCCCAGAATGAGAGCTACTGCACACATGGCACGTTTCTGTTCCTGTGCCTTTCGATGCTCTCTGCGACGCCATATAGACGCTTTTCTGGCCGCCTCACGGCGTTTGTTTGCATGATATGCACGCATGAGTTCCCCATTCCCCTGTTCAGGCCGGTTTCCGCTCCGGTTCTTCCACAGTGAAGCGGTGACAGAGGAATGTCCAGCTGAATCGGGATATGTGGTTCCAGCTTGCCAGTTATCCACAACGGCGTGTTGCTTACAATTCGGCAAGATGATTCAAATATTGACTACCGAGCCGCAAATCACTTGATTGAACATAGTCCAAATACAACGAAACCCCTTGATTTCCAAGGGGTTTCAGGTGAGCTCCTGCGGCTGGGCTTGAACCAGCGACCGTCCGATTAACAGTCGGATGCTCTGCCAACTGAGCTACGCAGGAATATTTAGTTTTCCCGGCCAGTTTCCTGACCAGGTGAGCTCCTGCGGCTGGGCTTGGACCAGTGATCGTCCGATATACGGTTCTGGCTTGCAGCCGTAGGGCTTCTTGCAACAGGAGTAGAGAGTACACCTGCTTTGCTTGTCCTTCAAATCGGCGTGTCTCGACAATTCCTCTCGATGCACCTGGTTTTCCGAAGAGCTTCAGCCGTCGGCGAGAACATTGGCTAGGCTCCATGCAATCGCAAATAGCATTTTCTGGGAAGTGACGAAGACGTCACTTCCTTTTTCTATGCGAAGGAGCTGCCATGAAGTACTGGAACTCGAACAGGAAAAGCTGCGAGCATGTCGAGCCACGCGAGGATTGGAAGGAATCCATCGAACTGTGGATCGACTGGATGGAAGCCATAGGCCGTACGGAAGAGACCTTGAGAACCCGATGGTATCAAATCGTCCGTTTCTCCAAAATCGTGAACAAGAGCATCACGGACGTGACCGAAGACGACCTCATATTTTATCTTGCCGGCATGGGCAGCTCGGCGGACACCCAAGGCCAGAAGGTCGTGGTCAGAACGTCGTACATGGGAGAAAGCCTGATGCCATCAGTAGAGAACATCAGGGAATAGTTCTTCGCATGCGCGTCAACGTTCCCGACGGACACGTTCAAAGCGAGCTGGGCTATCCATGAATAGCAGAGCCCGTCGGCCGGATCGCATACGCCGGCAGAAAAATCGTCCTTTTCCTGTGCCGCCGGTGATGGTTCGGGCATTGCGGCGAGCTTGTCGAAGGTGTTGAGGAATACGCCGATCTCCCGGTCGCTGCTGATGGGATCCATGCCCTGGCCTTCGTCAGGGCGCACATGAAGTCGAGGTGATTGTCCACGAACGCGCCGAAACGTTCGAAATCACCGCCCTTGATGCCGGTCTCGCCCTTCTCGTACAGGCTCGTATATTCGTCGCCCATGCGGTCGGCGAAGTCCCTTACCCTCATATCGATATCCCATTCGATGGGAGGGCATCCGAACGCCAGTTCAACGTATCGGGATTCCACCGACATGCCCTGATCGGTTTTCAGATCCTTCCAGAAGCGGTCCACGGATTCCTTGCCGCCATCGTAGCGTCGGCCTGCGGTGTCGAACGGTTCGCCCACCTATGCCTGCAAGTCGGCGAGCACGTCGGCGGCGTTCTCCCGTTCGCACACGTCACCTCAGTAAGCCGGAGCCTCCATCGAGGCCGTCGAGGGGAACACCGGGCACGATGCCCATCCCGTTCACGGCATCATTCGTCTTTTCCACGATCCCAGACGATTGGGCCAGAGTCAGCCCGCCGGGCACATGGCCGACGGCGTTCTGTGAGAGCCAATCGGAGAGCCGGGAGTAGTCGCCCGTCTCGTAGTAGCGCAGGAGCATGGAGACGAACTGCGCCTTGTCTTCGGGAGGGATCGAGAAGACGCCGATGCCGTCGTGTATGAGCTGGTGGTTGGCAACCATCAACGCGGTGCGCTTGTTGCCGTCCGAAAACCATTGTCCCCGCGTGACCGCGCCGAACAGCAGCATCGCAGTGTCCTCCCCTTCCGACTCCTCCAGGATGCCGCGAACCCTTTCCCGTGAGGATTCGACGGCGGGAATCTCCGGCACCCATCCCGTGCCGCCGATCCTCACGCCGTATTCACGCAAGCGGCCGGCGTCGCGCACGAGGCCTTCGCCGATGATGCGGTTGTATTCGCGGATGTACTGCCAATCGGCTGGATAGTCGATGTTCTCGAGCAGGAATCTCCACGCGCGCTTGATGTTGTTCACCGTGACTATATCGTCCACGCTCATACCCTCGGGCGCGCGCCCGTCGAAGATTTCCTGCGTGTCGGGGAAGGTGACGCCATCAACCTCGATCTTGGCGGTGCGCCAGATCGAATCGACCAGCAGCCGCTTCGCCAGTTCCACGGCCGTGCGCCTATCCGTCGTCGTATCGCTCCTCACCGGTTCCATCAAAGCTCCTTATCCGTTTCCGATAATTCTATCGAAGTGGCCGTGCCGGCAAAGGACGCATATCTCTCATAGACGCCATGCGCCGCCGTGCCGGGCACGCGGGCGGAGAATCATCGTATGATACCGAATATCGTCAGGGGTTCGGACCCGGCCGGCCTGGTGCGCTACCTGTTCGGCAAGGGACGGCGCAATGAACACACCGACCAGCATCTCGTGTGCGCGAGCGGCGACATGTTTCCCTCGTTTGACATGGATGGCAGGCCGGCGGCGTCGTATGCGGAGATAGGCCGCAGGTTCGACCGACGCTACCGCGTCAGGGAACGCAAGGACGATCCGTTCCCGCCCGACATGCGAGGCAAGAACAACCCCGAACGAGAGCATGGCAGGAAGCGCGTGTGGCACTGCTCGCTCGCCATCAAGGCCGGCCAGGGCATACTGACCGATCAGGAATGGGAGGCCGTCATCCGCGATTATCTGACGCGCATGAACATCATCGACGGCGACGACGATCAGGGCGTCACATGGCTCGCGGTCCGCCACGGACTGTCCGCCAACGGCAACGACCACGTGCGTCAAGGCGTCGCGCAGCGAGGACGAGTTCATACGCCGCGTGCGCAGGGAAGGCTTCTCCATCGACCCCAGGCTGCGCAGGGGAACCGCCAAAGACTCGTTCACCGACCCCGGCCAGGTGGTCGGCTACCGGATCACGTGGCATAGCACGGATGGGTGGATGGAACGGTTCAACGCCTTCGAGCTCGGCGACGACATGCGATTGAAACGACTGCGCGACGACTGGGCGGACGGTGCCAGAAGCCGCAGCCTCGCCGTCCAGGAATGGCGCGCCGCGATGGAGAACCGCCCGCCCTTCCTCGATGACGGACGAGAAAGACACCCCGAGAATCTGTCCACGCACGACATGGAACGCCTCGTATCCGAAGCGTTCGCCATCGCCGCCAACCTCAACAGCGCGGCGGACGACGACGAATACCGGGCAGCGATGCGCGAGGGCCTGCACACGTTCGACATGCTGCGCGAACGCTACGGGCTTACGCAGGACGGCCTGTGGATAACGGCCACGGAGATGAACGAAAGCCCTATGCCAGCGCACGTAGGAAAAATTTGACAGCAGCCTCGAATCCCTACCTCCGTCGCATGTCGGTGCAAACTCAGAAGGAATGTCCTCCCGAGAGTACACATCCGCTCTCATTCATTGAGGTATCGCGCGTAACGAGTTTTCATTGTAAATGCCACGGTATGGTGACGGATTTTGGAGGACGATAATGACAATACAATATACAGCGCAGCCGGCTGATCCGGCGTCGAGTGCGGTGCTGACGCGCGGGCTGGTGAAGCGGTATGGGGATTTTCTCGCGGTGAACGGGTTGAATCTGAACGTGCCGGCGCATGGCGTGTATGGTTTGCTGGGGCCGAATGGTGCGGGCAAGTCCACGACGATGAAGCTGTTGCTTGGGTTGGCCTCGGCCACGAGCGGCGATATGTGGATGTTGGGGGAGAAGGTGGGTGGCCGGCACAGGTTGCAGGCGGGCCGGGTCGGTTCGATGATCGAGGGGCCGAGCTTCTACCCGGGGTTGAGCGGTCTGGATAATTGCCGTATGGTGGCCGATTACCTGAATCTGCCGGGTTCGGCCGCGCCCGCGATTTTGCGGCAGGTCGGTCTGGCCGGCCATGAGGGCAAGAAGGCGAGGGACTACTCGCTGGGGATGAAGCAGCGGCTGGGCATCGCGATGGCGTTGATCTCGCAGCCGGAGCTCCTGTTGCTGGACGAGCCGACGAACGGGCTGGACGCGGAGGCCGTGGTCGAGGTGCGCGAGATGATCATGGGTCTGAGCCGCGAACGGGGCATCACGGTGATCATCAGCTCGCATATCCTTTCCGAGATCGAGAAGATGGCGCCGGTCGTGGGCGTCATCGCGGCCGGCCGCCTGTTGTATCAGGGTTCGCTCGACAGTCTGCGCGAGGAGGGGCACATCGATTTGCGTGTCTCCGACCCGAAGCTCGCGGCGGCGATGCTGGGCTCGGACCGGATCGACTACCGGTGGCTGCCGGGCAGGGATGGCGGCGTGCTGCGCCTGCCGGAACTGCCGGACCAGCGGATCGGCACCCTGATCACGCAGCTCGTCGGCCAGGGCGTCGCGGTCTATCGCGTCGCCTCCGAGCGCAAGACGCTGGAGCAGGCGTTCCTCGAACTGATCGAAAGCCCGCAGAGCCGCGAGCCCACGCCTCATCAGGCGCAAAATGCCATGGATTCCGACGCCGCACGCGCATCCGCGCACGCATCCCCGCGTCGTCCGTTGCCGATCCGGCAGGCTGCGGGTCGGGCGGCGTTCGCGGCGGCGGACGGAGGCGCACGATGAGCGGCGCGGCAGTGTTCGCGGCGACGGGCCGCCGTCCGCCGCGCCCCCGCGCGAAGACCGGCAGCCCGTTCACGCTGGCGCGTCTGGAGTTGTTGAAGGTGCGGGGCTCGTCGTTCTGGTGGATGCTGCTGGGCATGATGCTGCTGGTTTCGGCGTGGGCGGGCATGGCGTTCATGAAACGCGCCGGCAGTCCCGTCCCGGCGTTGAGGTCGGCCGCGTTGGCCGATGGCGAGGTCTATCAGGTCGTGAGCCTGCTGGCCCCGATTCTGGCGGCCCTGTTGACCAGCCGCATCGCCGTGCTGGAGACCTCGGAGCGCATGAACCTCACATGGCTGTCGTTCGGCCAGTCGGACGCGGCCCGGTTCGTGGGCAAGCTCATCGTCGCCGGCACCGGCGTGGGGCTTTGCTTCCTGATCCCGTTGCTGTGGGTGCCGATCGCGGCGAAGGCCCTTGGCTTCACGGTGGCCGGCTCGTTCGCCGCGCTGGTGTGGGTGCCGGCCCTGACCGGCTTCCTGTCCGCGACGGCCACGAGCGCGGTCCAGCTGATGTTCTCGATGATGATCGACAAGCGGGCTATCGGCCTGGGTCTGGGCGTCATCGCCGGCGTGCTGGGCTCCGGCCTGGGTGCGATGAACAGACCCGCGCTTGGCTGGCTGTTCCCGGCCGGCCTGAGTTCGGCCGCGAGCCCGTTCGTCAGATCCGTGGATGCGGGCGGCAACGCCACGATGCTGCTCGCCGCGCGCCCGTGGATGGCCGTGGCCTCCGCGGCCATGGCGTTCCTCGGCTGGACGCTGGTCAGCATGGTCGTGGTCAAGGTGAAGGAGTCAAGACGATGACACACGCAAACGCAGTGAACCCGGCAACCAATCCGGCAATCAACCCGGCCGCCAATCCAGCTGCCAGCCCGAGCCATGCCGCGATGCCCCGCGCGCATGCGGCGGGACGCCGCAGGCCGTCCGTGTGGGCGGCGTTCCGCTGGGAGACGCGCAAGGCCGGCAACCTGTGGTACTGGATCGTGACCGTCTTGTTCGACGCGATCGGCATGTTCAACGGGTGGAGCCAGTACACCGGCTACCAGGCGGAGTTCGCCAGGCAGGGCGTGACCTGGGCCGCGATCTGGGGTCAGGCGATCCTCCTGCCGAGCATGGTGTTCATGCCGGTGCTTGTGGCCGCGTTCGCCGCGCAGGTCGAAGCCAACGAGCATCGAGGCCGCAACTGGCAGCGGCTGAACGCCGCCGGCACCGTGAACGCGGCGATCGCCGGCAAGATGCTGCACGGGCTCGCGGCTTCGGCGCTGACCGTCCTCGTGTTCGAGGCAGAGTTCATCCTCGTCGGACGCTTCGCCGCCGGATTCGACCTCGCGCAGCTCGGCCCGTTCCTGCTGCGCGGTATCCCGCTGACCCTGTCGGTATGGGCGATCATGACGCTCACGCAGGCCGTGAGCGCGAAGGCCGAATCGTTCGCGGGCACGATGAGCGTGATGATGGTCCTGACCATCGGCGGATGCGCGCTGAGCCTGGCCGCCCCGGCCATCGCCGGGCCGTATCCGCTCGCCCTGATCACCAGCGCCTCCGCCGCCCGCGACCTCGCGAACATCGCCAGCTCGGCATCCATGCTCGCCTCCACGACCGCCGCCGCCATCTGGACCGCCATCAGCGCCCTGATCTTCCGCCGGCTCGCCAAACAAGCCGTCTGAGCAACCGTCCACGGGCTCCCCTCATCTGCGGGAGCCCGCCACCCAACACCATGGAAAGGCTTCATCATGCACACCACCAGCCAACACAACGAACGACACGACGAACAACACAACGCGCCACACAACAGCGAACAGTCCATACGCCTGCCGCGCCACGTCATCGCCGTGCTGATCGCCGCCCTCGCCGCGATCATCCTCACCGGCTGTTCGACCGGCATCGGCGTGGCCGGAGACAGGAACCTCCAAGGCATACGCACCCAAGACGGCGACTCCTACACGGGCGGCTACAAGGCCGACTACAGCAAGTTCACCGGCGAGGAGGCCGTATTCGGCGGCACCGGCAAGAAGGCCAGCATCCACCTGAACGGCACCATCACAGGCACATCCGGCACCGGCAGAATCCTCGTGACCAACGGCAGCGACACGAAACGACCCGTGCCCGCCACGAACGGCAAAATCGACCAGACCTACAACGTCACAGGCACCAGCTTCTACATCTACGTCACGGGCGACCAATTCACCGGCACCGTGAACCTCACATCCAAGGAGCAATGACCATGGCAAACACATCCCAATACCCAAACCAGCAACCGGCATATACGCCGGCACCGCCGGACGGCGGGCGGACATGGGGCGGCTGCGCCAGCCTCGCATTGACCGTCCTTCCCCTTCTGTGCACGCTCGTGCCCCAGCTGCTCGGCATCCACCTCTACACGACGGGCTGGGTCAGGAACATCCTCGTCATCATCGACTTCGTATGCCTCATCGCTTCGCTCGTCATCGCGATCGTCACCTATCCCGAACAGGCGGGAGGACACAGAATCGTCAGCACAATCGCGATACTCCTATCCGCAGGCCTGACTGCCGCCGGCGGCATGCTCATCTTCCTCATGTTCATCAACCAGTAGGAATCCGACTGACAACGGAAAACTTCTTTGGAAGTTCATCTAACCGCATACACGCCATACAGCACAGGCCACATGCGATACGCTTCAACACGTATGGGGCAGCACCCAGGGAAGGAGAATCGCATGACCGCAAAAACCGGAAACGACAAGCGCCACGCGGTTACCGGCCTGATCGGCCACGTGGCCGCGTTCTGGCGGTCCAGCCCGGTCGCGCGCATGGTCGCGCCGATACTGTGCCTATGCTACGACGTGATGATGCTCACCAGAATCGTATTCACCCATGGCGGGGGCGATTCGGCAGCCATGAAACTGTTGGAGCATCAATGGGGAATCCCCGTACTCGCCATCCTATGTGCCTTATCTGTTGTGGCGCTGTTGTTCCGTATCAGAATGCCGTTCGCTATTTTGTGTGCCATATGCGGATTGTATCTATGCGCTTGCTTGATTCAAGCGGAGCCATATCTGATGTTGCCTCTCTTGTTTGCCGTCTACACGTCTACAGCCTTGGCCGCGACCGCTGAACGTGCCATTGCAGGAATGGTTTTGTCGGGATTGTCAATCGTTTGCGGCCTCTGGATTGCGACCTTCCCCGCCTTGCAGACTGATATACTTCTGCCCGAGTCCCTCCTTGCGTCGATGACCGCTATTTTAGCTCTTTGGTCGCGCAACATCAGTCAGCGGCGGAAGGGAGCGGCCTTGGTGGAAGCTCAACAGCAACGAAGCCTGGAATTGGAACAGGAACGCGATGAAGAACGTCGGCGGGCGGACGTCGCAGCCGAACTGCATGACAGCGTGGGCCATAATCTCACCGCTATCATTGCACTTACTGAAGGCTTGGAGGGATTGACACAGGAGCCGGTGGAAGGCGCTATAAAGAGTATCAATAACTTAGCTCGGCAAAGTCTAGGTGATACACGCGAGGCGGTACGGAAACTTTCATCTCCGGTGACGTTACGGAAAACAAAAACAGGAACGGTGGAACTGTGCAGCTGGAATGATATAAACCCGATTCTTCAACATGCTCGTGATATTGGAATCGCCGCCATTCTGACCGAGACAGGAAGGCGTCCAGACGATCTAGCCCAAGCTGATTTATGCTTCCGAGTGAGTCGTGAGGCTGTCACAAACACAATGCGCCATGGGAAAAATATAACGCGAATTGTGGTTTCATGGGATCATCTGGATAATGGGGAACTCCATATAACAGTGCGTGATGATGGTAAGCCAACGCTGAACAAAGATAACCGCGCTAAGGGGACCGGTTTCGGGCTTGCTGGCCTAGTGACTGAAGTTACGCGGGTCGGCGGGCACCTTCACTATGGCTCATCATCAGGGCAGGGGTGGACTGTTTCAGCCATTATTCCACAGCAAAAACGTCCATATATTCCTGTGCAGGAGGGAAACGATGATTAACGTAATGATCGTGGACGATCAGCAGCCGACCAGAATGGGTTTTTCGCTCATGGTCATGAAAGATCCTGCGCTTCGCATGACGTTGCAGGCAGGGAATGGACAGGATGCCCTTGATATTCTTGCGGCACTGCAATTACATGGGCAGAGCCTCCCTGACGTCATTCTTATGGATGTTCGCATGCCTGTTATGGATGGGCTCGATGCCACGGCAAGAATCAAACAGTTATATCCTTCAATACGTATCCTGATTTTAACCACATACGATCAGGATAGCTATGCGTTTGGGGGATTGAGCGCCGGAGCTTCGGGATTCTTGCTTAAGGACGTTAAGACTAAGGACCTGTGTCGGGCCATTCACTCGGTGTACGATGGAGACGCCATACTCACACCACGGATTACAAAGGAAGTGATTCGCCGAGGGGTTCCCAACGTCAGCATCAATGCTGACACTCTGGCCATCAGAAGTAAATTCGATTCATTGGGACCTCGCGAATTCGAAGTCTCAGCACTGGTCAGCGAAGGAATGACTAACGCTGAAATTGCTCAGCGTCTCGGAATGCAACTGGAGGCAGTCAAAAAGGCGGTTAGTAGGTCTCTTGCCAAGCTCGATGTCAAAGAACGTGTTGGTATCGCGGTGCTCTGGTATAAGGCCGGAATGCCGAATCTGCAGAAGTGACAGATTCCGTAGAATAATGTAGGGTTTCTGAATCGTGAAGGGCTCGTAGCGGGCGAACCCGTGACGGTCCATGACTGTCCTCGTTTGAATGGCGATCGGCGCGCATCGTGGTACCGCCGACCGGTATTTTCTCACGTGAATATAGTGCCGCTTGTCTCACCTGACAGATGCGGCCTAGCATTCAATGTCTCTGATTAGCGCGGTCAATGTTGCCCAGAGCCTCGATACAAGTATTGAAAAACTACTTGATGACAGTGCCATGAAGATGGAGATCGAACGCCAAGCGGTCGCACTGCGCGTTCAACTGGATCAAATAAATCAGATGACGGGAAACAAGAATGCCACCGGCGACACGCCGGTGGCATCAGGTGAGCTCCTGCGGCTGGGCTTGAACCAGCGACCGTCCGATTAACAGTCGGATGCTCTGCCAACTGAGCTACGCAGGAATAAGTTGGTTTGTGCTTAAGATTTCTCTCGCGCACAAGTCACATAGTTTACACGTACCTGAGGAAAATACAACTTACATGCGTGTCATGCATGTCGCGCATGATTCGTTATCACATCGAGACCTTGGTCAGGGGCATGGCGGAGTCGATTGGGAAGTCGGGGGCGCTGGGTGCCACGCCGGCTTCGACCAGGTTCACGCCGAGCATGGCGACCATGGCACCGTTGTCGGTGCAGAGCTTGATCTGAGGGATGCGGACGTCGACACCGTAATTCTCGCCGAATTCGAGTAGTTTGGCGCGCAGCTGCGAGTTGGCGGAGAAGCCGCCGCCCACGATCAGCGTGTTGGAATCATACTGCCGGCAGCCGCGCATGGCCTTGCGAGCCAGCACAGTGGCCACGGAATCGGCTAGGGAGGCGCACACGTCATCCACTGGAATCTCATGGCCGGCGGCCTGTTCGCTTTCCACCCAGCGGGCGACAGCGGTTTTGACGCCGGAAAAGCTGAAATCGTATGGGTGTGCAGCACCGGCCTTGCCCTGGGTCAAGCCCATCGGGACCTTAATGGCATGCGGGTCGCCGTTCTGGCCGTGACGGTCGATGTGCGGGCCGCCCGGATAGGGGAAGCCGAGCAGACGGGCAACTTTGTCGAAGCACTCCCCTGCCGCGTCGTCCAGCGTGGTGCCCACCACGTCGATCTTGCGCGGCATGTCCTCCACGTGCAGCAACGAGGTGTGGCCGCCGGAAACGATCAGAGCCAGCGTGTCTTTGGGGAACGGGCCGAACTGCAGCTGGGTGACGGCAATGTGGCCGATCACGTGGTTAATGCCGTAGATCGGCTTGTTCGCCGCCCACGCTAGCGCCTTGGCGCCGGAGACGCCCACGGCCAAGCAGCCGGCCAGTCCGGGGCCGGCGGACACGGCGATAGCGTCCACGTCAGCCAACGTCATATTCGCGTCGGCGAGCGCCTTGGACACGCACGGAACGAAGGCCTCGGCGTGCGCGCGGGAGGCGATTTCGGGAATCACGCCGCCGTACCGCGCGTGTTCCTCCATGGAGGAGGCCACCACATTGGAGAGCAGTTCGCGGCCGCGTACGATGGCGGCTGCGGTTTCGTCGCAGGTGGATTCAATGCCCAGTACAACCGGTTCGCTCATCGTGCTTCTCCGTTCGTAGTAGTGTTCTCGTTCAATGTGTTCGTATCGTTCGACGCATGTTCCGTGCCCGCACCGCTCACACCCGATGTCGTTCGTGTTGATACCGTCTGCGCCGGTGCAAAGCCCACGATCCTCGGCTTCAGGTCCAGGCTCATGGTGTACGCGTCAATGCCTTCGGGCTGATAGTACCGTTTGCGCAATCCCATACGTTCGAAACCGAAGCGTTGGTACAAAGCCAGCGCGGGCTCGTTGTCCACGCGCACTTCGAGCAGCATGCGCGCGGCGCCCTGCCGTTTCGCCTTGTCAATCAGCGTCTTGAGCAACGCGGCGGCGATGCCTTGCCGTTGGTGCGCCTTGCCCACACCAATGGTCATGAGTTCCGCGTCCTCGCCGTCGTACCAGAAGCCGGCGTAGCCGCGAACAACAGTCTGTTCCGTCTCGCCAAACACGTCGAGCAGATATGTGCGGGTGGGTGCATCCAGTTCCTCGCGCACCATGTTCTCGTTCCACGCGCCACGGCCGAATAGTTCGCCTTCCAACTGTGCGATGGAGTGAACCGCAAGATTACGACTTACGGCAGTGATGTCAACAATCATCGAATCAACCCGTCTCACGCCTTATCGGCGCCGGCATGGCCGAGCACGTGCTTCAGCGGGTTCGGCACTTCGGCGTCCGGCCGGCGCAGGTACAACGGTTCGACCGGCACGTCCCTGTCGCCGCGCAGTTCGCGGCTCAGTGCGGTGGCCGCAAAGGCGGCAAGCCCGGCTTTCCCGGCATCCAATATAGATCCGTCCGCCACGGAGCCCAGCGCGCGCAATCCCTGCCAGACGGACGCGTATTTAGCCGCGCCGTGGCCGGCCACGTCTACCACGTAGCTGACGCCGTCACGTTCGCCGTATTCCGCGAGCGCCGCGTTCACCCGTTCGACGATATGCTCCGGATAGTCGATGTCCATCTCGATCCAGCGTCGTTCCGCGGCCTCCTCGTCCGGCCGGCTGATGCTGCCGTGGTTGAGCGAGAAGTACAGCTGCTTGCGGCGCGCATCGTTGACGCACAGCGTAACATGGCGGTCGAGCTCGTGCTCCTTGGCCTCGGCGTCCGAGTCGTCACCATCCGACTGATGCGAGCCCAAGCGCGGCACGTCCGCCAGAAAATCGATGCCGTCGAACAATTCGTCGCCATCCAATACGAAGCTCATCATCTCGCCTTGCGGGTCGAGCACGTTCTGTCCGACGAGCTTGGCCCCGGTGGCGAAGGCCAGTGCCTTGGCGGCCACGATGCCAGCGCGCAGGCCGGTGAACGGCGCCGGGCCGATGCCCACGACGATCTCCTCGATATCGGTGGGGGTCAGGCCGGCTTCTTCGACCGCACGCGCGATATTGACCTGCAGCTTCTCCACATGGGTGCGCGAATCGGTCTCCACAATGGGCTCTCGACCTACAATGCCGACCGTCGAACCGAATGAGGTGTCAATCACCAGCGTGCAACCCATGAATCCTCCTAGTCATAAACCTCTAGAGAGTGTACATCGAGGAGTCTATGGGCGGATTATCGTAAGTCGAACGACTCCCATCGCGCGCCCACCGGTACGAACGTGACCGTACGAACACCATCGCTGGTCAGTTCGCCATTCATGTCATCCGACACGACGGCAGCTTGGTCGAGCGGACGGTCGATATGAACTTCCAATCGTTCCGGAGCCAGTGCGGTGGCCATCTGCTCGCCCCACTCCATGAGCACCACCGTGTTCTCGCCAGGGTCTTCAAGCTCCTCATCAAGACCCAGAGACTCAAGCTCGTCAAGCAACCGAGCGACGGCATCCTGACCGGGGGCATAAGCCGAACCACCCAAACGATAGGCATCCACATGCACCAGATGTGCGGGAGTTCCGTCCGCGAATCGTCCATCAAGCTCGCGGGCGATGGTAAACGTCGGCGAGACAATAGGCTCGGTAATGCCGAGTCCAGCGCCGAATCCTTGCGCAAATGTGGTTTTGCCTGCACCAAGAGGTCCGGAAAGCAACAACACGTCGCCGCCGTGCACCAATCCGGCGATACGCCTGCCAAGATCTTGCATGACTTCGCTAGTGGAAGCCTCAATCACGTGTTCACTCATCAACTGACCTACCGCCCTTTATGACTGATGTCTTCGATGCAACGCTCCAGCGCATACATCGGGTCGCCACCGTTTGTCTTACTCTGCTCATCGGCCCAGGCGAGCATGCGGATGCAGTGCGCAAGACCGGGAGAAGTCCACCCGCCGAGTTGGCGCATCGCGTTTTTGAGCACCCAGGGATTGGTTTTCGCCTCGGCCTGCGAAATCGTGCCGGCACGTACGGCCGATGCCTTGGCGATGGTTCTGAGCTTCATAGCCAATGCACCAATCAATGCAATGGGGTCGGTTCCTTGTTCCACGGCCGCACGCATCATAACGATGGCTTCAGCGGTACGGCCTTCAACGGCTTTGTCCGCCACGGCAAAGCCAGTGACCTGCGGGTTGGCGGTGAGATACTGATTGGCACGGTCGAGTCCAATGGGATTGTCCTCAAAATCAAAACACAATTGCTCGCACATGGCCGCAAGCTCGCCGGTTTTGCCGCCAAGCACGGACACAAGCTGTTGGGCCGCCATCGGCTCCACCCTGCGCCCGCGTTTCTCGAATTCGCCGAGCACGAAATTCAACTGCGCATCCGGCTTCTTCAAGTCGGGCACGTCCACCTTGCGAGCGCCGGCCTTGGTCAGCTGATCGATGATCTTGCGCCCCTTGACGCCGCCTTCATGCTGACAAATGACGATGCTGGAGCCGTTCGGATCTTTGGCCGCCTGTTTGGTGTAGGAGACCAGGGTTTCGGCGAACTTTTCATCGGCGTTTTGCAGATTGATGATTTTCACTACGGCGGTGTCGGAAAGCAGTGAAGGACTGACAGCCTCATCGAAGGCGTATTGGTCGGCCGAGGTGGCGTCGAGTTCGATGAGTTCGGCATCAGGGCGGGCCTGCAATGCCTGTGAGCACAGTTCCTTGGTTCGCATGCCGTTAAGGTACGAGTCGCCTCCGGGCACCACGGTCACCGGTGCATTCGCTGCTGTTTTCGCCATGCCCCCATCTCGCCACACAGGTTGGACAATGTATGCCAATACGGTCTGTTCCTCGACCTCATACGCGGGCATCTTCTTTCACGAAGAATCACCGGACAAGAGCCGCCGAGATTCCTCGATCCACAAAGTCAGGCGCACCCGCCATACCGAACCGAAGCGCATACCGGGAAGACCGGCTTCCGGCTGCCGTACACGCTTCACTTGACGAGTAACCAGCACCAACAAGGCTCCTATGCCCAGCTCCGCCAGCAGTATCAGCGCAGCGCCGACCACGCCATCTTTCCACGGCAGTGTGGCTATCTCGTTGCTTCCCAGCCACATCGCCACACGTTCCATCACCAATGTGCCCCATGACGACACCCATGCGAACACGCCCGCCAACCACGGCATGCACCATGCGAGAGCCAACGACATCAAGCCGGTGATGGTGGACAGCCCCACGAATGGCGCTACCAGTAGGTTCGCCGGTACGGACAATAACGGCAATTCCGGTTCCATCAGCACCTGAATCGGCAGAGTGAACAGCTGTGCAGCGATGGTCATCGCCATCATCTCCGCAAGACTATGCGGCAATACATGCCCCAGTACGCGGCTCAACCGCCCGGCAAACAGCACTATGCCCAGCACTGCCGCCGAAGACAGGGCAAAGCCGTAACTGGTCGACATACCCGGACTCACCACCAACACCCCAACCACCGTCCACCACAGGGCGCTCAACGCTTGGGATCGCCGACCCATCGCATGCGATGCGGCACCCATCATGCCCATGATGAGTGCACGGGTGACCGAATCACCGGGGAACATCGCCGCAGCCAACAGCACGTGCATGCTTGCGATCATCACTGCGGTCAGCCGCCGGTCCATCAGCAGCCACCTGCCAAGCCGACGGACCAGTCCCGCCAGCAGTACAAAATGGCCGCCGGATACGGCCATCAAATGCATGATTCCCGATTTGCGGAACCGGTCTTCAAGTATGTTCGCATACGTGGCGTGAATCGGCATGGATTGCGAATCCGTGCCGACATAATCCTGCCCAAGTACACCCATCGTCAATCCCGGCACCAGCACACGACCCTGATCGGGCAATTGCTCGATAACCATGAAAAACGCCTGCTGCATGCGGGATATCAACGCATAATGTAGCGGCGGATCTCTCACTTGAGCCAACGGCTGGCTGCCATCAACCAGCAGCCATAATGGCATGCGGCCATACCTCGCCTGCTGCAAAGTGCCCGCCAGACGGTACGCCGCGCCCCTATGCATGCGTGCGCAATACGGGTCATCGGCATACACGCGCGCTTTGGCGACCGAGCCCCTATCCGTTCCCTCAATCACGATGACGCTGAATCGCACATCCACCTGACAGTCATAGCCGCGCTGATCCGAAGCGACTACAGGTGCCGTCACTGTAGCCGTAATCGCACTCTGCACGCTGGATTGCCGAGCTTGGGTCATTGCCGAATCGTGCCAGACGATGGTGTCTGCCGCAATCGTCGTCATGCTGCCGACGCACGCCGCCGCAATACAGGCAGCCAGTACACCGGGCCAGCGCATGCGTAGGTGATGGGCCAGCAATACTACCAATATCAACACCAGACACGCCATGCCGCCCGGGAGCAAACGCTCCCAACCGATGCCATCCGAGGGCAACGCATCAGCCTCGCGCTCCGACCACCAGGCAAACGCGCTATGCGAGCCCAGACTCGCCGCCCACATGGTCAAGGCGACCGGCAGCATGCGCCAATCGCGGCTCCCCTGCTCCCGCAACGCCCAATCCATGCTCATCTGACTGTCACCTGCCCTCGTATCTTCTCCAAGGTTTTCGAGCCAATGCCCTTGACGCCGAGCAGTTGATCAACCGAGGCGTATCGGCCGATTGTCTTGCGATAATCGATGATGCGCTGAGCGGTCACCGGGCCAACACCCGTAATGGTTTGCAATTCCGCCAGACCGGCGGTGTTGATGTCAACAAGCCCATCATCAACGGTTACGGCACTGTTCTCATCCGTCTGTGTTTCCGGGAGTTGCTCAGGATCCGGCTCGACATCGGTCATCTCGTCCGAATCGGAGGAAGACTGCGGCCTCTGCTGCGTTGCATTGGCATTGTTAGGGGTTTCGACGGCAACATTCGATAGCGCGGCCAAATGCATTGATTGTTGAATCAACAGAGTCAGACTGATGCCCAGCGCGGCAACCAATAACAGCACAACGGCCAGGGCCTGATGGACATTGAACGTCAGCCGCGGCTTGTCCCGTAAACGATGGACTGCACCATCGGCAGCATCCGTAGAACGTACGCCTATCAAATCGGATAGTGATTGTCGGCCATTTTTGGATCGAGCGGACGAGCGGCTCGAGACAGCCGCTGCCGGAGGAATATCAATAGATTTTGCGCGACTCGACTGAGGTGGTGGCTTGGGAGGCTCAGCCGCCGCTCGGCCGCTGGCCCCAAAGCTTGACCGAGGAACAGGCATGGCTTCTTCCGCCCTGCACAGGTCTCGCAGTCGGCGGTTGGCATCGATGGTCTTGCGGTTACAAAAAACGCCCATGAATCCACGCTGATGGATTCATGGGCGTTTGTCTAGCTGAAATGGGGTATGTGGTTCTAGCTTATGAAGTTATCCACAATGAGCGTCACTCAGCGGGAACGATGGAGACGATCTTGGGGGCCTTGACAATCACCTTACGCGGCTCCTTGCCGCCAAGACGGTCGGCGACGGCGGCACGTGCCTGCTTCTCGAGATCGGCCGGGTCGATGTCGACCGGCACTTCGAGCTTGGCGCGTACCTTGCCCTTGATCTGCACCACGGCGGTCACGGTGTCGTGACCCACGTAGCGCTCGTCAGCCACCGGCCACGGCTCGGCGGACAGGGAATCGGCGTGGCCGAGCTTGTTCCACATTTCCTCGCAGATGTGCGGGGCGATCGGAGCAAGCATCAGGATCAGCGGCTCGACGGCGGCACGCGGCACGGCCTTCAAGCCGGTCAGGTGGTTGTTGAGCACAATCAGCTTGGCGATGGCGGTGTTCGGGCGCATGCCCTCCATTTCCGCGGTCACTTCGGCGATTGTGTTGTTGAGTAGCTTCAGGGTCTTCTCGTCCGGGGTTTCCTCGGACACGTGCACCTCACCGGTGGTCTCGTTCACCACGTTGCGCCACAGACGCTGCAGGAAGCGCATGCCGCCGACCACGTTGCGCGTGTTCCACGGGCGGGACTCGTCCAGCGGGCCCATGCTCATCTCGTACAGGCGAAAGGTGTCGGCGCCATAGTTCTCGTACATGTAGTCCGGGGTCACGATGTTCTTCAGGGACTTGCCCATCTTACCGAACTCGCGGTTGGCGTGTTCGCCGTTCCATGTGAACGTCGGTTCTCCGGAAGCGTCCGGCTCGCCTTCCACGACCTCGTCGGCCGGCACATACTGGCCACGGTCATCGGTGTAGGCGTAGGCCTGAATCATGCCCTGGTTGAACAGCTTGTGGAACGGTTCGGCCGAATCCACGTAACCGAGGTCGAAGAGCACCTTGTGCCAGAAGCGGGAGTAGAGCAAGTGGAGCACAGCGTGCTCGACGCCGCCGATGTACAGATCCACGCCGCCTTCGTCACCCGAATACTTGTTGTGGTTCGGACCCATCCAGTAGTCGAACTCGTTCTTCTCCACCATGTGCTTGGTGTCGGTCGGGTCGATGTAGCGCATGTAGTACCAGCAGGAGCCGGCCCAGTTCGGCATGGTGTTGGTGTCGCGGTAGTAGGTCTTGACGCCATCGCCCAAGTCAAGTTCGACCTTGACCCAGTCCTCGTTGCGGCTCAGCGGAGCCTCCGGGTCGGATTCGGCGTCCATCGGATCGAAGGTGCGCGGCTCATAGTCAGGCACGTCGGGCAGGTTGATCGGCAGCGCGGAATCCGGTAGCAGATGCGGGGTGCCGTCCTCGCCGTAGACGATCGGGAAAGGCTCACCCCAGTAGCGCTGGCGGGAGAACAGCCAGTCACGCAGACGATAGCTCACCGTGCCCTTGCCGATGCCGGCAGACTCGAGCCAGGCGTTGACCTTGGCGATGGCGTCGTCCACGCGCAGGCCGTCGAGGGAGAGAGCGTCGCCCTTGGCCGCGGTGGCTTCGACGAAAGAATTGATCACGATGCCGTCATGGGAGACGAACGGCGCTTTGCCCTCATAGTTGGCTAGGTCGTCGCCGGATTCAGGCAGAGGCTTGACGGTGTAGATGACCGGCAGTCCGAACTTCACGGCGAAGTCGTAATCGCGCTGGTCGCCGCCAGGCACGGCCATGATGGCACCGGTGCCGTAGTCCATCAGGACGTAATCAGCGGTGAACAGCGGAAGCTTAGCACCAGTAATCGGATTGGTGGCGTACAGGCCCGTGAACAGACCGGTCTTCTCGCCGGCCTCGTCAACGCGGTCCTTGGCGGTCTTGGCTTCAGCAGCCAAACGATAGGCCTTCACTGCCTCGACCGGGTTGGCATAGCCGCCCTTCCAATCCTCGGGCACATCAGCCGGCCATTCGGCAGGTACGTTCTCCAGCAGGTGGTGTTCCGGGGAAACGACGGCGAACGTGGTGCCGAACAGCGTGTCGGGACGGGTGGTGTAGATTTCCATGTCCTTGCTGCCATCGGCGGTGGCCACGGTGAAGTGCACGGAAGCGCCGTGGGATTCGCCGATCCAGTTGCGCTGCATGAGCTTGACCTTCTCAGGCCAATTGATGCCATCGAGATCCTCGATCAGGCGGTGGCCGTACTTGGTGATGCGCATGGACCACTGGCGCAGCTCACGCTGGAAAACCGGGAAGTTGCCTCGCTCGGACTTGCCTTCGGCGGTGACCTCCTCGTTGGCCAGCACGGTGCCCAGACCCGGGCACCAGTTGACCGGGGACTTGGAGATATAGGCCAGGCGGAAGTCGTTCAAAATGTCCTGCTGTTCGGCCTGGTCGAGGTCGGCCCACTTCTTGCCGTCGGACTCGTGACCTGGAATGGCCTTCTCGCCGGATTCAAACTTGGCAACGAGTTCGGCGATGGGGCGTGCGGAGCCCTTGGAACCAGAGGGGTTGGTGGCGTCCTCGTCATACCAGGAATCGTAGATGCGCGAGAAGATCCACTGGGTCCAGCGCACATAACCGGGGTCGATGGTGGCGAAGGTACGGCGGTTGTCGAAGCTCAGGCCCATGCGGTGCAGCTGGCGGCTCATGTTGGCGATGTTCGCCTCGGTGGTCACGCGCGGGTGCTGGCCGGTCTGGACGGCGTACTGCTCGGCAGGCAGACCGAAAGCGTCATAGCCCATGGCGTGCAGGACGTTCTCGCCCTTCATGCGGTGGTAACGGCTCACCACATCGGAGGCCAGATAGCCCAGCGGATGACCTACGTGCAGGCCCTTGCCGGACGGGTATGGGAACATGTCCATGGCAAAGTAGGCGGTGCGGCCTTCGGCGTTGCGACCTTTGCCGTCCTTCAGATCGCCATTGACGTTGGCGGCCCAGAAGGTGCCTTTCTCATCCCAGATCTTCTGCCATTTGTTCTCGATATCCTGCGCCAGCGCGGCGTTGTAGCGGAAGTTGGGCTCTTCGGTTTGCGTGCTCTTCTCGTTGTCACTCATAAATCAGCAAGGTAGCCGCGCAACTGGACACGTCGTCAATCGTTATTCAGCATCCGAGACGATGGCCTGCGGGTCGACTTCCCGTGTGACCGTAAGCCGAGTTTGCCGCTTCAATTCAGCCCGCGCGGACTCCCAGCTGCCATCTGCGATCATGTCCTTGAGCGCTTCCGAGATTTTCTGCGCCAACTGTGGAGTCCCTTGGCTTACGGCGATACCGTATTCGACCGAGCCCTCATCCTGCAGCACGGTCATATATTGCGGGCCATTGGCCTGTCGCAGACCGGACAGCACCGCCATGTCGGAGGCGATGGCATCTGCTGATCCGACCTGCACCGCGGTGACGCATTGCGCGTAGCTGTCCCGTTCCTGGAATTGGGCCTTGGGATGGTTCGCGCGGAACAGGTCGGCGGTATCATCGCCTTTCACTATGCACACCATGCGGTCGGCGATGTCACCGATGCCGTCACCCGCCTGCGCAAAATCAGCTCGGTCGTCAGTCCTGATCAACAGACCCACACCAGTGCGCAAGTAGGGTCCGGCAAAATCCGCTTCTGCCTTGGAACCATCGGTAATCGCCCAGGATGCGACGACCATATCCACTTGCCCGTTGTTCAGCATCGACGCCCGGTTTGCGGGCCGTACCTGCTTGAACACGATTTGCTTGTTCGCATAGCCGAGTTTGGCCGCCACATATTTGGCGACGCTAATGTCAAATCCCTCATAGGTGCCGTCATGCCACGCGCCTATTGCCGGCTCATCCGCAGCAACGCCAATTGCAAGCGTTGGTCCTTCCGGCGAACCGTTGACCGTGGTCACCTGAATCTGACCACATCCAGACAGCATCAGCGCGAAGCCCAAAGCAGCAGCAATCCCCGCAACCAGACGGGTGCGGATGCGGCGGCGCAAACGGAACCAGTTGGTCATGGATGAACCGGCTTATTTGAACATGCGCGAACGGGTGAGGAACCAAGTGACCAGAATCGAGAGCGCCACCGAAATGACGACAATCGTGATGAATCCCCACGGCTTATCGCTGAACGGCATGCCGAGCATGCCTCCTTGGAAGTTCATGCCGTACATCGAGAAAATCAGGGTCGGAATGGACAACGTGATGGAGATGATGGTGAAGATGCGCATCACATTGTTCAGGTTATTGGACACGATCGAGGCGAATGCATCGGTCATGTTCGCAAGAACGCCGCTGTAGATGTTGGCCATCTCGATAGCCTGTTTGTTTTCGGTGATGACGTCGTCAAGCAGATCCTCATCGTCCGGATACTGCTTGATTCGGCTTAACGTGGTGAGCTTCTCCATCACGATTTCATTCGATTTCAGTGACGTGGTGAAGTACACCAAGGTCTTGCTCAGCTCCATGAGCATCACGATTTCACGGTTCTGCATGGAGTGGCGAAGCTTCAATTCGAGCTTGTCGCTTTCGCGGTTGATGATACGCAGGTAACGCAGGTACATGGTGGCGTTGCGGTACAGAATCTGCAGGATGAACCGCGAGCGCATAAAGGTGTTGAAGCCGCGGATGGTGCCTTCCATGAACGGATGAAGCACGGGGGTGTCCTGCATGCAGACGGTGATGATGAGATTCTCGGTCACGATAATCGACAACGGGATGGTCTCATACCAGTCACGGCCACCGCGTTCTTCCACGGTGGGAATATCGACGATGATCATCGTGTATTCGTCTTCGACATCCACACGTGAACGTTCCTCGTCATCCAGGGGGGCGCGCAGGTCAGCCAGATCGATGCCGGTTTGCGAGGCGACGGTGGCAAGTTCCACATCGGTGGGTTCACTGAGACACAGCCAAGAGCCGTTCTCCGGTTTCTCGATCTGCTCCACTTGGCCATTGATTGAGCTGAAGATTCTCAGCATGTCGTCTCACCCGCCTTTCGCGCTTTCCTACTGTTCTATCGCTGTACGGTTCCAAACCGAGAATAGTCTAAACCTACCGTTTGAATTTGCGGCGAACGCGTTCATACTGTGTTCCATGTCCCCACGCCAACAGCCGATATGCGGTTGTGCCATGCGGATATGGTGACTAACGTATCCGGTCACCACACAATCGGCTGCCAGCCTGGCATGTGCGGTCCGCGCAGGTCGGCGGGCCCGTTCTCCCAGTCTGCGCAATCGGCAATGGCGGGCGCCTTGTTGTATTCTTCCAGCTCCCACAGTGGCTGCTCCGTCGATTGGCCATTGACGCTGTGACGCACTTTCAGTCGGCACCAACAGGCGTTGCGCATGGCACCAAGCGCGTTCATACCGTCAGGATCCAGATCAAGCAGATTGGCAATGGTGGCGGTAATCCATGAGCCATGGGTGACCAGCATAAGCGTGGTGGGCGTGTCATCCGCATAAGCCGAATCACAGACCAATGCGCGCACTGCGTCGGCTCCGCGCTTGCCGACTTCGGCGCGGCTTTCCACCCCGTGTTTGGTTTCCCCGCCAGTGTGGTGCTTCCAGGAGGCGTAGTCCTCAGCGGCCACGGCTTTGATCTCAGCGCGGGTCAGGCCTTCCCATTCACCAAAGCTACGTTCGCGAAGACGGCGATCGCAGACCACCGGCAATCCCAGCACATCTGCAAAGGCGTGAGCGGTCTGTTGCGCGCGAAACAGATCGCTGGTCAATACCACCATGCGCCGGCCGGCTGCCGGAGCTTCCTCATATTGATGAATATCGGTACGTTCCGCGGCATCCGGTCCGGGCTGAGCGATGGCTTCGGGATGAGAGGCCAGACGGTTTACCTTGGCCCAGTAATAGCGTGAGGCGAGCGCGAATCCGGTTTGGTCGACCTGCCATTGGCCTACGATGTCGAGCGGCACATCGATTTGGCCTTGCAAACGATGTTCGAGATTGTATTGGGTGCGGCCGTGGCGCAGCATCATCACTTCATCAATCATTGGCCTGTCACCTCGTTTGTTGCGGATGTCTGACGTATTCATCTCACCATGACCCCTAGAATGGCCGCATGGAGATTTCTGAGTCGACCTGGGCGTTTATCGCCAAGCATCGCTGTGAGGATGTGCGCGATGTGGCTTTGCATGCCAAACGTGGCGATGGCATTGATCTGTCGTTTGCCTTGGAGCAAATAGCTGGCTGGCAACGCGCTTCGGTGAAATTGCCTGATTGGGCGGCTTGCGATGGCCTGATTTTCCCTCCGCAAGTGCCTATGGAACAGTGTTCTTCACAGTTCACTGCCCAGTACAAGGCTCGGCTCGCCCAGCATTTGCTGGAAAACCAGCTCGCTGATGCTGATGCATCCGACTCGACTTCTCTGGTTGACCTTACCGGTGGGTTCGGCGTTGATTTCTCGTATATGGCTCGGGTGTTCGACCATGCCACCTATGTGGAGCGGCAATCCAATCTTTGCGATATCGCCCGTCATAATTTTCCGCTGCTTGCGCTTGCTCACGCCGAGGTCATCAATGACGATTCCACGGCGGTGTTGAGGCAGCTTGCCCCGGTTTCCATGATTTTTCTAGATCCGGCGCGCCGTGACGATCATGGCTCACGCACGTATGCGATTGCCGACTGCACGCCTGATGTACTGGCCTTGCAGGACTTGTTGCTCGCCAAGGCTCCCCTCGTCATGGTCAAGCTCTCCCCCATGCTTGATTGGCATAAGACCGTCAATGATTTTGCGGGCGCGGTGCACGAGGTGCATATCATCTCCACCGGCAACGAATGCAAGGAACTGCTGCTCGTGCTGGAGCGCGAACGCTGCGCGGCGCCTCGCGTGGTATGCGTCAACGATGAGCAAATATTGGAATATGAGGCGAACCATGGTAGTACCGAGGATGCCGACGGTATTGCGCATGCCAGCAGTGATGGCGAAGAGCCATTGGCCGGCACTCGCACAGGTGCTATCGGAGCCGACCGTTGGCAGTATCTTTATGAGCCCAATGCCTCCATCATGAAGGCCGGTTGTTTCGCTGTGATCAGCCAACGATTCGACGTTCACCCGATTGGACCGAACAGTCATCTCTTCGTATCAGCAAAACCCGTTGATGGATTCCCCGGACGATCGTTCGCCATCGAATCAATCGCCACGATGAACAAACGGGAGCTGAAGCAGGCTTTGGCCGGACTTACGCATGCGAATATCGCCGTGCGCAACTTCCCGCTTTCCGTGACGCAATTGCGCAACAAACTCAAACTCAAGGACGGCGGCCACACCTATCTGTTTGCCACCACGGATGCGCAAGGCCGGCACCTCGTCCTACGCACCCAGAAACAATAAAGCTCCCTCTGATGAGGGAGCTAGCTCGCGAAGCGAGACTGAGAGAGAGAACAGGTGTAGTCTGCCCCAGCGGAAGGAACCAATCAGTCCTTGGCGATGGTCTTGCCGGCGGTCGGACCGGAAGCCAGGTTCTGAATCTCGGTGACTTCGAGCACCGGAATCACGGCCGGCTTCTTGGTGCCCTTTTCTTCGGCGACCTTGACCTGCTCGTTGTAGATATCGTCGTCAACGTGCAGCACCACGTTGCCACGGAAGCGGTAGCCCTGCTTCTTCTCGAGGTTGGCGAAGGCGATGACCAGCGGGGAGCCGTTCTTGAGGTTCTCGTAGTGCTGGCCAGCGGTGCGCTCGTGGTAGGCAATGTGGGTGTCGTCCAGCACGAACAGGGACATCTTCGGGCCGAGATCCAGTTCGCCGTCCTTGGAGATGGTGGTGATCCAGCCGAGGTTGTTCTGGATAAATTCTTTGATTTCCGGAGTGATGACTGCCATGTCGAATCCTTTCATGGGTATGAGTACGACGTGTTGTTCCACTCTTAAGGATAGTGGTTTTCTTCGCTGCCGGCACGGATGTTCGCTGTGAGTAACCTCACCTTCGCACTGCTTTCATTCGCCGTTCACCGCCGGAGCGCAAGGCTCGCAGAATCCTCTTTTTTGACTGGTAGTTCCCGTAATCTGAAAGCCGAGAGAGCCACAAGTTTTCCGTTTTTCTAAGGTGAGTGTGTGATGGGTTTGGTCGAGCGCTGCAACCGGCTGCGTAGTCGTTGGTCACGTAGTTTTCCGCCGAATCTCGCCCGTCTGATGTTGCTGGCCTGCGCTGCGCTGTGGGGAGGCAGCTATCTGCTCGCCAAATTCGCCATGACGGCGATCCCGGCGCAATGGCTGATGGCCCTTCGCATGTTCGGCGCCTGCATGTGCATGCTGGCTTTATTCCACAAGCACATCGTGCCGCACCTGACGCCAAAGATCATCGTGCCGGCGCTGGTGGTCGGGCTGACCTATTGGGGCACGATGATCACGCAGACCATTGGATTGCAGACCATAGAACCGGGTCGCAGCGCTTTTCTGACGGCTGCCTATTGCGTCATTACCCCGTTCGCCACATGGATTATCTCCAAAACCAAGCCGAGAGCCATCAATCTGGTCGCCGGCGTGATCTGCCTGACCGGCGTTGGTTTCGTGTCGTTGAAGCCGGGAGGCTCGCTCTCCTTGAGTTCCGGCGACTGGCTTACCATCGCCACGGCGGTTATTTTCTCCTTCAACCTGACCTGTCTGGGCGTCTATACCAAGCGTTTTGATCCGATTGCCGTCACCTTCGTGCAATTTAGCGTGGCCGGAATCCTGTTCTTTATCGGCGCGTTGGCCACCGAACCCGCGCCTGATGCAGGATGGCTGGCACCTCCGGTGGTGGCCAGCGTGTTGTATCTGTTCCTTGGTGCCACGATGAGCGCGCAAATCATGCAAAATATCGGCCTGGCCCACGTGCCGGCATCGCAAGCGTCAATCATCATGTGCACGGAGAGCCTGTTTGCCGTATCGTTCTCCGCACTGTTCTGGGGCGAGCGCATCCTATGGAGTTCGTTGGTCGGTTTTGCGCTGATTTTCGCCGCCGTGCTGATGTCGGTCATCAAACCGACCAAATATTCGCTGCATCGTAACTAATTGCCCAATGCCGTCACTATCATGGTGACGTTTGCGGCGTGTTGTGTCGCCGTCATCATGAGGAGGAAATCAGCATGAATCTGCTTGAGTCCATGCAGAAACGCCATGCCGTGCGCGATTACAACGACGAACCGCTCACCGCGGAACAGGTGAATACTCTTGATGAGGCCATTGCCGCCGCCAACGCCAAGCAAGGACTCGATATTCAACTCATCCATGATGTCGATGACGCATTCGGGGGCTGCCCGACCCACTATGGCCGGTTCAAGAATGTCCACAATCTTATTGCGCTGATTGGTACTGACTCGCCTAGCAATGAGGCCATACTGGACGAGAAGGTCGGGCATGCCGGGCAATTGCTGGCATTGACTGCCGTCTCTCTTGGACTCGACACCTCATGGGTGGTACTGCATGAGACCGCTGATCATGACGGCGCGTGGACGCTCGCCGAAGGGGAACGTATGCCCGCCGCCATTGCGCTCGGGCATGGCAACCGCCCCGGCCGGCCGCATCGCAGCAAACCGGCTAAGGAACTGGGAGCCGTAGAAACCGGCGATTACGCGAATGCACCCGACTGGTTCAAGCGGGGCGTTGAGGCTTCGATGCTCGCGCCCAGCGCGTTGGGCAAGCAGCCGTTCCGTTTCACGCTGCTCGCGGACGGCCGCACGGTAAGGGCCGAAGCATTGGAAGGCGTACAGCCGGAAATCGGACTGGGTATCGCCAAGCTGCATTTCGAATTGGCGGCCGGCACCGATAGCTTCGTGTGGGCATAGTCGTTCAATCGTGTTGTGCCGGTTGACCCTATGACGAAACCGGCCATATAGCGCCACAATACGCAACGCGTATAGGCTCTATGTGAAGGTTTTGCAAGGCACTTGTAAGCATTTCGTCACTTTCAGAGGGCCTTCAGCAACCTTCAAGCACAGACATCTACCGTCGTATGCGTGAAGAAGTTTTTCGAAGGTCTTTCCATTTCCTCGATCGTGGCCGGAGCCCTTGCTGCCGTCACCTCATTCCTGTTGGCGTCGAAAATCGGCATCGCAGGTTCGGTGATTGGCGCCGCGGCCAGCTACATCGTGTCCGCAGTCGCCACCAACATCTACCAAAACGTGTTGCAGGCTTCTGGGGAAAAGCTTCAGAGCGTCGGTTCCACGGATGATGACGCCGCCAAGCACGGCGAATCAGATGCCGGTAGCAATGATTCCTCACCCGCATCTGAAACGAAACTTCCTGCAGCCTCCGGCGATGCGGCGGATGCCCAACAGAGCGACGATATCGATCGACCCGCGCGGGTTGAAGCGGCAGCCAGCGAAAATCCCGAAAACACCATGGTTGCCGCAGCCGCGGCAGGTGAAACTACTACCAGCCTCGGCACCGCTTCCACACCCGCTACACGTGCGACGACCACCACCCTCAGCACCGCCTCCGCACCAGCTGCAGGCCGTCGCACACCTCGCGAGATTGTTTCTCGCCCGACTGCACAGCGTTCGCGCCACACGTATTCCGTCAAGGAACTGCGCGCATCACGCCGCAATCCCAAGCGCACAGCTGTTATCGTAACCGTGGTATCCGGCCTGTTGGCCGTTGCCGTAACGGCCGGCATCGTGCTGCTCATCACCCAAGGCAACGGCACGGACAGCGTGGTGCGCGACTGGTTCTCCCCCACAGTCACCACGCCTTCGCCCGAGCAAACCGAGTCCCCGTCGACTCCCGACCAGCACACGCCAACGGACAACACCAATACGCCGAAGAGCAACGGCACCACGACCGAGAACGACTCCACTCCCTCAGGGTCGTCCAACTCCGATAGTTCGTCTGGTTCCACCGATTCGTCCGGCTCCACCGGTACTGGCTCCGGCAGCACGAATACCGAATCCGGCACCAACAGCGGCACGGAGACCAACGGCAACACCAATTCAGGAACCGGCGGAAACTCCGGCTCGAACTCAACGGGTTCCGGCAACAGTTCGACAGGCTCCAGCAGCCCATCCGGCAACAGTTCGACAGGCTCCAGCAGCTCATCCGGCAACAGTATCGGCAGTTCCAAGTCCAAATCCTCCAGCTCGAGCACAAGCAGCAGCGCCGGCACTGATATCGACGTCATAAGCGAATGACGTGGGGCAATGCGAAACTTGGACGTATGACTACAGTTATCATGCGCACCTGCGAAGGTGACATGCGCATGATGCTTCTTCTTTGGGATGTGACATCAGGAAACAGATCACTGGAAATCGTTGAAATTCCAATCAAAGCCACTCCAAGAGCCCTGAACAATCCCGATTTTCCCGAAAAATAGAATCCCCGAGGCCGCAGGGCGGCACCTTATTCAAAATCACCGGCGTAGGCAATTACTCTTTCTTCTAATGGTTTTTCAAGAAGCAGAGAAAGACAAAACAACCGATGTCCAACGGAGACAGGAAAAGACGAAAATGGGGATGCGTCGTCGCCTGCAAGGACGCGGACGGAAGCATCGTCTCCTGGTGCACTCAGAACCACGCTCTTCACATCCTTTCGCGTGTCTTCAACTAAAGCGGTTTAGAATAATGCTGTTCCCTTGATATGTATACCCCTCAAACAAAGAAGTTGAATTATGACGACCACCGCGATACCGAAGTCGGTCTCGGATTTCATGCAGCACATCACGGACCTGTGCGGCACCGAACACGCCGCCTGGGCCGAGAACTTCAACGCCTGCTTTGCCAACACCCTGACCACCACGGTCAAACGGCATGACGACGGCACCACATTCCTGCTCACCGGCGATATCCCGGCCATGTGGCTGCGCGATTCGACCGCACAATTGCGCCCATATCTGGCCCTTGCCGCCGAAGACGGCGACATTGCGAGCCTGATCGCCGGTCTGGTGCGGCAGCAGTTCCGCTACATCACCATCGACCCGTATGCGAACGCCTTCAACGAGGAGCCGAACGGCGCTTCCTGGGACAAGGATGATCAGTCCGACTTCTCCAGTCCCTGGCTTTGGGAGCGCAAGTACGAGGTGGACTCGCTGTGCTACCCCATTCAGCTGGCTTGGATGCTGTATGCGAACACCGGCAACACCGATCATTTCAATGACGAATTCATTGCCGGCGTCAAGAAGATTCTTGACGTCTTCGAGACCGAACAGCATCACGAGAACTCCCCGTATTTCTTCATCCGCGACACGGACATTCCCACCGAATCGTTGAGCAACGATGGCAAGGGGTTGCCGGTGGCGTACACTGGCATGACCTGGTCCGGCTTCCGCCCCAGCGACGACGCCTGCACCTACCACTATTTGGTGCCCTCGAACATGTTCGCCGCCGTGGTGATGGGCTATCTGGAACGCATCTTCGGCGGTGAGATTCTGGATGATGCCGATATCGCCGCACGCGCCGGCGAGCTGCGCCGCACCATCACCGAAGGCATCGAAAACCACGCCAAGACGACGAACCGCAATGGAGAGACGATTTACGCGTTCGAGACCGACGGCCTGGGTCACGTCAATGTCATGGACGACAGCAATGTGCCCTCCTTGATGGCGGCCCCTTACTTGGGATACTGTGCACCGGACGATCCGACCTATCTGGCGACCCGACGCACGCTGCTCAGCGACGAAAACCCGTACTATTACGAGGGCGAGTATCTCAAGGGCATCGGCTCGCCGCATACGCCGCCACGATATGTGTGGCCCATCGCGCTGTCCATCGAGGCGATGACCAGCGACAGCAAGGATTTCAAGGCGCATATTCTCGACCGTCTCGTGGCCACCGACGCCGGTACACATCTCATGCACGAAGGCATCGACGTGGACGATCCGACCAAGTACACGCGCGAATGGTTCAGCTGGTCGAATATGATGTTCTGCGAACTGGTCATGGACTATTTCGACATTCACGTGAAGCACTAAGACGTGTCCGCCGCATGCTCATCGCGCACCCACCGCATGTTCTCATTAAGGAAAGGAACAATCATTATGACCAATAACCCACGTTATACGCTCGGCACCGAAGCCAACCGCATTTTCATGGCTTCCGAAACCTACGAGCTGCTGAAGTTCGGCAAAGGCTTCCCAGCGCCGGATGGCGGTTCCGGCTGGCTGAACGCCGACGGCACCCTCGACCCCTCACACGGCGTCGAAACGTGGATCACCAGCCGTATGGCCCATGTGTACTCGATTGGCGCCATGCTCGGATACCCGGGTGCGGGCGAGCTGGCCGACGCGGCGCTCAGGGGATTGACCGGCATTCTGCACGATGACGAGCACGGCGGCTGGTATCCGCAGGTGTTCGCGGACGGCACCCATGCTCCGGGCAAGGTCTGCTATGCGCATGCCTTCGTGATACTCGCCGCATCCTCTGCCCTGCTGGCCGGACGTCCGGGTGCCAAGGAACTGCTTGACGAGGCGCTTGCCACGTATGACAAGCATTTCTGGGATGACGAAATCGGTTTGGCCGTCGATACCTGGAACACCGAATTCACCGAGCTCGACCCGTACCGTGGTCTCAACGCCAACATGCACACCACCGAGGCGTTCCTGGCCGTGGCCGACGCCACCGGGAACAACACCTATCGCGTCCGCGCCGGCCGCATCATCGACCACGTCATCGAATGGGCGGCACACAACCGGTGGCGCATACCCGAGCATTTCAAATCCGACTGGTCGTTGGACCTCGAATGCAACGCCGACAAGAAGGACGACCAGTTCAAACCGTATGGCGCCACGCCGGGCCATGGCATCGAATGGGCGCGCCTCATCGTGCAGTGGGCGCTGAGCTCCTTCGCCAACCGAGACGGCGCGCGGCCCTACATCGACGCCGCCGAGCACCTGTTTGCGCGGGCGGTGGACGATGCGTGGAACGCGGACGGCGCGGAGGGGCTCGTCTATACGACCGACTGGAACGGCACACCGGTGGTCACCGACCGCATGCATTGGACGGCGGCCGAATCGTTGAACACCGCCGCCACGTTGCACGCCGCCACCGGCGAGGAACGATACGCCGACTGGTACGCCACATTCGCCCGCTACGTCGACGAGCACGTCATCGACCACGAAGGCGGATCATGGTTCCACCAGCTTGACGGCGACAATCGCGTGATCGGCACGGTCTGGCCGGGCAAGTCCGATCTCTACCATGCGTTCCAGTCCACGCTGATTCCATTCCTCGACCCGGCTGTGTCCATTGCGACGGCCGTGAAGAACGCAGAATAATCGGCGATAAGTGATAACGTCCGATATTTTGCGCAAAAAATCGGACGTTATCCATCATCTCGGATAGTCGAATATGATGCAACACCTCGCCTGTGAAACTCATCTTTCAGCTGGGCAACGATGATATTGCGGCGTGACTCGGTGCACAACATAGAGCAATCTCGACCTCATGCAATCGCAGTACACGACCTTCCATCGCATCCAACCTAATTGGGGTCGGAATAATTGTCAGACCATGCTGTCCTGGAATATCGTAAATTTCGTTTCCGGGCATGCGAACGCACCTTAATGATTACGCTGATTGACGGATTGGACAAGTCAAACGTCCTTCGTCCCACTCAACAGGACGAAGGACATAGCCGGCTCACACCAAACTGGTGCTGTCACGTACAATCAATTTCGGGGTAAGTATCTTACGATTTCCGCTCACCGGCTCCCCAGCAAGCACCTTGAGCAGCAGGTTAGCCACTTTAGTGCCATATACGCCAGCGTCACGATGCACGGATGTAATCGAGGGGTAAACCGCCTCGCATACAAAACTGTCTTCGAAACTCACGATTGCGGGAATACTATATGGATATAGACGTTTATCTCCATCACTACTTTTACGATCGCGGTTCAAACAGTCCGCAGCAAGCGCATGTAGACTGGCGGCCGCAAGAATTTCATTCTCGTAGATGAACGCTGTGGGCGCAGCAAGCTCCCCCAACAATCGCAATGTCTCGCCCACCGCCGCATTCGGATCAAAATTCGTGAACGACACGGATGAGAATTCAAGGTTGTTAATCTCGGCAAATTTCCGAAATGACATTTCTCGATCACGAGAATAATCCAACATCGGATCGCCGGATATATATGCGATTCGCCTATATCCCCGTGACAACAGATGATCAAGAATCGCTCCCATGGTCTTCGAATCATCAATCGACAAAGACGGTACCAGATTGCTTGGGTCGGGACCGCCAGCGAGTACAGCAGGCAAACCTAATTCAGCAAGCAATTTCGGTCTAGGATCATCAGCCTTGAGATCCACCAGAATTACGCCATCCACCCGTTTCCGAGACGCCCAATCACGGTATACATCCAGCTCCTCTTTAGTGGAAGAGCAAGGACGATACAGCAAGCCATACCGTTGGCGACTTAATGACTCATGAGCGCCTGCCATGAAATGCAGCATGAACGTCTCTTCTTTAAGCCCCTGCACAGAACGAGATGGAGCGAATCCCACAGTCATGGTTTTCGAGGAGCCCAATGCCTGCGCCGCATATATCGGACGCCACCCCATTTTCGCCGCAGCCTCCTTGACCCTGCGCTTGGTCTCAGCGGATACTCCGGGACGATCATTGATTGCAAAGGAAACAGCAGTCTGGGAAATTCCCAACTCATCGGCTATATCTTTGAGACTGACCCGCTGCATACTGGAAGTTGCTCCACTAGAGGTGGATTTCATGACATTCCTCCATTCTGTGAAGCTTGACATCGAACATCGGACATCCGGCATGGCTTATTCGTATAATTCTGTCACATCAATGAACTGATAACATACATTTCATCATATTGCGACAGCGAAATGGACGCCAACTGTTGGCACACTCATCCGGCCAACAAAGATGAACCAACGACCGATTTAGTCTACAGACTCGAATGCAGGGTCGGAGACAGCGGAATAGAAACGCGCTGCATGAGGAGACGTATCCCAATGCAATTCGGTAATTCCCCGTTGTCTGAGTTCACCGTCATCGGCTGCAACAGTCGACGTGACAACAGTCGGTCGCTTGCCTGCGATTTCCAGCTTCATCCACAGGTCACAGACCGACCCTCCCGGCCCCAGCGTGCTACGGTTAATCGGGTTACCGGTTCCATTCACGTCCACTACAATAGCCACCGATTTCGCCTCGGCAGGCCTTGCATCACGGTATTGTGTCGCGAGCTCACCATATACGCGGCCAATCGGCTTGACTTTACCGTTCTCATCGAACAAACCCAATGAATATTCAAGGGACGGAAAATCGGCCAAATATGATGGCACATCATGCGAGCACCACCAAGTGATGCCCCACAGATTCGGGCAATCAAGAGCTTTGGTAACCACACGGCGACAAAACTCCGGTGTGTCTTCAGCGGACAATACATTCTCCGGTGCACCAATCTCCTGCAGCCAAACTGGACGGTTGACCGGCCCGAAGGCTTTGGCGAGTTCAGCCAAGTACAATGCGTACGCGTAGCATTCTTCACTCCGCGCCCCATATCCTTGTCCAACACCATTGAATACCCACGAGTGAATGGTGGTCAAATCACCTTTTGTGGCAGACTGTACCGGTGTGAACGGATGCCCGTCCAGGAACCAAACGCCATCGTTGACGCTGTACAAAGAAAGCACGCCATCCCGTTTGGCAGCCGATAGCAACTCATCGAGCCACGTATCAATCTGCTCGGATGAGGCAGACATCTTGGCCGGATGAGGCCGGTCGGACAACTGGTTGACTTCATTGCCGAGCGTCAATCCCTTGAAGGCATCCTCTTCGGACAGTTCATCGGTCATAATCGAGACCAACTCACGTTCCGATTCCACAGCACTCGGATCAGTGAACATATTCCCTTTATGCCATGTGACGAGCCAACTGGGAATGAAGTCAAAGCTCGACAAATGCCCCTGGAACACATCCACATAGGCATCGAGCCCATGCTCACCGGCTATATGTACCATGCGGCGCACGTCAGCCACACCCTTACGATTAATCCATGTCCGGTTCGGCTGCAGGTACGGCCACACAGGAAAGATGCGCACGTGATCCATACCTAAATCCTTGATCTGCCGTAGATCGTTGTCGATACTGGTCCAGTCGGGATCAAGCCACGAATGAAACCATCCATGGGACGGAGTGTAATCTACTCCAAACTTCATAAGAATACCTTTCGGTCAGCCCTTGATGCCGCCCTCTTCTACACCACGGAAGAAGTAGCGTTGGAAAATTAGGAAGAATACGATAATGGGAACAAGTGCGATAACCGTGCCGGCCGCAATCAAACGGGGATCAGAAACAAACTGGTTCTTGAGCCTGTTAAGGCCTACAGTCAACGTATAAACCGAATCATCACCAAGGATGATCAATGGCCACAGGAAATCGTTCCATGCACCGACGAACGCAAAAATAATGACGACGGTCATAGTGCCTTTCACCTGAGGCAGACATACATTAAAGAAACGCTGCCAGATGCTGGCACCATCGACTTTGGCGGCTTCCTCCAACTCAACTGGAATACCAGAGAACGCATTCATCATAAGCAGCACATTCATAGCACTGCACAGGCCAGGAAGAGCTGCACCCAAAAGGGTATTCTGCAAACCTACGGTCTTGACAATGAGGAACTGGGAAATCAATAGGGTCTCTCCGGGAATCAACATTGCGCTGAAAATCAGCAGTACGACGATCGTCTTGCCCTTGAACTTCAGGCGAGCCAGTGAATAGCCAGCGAGTGTGGCTCCGATGACATTGCCACACACCGAAATGGCTGCGACAATCAAAGAATTCTTGAAATAGGACAACACCGGAATCGTGTTGAACGCCTGGATAAAGTTGTCGATAGTCGGATCCTTGGGCACCAGATACGGAGGGATGGCATAGATATCATCACCTTTCCCCTTAAACGCTAGAGTCAGTTGCCATAGCAGAGGCCCGATCAGAATGAGAAAGAACAGGGTCAACAGCACATATTGCACGACCTTGTTGACTTTTTTACCTCTCATCGCTATCGACCTTTCGTTGCACGAAGAACTCAACAGCCACCAGACTGCCGACGATTATGAATACCAACATGCTGACCGCGCCGGCATAACCGTACTTGGCATTCAAACCAGTGCCATAGTTCTTAATCAGCATCGTCATGGTCACGTCCTTACCGCCGACGCCGCCAGTGCCTCCTGTCAAGACATAAATCTCGTTGAACACTCGGAACGCGGCAGCGGAAGACAGCAACATGATCAACACCATGGTGGAGCGCACTCCCGGAACGGTGACATGCAGGAAACGACGAACCACGCCAGCTCCATCCAATTCGGCAGCCTCATACAGACTGGGATCGATATTGGCCAATGCAGACAAGTAGATAATCATGTAATAGCCGAGACCTGTCCAGACCGTGATAAGCATGGCGCTAAATAACAGCAGCCAACGATCCGTGAGGAATGGGACAGCGGCTTTGATGAAGCCGGCACCTTGTAGCAAAGCATTCACCAAGCCTTTCTGACTCAGAAGGTTGGTCCAGACCAGGCCGACGATGACGGTGGACACTACGACCGGCAAGTAGAAGGATGCACGGAAAAAGGCAAGAATCTTGGAATTCCCGGAAACCAGTGCTGCAAGAATCAATGGCAGTATCACCATGCATGGAACCACGCACACCACATACAGAGAGGAATTCAGCAAGCCTATATGCACAGACTCATCCGAAAACATCTTCTGGTATTGTTCCAGCCCGACAAAATGACCGGGATTGGAGAAAGTAGCATCGGTGAACGACAGACGGACCGTATTGATAAAGGGGGCAATGACAAACGTCAACGCGATGAGCAACGCAGGAACCACAAACAGCCAGCCCGCTATGCCATTGCCTTCTTTGATACGATGAGCGTCATCCACCTCCCATGCCGTTTCATGGGAAGCGCCGCCACGGCGGCCGGCCTTGCCGGCCGCCAGCGACTTCTTGCCGGTAATCGACAAAGTCATTACTTCAAATCCTCATTGGCAACCTTGACTGCGGCATCAAGAGCTTCCTGCGCAGTCTGCTCTCCTTGGATGGCACGGGCAATCTGCTCACGAAGAACAGTCTTGGCATTCTCGGAGAACGGCCCAGGAGCAATGAACCAGTTATCGTCTTTCACCGCCTTGGAGGCAAGGGCAACCGCCTGATCCTGCAAGGAATCACCAGTTGGGCTGAATGCTTCGTCGTCGACAGCACCCGCAACAGACGGGAAAGTGTGGGACTTAGTGCAGAATTCGGTCTGATTCTCCTTATTGGTAACGAACTTAGCGAATTTCATGGCCATTCCCTTGTTCTTAGTGGTCTTACTGACCACCAGCGTTTCCATGGCAACATTCATCTTGCCGCCTTCACCAAGCAATCGCTCGGTAACGCCAAGATTCTTATACAGCTCCGGGGCATTAGCCTCAAAATCTGCAACCGAATAGGCAGAACCCGCCAGAGATGCCACGCTGCCCTGCTTAAATGCGTCGCCCTCACCAGTCCAAGTATTATTCAGCGCTTCGGCGGACAGTGCTTTCTGGTTGTACATATCGATAAAGTGCTGAACAAGTTCAACACCCTTTTTGTCGTTAAAAGTGAACTCGGTTTGGTCATCATTCATCAATTGCACGCCATACTGTCCAAAAGACTCCAATGTGGGCACAGAAGCCACCATGCTCACGGAACCGTTGCAGTTCTCGCCCATGGTCTTGGCCGAATCGAACCATTCATCCATGTCAGTAGGCAGATCAGCAACTCCACACCGCTCAAGAACGGCTTTGTTGTAGTACTGAACACCAGAATTGAGATACCAAGGATAGGCATAAGCGCCTTCCTCGATATTATCGCCCTCAAAAGTCACATTACCCCACGATGAAGCAGTGAACTGGGATTCTGCATCTGGATCCTCCCGCGACAGGTTCAGAGTCACTCCAGCTTTGGCCAGGCTATAGGCACCAGTCGGGCTCATATCCACAACGTCAGGCAGCGTTCCAGCGGCTGCGTCAGCATTGATTTTATCGGTATAGCCGTCGGCAGGCTGATCAATCCACTTGACCGTGACGCCTGGATTCTCTTTCTGGAAAGCGGCAATAAGATCGTTGAAGTACGGGGTATATGTATCATTTTTCAGATTCCAAGTCTGAAAAGAAATTTCATTGCTATTAGAGGAAGTCGAATTACCGCAAGCAGCCACTGCGAACAGCATAGAACCTGCTCCAACGACAGCAATAGTCTTTCTCATGGAAAACATACCGTTTCCTTCTTTCTTTTCGTAGAAAACCCTTCGCCCTTTTGCGAACGAGAGGCCCTTGCACGCCATGCCTCAACAAATCAACATGAAGCTAGTCTGTTGAGAGTCACAATTATTGAGGTCTCATCGCTGAGACTAAACCGTTTTAGTTTCCAGCCAACCGCGTATCTGTTAACTAAATCGGTTTAGTGAAACTATAACACAATCGAAACATGCACGCAATGAATTCATCCGCGCGTGTCGCATTGATATCTGCCCAACGGGATCACCCCCCTCTTCTCATACAACAATGGGCCACGCCCAACCGTATGGCAGAGCCGGTCTGCTCCGGTTCCGTTACGGTTGGGCGCGACCCAAAATATCGAGCCTAGGCCCAATATCCCTTATCAGCGAATACGCAGCGTGGCGAGCTGGAACGGTGCCAACGAGACGACCGCACCGTCGGCAGGCATCGGCTCGTCGCCGGCGAGCGAGCGCGGCAATTCGGTGTCCAGTTCCGGCTCCTCCATGAGATTCACCTCCTGCACGCTGGCCTTGGCATCGGCGAGAGCGGCGTCAAGGCGTAGTGCGGCCGTGGCATTGCCGCCGGCGGCCTCGTACAGGCGCACAATCAGATCGTCGGAACCGTCATCGGCGAGCTTGACCCAGTCCAATACGATGGTGCCGGTGACGTCGGCGAGCGAGACCAGCGGGGCCAAGTCAGGCAACTCCCCTATTACAGGGCTGTTGAGTCGCGCCGCCTCGTCCAGCACTGCGTTCATATCGGCGTCAGCGACCAGAGACCATGCGAAGGAGTGCGTGCCTTGGTCGGTGCGTGGATCGGGGTACAGCGGTGCGGACAGCAGCGAGAGCCGCACCATGGTGCCGCGGCCGGCGCCGTGCGCCGCGTCGGCGTGGGTGGGGCTGACGTCGGAGCCGTAGGTGGAGGCGTTGACCACAGCGGCGGCATAGTCGGCATCGGCGATACGTACGAAGCGGTGTGTGCAGCTTTCGAATTTGGCATCATCGCTGCGCGTGTTCTTATTGATTGGGCGCTCGACCAGGCCGTACTGGCATTCATATTGCGCGTTCACCGCTTGCACGGCGACCGGCATATCCACTTTGAGGAAATGTTCGACGGCATGCCAGTCCACATCGGCGGTGAAGTCCAGTGTAGCGGAGCCCGGCCTTAAGGCAATGCCCGTACGAATTTCAACGCCCTTCGCGCGAGTGACAGCATGTACGACGGCCCCACCGTTGGCGGTTTCATCCACGCTTGTAATCGATGCCTCGCTGAGCGCGTTGGCGGTCAGGAACGCATCGCGTTGAATATCCCAGGCGTCCCAGTGGAAGGGTTCGTCTTTGAGCATTTCGTAGCGGCCCAGTCGGGTGCCGGCTGGCACCAGTTCACGATTGGCTCGCTGATCGAGAACCGACGATACGGTGCCGTCGGCTTCAATGCGCACGTGCAGTTGGCCGTTGTCGAGCACAATCGTATCGCCGTCATGGGTAACGGCGACCCGAGCCATGGATGCGGTTCCCGCTTCGGCTCGGCTCGAAGCCGGGCGTACCACCCACGCCTCACAGGCTTGGTGGGAATATGGGGCAATTACGGCGTCGGTTATGGTTGCGTCATCGGGTTCCACGGCTGCGATCGCGCGCCCGGCTTCAAGGGCGATCTCGTTCAGCCAAGCGATGTCACGCGCGTATTCGGCCCGCGCCTGACGGTGTACCCATGCGATGGCCGAACCGGGCAGAATGTCGTGGAACTGGTTCAGGAGCAGCGTTTTCCAAATACGGTCCAGCTCTTCGCGCGGATAGACATAGTCCGGGTTCTTGATGCGGGCCGCGGCGCACAGGTATTCGGTGACGCGCAGCATCGACTCCTCCTGGCGACAGCCACGCTTCATGTTCTGCTGGGCGGTGAGGGTGGCACGGTGCAGTTCAAGGTACAGTTCGCCCTTGAACACCGGGGTCTCTCCTTGCGCATCGTCGACGATATCCTTACGCACGCGGTCGAACAGTTGGTCGGGAGTACCGAATTCGATTTTCGGCGCGCCGGCGAGATCATGGTCGCGGCGGATGCGCGCGGTCATCTCACGGGTGGGGCCACCACCGCCATCGCCGAAGCCGTACAGCAGAATCGCGTTACGGGAGAGGTCCTTGTCCAGGAAGTTGCTCTGCGAATACATCAGCTCATGCATGCTCATCCACGAGCAGTAGGTATCCGAGGGTGGGAAGTGCGTGAGAATACGCGTGCCATCGATGCCCTCCCACATGAACGAATGGTGTGGGAACTTGGTGGTGTCATTCCACGAGATCTTCTGCGTGAGGAACCAGTCGAATCCTGCACGGCGGGCGATCTGCGGCCAGGAGCCGGTGTAGCCGAAACTGTCCGGTAGCCAGATGCCACGCGGGTCGACGCCCAGATGTTCCTTGAAGTAACGTTTGCCGAATGTGATCTGGCGAATCAGCGATTCGCCCGCGGGAATCATGTTGTCGGATTCGACCCACATGCCGCCGACCGGGATGAAGCGGCCCTCGGCGATGCGCGCCTTCATGCGCTCAAACAAATCGGGATGCTCGTCTTCCAACCATTCATACTGCTGGGCGGAACTCATGGCATAAGTGAAATCCGGATCCTCATCCATCAGGGCGAGCACGTTGGACACCGTGCGGGCCACCTTGCGCCGGGTTTCACGCACCGGCCACAGCCAGGCGGAATCGATATGGGCGTGGCCGATGGCGATGTGTTTGATTGCGCTGGAGGCGGCCGGTTCGGCGAGCACTCCTGCAAGCTCCGCCCGGGCGGCGGCCACGGTCTCGAGATCGCGCTCGTCATACAGGTTCATGGAACGCTGCAGCGCCTTGGCGAGCTGCCAGTAACGCGGGTCATCGTCCTTGAGTTCGCGGATCAGGGAGGATACAGTTTCCAGATCCATGTAGTAGGCGAACACGTCTTCGTTGAAGATGGTGACGTCCATACGGCTCAGTGTGTATGGGAAGTCACAGGTGCCGGTGGCCTCTTCGCCGAGTTCAGTGGGTGAGAACGGGGTGGGGCCTTCGACGAATGGGTTGGCGGCGGCTTCGATATAGACGGTGAAGTCGCCATGTTCATCGAGTTCTACGGTGCTGCTGCCGTCCGCGTAGACGAGTGGAATCCAGTGGTTGCGTGGGTTCGCGGATTTGATGGCGGTGCCATCGGCACGGTAAACGAGCCCCTCGGATTGGAATCCGGGACCGCGGTGATCGAGCCAGCCGAGGTCTACCATGAGTTCGACTTTTCTGCCTTTGACCGCCGCCATGTCGATATGGCCGTTCACCTCGAACCATGTGGTGCCCCATGTGGTGCCCCAAACGCCGGGAATGCGGAAAGGTTCGAAGGGCACTTGGCCGTTGCGCACTTTGGCTAGAAATTCGCTGGAGGGCACCGGTTCGCCGGGATTGTGGAACGAACGCAAGGTGCATGCGGTGAGTGTGGTGTGGATATGCGGTTTGACGCGCTGCTGCATGACGCGGTCGCAGCGCTCCAACTGCTGATTGGGCAGAAGAAACATGGAGAGTTCAGCTCCTTTGCTGTGTCTGGTGGGAATGATGGAAATGATGGGTGTGGTGGCAATTGGGAAAACCGTAATACGACATGCTTCTGCCGCCTCATGGTTCGAGGAGGCAGAAGCGTCAGACGGGAATTCAGCGCGTGATGCGCAGGGTGGTGAGCTGGAACGGGCCAAAGTGCAACGTGGCACCTTCGGCGTTCTGCCTACCGTCTTGCAGCGCGACTGGAAGGTCGGCGGCCAGATTGTCGCCTTCCAGCACATTGGTCTCATGCACCGAAGCGCCTGCGAGCGCCGGGCAGACGTGCAGCATGGCATCAGCCTGGCCACCGGCCGCCTCATAGGCACGTACGATCAGGTCGCCGGAACCATCATCGGCCAGCTTCATCCAGTCCAGCACCACGGTACCATTGACGGACTCAATCGAGGCGAGCGGCGTGATATCGGGCACATCATGGAGTACCGGTGCGTTGAGCACACCGGCGGCGTCAAGCACACGGTCCACCGTGGCGTCGGCCACCACGGACCAGTCGAACTCGTGCGAGCCGATATCGGTGCGCGGGTCGGGGAAGGTCGGCGCGGAGAGCAATGACAGTCGGAACATAGTGCCCGAGTCACGACCTTCGGCAACGTTCCCGGCGATCGGTGAGGCATCGGACCCGTATACCGATCCGTTGATGACGGCTGCGGCGTAACCGGCATCACCGATAATGGCGAAACGGTTCGTGCTGCTCTCATACTTGGCTTCGTCGGATGCGGTGTTTTTGACAATTGGGCGGCGGATCAGACCATACTGGCAGTCGTAGGTCGCCTGATCGGCCACAATGCCCAGAGGCAGATCGACCTTGAGGAAGCGCTCGCGTTCGTGCCAATCGATATCGGCATGGAAGTCGAGCGTGTGCGAGCCGGGGCGTAGCGTGATGGTGGTGGTAATGACGGTGTCACCGTCGGCGGTATGCATGTGGACCTGTGCCGCACCGTTTTCGGTATTCACCGATTCGATTGATCCGGTCACGGCATTCGCCATGAGCAGGGATTCGCGTTCGATCTCCCACGCATCCCAAACGGCGGGCTCGTCCTTCAACAGCTCGTATCGGCCCAGTCGGGTGCCGGCCGGGACCAGTTCATGGTTATGCTCCTCATCAAACAGTGAAGAAATCGTACCGTCGGCCTCGATGGTGACGGACAGTACGCCGTTGGCCAGAAGTACACGGCCGTTGTCCAGCGTCTGAGTCAGCACGGAAAGCGCGTCGGTCGGTTCGTTGATGCGGTTGGCACGCCAAGACGCGCCGTCATTGCGGAACTGGCTGATGCGGGCCTCGGCGAGCAAGTCGGCCTGCGGGTTGGCCTTGCGCAGCACGGCGCACATGTCTTGGGCGATTTCAGCGAGACGCTTCAGGTCACGGCGATAGTCCTCGCGGGCTTCGCGGTGCACCCATGCGATGGATGACCCCGGCAGCACGTCATGGAACTGGTTAAGCATCAGGGTCTTCCAGATACGGTCCAGTTCTTCGCGCGGATAGTCATAGTTCGGGTCGGCCAACGTGGCGGCTGCGCCCAGGTATTCGACCGTGCGCAACAGCGATTCCTCTTGGCGGCAGCCGCGTTTCATGTCCTGTTGCGAGGTCAAGGTGCCACGGTGCAGTTCGAGATACAGCTCGCCCTTCCAGACGGGCATTTCCGGGCCGGCGTTCTCTGCAAGCTGCTGATGCGCCTTGCCGAAGAAGTCATTCGGCTCTTCGATGCTCACCTTGGAGACGCCTTCGAGGTTCTCGTAGCGGTGCAGGTGCTCCATCATGTTGCGCGTGGGGCCGCCACCGCCATCACCGAAACCGAAGAGCAGAAGCGAGCGGTCGGCGAGATCCTTGTCCTGGAAGTTCTTCTCGGCGTAGTCGAGTTCCTGAACCTTGCACCAAGCAGCATAAGTATCCGCCGGCGGGAAGTGGGTGAAGATGCGCGAGCCGTCGATGCCTTCCCACATGAACGAGTGGTGCGGGAACTTGGTGGTATCGTTCCACGAGATCTTCTGCGTGAGGAACCATTCGTACCCGGCACGGCGGGCGATCTGCGGCCATGCGCCGGTGTATCCGAAGCTGTCCGGCAGCCATACGCCCTTGGGCTCCACACCGAGATGTTCCTTGAAGTATTTGCGGCCATATGCAATCTGGCGAATCAGCGATTCGCCGGCGGGCAGCATGCCATCGGCTTCCACCCACATGCCGCCGACCGGGATGAACCGACCTTCTTCGATGCGCTGTTTCATGCGCTTGAAGATGTCCGGATGATCCTCTTCCAGCCAGGCGTACTGCTGGGCGGAGCTCATCGCGTATTTGAAGTCGGGGTCGGCGTCCATCAGAGCCAATGCGTTGGATACGGTGCGGGCCACCTTGCGGCGCGTCTCGCGCACCGGCCACAGCCATGCGGAGTCGATATGTGCGTGGCCGATAGCGCTGACGTTCATGGCCGAGGCGTTGGCCGGCTTGGCCAGTACGTCGGCGAGTGCTGCGCGCGCGGCTTCCACGGATTCGGGGTTGTGCTCGTCGTAGGCGTTGAGCGAACGCTGCAACGCCTTCGCGAGCTGCCAGTAGCGCGGCGACTGCTTGTCGGCGAGTTCCATCAGGGAGCTGACCACGTCGAGGTCCACGGAGTAGTGCTCGTAGCGTTCATCGAATTCGGTCAGATCGGCGGACTTGAATACGTACGGCTCATCCGGCTTGCCGGTGGCATGGTCGCCCAGTTCAGTCTCAACGAACGGAGGTACGCCGAGCAGGAGCGGGTTGCTGGCGGCTTCGAGGTACAGGGTGAAGCTGCCGTCTTCGGCGACCGACACTTGCGCGTTGCCTTCAGCATCCATGAACGGCACCCAATAGTTGAGCGGGTGTACGGCTTTGATGGCGGTGCCGTCGGCACGGTAAACGAGGCCCTCGATATGGCCGCCGCAGGAGTGCGGGTACCAGCCAAGGTCGAGGATGAGCTCCAGCGGTTTGCCTTTCGGGTAGCCGGCCGGCACAGTACCGGTCAGGCGGAACCAGACCGTGCCCCATGTGGTGCCCCATTCGCTGCCGAGCGTAAACGGCTTGAAATCGATGTCACCTCGATTGAGCTTCGCGAAGAACTCGTCAGTGGGCATCGGTTCTCCGGGAATGTCAAAGGACTCCACCGCGAGCTGTGCGATCGATGGGTGGATATGAGGGTCCACGCGCTGGCGCACTATGCGCTTGCACCGCTCCAGTTGCTGTTCAGGTTTCAGGAACATCTGCTGTTCACTCCCCTTATCTCTGCCGCTTGTACGGCCACATCATTGTGCTGCCCGTTCATGGGAAACATATCGACATGCGCCCTCGCCCGCAGAAGACTAAAGCGCTTTAGTAACATATTGGAAGGAACAGGATATGATGTCAAATCATTATCGCAATTCAGCGTGTTCCGTCAGGCATGTCCAAGATGAATTGGCAACGGTGTGTTGGACGGTTTCTTAGAGGATGAGTCCCTGTTCAGTGAATTCCTTCGGACTCCGGTATCCGAGGGTGGAACGGAGCCGCCGGTTGTCGGACCACCACACGTAGTCGTCGGGGTCGTGCCTCAGCTGCTCGATCGCGGCGTAGTGGTTCCGGCACACGAGCTCCTTCCTCAGCAGCCTGTCCGTCGCCGTGAACAGCTACCAACGCATCGTCAGGGAGCACCACCGGGACACCGCGGAACTGCTCGCCTACCGTTACCTGCCAACGGACGACCCGACGGCAATCCGCACCCTCATCGCCCGAAAGGAACGCCAGATCGGCAAGCTCCGCGACGAGGTGGACCGGCTCAAGCTGATCCTGCCCGAACATGATACCGGAAAACCGGAAAACCGACACAACGGAATGACGGAACACTGGAATACCGGAACCGATGGAGACCGATATACCAAAAACCGGAACACCAAGAAACCGAGACCGGCATGACGGAACGGGGCAAACGAAACAGCCTTGCATACCCCACATCTAAGTGTTGTGGCACCCATCGCCGCAACACTTAGATGTGGGGTATGCCGACCCCTGACACATAGCCAGCCACGTCGAAAATCAGGTCGACAACCCATTTTTTCGTATAGACAACACCATGGTGCGCAGACGCCATAATCCTCCCGAAATCAGATAGTCCCCATTGTTGCCTGGCGGAAAACCACTACCGAGGTTTTCTCACTGGCGGCGAGTATCAACACGAACCGTGGAATGACGCCACATATACGCCACCAGTGCGCCGCACCTTGAGCGCAACCCACAGGGCAGATCAGAACAGGTCTCCTTGGACCATTCCATCTGGCACAGGCATCGGCTTGCGGAATTCCGAAAGTTCCGGAGTGTATGCCTGCTGTTCTTTCCATTCGCGGACGAGCTTTTGCCGCCAGCCTTTCGACGGAGGCCACGGCACGCCCCATTGGGCCAGTTGGGCTTTGGTCCAGCCGCCGGCGGGAGTGCGCCGCGCTTCGATTTCCGTCGGCGAGGGAATGCGCGTTTCAGACATGGAGCTCCTTCCTTAAACCAGTCCTCACAAGGTCGGACGACGCTCATGCGTCTCTGATACGGCATGGACATCACGCGCGCTATTCTGGGCAAGCCTTGCCCGCATCGATTCACCGAATCTATCAGCCAGGTCGGCCTTGTTATGGATGGAATGGTCGGGGTCCGGGCCCCGGCGCAGCCCCTCGACCAGTTCGATGAACGACTGTTCCTCCTGCTCCACGCAGTCGAGGAAAACGGAACAGAACGCCGCGGAATCGCCATCCACCTGCCAGGCCTCCAGACCGCGGGCATAGTCACGCTTGGCGTCATACTTAATCGCCACGGGACGATAACCGTGCTTCAGCAGCATGAAGTTGAGCAACTGGCGGCCGGTCCGCCCGTTGCCGTCCATGAACGGATGGATGTTCTCGAACATCGCATGGAATCCGGCCGCCTTGAGCAGCGGATGCGCGCCGCTCCCGTTCAGCACGTCGACCAGGACTTGCAGGTCGTCACGAATCTCCAGCGGGTCCGCAGTCTTGACTCGGGTGGCGGTGATCCGCGCCAAATAGCCATAAGGACGGAACGTGCCGCGGGCGAACGGCTGGAGATCCAATGCGGTCACCTCGTGTAGACGACGGATCAGCTCCTCGTTCAGCTTCCGCCCCTCCTTGGCATATTCGCGCACGTAGGCCATGCCGTCAGCGACCCCTCGCGCTGCGAACACGTATCTGGCCGGCGAGTCCGATGGGACGAACTCGCCCTCCAGCACCAGCGACGTGTCCTCCAGGGTCAGCGTGGACCCCTCGATGGCGTTCGAATTGTAGGTGTAGCGCACCAGCCAGTCGCGGTCGTAATCCGCCAACGCCATGTCCTCGACACCGTCCAACGGCTCCAGCGAGCGGGCCCGGTCCTTCAGCGCGTCGATCCTCCGCAGGCGTTCGGAAATCTCCCGTCCCCTTTCAAGGGCGTTCAGCTCGTCGGGAAGGGCCTGGATGTGCCGCGACAGCTCGGGATTGGCCATCATGCTCCTCTTTTCGTGTTCCGGTTGCAAAGTCCATTATTCCAGTAGTGATTCGTTGCGCTAGCGGTTCAGATGACGGCTCAACGCATCCGGTCCGGTTCCGACGCTTCTGGCATCCCCGTCCCGTTGTCCAAGGTTCTTCCACAACGTCTCGCCGAATCTGTCCATCAAATCCGTTTTATTGCGAATCGGGCCAGAAACACGAAGGACCTCACCTTCGCTGATTCTGCGGAGCATCCCGATACGCTTTACCAACTGTACCCGGATGGCGTCGAGGCGTTCGGGCGCGAACATGCGCATGCGCGACAACTCGTGCGCCACCTCGTCGGGCCAGCCCGACAGAGCATCCAGATCGAACCGGCCCCAATCCTCCACCAGTTTGAGCTGCCGCAAGGCCGAGGGGCGGCCGGTCGCCGAATAGAACGGCTTGGCGAACCAGTCGCGGTCGTCCACATCGAGCTCGCCGCTCCACAGGCTCGCGCCGGTGTCGTAGATCGGGGCCGGACGGACCGCAAGGGTCTCGATGTTCCGGATCAGACCGAAGTTGTTGTAATGCCTATCTGTATTGCGCATGAGGTAGTCGACCACGAGCCAATCGTCCGTGGTGTCACGAACCGCCCGTTCGTCTGCGCCGAAGCCGACGGCGGCGCGGATCCACTGGTCATGCGAGTTGAGGCCGTTGACGGCCTTGACGGATTGGAGCACCTGCCAGGCGGAGACCAGCTCCTCATGATTGGAGAGCATGTCCGCGCATGTGGACACCAGACGGTTGCCGTTGCGTGCCAGGGAATACCGGACGGCCGGAACGCCCAATCGCATGCAGAGCCTCGAGGCGATGACCTCGTTCATGGGCTCCTGGCCAGTACGGCCCGACTTGACGAGCAGTCTCCTGCCGGTGGCCCTGTCGATCGTCCAGCGTTTGGGAAGATCGCCGCCAGTGGACACGTCGGGGACGTTGAGGCTGATGTCACGGGACGACGAGTACGAGGTGAGCAGGATCTCGCCCAGCGCCTCGTCGAAGGGATTGTCGAAGAAGTTGACGTCCTTCCATTCGGCCGGGTCGTCCTCGCGTCTGACCCAGTACTGGTCCGACAGGCTCAAACCGTAGGTCCTGTCGAGCAGTTCGTCGGTCGATGCCGCGCCAAGCGATTCGAGCACGCGGCAGATGCCGTCGCGGGTGGAGGGGATGGCGCGGGACCTCCACCATTCGTCGATCCTCTTGGCATACAGCGCGCTCTTGCCGTGCGTGGTGAACTCCAGGGGCAGACGATCATGGTCAAGGACCTCGCCAGAGGAGCACGCGCGACCGGACTCGGGATCGTATTCGAACGCAAGGACCGGATGGTCCCCGCACATGATCAGCTTGCGTGGCATGATTCCGCTCCCTCAAAACTTGGTCTTTAAAGATTCTACAGGCACGAATTACGCGCGAGACGGCGTCCCGTTTCATGACGCGGTGCATGGATATGGACCACTTCCGCAAATCGCAAGCCTCGGCGATGATGCCGACAACTGATACGGTAGTCATATTGGTTTCCCAAAGGTAAAGAGGCATGACCATGGGATTGTTCGACTTCGCTAAGAACTCTCTGGGTGACGTGCCGTCCGGCTTCGGCGGTCAGGGCGATATCGCCAACCATCTTTTCAACGACCGATGAAAAGGCTCCGGTTGAAGGCTATGGCATGATGACACGAGCGCGGGGACATTTATGACCGAAGGATACTCACATAAAGCGGCACACATCGTTGAGCATATCATTCTCGCAATCGCGCTGATCTGGGCTGGAGGCTGCACTCTCATATGGATGCAAACAGATATGTCGCATCGCATCGTGAACGCGAAATCCGCTGACGGCACCTGTGAAGTGACCATCAGCGAACTCGGCTCGCCCATATTCTTCGGCCCAAGCAGCATCACGGTCAAAGTCTCTTGGGACACCGATCCCGGTGTTATCGGTTCCGAGAACGTCACGGAAATCAAAACGGATCTGCACAACGACGGCAAATCATTAGGCTCGGGCAACTTCACCGTCACCTGGCACGGCAACATCCCGACCGTCACCACCCATGGCGAGGAACAGCCGGACCAAAGCTACACATTCAACCGGAAATAACCGCTCCGAACATCATGTCTCTCCCGAGAGTAGTCCTCACAACCGGGCAGGTCCCACAAGGAGCATAGCTCATGCACCCACCGTCCGGTCTCAAGCCCATGAGACACTTGGAGCCATGACTACCATCATCATGCATACCTCTGAGGGCGATATCACCATCAACCTGTTCGACGACAAGGCCCCGAACACCGTGGCCAACTTCCTGGGCCTCGCCACCGGCGAGAAGGAATGGGCCGACCCGTACACCGGTCAGCCTTCCCACGGCAAGTTTTACAACGGTCTGACCTTCCACCGCATCATCAAGCAGTTCATGATTCAGGGTGGTTGCCCGCTCGGCACCGGCACCGGCGGCCCTGGCTACGAGTTCGACGATGAGATCGATCCGAGCCTGAAGTTCGACAAGCCGTATCTGCTGGCCATGGCCAACGCTGGTCTGCGCCGCGGTATGGACGGCAAGGTGCACGGCACCAACGGCTCCCAGTTCTTCATCACCACCGTGCCGACCCCGTGGTTGGATGGCCACCACACTATCTTCGGTGAAGTTGCTGATGACGCTTCCAAGAAGGTTGTCGACAAGCTCGAGGCCGTCGAAACCGATCCGATGGATCGCCCGCTCGAGCCGGCCGTGATCCTCTCCGTGGACGTGGCTGAGTAAGACCCACCACAACCGACAACAAAGCCCTCTGATCGATTCCAATCAGAGGGCTTACTCGTTCTTGGCTCCCCTCTGGAGGGGAGCCAGAGTACGGTACGGACTACTTCATCTTGTGCATACGCGGCTCAGCGGACTCCTTAGCACCGGTCAGACGGTACACGTCAAACACGCCATCGATTTTGCGCACGGCGGCCAGCAGCGTGTTGAGATGCTGCGGATCGGCCATTTCGAAGCTGAACTGGCTGGTGGCCACACGGTCGGAACCGGTGGCAATCGTTCCGGAGATGATATTCACGCCATGATCGGACAGCACGCGTGTCACGTCGGACAACAGGTTGCGACGATCCAAGGCCTCGACCTGGATCTTGACCATGAACAGACCTTTGGTGCTGGTCCATTCGACCTCGACCACGCGCTCGGGCTGCTTGTTCTTCAGATCGATCATGTTCTGGCAATCGGTACGATGCACGGACACGCCCTGATTACGGGTGATGAAGCCGATGATCTGATCTCCCGGCACCGGCATGCAGCAACGAGCCAATTTGACCCACACGTCGCCCACGCCCTTGACGGACACTCCGGTAGAGCTGCTGGAGCTCTTACGCTCAACAGGCTTCAGAGGCAGGGCTTCCTGCTCAACTTCCTCATCGACCTCGTCGGCCCCGGCATCCTTGACCAGATGCGAGATGACGTTCTGCGTGGAGATCTGCCCATCACCGATGGCGGCGAACACAGCGTCGGCGTTCGGGAAATTGAGGTCGTCGGCCACACCGATCAGTGCCTCGGTGGTCAGCAGCGCATTGACTGGCAGGTTACGCTTGCGCATAGCACGGGTCAGTTCGTCGCGGCCTTCCTCAATGGCCTCGGTACGACGCTCCTTCGAGAACCACTGGCGGATCTTGTTTCGTGCCTTCGGGCTCTTGACGAAGCTCAGCCAGTCGCGCGAAGGACCGGCAGTATCGGACTTGGAAGTCAGGATCTCCACGGTGTCGCCGTTGTCGAGCGTGGTGTCGAGAGGCACCAGACGCCCGTTGACACGCGCGCCCATCGTACGGTGGCCAACTTCGGTATGCACGGCATAGGCGAAATCAACCGGTGTGGCATGGGCCGGCAAGGAGACGATCTTGCCCTTCGGCGTGAAGACATAGACTTCGGACGAGCCGAGGTCTTCCTTCAGGGAACCGAGGAATTCGTTGGAATCTGGGGTTTCCGAAGTCCAATCGGCGAGCTGCTGAATCCACTTGAGGTTATCGGCCTCGGACAGCTCCTGATTGTTCACATCGCGCTTGCGGTCGGACTTGTCCGGCGAGCTCAGGGCACGACCGGCCTGGCCGTTCTCCTTGTACTTCCAGTGCGCGGCGATACCGAATTCGGCACGACGGTGCATGTCCCACGTACGGATCTGGATTTCGACCGGCTTACCGCCGGGGCCGACCACCGTGGTGTGCAACGACTGGTACATGTTGAGCTTCGGCATGGCGATGTAATCCTTGAACCGGCCGGGAACCGGATTCCACCGCGCATGCACGGCACCAAGCGCCGCATAGCAGTCCTGAATGGTATCGACGATGATACGTACACCTACCAGATCGTAGATGTTCGCGAAATCATGGCCACGCACGATCATCTTCTGGTAGATGGAGAAGTAGTCCTTCGGGCGTCCGGTGACGTATGCCTTGATGTTCTGCTCGTCCAGATCCTCGTTGATCTCGGCCAGAATCTGCTTCAAATACACATCGCGTTGACCGGCCCGACGAGCCACCAACACCACGATCTCGTTGTAAATCTTCGGGTAGAGCACCTTGAAGCTCAGTTCCTCGAGCTCCGTCTTGATGGCGTTCATACCCAGACGATTGGCCAGCGGCGCATACACGTCGAGGGTTTCGCGCGCCTTCCTCTGGGCGGAGGTGGTCTTCACGTATCGCCAAGTGCGGGCGTTGTGCACACGGTCGGCCAGTTTGACCACCAGAGTGCGCACGTCGCGGCTCATGGCCACCACAAGCTTGCGAATGGTCTCAGCCTGTGCGGAATCACCCACTTCGAGCTGGCTCAACTTGGTGACGCCGTCAACCAGACCGGCCACAGTATCGCCGAACTCGGCACGGCACTGATCCAGTGTGTAGTCCGTGTCCTCCACAGTGTCATGCAGCAGACCGGCCGCCACCACGATCGGACCCATGCCCAGATCGGCAAGAATCTGGGAAACGGCCAGCGGATGGATGATGTACGGCTCGCCGGACTTGCGGCGCTGAACGGAATGCTGGATAACGGCACGTTGATAGGCGCGATCGAGGATGGACAAATCCTCTCCAGGGTGATGAGCCTTGCACACCTGCTTGATTGGTTCAAGCGGATTGAGCGGATCAGCGCTGATCTCGCATCCCAGCTTGCGGGCGGCATACTGCTCGCCATCGATCTCCGACATGCCAGTCACCTCCCTCATACGACACTCATTGTAGCCGTGTATCGGGGTTGACTGCGTGTTGGCAATTGCATCCAGACCCCGCCTACGGTTAAATCAGGACGCCACTCCCGTGGATCCGAATCCCCGTTCCGCCCTGTCTGAGCCGGGCAAGGTCTCGGCGGGGATGAATCGGGCTTCGACATAGCGCTGGATGACCATCTGGGCGATGCGGTCGCCCGGGTGGAAGACGGCGGTATGCTCCGGGTCGAGATTGATCAGCGGCACTTTGATCTCGCCACGATATCCGGCATCGACGGTGCCGGGCGCGTTGAGCACGGTGACGCCTTGCTTGGAGGCAAGGCCGGAGCGCGGATGGACCAGTGCCACATATCCTGCGGGCAGGGCTATAGCCACACCGGTGGGAACCAGTGCACGCTCAAACGGTTTCAGGGTCACGTCAACGGTGGTGATCAGGTCGGCGCCGGCGTCGCCCGCATGGGCGTAATGCAACCGGGCCGGGTGCTCGGGGTCAAGGCTTTTGACCAGGACCTCGGTGGACTCAGGCTCATTGTAGGTCTCGTCAAACGCCATCAGGCGGCGCACTCCTCACACACCGGCTGGCCATCCTCGTCGGTGTAGGCGAGCTGGCTGCGGTGCTTGACCAGGAAGCACTGGGAGCAGATGAACTCGTCACCCTGCATGGGGATAACGGTCACCGAGGAGTCCTCGTTGCTCAGATCGGCACCCGGCAGTTCGTAATCCTCGGCAATGGCGTTCTCATCATCGTCGATGTCGCTCGAGGTATTCTGCGCGGACTTTCCCAGAGCCTGCAGCGATTCCTCGTCCTCGTCCTTGTTACGGGGGGAATCATAATCCTGAGCCATTATGGTCCTTTCGTCGTCTACCGTTGGCGTTCGCGCGGTTTCGCCGCGTTGTACTCGCCCATAGGATACATGATTTGAAATACTTGTAAAGTTCGACACGTGGGGCATACTGGGAATAAGTAATGTCTTTGCGACGGAAAGTGGTGTGCATATGCCTAAGGATCGGCTCGAGAAGGCCCGTTTCGAGCGCGTAAGCGAAACGGGGGACCTCGTATTCTCCTTGGGAGGCCGTCAGTTCGCCGTCAGCTTGGACGACACGCTCGAACGGGCGATTCTCGAGGCCAAGCAGATTCGCAGCGAACAGCAGCAGCCGGAACAGCCCCATGAGCAGTCCACACTTCCCATCTCGCAGATCCAGTCGCTGATTCGTGCGGGCGCCGACCCGTCCCGCGTGGCGGAACGCTACGGACTGAGCACAACGCTGGTACGGCGTTTCTCCGCCGCGGTGGAAACCGAAAAACAGTATGCGATCGAACAGTTCCTGACGGTGCCCGCTCCGAAGGACAGCAAGGTGCGCACCATCAATGAGCTGGTCGAACGCACTTTGGCGGCGGCGTCCATCGGCATGGAGTCGGTGACCTGGAAATCCACCCGCCGTGGGCTGGAACCATGGCATATCGTGGCGATTTTCACTTCCGCCGGACGTGAGATCCACGCCGAATGGACCTGGAACATGCACGACAATTCCGTGGTCTGCCTGAACAATGCCGCACGCAAGCTGCTCGGCGAGCAGAATCCGAGGACCGAGAACGCAGGCGGCGCAAAGGCTTCGCCGGAACCTGCGCTGCCGGGCGATTCCGTCCGTTCGGCGCGTATCGAGCGTGCCGTGTCTGCATGGGCCGCGCCAAAGCCGTCTGCTCCGCAGACCCGTCCGGCGTCCTCGAATCCGGTGACCTCCACCGGCTCGATGCCTCCGATCGATCTCTCCGCCTCCGGGTCCATGCCGCCGGTCAAGCTTTCCGCACCGGTTTCGACCGGTGCCGCGAGTACGCAGACGCCGCCCGATGACGGCCGGATTCCGGCTGCCCAATCCGATGCCCCGATCCATGACGAAGTCACCTCCGATTCCGGTGCGGCGCCAGTGGAAACCGGCAAAGCCGCAAAAAAGGAACAGACCGCAGCACCCGCCAAAGCAGCTCCGGCGGAACCCGCTGCGAAGCCGTCCAGAAGGAAGTCGGGACGCTCGGCGGTGCCCAGCTGGGATGAGATTCTGTTCGGCGACTGATTATTCGCTATATCTGGCATAGCCGGATATAGCCGCCTGACGATACGACTCTTTTCCCCGGAATCGTATGACTATGCCATGTCGATATCGGTCAGGCGACGTCAATCAAACAGGGAATATCCATCTCCATCATCGTCTGCGACCCATGCACGCTAGGCAAATGGGTGGCCTTATCCCCCTGAGTACGCGAATCCACGAATGTGGCCGCGCCGGCAGCCTGTACCATCACGTCGCCGAGGATCGGCCGAATACGTTCCGATACAGGGCCGAACAGCCCATCGGCACATGCCTGTTCCTTGGTACGCACCAACGCCGCGTCCCCCAAGCGGTCACGCCAGCGATCGGCTATGGCGTCCGGTGATTCGCCGGGTTCGGCGTACAGCATTAGAGAGCGCGGCTCTCCCCCCACCAGTTCCACGCCATGGATCAGCGAAGGCTCCGTCGCGATGTCGAGCCGCTGATCCATGTCGGTCTGCACCATGCCATGGTCGGCGATGATGACGATCAAGGTGCCGGCTGACGCGCTACGTTTCAATAATGCAAGCTGTGCGTCGATGTGTTCGAAAGCCGCCACCCAATGCTCGGAATCCCAGCCGTAATTGTGACCCACCTTGTCCGCGTCACGGATATACAGATAGGTCAGGCCGGGCCTCCTGGCGGCGCATGCTGCGGCGAGCACGCGATCACGCGGGGTGACATTGGCCTGATAATCAGTGCCGCGCAAGGCCGCCTCGGTCAGTGGAGAGCCGGCAAATTTGGGCAGTCCGGAACTGGTGACGCGCACCTCCTGACGGCGAAGCTTCTCGAACACGGTCTGTTCACGTTGCAAATCATGAGGATCGACCATGGGAGGGGTGGTGATTCTTGGATTGACGGGTTTGGGCGCCAGTGCATCCTTGAATTGGATGAGTTGGATGAGCTTGTGGTTGTTCGGCTCCAGCTGCGTGTATCCGGCCATACCGGTCAATCCCGGGCAGGTGCCGGTGCCGAACGTGGCCATGGCGGCCACGGTGGTGCTGGGCGCGCAGGTCGCGATGGGACGCTGGTTGGCGCTCTCGTTCATCAGCGAGCGCAGGTAGGGTGCATGGCCGAGGCGCATGGCGAGATTCCAGTAGCCAAGTCCGTCCACGAGCACCACGATGGCCGATGTGGCGTCAGGCAGCCCGAGAGCTTTTTTGCAGGCTTGGGGATCGGTGTGAACCTTGGTCGAGATCGGATGACCAATGGCGGCGGAAAGAGCCGGCAATACGGCGGAAAGGTGCAGCGCTCCCCCACGGCCCGCAGCTGTGTCCCCATAAGTCACTGTGGGCACCAACCGCAGCAATTCGTCCATATCCGGCGTCTCAACACTCATAATTGCTCATTATAGGGCTCACAGAAAACCGTGCCCCATTGCAAAAGTGTGAGCCAAACGCACAATATCAATCAATCGCACATAAGTCATTGTGCTGAAGTTCCGCCATTTTTCGTCGTCTTATGTGCGATTGGACTGGCCGAGCACTCACACTTTTCCTATTGAGAACCATTCGCTGCGCGCCGTTTCGCGACCTGACGCTAATATAGGGCGAGTTCGAAAGGGAGTTTCATGGCATCACACCGCAAACCGTCCGCGCAAACCTATGATCCGCGTACGGTCAAGGAGCATATCGTCGAGACGCCGCTGAACGAGGAGATGAGCAAGTCCTTCCTCGAATATGCGTATTCGGTGATCTACGCGCGAGCCCTGCCCGATGCGCGCGACGGCCTGAAGCCGGTGCAGCGCCGCATCGTCTACCAGATGGGCGAGATGAACCTGACCCCCGACCGCCCGTACATGAAGTCCGCCCGCGTGGTGGGCGAGGTGATGGGCAAGCTCCACCCGCACGGTGATTCCGCGATCTACGAGGCCATGGTGCGTTTGGCCCAGCCATTCGCGATGCGTTTGCCGCTGGTGGACGGCCACGGTAACTTCGGTTCCTTGGACGACGGCCCGGCAGCCTCCCGTTATACCGAGGCTCGACTCGGCCCGGCAGCTCTCGGCATGAACGCGGATATCGACGAAGACACCGTTGACTTCACGCCGAACTACGACAACAAGCTCAAAGAGCCGACCGTATTGCCGGCCGCAATTCCGAACCTGCTGGTCAACGGCGGTTCGGGCATCGCCGTAGGCATGGCCACCAATCTGGCCACGCATAATCTCGGCGAAGTGGTGAATGCTGCAAAGTTCCTCATGGCTCACCCGGATGCCACGCTTGAACAGCTGATGCGCTATGTTCCGGGCCCCGACTGGCCCACCGGAGGTACGATCATCGGCCGCGACGGCATTCGCGAGGCCTACGCCACCGGCCGAGGCACGCTCACCACGCGCGCCGCCACCCATATCGAGCATGTAACAGCCCGCAAGCAGGCCATCGTGGTCACTGAGCTGCCGTACATGGTAGGTCCGGAAAAGGTGATCGAGCGTATTTCCGACGGTGTGAAGAACCGCAAGCTGGAGGGTATCTCCGGCGCGTTCGACCTGACCGATCGTCATAACGGCACACGTATCGTCATCGAGATCAAGACCGGTTTCGATCCGCATGCGGTGCTCGTCCAGCTGTTCAAGCACACGCCGTTGCAGGACAACTTCGCCATGAATAACGTGGCGTTGGTGGACGGCCGTCCGCACACGATGGGCTTGAAAGAGATGCTGCGGGTATGGGTTGATCACCGTCGCGTGGTGATTCGCCGCCGTAGCGAATACCGCAAGAAGAAAGCCCTGGAACGCCTGCACCTGGTCGAGGGACTACTCCTGGCCATGCTGGACATCGACGAGGTGATCCAGGTGATCCGCACTTCGGATGATGCGGATGCCGCGAAGACCCGTTTGATGGCCATATTCGATCTAGACGAGGTCCAGGCCCAGTACATTCTGGATCTGCGTCTGCGCCGATTGACCAAGATGAACCGCATCGAACTTGAGGCCGAGCGTGACGATTTGAAGAAGCGCATCGAGGAGCTCACCCGCATTCTGGCCTCCGCCGAAGCGCTCGACCATGTGGTCACCAGCGAAATGGATGAGGCCGTCGACAAGTGGGGATCGCCGCGTCGCACCGTGCTGTTGGACGCCGATCCCGACGGCACGTTGACGCCGGTCGTGGCACAGGGTTCCGGCACTTCCGGAATTTCGAAATCCGCGCTGGAGGCTGTGAAGTCCGCCACCACCATTTCCTCCGCCGAGGCCGATGTGGCTGCCGCCGCTGCGGCCGCCAAGAAGACCGGCGAACAGTCCGCTTTGACCGGAGCCCTGAAGATCGAGGACGAGCCGTGCGTGGTGATGATGAGCGCCACGGGCCTGATCGCCCGTACCACGCCGAGCGCCATGGATGTGTTCAACTCACGTTCCGCGTCCGACGAACGTCTGCACGATGATCAAATCACCACGATTTTCCGGACTTCCACCCGCGCCACCTATGGTCTGGTCACCTCGGCCGGACGCCTGGTGCTGGCACATGTGGTCGATCTGCCGGCCTTGCCGGCGTCCGCCACGCTTTCTCTGCAGGGCGGAGTCCAGGCCGACGACCTGATCAGCATGACCGAATCCACCGACCCCGTACGCGGGGAACGAGTGGTGACCGCAATCGCCATGGAGCAGTCAGCCGATAACGGCGAAAACGGCGGCGACGGCGAAACCACGGCGGAGGCCAAGCCGCTGCCGTCGCTGGCCATCGGCACCCGCAACGGTGTGGTCAAGCGTTGGAACCGAGAAGCTCCTACCACCATGGATTCCTGGCCGGTCATCGACGTGAAGGACGGGGACGAAGTGGTGTTCGCCGCCGTGGCTGAGAATGACGACCGTCTGGTGTTCGTTTCCTCTGATTCCTCGCTACTCACCTTCGATGCGAAGAACGTGCGCCCGCAGGGCCGCACGGCCGGCGGCATGGCCGGTATCAAGCTCGCCGAGGGTGCTCATGTGATGGCCTTCAATGTGGTGCCCGCCGGCAAGGTGGCTTGGACCTACGAGGAAGGCGAGAACGGTCTGACTTCGGGTGCGGGCGCGGTGGTGCTCACCGTGGCCGGGGATGAGGATGCTCTGCCCGGTACCGAAAACGGCGCCGCCAAGGTGACTCCGCTGGAGATGTATCCCACCAAGGGTCGTGCCACCGGTGGCGTGCGTTCCCAGCGCTTCCTCAAGGGCCAGAACACGCTGATTCTCGCCTGGGTGGGCCCCTATCCGCTGCACGCCTCCACATCCGCCGGCTCCCCGGTCGAGCTTCCCAAACCCGACATGCGCCGCGACGGTTCCGGCGTGGACCTCGCATCCCCCATCGCGTTTATCGCATAGGAATGCTCACAATGAGGCGGGTCCACCGTTTCTGGTTCCGCCTCATAACTTTTCCAAATTCAACGCAGTAAGTGACAACCCGGTTTATTACGGCCGAATCACACGACCCATACGTTCCGCAATCAGGCCGGCGATGACATCGTATCCCCGCTGATTTGGATGAATGGTGTTACCGTACAGTACCCTTCGCTGATTGAAACTCGACGCATAATCGAGGAATCTCCAGCCTTTGTCCTGGCACATCCGTTGGTAGCGTTCGTTTAGTTGCTCGACCGCGTGGTTCAATTCCATAAGAGTCCTCATGTTGAAACGAGTCATGATTGGCTGCTCGAGCGCGAATTCCGGGACGGAAAGAATAGTAACGTCCAATCTCGGCTGAAGCGCAATAGACTCTTCTATGATTCCCCTCATCCGAGCTGCCACGTCATCCAATTCCATGCTGGCGCGAGCATGTTCCAAGTCGATGTCATTAGTGCCTAATCCGAATGTCGCATATTGCGCATCAGGAAGCATCCGACGTGCGATCTGCCACGGTCCATATGTCTGATAGTCGACAGTGCTGGCACCGCAGTATCCGCAGTTGACGACGTTGATGCCCAGTCGTTCCCCCACTTGCTCGGGCCATGGACGCTGAGCCATGTAACCAAGCCCCGTGTCACCTTGTGTAATACTGTCGCCAACACACACGAGCAACGGCTTTTTATAGAAAACACACATGATATGTCCCTTCATAGGGCGAGGCCTGGATCCTCTCCACCAAAGATCCAGACCCCTGAAACAGTCCTATCTACTTTGCCGTTACCCGATACCCCTGTCCATTGCCGTATTTGACAAGTTGCGCCTGCCATGCAGCCATCTGTTCCGCGATGGTGTTCTCACCGGTGAATGCTTTGGACATGTAATCTGGATAGATGGAGCCACCGTATACCTGATAGGGCAGGAACTGGAAGTCAGTTTTCACGTTCGACGCCGATTCGGCCAGCACCTTGTTGACCTGCTGTCCGCCGAAGTAATCCTTCTTCTGATCCTGGTACTCGCTGCTTTCCAACGTCTTGGTCAGATCAGGCACGATGCCATTGCTGGTGAGTATCTTTTCCCCGGGACCATAGCCAACGTACTTAGCAAATTCGTATGCAGCCTGAGCATGCTTGGACCCTTTTACGACTGATAGGGATCCGCCACCATTCTCGGCACTCGTTGTATCGTCCTCGGACCAACCTGGCAATGGTGCAACGCGGAATTTGCCTGATGCCTCGGAAGAAGATTGTTGCAGAGTAATAGGCATCCAGCCGCCGGTTGCCACTGAAGCAATTTTGCCGTTGCCGAGGCCACGGAACCAATCATCCGACCAGCCGATTGTCTTCGTGTCAATCAGCTTCTCGTCAATCAGCTTCTGCCATAAACTCTCATAGCGTTTCACGCCCTGATCGTTCTTCAAATCGATAGTGATATTCTCGCCGTCAACGGTGAAAGGTTGACCACCCGCCTGCCAAATCAACGACAAAGCGATTCCCGCATCGGAGCCAGATTCAGCGGCAATATACATGTCTGGGCTCAGCGCGTGTATCTTCTTTGCAGCCTCATAGTATTCATCCCAAGTTTTTGGAGCTTCAGTCACACCGGCTTTATCGAACACCTCCTTGTTGTAGAACAAAGCCATCGGACCGCCACCAATCGGTACACCATAAATGCCGTTGTTTATGTGGACACCGCTCTGTGCACCTTTTGTGTATTCGGACAACATCTTGGAATCGAACCCATATTGAGATAGTTCTTCCAGATCACCGGAAATCGCAAATTGGGGTACTGCATTAAAATCCAGCTGAACAAGATCAGGAGCACCACTACCTGCTTCAATGGCATTGCTGAGCGCGGAATACTCGTCGTTGCTAGAACCCGCATTGACAATCTTCACATCAATATTCGGATGTTCTTTCTCGAATCCTTGCTTAGCCTTACTGACGGTCGGTTCCCAGGCCCATACGAGTAGCTGCTGCTTCTCATCTAAGCCGGCTCCTCCATTCGAAGAATTGGGGCTACCGCATCCGGCGATTCCAATCATCATGGCAACCGCAACCGAAGCCGCTGTAAATTTAACAATATTACGCATATACGCCTCCTTGCGCCCACGAGAACCATCGTTTGGCAACTGTTCCCGCGCTTTTCTCCATGACGAAGGATTCCTCTCACTGCATGACGGTTTCCTTCGCCTTGGTTCCCACCATAAGAGGAACTTTCAGCAAATTCACCTGCCATTACATTGATTTCTTGGCTATCATTCAAGAATTCTTGGCATATCAGTCAGAAAGATTCGATATGATGAGTTGACTTCTATATTCGGTCGGAGTCACTCCAATGGAACGTTTGAACATGGCTCCAAACGTACTTTGCGACCGATAACCACAATCCTTTGATATCTGCAGAACGGTCAAATCGGTTAATGACAGGAGATACTTAGCACGTATGACACGTAAACGTGTCACATACTCATTCGGGCTGGTCCCCACGATTTCACGGAATGCCTTAGCGAAATAAAAGCGACTAAGACAGGCAATTGCCGCCAGCCGGTCGATGGACAAATCCTCGTCAAGATGTTCCGCAATATAGGAAACGACCCGTTCTATCGCAATATGAGTGGCGTTACCGGTCCGATCGATCTCATTGTTCGCATCACAGTCTGTAAGAATGCCATCAATGAGATGGGCCACTGAGGACGGAGCCAGTTTTGTCCGTCCGGACATAACGTCGATAATTCCTCTCATCGAATTGACGACCCGATCTGTCCGTTCGCGGATTATAGCCACTTCATCATTTCTGGCCAGATATCGGTAGTAGGCGTTGGCCGTTGGCCCATCAAAATGAACGAAATAATCCTTGCATGGCATAGTCGTCCAGAAATCATGCGGATTACGGCAGTTCATAAGCAGTAATTGGTGTTCATGGACGGTGAACAGCCTACCGGCGACTTTGATATTCAATTCGCCCTCCCTGATGTAGGCAAGCATGAAATTATCCACTGATCGGTGACGAAGCGAATAGCCAGGAAGATATGACAGAGAGCCGGCAATCAAAGGATACAGGAATGTATCCTTTACCTCATTGTTCGGGGAGGCCAGATAATAAGTCGATTCCGTGGAATCAAATCCTGAGCCGCTCATTCTCATGAATATGAGTGTATCAGCGTCTCATCAATCGCACTGGATCGTTCTGCCGCAATGATTCTGACAGATACTGCGTTTTCTCATTATGAGCGCAATGGTATGCCTGCCATACGGAGTTTATGCAAGAGCGGGGTACGCTTCATCACTTCGTCGAATCCGAAACGCACGATGGCACTGACTCCGCCTCGCTTCAGACCTTCTTCGCGAATGCGCTCGTCAGCAACGACTTCTCTCACACCTTTGTTATCCGTCATTTCTGGGTCGACGTATTTGCGGGTTCCATCATATTCGCCCACGATCATGCGACCATCTTCAAGCCGCCACAGAAAATCAACACGATATGCCATGCCGGTTTGGGGGTCGATAATGGTCTGCTGTAATTCGGGAATCTTGTATCCGCCTTCGAAGATGGTGCCACGTGTCAATGATTCGCCGCCATTTTCACTGGTAGGATCAGCATAATGCAACAACCGCAGCGCCGCAGTGCAATCGCGTTGCATACTGGCGCATATGCCGATGATGTCGTTAATAGCAACGCCCCGACGCAATGCCGAGTCGACAATGGGCAGTGCATAGCGGAATTCAAGAGTCAGCGCGCAATCCACCACTGTTCGTGCTTCACTGGTCACGGCAACACCATCAATATGCCGTATATCCGTCTGCTGGCTTTTCGGTATGAACAATCGCCGTATTCGTCCGTTACCGGTATCACTTCCCTGAGTATGTGTGGCAATGGTTATTGTGCCATCATGCAGTAACCATTGATGTTCGAACCCGTGAAGATTTGCGGCGGTCAGACCGGCAAACACCCAGTGACCATGGCGGAGTCCCAATGTGCGCGCAATATGAGCGGACTTCTCGGCAGGGTTCAGCGACTTCCAAAAGTCAGGTTTCACAAACAGGCCGGGGAATACCCGTTCAAGCTCCTGTGCAGAAGCCCGTCTTTCCAATGCGCTTCGCTCTGCTTTGGTTCTGCCAAATGCACAACGACGCTCCTGTTGCGACACTTCCAATAATGTTTCCACTGCTTTGTGATGCTTCATAATATCGACGATATGCAATGATGCACTATTCCAGAAACCCGAACAGGTAATGTGGTTCCAGCTTCCTTTGGTCCCGTCCGGTTATCCGACGAAGACAATATCTCATACCGTTTTTGCAGTATGGCAGTGTCGGTTTTTCTCAAATCGCTCACGCCCAGATGCATTCGTTATCGTCTTCCCCTGCAACTAATTCGCAATTCGTGACTGGACGAAATCTATCATCTTTTGTTGATCGCATCCGACCGAAGTCCACCACCCGGTGCCGATCTCGATTCATTTGCGATCATTTCAATAGAGCGGAACAGAGAGGTATCGCAGTTTTGCCCTGCTAAGCTCACTTCATCGAGGCGAATCGGATATCCCAACCACGAAATTCCCCTCATGGGAAATCCAAACGAGGCAACACCAAGATGGCAGTCGCACTATTGCCCCGTTCCAGATACCTTATCGAGGCCCTGATGAGGCTGGAATCACGAAATTGCCCTACTGACGACATCTAAGCAAGGCAACGGCAAGAGAGCTATCAACATTCTGCCTCGCTCACTCATCTCAGCAAAGCAATTCCAAGACCGCCATCACGGTGCAACCCCACTAAAGCCATACCAACAAGACGATTCCAAGACCGCCATCATGGCATTGCCCCGCTGAAGTCATCCCAACAGGGACAATCCCAAAACCGCTATCACGATGCCACCCCACTAAGGCTTTTTGGCGAAGTGACACCCAGACCGCCATCGCAATGTCGCCCCGCTGAGCCCGCCATGGAGAGATACAATCCTCGACAAAATAATGCACGATGCCATAATTCCCACGACAATGCGGCGTAGTAGACCGCATGCATCCATCCAGTACAGCCGCATGCCCCAATGCGACCACATGATGTCTCAGTACAACCGCATACCTTGTGGCACGGGGATGAATCCGGCCTGATGAAGAATGCGGGCGAAGGGATGTCGGGCATTGAGAGGCTCGCCGTTCATATCGCTGAAAGTTACGGTGCCATTGCCGCTGCGCTTGAGGGCATATGCGAGTTCTGTGGCCGCCTTGCGTAACTGTTCATCATTCGTCATGCCGAAATCAGGGGAAATCTCAAAAGCTGACTCGGTAGAAGAGACACCACCCTCAGTCAGCCCATTAGACGCTGCACCAGTTTCAATCGACCCAGCGGAAACGACACCGACATCGGCAGATCGCTGGAATGCGGTCAAATGCTTGGCTTTGGCGGCTGCATAGAGCAACGCACCTTGCGGCCCAAGTACGACTACAGCTCCGGCACGGCGTACAGGCCTGCCTGCACTTACTGGCACATCAGGCCAACCGATTGCCGAACCACTGAGGTTCGCGGGATCAAGTACGCTCACGGCCACCACGGATTGGCTGCGATGCTCCGACGGATGTCTCAGCTCATCCACCGTGTCGCTTTCGGCGAATTGCGCCGCGCCGAAGCCATGTATGAACATGCCACGCACCAGTCGTCCATGTTCCTCCATGCGTTTCAATATCGGATAGACGGCCGAATAACCACCCGGGATATCTTCCTTGTCGATCAGCGGCTGTGCGATCACGCCGTAGCGGTCCAACAATGCTTCGACTAATGCGAGCGCACGCTCCGTCGACTCGTCCTCCCCCATACCGGGAACAGCCGACCATAGGCCGCCCAACGTCATATCCGCAGAGGCACGACGAATTGGTGTCACGCGACCGCGGCGACGCGAGGTCGAAGCCTTGCGAGAGCCACCAGTTCCCGCAGTCAGCGCACGCACAGGTGCAAAACTGGAATTGCTGATTCTGCCTTGCCACACCAGACTCCACAAGGCGTCCTTGAATTGCCGTTCGCTCCACTCCTGCGGGATAATCTCGCCGGTATCTGGGTTGATGTCCGGCTCGGAGGTCTCATTCCAGATGCGCTTGGCGGCATCTGCCAGCTGACGGGCATGAAATGCGCCGCCCGAAGTCAACGCCGTCATTATCGATTCAGGCATGGTCTCGCTATCGCCATCAGCCGATGCATCCGGCTTGGAGTCGAACCGTCCGGAGGATGCGGCACCTGCCGAATGTTCCGAGGCCTCGGTATCGCCAAGCAGTACCGAATCCGCGGGATGGAAGGCGATCTCTCCGGGCTCCAAGGCACCGGTGCCGCCGGCTTTGGACCCCACCCACACCACATCGCCACCGGTAAGAAGTTCGTCCAGCATCGACGGTTGATAGTCACGCACGCGAGCGGGGAATATCGCGGTCTCCCAGAGACCAGCCGGCAGCGCGACACCCTCCAGCTGCTCGATGACACGCATGAGCCCATCCGTACCCTCGTATCGCTCACCGCCGACCGGACCGATGCCCTGCCTGTCGATAAGGAACATTTGGAAGGCTTCCGGCTCCACAGGCCGCACTGCCTTGCGTGCCTTGTCCAATGACCGCGAACGAATACGACGGAACACGTCCTTATGAAGCCATTGCTGTTCGCTCCCGCTGGCGGGAGCTGTCGACGGAGTCGACTGAAGGTGGCCCTTCTCCGGATATGGACCACCCTCAGTCCGCTTCGCGTCCAGCTCCCGCCAGCGGGAGCATGAAGTGGAGTCCACGAAATGACCTTGGAGAAGGTCCCCTTTGGCGGCCAACTCGTCCAATGCATGTACGACGCTTGCGGCGTCAAGATGCAGGTAGGCGATGATCTGATCTGCGGTGAACGGACCATGGGTTTTCGCGTAACGGGTCACTCGCCCGGTCACGTCATCGGCGGCAAGTTCGTTCCAGAAAGTCCGCTTCTCCAGCTCCTGCTCAACTTCTCGGATCACATCAGGATTGAGCACCTTGGCCATGTCGGTGGTGCCGAGCAGTCGCTCAAGCATCTGCGAGTCCAGGGACAGCAGTTGTGTGCTGCGCTCGGCCTGAGGCTGATCGTATTGGTACATCACCGTGCCCACGAAGCCGAAGAGGATATTCTCGGCGAACGGCGAAGGCGACTCGGTTTCCACGTCCTTCAAGGCGATGGTTCCGGAGTGCAATCCGGTCATCACCTCGTTCAGTGCGGGCATGTCGTAGACGTCCTGCAGGCATTCGCGCGCGGTCTCCAGAAGCAGCGGAAAGTTTTTGACCGTGCGTGCGGATTGCAGGAGTTGTGCGCCACGAAGACGCTGTTGCCAGAGCGGCACACGACGACCAGGATCGGAGCGGGGCATGAACAGTGAGCGTGCGGCGCATTCGCGGAATCTCGAGGTGAACAACACGGATTCGCCCACTTGGCGTTCCACGTCCGCCCTGAGATCTTCAGGGTCGAACAGGAATAGGTCACACGCGAGAATGTGTCCGTCGCCTTCCGGCAACTGCAGTACGATGCCGTCATCAGCGGCATATACCTGACCGTCAAATCCATAGCGTTGGCTGAGTCTGCGACTGATGGCCATGGACCAGGGTTCGTGGACGCGGCGGCCGAACGGGCTTAAGAGCACAATGCGCCAGCCACCATCTTCATCTCGGGTACGTTCCACGATAAGGGTCCGATCACTGGGGACCGCACCGGTGGCGGCCCGTTGTTCGGAAAGTAGACGGGCGAGGTTGGCGATGGCGTTAGAGTCGAGACCGTCTTGGTGGAGGCGGGTGAGGATTGCGTGGGTGAAGGTCGGAGTGCTCCTCCCCTCAGTCCGCTCCGCGGACAGCTCCCCTCGGAGAGGGAAGCCAGAATAGCCACCTTGCTCCATCACCAATCCGTCGGCGATTTCACGGGTAAAGCGGGCTATGGCGCGGCTGAAACCGTAGTCACGTCCAGCTCCCTCACCATGCCAGAACGGCAGTCGGGCGGTTCGTCCGGGCGCCGGGGTGACGACCACACGGTCGCGCGTAATGTCCTGAATCTGCCATGTGGAGGTGCCGAGTGTGATCACATCGCCGACACGCGATTCATAGACCATCTCCTCATCGAGTTCGCCCACACGGCGCTGCCCTTTGCCGGCATCCACCTCAGGCAATACCACGGTGTACAGGCCTCGATCAGGAATCGTACCGCCTGAAGTGACCGCCACTTTCTGCGAGCCGGGACGTGCCGAGATAAGACCGTTATCCCGATTCCACACCAGTCGCGGCCGGAAGGCGGAGAACTCCTCGGTGTTGTATTCGCCGGACATCATGCCGATCACCGCGTCGAACATGTCACGCGGCAAATCGGCAAACGGTGCCGACCGGCGCACGGTGACATACCAGTCGTCCGCTTTGAGGTCATGCATCACGGCGGCGGCCACGGTCTGCTGGGCAAGTACATCAAGCGGATTCTTCAATACGGCAAGCGGCTCGATATCGCCGGCGATCATGGACTCCAGACTGGCGGCGCCGGTAACGATCTGCTGGCGGGTCAACGGATAGAACAACGCATGCGAGACACCGCCCACCTGATGGTCGGCACGGCCCACCCGCTGCAAACCCGAGGAAACAGACAGAGGCGTGTCAATCTGAATCACCAGATCGACCGAACCCATATCAATGCCCAGTTCCAAGCTCGAGGTGGCCACCACACAACGCAATTCGCCGCGTTTGAGCCGTTCCTCGATCATCTTTCGTCGCTCTTTGGAGACCGAACCATGGTGGGCCATGGCGATGATGTCATCGCCTTCATGCGAGCCGACCAGCATGGTGGTGGAACCGACCACCGCATCATAATGCGAGGCGAAACCCTCACGGCCTTCGGGCGACCCCATGTCCCGCACCAAGTCGGGATCGACTTCATGCCGGGTTTGTGCATAAAGGTCATTGAGCCGCGCAGTGAGCTTCTCGGCCACGCCACGCGAATTGACGAACACCAACGTGGTGCGATGTGCCAGAATCTCATCAAGCACGCTGCGTTCCACAACCGGCCAGATGGAGCCAGAAGTCCGGTCTCCGGCCGCACCGACCAGCACAGCGGAGTCAAAGGCGCCGCCTGTCGTACGCTCGCCCGACAACAGGGCGCCATCTCCACCAGCACCGGCTTCGCCGCCGACCAGCACGCCATTCCCACCCGCAGACAAACCGGAATCGCCCGTTTGCACGATTCCCTTGCGCTCCGCCAACCGTTGCTTGGCCGGCGTAACACCGCTGATATGCGGAGTCGGACGTTCGGAGTCCACGCCGCCGACGCGCTGCTTGGCGTTCACAGATTGCAGATCGCGCATGTTTTCCAGTGGTTCGACCATACGCAGATCCATCGCGGGCCTGCCGCCGGGATTCACGATGGTAACCGGTCTGCCGCCTGTCAGAAAACGTGCGGCTTCTTCGGGCGGATTGACCGTGGCGGACAGCCCGATACGCTGCAGAAGAGGTTCATTACCGGAATCATCCGAAACCTTGGATTCGCCGTCATTGCGGTCCATCGCGTCGTGTCTGCGCGATTCGGCGACCAGGTTTTCCAACCGTTCAAGGCTCAATGCCAGATGCGAACCACGCTTGGTACCGGCTACCGCATGAATCTCATCGACGATTACCGTGTCGACGGTGCCGAGAATCCGCCCGGCCTTGGAAGTGAGCAGCAGATAGAGCGATTCGGGCGTGGTGACAAGGATGTCCGGCGGATGGGAGGCGATGCGCCGACGCTCCTGAGCAGTGGTGTCGCCGGACCGGTTGGCAACCGCGATTTTCGGCGCGGGCAGCCCCTGCGCCTCACATTGCGCAGCGATACCCTCCAACGGCTGTTCGAGGTTTTTGGCCACGTCGACTGCGAGCGCCTTCAATGGCGAAACATACAGCACACGCACGCCCGCACGCCGCGTACGAGACACGGTCATCAGCCGGTCAATGGCGGAAAGAAACGCGGCCAATGTTTTACCGGAGCCAGTAGGAGCGATGACCAATACGTTCCGTCCGGAATGGATCGCCGGCCATGCCTGAGCCTGTGCCTCGGTCGGCTGACCGAAGGCATGTTCGAACCACGCTTTGGTAGGTTCAGAAAACAGACTCAAGCTTTCGCACATATGTTCGATTGTAGCAATGCGGGGAAACATCGTGAAGATTCCGGTTGGGAGTCCATTGCTCGCAGGCGGGGCCTGCGCATCTCTCCCTCGCCCGCTTCACGGGAGCCCCTCGTCAAAGAGGGGGCAAAGGGAATCACATCATGACCGCCCCTTGTGAGGAATCAGTCTTATCACAGAGGGAACCGATCGGGTCTCAGCTGAAGTATGCGACGACCTCGTCGGCGGTGCCGTAGGCGCTTTGGGCGCCGATCTTCGTGGCGGCATAGGCGGAAACATAGGAGCCGATCTGCGCGGACTGCAGCAGCGTATAGCCGGCGGCAAGCCCCGCAAGCACGGTACCCATGAACGAGTCGCCGCAACCGGTGGTGTCCACCGCCTTGACTTGCGCTGCAGACACACGATGCCAACGGCCGTTTTCAATCACCACGGAACCGGATGCACCAAGCGTCACGATGGCGCGATCAAAGCCGTAATCCGTGAATCGTTCGGCGACTTCATACCAGTCGAGCGACTCCACATCGCCGTCCGGCAGCCCCAACAGCTGGGCCACTTCATGCTGATTGACCAGCAGGATATCGGTAACCTCCACCAGTTCATGGGGCAGCTCGTCCATGAACGGCGAGTCGTTGAGCAGCACAGTCACACCGGCGTCATGCGCAGTCTGGGCGGCGGCGACCACGGTGGAAATCGGGCTTTCCAGGCACAGTCCCAGCACCGAGCAACCGGCGATGGTCAATCGATGCGACTGCACATAGCCCGCAGCCGCCTTGGAATTGGCTCCCGGAGAATAGACGATGGTGTTCTCTCCCTCGGCACTGACGGTGATCACCGTGGTGCCGCTGGGGCCTTCGACATGCAGGACATCGGCGGTGTCAACGCCGGCCTCGTCCAGTTTGCTCAGCAGGAAATCCGCATTGGCATCGTCGCCCACTGCACCCAGCAGCTGGACATTCAAGCCGAGACGGGCTGCAGCGGACGCCTGATTAGCACCCTTGCCGCCGGGCATCACCTTCATGGCACCGCCCTGGACGGTCTCGCCCGGCTTGGGCAGTCGTTTAGTCGTCACTGTGTAATCGGCATTCATCGAACCAATTACGATTACCGAGCCCTGCGCATCCTTCAGCGCTTCCAGTCGTTCCCGTACGGACTCCGGCATCTGTTCATGTTCTTCTTCACTTATCACCATGGGCTACAAGCATAGTAAGCGGAGAGCCCAAACGTGCACACGGTCAGCCGCGCAGCTTGCGCAGACGCTCATGCATAGCCACCATGAGCACCAACAGCACCAGCAAATACCATGGATACAGGCTGATGGTCACATACTGCGCGATGACGCCGAATAGCGGCGGCATCAGCAGCGATCCCACATAGGCACAGGCCATCTGCACGCCGACAATGGCCTGGGAATTATCCTCGCCGAAGTAGACGGGAGTCGAATGAATCACGCATGGGTATATGGGCGCACAGCCGAGGCCTACGATAATCAGCCCCGCAACCACACCAAGATGATGCGGCAACGGCACAAACATAACGAGGATACCGGCCAATACCAGTACCTGGCCGAGGCGGATCATAACCGGGTCCTTGAATCGCATGGTCAGGAAGCCGGAAAGCGCGCGGCCCACAGTAATGCCTACATAGAATAGGCTGGCCCAGCTGGCGGCGGTGATCTTATCGATGCCGCTGTGCATCACCATGTAGCTGGAGGCCCATAGACCAGCTGTGGATTCGATGGCGCAGTAGCAGAAGAACATCACGAGGATTTCTTTGGCGCCGCGTATGGCCAGTACACCGGCAACGCCGAGGGGTTTACGCTCGGCGACCGTCTCTCCATCAGTGTTTTCGTCCGACTGCGCGGTTTCGCCGGATGATTCGCCGGCTGCGGCAATACCACGCTTCTTCCACAACGGCAGGCTGAACACCAAAATGACGGTCAGCATCACTTGCAGGATGGCGATGTACCGATAACCCCATGGCCAGCCTTGGCCTTGCGAAAGCGCATAGCCCATAATGTACGGCCCCACCGATGCGCCGACGCCCCACATGCAGTGCAACCAGCTCATATGCCGGCTTTCGTAATGAATGGCAACGTAGTTGTTCAACGCCGCATCAACGCCGCCTGCGCCAAGACCGTATGGTATGGCAATCAGCAACAACACCCAGTAATTCGGGGTGACAGAGAAGCCGGCCAAGGCCATTGCGGTCAGCGCCACGGAAACTGCAGTGACTTTGCCCGCGCCGAATTTCAACGTCATACGGTCCGAGAGCAACGCCGAGACGATGGTAAACATGGAAATCACCGCGGAAATGCCGCCCGCCCAAGATACCGGCACGTTCAGATCTTGGCTCATGGTGGGCCATGCCGACCCCAGCAGGGAATCCGGCAACCCCAAGCTGATAAACGCCACGTAGATGACGGCAAGCAGCAGACTGGCCATAACCCACTTCCTATCCCATAGACGACACTGGCTGTGATAACGATGTCATCAGTCTATCGAATAACTCATGGGCAACACGCATAAAACATATGACAACGTGCTCACCTCAAACGCCAATTACGGAAATTCTCGGTAAGCACGATGTCATTATCAGCGACGTCTTCGATCAGGTATCGATCTTGGAACGGTCGAAGTCATCGGCGTTATCCACGATGAACTGTTTGCGAGGCGGCACTTCATCACCCATCAACAGATTGAAGATCTCGGAAGCCTGGGCGGCGTCTTCCATGCGAATGCGGCGCAGCATGCGCGTGCGCGGATCCATGGTGGTGTCTGCCAGCTGATCGGCATCCATTTCGCCGAGACCCTTGTACCGCTGAATATCATCGTTGTAGCCGATGCGCTTCTTATCGAGGTCGGCCAGTTTGCCGGCCAATTCGTCATCGGAATACGTGTAGATGTATTCGCCCTTATGCGAGCCGGTCAGCGCGATACGGTGCAGCGGAGGCACGGCCGCATACACGTAACCATGTTCGATAAGCGGGCGCATATACCGGTAAAACAACGTCAGCAGCAGAATACGAATGTGCGCGCCATCCACATCAGCATCAGTCATCATGATGATCTTGTGATAACGCGACTGTTCGATGTCGAAGCTTTGGCCCGAACCAGCGCCCACCACCTGGATGATGGCCGCGCATTCCTTATTGGACAGCATCTGTGTGATCGAGGCCTTCTGCACGTTCAAGATCTTGCCTCGAATCGGCAGCAGCGCCTGGAAGCCGGCGTTGCGGGCGGCCTTGGCGGTACCGAGTGCGGAATCACCTTCGACGATGAACAGTTCGGCCACGTCGTCGTTGCCCGGCTGGCAGTCGGACAGCTTGGCCGGCATGGAAGCGGATTCGAGCGCGTTCTTGCGGCGCGTGACCTCTTTGGCCTTGCGCGACTGGATACGCGCGTGCATCTCGCCGACGATCTTCTCCAGCACGCGGGCGGACTGCTCCTTGTAGCCGCGCTTGGAACCGGTGATCATCTCGCCGAACTGCTTGTCGGTGAGCCTGGTGACGATCGGCTTGACCTGCGCGGTACCAAGCACATCCTTGGTCTGCCCCTGGAACTGCGGTTCTGCCACACGTGCGGTGACCACGGCCACGAGCCCGGCCTGGATGTCGTCACGCTCCACCTTCATGGCGGAGTCCTTGAGGTTCACCTTGAGCTTGCGGGCGTTGTCTTCCACGGCCTTGCGAATCTGCTTGGTGATAGCATTCATGAAGCCGTCCACGTGCATACCGCCGCCAGGCGTCTCCACGATGTTCACGAAACTCATGATCGTGGTGTCGTAACCATTCACCCAACGCAGGGCGATGTCTACGCCGCAAGTGCGTTCGATCTCCTGGGCATGCAGTTCGCCGCCCTCGCCCACGGCCTGGGTCTCTTCCTTGTAGGTGCCCTCACCCTGAATGCGCCAGATATCGGAGATGGGCTCGCCTTTGGACAGGAAGTCCACGAAATCCTTGACGCCACCGGTGTGCAGGAATTCGACCGTACGCGGATGGGCAGGCTGTTCGCCAAAAGCGCCATCAACCACTTCAGTGGCGGATGACAGCGAGAAATCCTCCTCGTCCGGAGCCTCGGTATCGCCGTCAACAGACGCATCGTCCGAAAGCTCGGCGAATCCGTCAAGTGGGGAGTCTTCGCCGGAGAATGACTCGGTTGCGTTAGCCGTTTCGTTCGCATTCAGTGATTCGGCTACGACTGCGACATCTTCGTTGGGCTCAGTGCCGACCGTATCGGCCCCGTTGGTTTCCGGCACGTTCTCATCGACGATGGTGATTTTAAGACCGGGCACTAGGAAACTGGTCTGACGCACACGGTCGATGAGCTGCTCATATGAGAATTCAGCAGTTTTATTGAATATTTCCGGATCGTACCAGTAACGAATGCGGGTTCCGGTGGTCTTGGGCGAAACCTTGCCGATGATTTCCAACTCGGTGGGCTTGTTCTTACGGGTACGTTTGAACGGCGAGTCCGGAGATGGGTTGGCTGGATCAGCGTCTGCGTATACGCCGGGATGCCCTTGATGGAAGGCCATGTGATGGGTTTTGCCGTCACGATCGACTTCCACATCAAGACGGGAACTCAATGCGTTGACCACAGAAGAGCCCACACCGTGCAGGCCACCGACCGCGTTATAGGACGAATTGCCGAACTTGGCGCCCGCGTGCAGCTTGGTCAGGACAACTTCCACGCCGGATAGCCCGGTTTTCGGTTCCTTATCGACCGGAATGCCTCGGCCGTTGTCCGCGACTTCCACCGATCCATCAGTGTGCAGAGTAACGACAATGTTGTTGCAAAAACCGGCCAACGCCTCATCGACGGAGTTGTCGATGATCTCCCACAGGCAGTGCATAAGACCCTGCGAGTCCGTGGTACCGATGTACATACCCGGACGCTTGCGTACCGCGTCCAGACCCTCAAGGACGGATAAATCCTTAGCGCCGTATTCTTCTTTGGGCATACAGTCCTATTTTCTAATAATTTGGCTCCCCTCTTCAGGGGAGCCTTCAACGGATGGCTCCGTCGTTTGACAGCCCTGTGGGCTGTCAAACTCCTCGCGCAGTCGGCCTGCTAAGCGGGCCGACCGTCATTGATCCAGGAAGTCGCGCAGGGTCTGCGAACGGGACGGGTGGCGCAACTTGGACATGGTCTTGGATTCGATCTGGCGGATACGCTCTCGGGTCACGCCATATACACGGCCAATATCGTCCAAGGTCTTCGGCTGGCCGTCCTCCAAACCGTAACGCATCTTGATCACACCGGCCTCACGCGGAGACAGGGTTTCCAGCACCTGCTTGAACTGCTCCTGCAGCAGGGAGAACGCCACTGCATCGGACGGAGCAATGGCATCGGTATCCTCGATGAGATCGCCGAACTCGGAATCGCCGTCCTCACCGAGCGGGGTGTGCAGGGAAATCGGCTCGCGGCCGTACTTCTGCACTTCCTGCACCTTTTCGACCGGCATGTCCAGCTCACGGGCCAGCTCGTCCGGCGTAGGCTCACGGCCCAGATCCTGCAGCATCTGGCGCTGCACACGGCTCAGCTTGTTGATCACTTCGACCATGTGCACGGGCACACGAATGGTACGGGCCTGATCGGCCATAGCACGGGTAATGGCCTGACGAATCCACCACGTGGCGTAGGTGGAGAACTTGAAGCCCTTCTTCCAATCGAACTTCTCGACGGCACGAATCAGACCAAGGTTGCCTTCCTGAATCAAATCGAGGAACAGCATGCCGCGGCCGGTATAGCGCTTGGCAAGCGAGACCACGAGTCGCAGGTTGGCCTCCAGCAGATGATCCTTGGCCTTTTTGCCGTCGGCGGCGGCCCACTTGAGTTCACGCTTGCGCTTGAACTCCATGCCTTCACTTTCGGTATCGAGCAGATGCTGGGCGTACAGGCCGGCCTCGATGCGCTCGGACAGGTCAACTTCCTGTTCGGCGTTCAACAGGCTGACGCGACCAATCTGCTTGAGGTAGTCCTTGACCGGGTCGGCGGTGGCGCCTGCCGCAATCACACGACGCTTCGGATTGCCGGCGGGGATGATGTTCTCTTCTTCATCATCCGTGTCGGAAACCACATAAGCACCCTTTTCCTTGGGCTGCTCAGGAGCCTTCGATGCGGCCTTGCCTTCGTCTTCCTCGTCTTCGTCATCCTCATCGTCAATGTCTTCGTCGTCCGACTCGGCATCGGCATCTTCAAGATCATCGACGTCCTCGGATTCGACGTCGTCAAGATCCTCATCAAGGTTATCGACGTCAAGATCTTCCGGGTCATCGCTTTGGCTGATGTCATTCTGAGGAAGCTCCTCCTCTTTCTTGACCTTCTTGGCCGAAGTCTTACGTGAAGTCTTCTCACCGGTCTTGGCAGCCGTGGTGCCCTTCGTGGCCTTGGTCTTCTTGGCGGAGGTCTTACGCGCGGTGGTAGAGCTGGCCTTCTTCTTGGTCTCGGTCTCCTCGCTGGACTCGGCTGTCTGCTTGGTTGCCGTCGTTTCCTTCGTGGCCAAAACTGCTCCTCCTGATCTCTTGCCTCGCAGTGCGCATACCACATGGGCACACTTCTGGCAAGGGCAAATCGTCAACTATGTGAGTAAACCACCCTCCACGGACGATTATTCCCATATCGAACAAGGTTCATGTCACTGTCCGAGCGCGCCACTCTTCGCACCGCCCCTTCAAGGCACAGCCGATTACACCATTTTGAGCCCTCTACCCCGAGCACCAAGCCGGCGCCACACCCCGCTGCGCAGCGGAAAACACCATGGCCGCCAGAGAACATTCCTCATCGAGCAATAGGCACTGCAGGGCCATGGTCACTGCTCGGGAATCGCCCAACCACCATAAGGTGTAGGCCACCACAGCCAGTGGCTGTACACAATATGGCACTGGCGCCGCATCGGCTATATCGAGAAGCATGGCAATGCCTGCATGGCAGCGTTCCTTATCTGGCACGATGCCCTCGTCCTCGAAAGCCACAGTCAGCAATTCGCCCATACGACGCTTATTCCGTTTGCTGTGCGGCCGTGCGGCAAATTCCATAAGTTGCGTTTTGGGGCATCGTTGTTCGTCAATAATCAGAGAGAGAATCAGGGCATCGCGTATCGAGAGCGTTTCATTCATGCCGACCGCGAACGCAGCCATAGTGTCACGATCCAATACCGTCTCCCCGCTGTCCAGATTGACCAGCCACTCATCCAGTGGATCCGACATCCAGTCGGCATCTGCCTGCTGCGGACCAAGCGTCTGCCTGGTCTCATGGAACAAACGAGAAAGTTCCTCCAAGGCATCGGCATCAAAAAGATTAGATTTGGATTCCGCATGTTTGCGGGTTTTCCGTTTCGCGTTCATCATGTCCTCCTCGACGTGATTTCCATGCCTCACAATTAAGGCTTTATCTTGTGTGCGCCCGCTCGAATGGGCGTATGCCCACTATGCATGAGCGGCGCCGTAAACCGGGCAAAAACCGACCTTTGTGGTTCCAGCTTCGCAACCCCCGGTTTTCCAACGTTCTTGTGTTCTTCATAACCTGTGGATAAGTTATTAGTCATGTGGACAACTGCTGACGACCTTGCAATCATCGAACCGCGCATCATACAGCTGGTGCGTGAGCTGACTGCCGCCCCCGACACCGATGAGGTGTCTGACGCCTTAAAACCCGTGATGGCACAGGTTGTCAATCAAGCCGCAGCCTCCAGCCAGGGAGGCAAACGACTGCGGGCGTTGCTGACCCTGGATGCCTTCGATGCTTTGATGGCCCAGACCGGCAGCTCTACTCCTGATATGTGTGACGCCATGACTGATCTCGCGTGTGCCATAGAAGTATTTCAGACCGCGGCCCTGGTGCATGACGACATCATCGACGAATCCGATTTGCGCCGCGGCAAACCGTCCGCGCACCGTGCTCTTGAACAGGTTGTGCACAGTGGCGCCATCGGCCACGGGCTTGGTCTGATGCTTGGAGACATTCTGGCCACCGCATGCATCGAAATCGCGCGCCGGGCCGCGCGCCGTCTTGACAACACCGACGCCATCAACGAAGCGTTTCTGACCATGCAACGCGAAGTGGAAATTGGCCAGGTACTGGATCTCGCTGTAGAATTAACGCCACTCGAAGACCCGGATGCGTTGGTAGACGTCTCGCTGAACGTCTTCCGGTGGAAAACCGCAAGCTACACCACCATTGCACCGTTGCTGTTCGCTCTGCTGGCAGCCGGCGCTGACCCCGCTGAAGCATGGCAGCAGGCATTGGCGGTCGGACGGCCTCTTGGTCTGGCTTTCCAGCTTGCCGACGATCTTCTGGATGTTGTCGGTTCCAGCCGGAATACCGGCAAACCAGTGGGCGGCGATATCCGAGAAGGCAAGCGCACGGTGCTGCTGGCCGACGCACTGGCCGCAGCGGGTACGCAGGACCGGCAACAACTTATCGATTTGTTTGAGTCCGACGCTCGCACTGATGATCAGGTGGCATTTGTCATCGCGCTGTTCCAATCAACTGGAGCCGTCGAACGTTCCCGCAATCGTATTCACGCCTTGTGGCTGGAATCCCGCGCAGCAATCGCCAATCTCAATCTGGAACCCGAGGCCGAAAACCATCTGATTGCAGCATGTGCACGGTTCGTTCCCGAAAATCTTCGTTAGGTTTCGCCGGGCAAAACACCCGTGAAAACGATGCGTCCGTGTTTCCAAAGCGTAGCCAGTGCCATGTAGACTAAACGGTGTTCAGTCTTATCAAAGGAACCGTGCAGTACAACCATGAGTGAGAACGAGCCCACACAGATGATTGAGGGACGCTACCGCATCGTGCGCAATATCGCCGAAGGCGGCATGGCCACCGTGTATGAGGCGGTCGATGAGCGTTTGGGCCGTACTGTGGCGATCAAGGTCATGCACACGCAGCTGGCACAGGGACCGCATCGAGATCAGTTCGTGGAGCGGTTCCGCCGTGAAGCCAATTCAGCCGCGGCCATCGCAAATCCGCATATCGTTCAGGTTTACGACACCGGTGAGTTCAATGGCCTTGATTTTTTGGTTATGGAATATGTGCATGGCGTCAATCTGCGCCATGAGATGAACGTTCAAGGCACATTCTCCGTCCGCGAGACACTGCGCGTTATCGCGGAAACGTTGGACGGCTTGGCTTCGGCACATCGTGCGGGCGTGGTGCATCGTGATATCAAACCCGAAAACATCCTGATCAACGATCGCGGCCACGTTCAAATCACTGATTTTGGTCTGTCCAAGGCCGCCAGCCAAGCAACGCTGAGTTCCACCGGCATGCTGTTGGGCACTGCGGCCTATCTGGCTCCTGAAATGATCGAGAATAATCAGGCCACCCCACAAGGCGACTTGTATTCCGTGGGCATCATGGCTTGGGAGATGCTTGCCGGCAAGGTGCCGTTCGATTCCGATAATCCGGTCACGCTCGTGTTCAAGCATGTTCATGAGGATGTCCCATCCATAACCACTGTCTGCCCGGATATCGACCTATCCGTGGCCTCGTTCATTGCGCACCTGACTGCCCGCCAGGTCGAGGCTCGTCCTGCGAACGGCTCCGAGGCCGCCCAGGAACTTCGCCAATTGGCCGCCAAACTCCCTATGGAGGCATGGCAATATCGTTTGTATGTCGAGTCTGCGGATGCCGCCAGAACCGATGCTACCGCACCGGCTTTGGTTGGCGGACTGGTTTCGCCGGAGACCGCTCCTAAGCAGAGCTCTGACACGCCCCCGGAGCCTCCCACCGCCCCGACCACCGCTTTCGATGCGTCTTCCACACGAGAAGACCTTACGCAAGTCATGCCCAACCCCGGTAATGAGACAACGATTCTGGCAAAGACCAGGGATGATTTCGACCAGGTGCTCGCCGCTGAAGACGATGCCGGAAGCCCCGATGCCAAGCCAACGGACGGAAAGCGCAACAAGAAGCCGCTCATCATCGCCTTGGTGATTGTTCTGATACTGGCTGTAGCTGCCGGAACCGGTGCATGGTGGTGGTTCGCGGGTCCCGGCAGCTATTGGAGTGTGCCCAAGCCCGATGACGTGACGTGTAAGGAGAACACCGAGTGCTCGTTGTCCGGTGCTGACTGGGCCACGTATGAGAGCACGCTGAAGGTGGCAGGAATCCCCTATAAGGCCGAGAAGCAGTACAGCGACGACATCGCCGAAGGCAAGATCGTCTCCGCCTCGGTGAGTGAAAACAACGCTGTTGTAGGCAGTCACGTCAGCAAGCGTCACAATCAGCAACTGACGGTGACGGTCTCGCAGGGTGTACACATGGTCACCATTCCGCACGATGTCCTCGATACGAATTCCGCGAACGGCAAGGACCCTCTGTCCGCGTTGAAGAAAGCGGGCTTCGACAACATCAAGCACGATGATTCGAAGGACGAGTATTCGCTGGATAAGCCGGAAGGCGCAGCGCTCAGCATAAGTCCCGACCCCGGCACCACGATCAAGCACAATGATGAAGTGACAGTGACGCTCAGCAAGGGTCCCATGCCTGTCAGCATGCCTGACGTAGTCGACAAAACCAAGGATGAGATGCAAGCGGCATTCGATGAGCTCAAGCTCACCGCCAACATCACCGAACAATTCGACGACAAGATTGCCGCAGGCGAGGTCATCTCCGCTTCCCAAGACGCTGGCGCGCAGCTCAAATGGGGCGACAGCGTAGACGTGGTGGTATCCAAGGGACCTGAGACCACGGTGATGCCGAATGTGGTGGGTCAGCAGTATGACGCGGCAGCCGCACAGCTGAAGAAGCTGGGCTTCACTGTCAAGAAATCCGCACCGCTGGGCGACATTACCCATGTGGTGCGTATCCAGAGTCCCAATGCCGGAGAAACGGTGCGTCTACGCGACGAAAACGGCACTCCAACCGTTATCACGCTGACTGTGGTGTGAGTTCCCCGTCAGCACCCCTGAGCGAAGCCGACTGAGGGGAGCTTGGTAGAAGTAATCCACCAAGCTCCCCTCAGTCTCACTGCGTTCGGCAGCTCCCCTCGGAGGGGAGCCAAGATATTATTCCGCCACTTCTTCTTCAGCGGACTTCTGGGCTTTCAGCTCTTCCTTGACTTTCTGGGCGTACTCGTTCACGTACTCCTGGCCGCTCATCTTCTGGATTTCCGCGGAAATACGGTCGGTCAGCGAGCGCAAATCGTCATGGGTGATCTCGTCGTCGGTCTTCTTCTCAACCTCGATCGGCTTACCGTAAATCACCTGCGTCTTGCCTTTGGCTGGAATCACCGTGCCCGGCTTCTGCAGTTCGCGCGAACCGATAATAGCGGTCGGTACAATCGGACAACCGGTTTCAAGCGCAAGCCGTGCCACACCGGTGTGCCCCTTGTACATGCGACCATCCGGGCTTCGCGTGCCCTCAATGTGGATGCCGAACAGGTGTCCATCTTCGATAATCTCACGTGCGTGCTCCAGAGCACCAAGCGACTTGTTGCCACCGGAACGGTCCACGGGGAACACGCCCACGGAAGTGAACCACCACTTCTTGAACATGCCCTTCAGCCCCTTGCCTTCAAAGTATTCGGCCTTGCCCATGAAGTGCACCATACGCGGGCAGGTAATCGGAATCAGCGCATCATCGATGACGGCCAGATGATTCGCGGCAATGATGGCACCGCCGGTGCGAGGCACATTATTGAGCCCCGATGCGGTGGGTCCAAGACGATGACGCGCGATGGGTCCAAGAACCTTGACGAAGAACCAGTAGAGCACTTAGCATTCCTCCCTCAAACGGACTGGCTATTGGCCGGCCGCTTGATTAGAGTGACAGTTATGACTGACAACCAGAATAGCAATGTCGACGTAGAGCAGCCAATCCCCACGCCGGGCAATGGACGAGATTCGGCCACGCCCGCGGATCCGCAAAAGGCAACCGATACCGGACATAACGCCAACGGCAACGGCGCCATGCCGTCCGGAAAGCATGACATAGGCAATCTGGATGACGCTTGGGCGGCGTTCGAGGCCGAGCACCAAGCCGATTTAAACGACGTGGCATCCTCCCGTCAGGCCAAGAAGTTCGAGAAGCAAGCCAAGAAACGAGAGAAGGAAGCATTGCTTTCAGTGGATGATCTTGACATTGGCTCGTTCACCGATGACGCACGCCCAGACCGAGGCCGTAAGGGTGGTCCGCGCGATTTCACCGGTTCCAGCTGGTTGGACACCGATAATGTCATGGATACCTATGATGACGGCGGCTTCACTCCCCCGAACCCGGATCTCGGGCCGGTCAAGGCATCTACGGTGCTGTTGGTGGCGTTGCTCATCATCGGTCTTGTCGGCGAGACGGTGATGATATTCGTTCCCGGATTAAACGCGATTCCCCTACTGGGCGCACTACTCAATATTCTCTTCGGGTTGGGCGTCATTCTGGGATTGGGCGGACTGGTCGCCAAGATCCTCAACCGCAAAGACCGTCCCGGCGACCAAGGCGGCTACTACGACGACGGAGCACGCGTATAGCGCTCTCAAGGACAATACGCAGCAGTAATTGGTCGACAATACCAATGAGGGGCCAACTGTTCAGCTGACCCCTCATTTTTTGAATTCAGTTCACGCCTTGGACTTGGCGGTTTCGATCCACTTGTTGAACAGGGCTTCGGCCTTGCCGGAGTCAACCGTTTCCTCAGCAAGCTTGTAAGCCTCTGCAAAGCGCTCGGCCAGCGTGCCATTGCCGACCAGATTGCCGTCGGCCACGATGGCGGAGGCAGCATTGAGCAGTGCGGTGGTACGGGACGGGATGTCCTTGCCGGCCAGGAAGTTCTTGAATGTGTTGGCGTTGACGTCCGGCACGCCGCCCTTGAGCTGGTCGACGGTGATCTTAGCCAGACCTAGATCCACGGTCGGGTCGAAATCGGTTTCGGTGACTTTGCCATCACGAATCTCCCAGACGGAGACCGGACCGGTGGGCGCAAGCTCGTCCATGCCCTCGTGCGAGGTGTAAACCAGACCGGACTGCCCACGGCTGGCGTACACAGCGGCCATAATCGGGCTCACCTTGCGGTTGGCGCAGCCGATGGCCACGTGTGCCGGGTTGGCCGGGTTGGTCAACGGTCCCAGAATGTTGAAGACGCACGGAACGCCGAGCGCAGCACGAATCGGGCCCACGAAGCGCATGGCCGGGTGGAAGGTGCGCGCGAACGCGAAAGTGATGCCCACTTCATCGCCGACTTCGCCGACCGCTTCCGGCTTCAGGTCCAGCGGCAGGCCGAGGTCTTCGAGCACGTCGGCTGCACCGCACTTCGAGGAGGCGGCGCGGTTGCCGTGCTTGACAATCTTCACGCCAGCTGCGGCAGCAGCCACAGAACCCATGGTGGACAGGTTCACGGTGGCGAAGCCGTCACCGCCGGTGCCCACGATGTCAGTGGTCTCACCGGAAACGTTCAGCGGCACGGCGTGCGAGACCATGGCCTTGGCGGCGCCACGCACCTCGTCGGAGGTCAGTCCCAACTGCTGCTGCATGGCGAGCGCCGCACCCACGGCGGCCGGGTTCGCGTTGCCCTGCATCAGGTCATCCACGGACCACTCCGATTCCTCAGCAGTAAGGTGGTCTCCCCCGACCAGCTTGGTGAGAATCGACTTCCATGTGATCTCGGCCATGATGCCCTCCTTGGCGTTTCGTTACGCCGTGTTATGTATATTCGCCGCTAATTGTAATGACTTCCCATTTCGTGGCCTTGAATCTTCCATATAGCAAAATTGGCTCCCCTCTTGAAGAGGGAAGCCAATGCCCAGTATTCAGCTAGAGATGTGTCACTTCTCGTTCTGGCCGTGGCACATCTTATACTTGCGGCCGGAACCGCACGGACACGGGGCGTTCTTGCCGGTGCCGGGGAAGGTGCGGCCGTCGGCCCACGGCGTCTTGAGCTCGTCGCTCTTCGGACGCTTGTTGGCCGGGACCTTGCCTTCGGCATGGCTGATCGGGGCGGGGCCAGCGACCGGCAGGGTGGATTCGCCGGACTCGGAGACGGCGGCGGAATCGGCGATGGCCTGCTTGGCGTCCTCGTCCTCTTCCTCGACCTCGCCTTCGGCGGCTTCGACCTCGGACTCGCCGTTCTCGTCGGGGCCGGCGGCCACAGTGACGGAGTCGGCGGTCTCGTCGAATTCCTCGACCTCGTCAACGGCATTCTCGGTGGAGGCGACCTGCTTGACGTCGATGTGGAACAGCAACTGGACGGACTCCTCCTTGATGGCATCGATCATGGAGTTGTACATCTGGTAGCCTTCGCGCTGGTATTCGACCAGCGGGTCGCGCTGGCCCATGCCGCGTAGTCCAATGCCGTCCTTGAGGTAGTCCATCTCGTAGAGGTGTTCGCGCCACTTGCGGTCGAGCACGGCGAGCACCACGCGGCGCTCGAGGTCGCGCAAGCCGGTCTCGCCGATGGTCTCCTCCATTTCGCCGTACTGCTGCCTGGCGTCCTCGACGATCAGGTCGCGCACGGCCTCGACAGCCTTCGCACCCTTGAGGCCGCCGACGATCTTCCTGACCTCGTCTTCGTCGACCTTGGTTGGGATCACGGTGTTGAGCGCCTTGAACAGGCCCTCCCAATCCCAGTCCTTCGGTTTCTCGGATCCCTTGTTGGCACCCTTGATGTAGGACTCGACGGTGTCGGAAATGAAACGCAGGATGTCCTTGTGGATGTCTTCGCCCTTAAGCACGGCCTGACGCTCGGAGTAGATGACGGTGCGCTGCTTGTTCATCACGTCGTCGTACTTGAGCACGTTCTTACGGATCTCGTAGTTGCGGGATTCGACGGCCTTCTGTGCGGTGCGCACGCCCTTGGTCACGGACTTGGCCTCGATCGGCTGGCCTTCCTCCATGCCCTTGGCCATGACCTGGGCCACGAGCTGGGTGTTGAACAGGCGCATCAGATCGTCTTCCAGAGACAGGTAGAAGCGGGACTCGCCCGGGTCGCCCTGACGGCCGGAACGACCGCGCAGCTGGTTGTCGATTCGGCGGGATTCGTGGCGCTCGGTGCCAAGCACGTACAGGCCGCCAAGTTCCTTGACTTCCTCGTGCTCGTCCTTGACCTGGGCCTTGATCTCGTTCAGGGTGCCCGGCCAGCGCTTCTCGTACTCCTCCGGGGTGTCTTCCGGCGAGTAGCCCTCGGACTTGAGCTTGGCGTCGGCGAGGAACTCGACGTTGCCGCCGAGCATGATGTCGGTACCACGACCGGCCATGTTGGTGGCCACGGTAACGGCGCCCTTGCGGCCCGCGACGGCCACGACGGCGGCTTCCTTCTCGTGCTGCTTGGCGTTGAGCACTTGGTGCGGGATCTTGGCCACGTCCAGCAGGGTGGAGACCACTTCAGAGCTTTCCACGGAGGCGGTGCCGAGCAGCACCGGCTGGCCCTTGGCGTGCCTCTTGGCCACGTCCTTGACGATGGCGGCCAGCTTCTCCTTCTTGGTGCGGAAGATGAGGTCGTCCTGGTCCATGCGGATCATCGGCTTGTTGGTCTTGATCGGCAGCACGCCCAGCTTGTAGGTGTTCATGAACTCGGCGGCCTCGGTCTCGGCCGTACCGGTCATGCCGGCGAGCTTGTCGTACATGCGGAAGTAGTTCTGCAGGGTGATGGTGGCGAAGGTCTGGTTCTCGGCCTTGACCTCCACGCCTTCCTTGGCCTCGATGGCCTGGTGCAGGCCCTCGTTGTAGCGGCGGCCCGGCAGGATACGGCCGGTGTGCTCGTCGACGATAAACACCTCGCCCTGAGTGACGACGTAGTCCTTGTCCTTGAGGAACAGCTCCTTGGCCTTGATGGCGTTGTTGAGGTAGCCGATCAGGGCGGTGTTGGCCGGCTCGTACAGGTTGTCGATGCCGAGGAAGTCCTCGACCTTGGTGATGCCCGGATCCAGGATACCGACGACCTTCTTCTTCTCGTCGACGTCGTAGTCCTCGTCGCGGGTGAGCTTCAGGACGAGCTTGGCGAACTGACGGTACCAGCGGGTCACGTCACCTTCGGCCGGACCGGAGATAATCAACGGGGTACGGGCCTCATCGATGAGGATGGAGTCGACCTCATCGACGATGGCGTAGTGGTGGCCGCGCTGCACGAGGTCGGCCTTCTCCCAAGCCATGTTGTCGCGCAGGTAGTCGAAGCCGAACTCGTTGTTGGTGCCGTAGGTGATGTCGGCGTTGTACTGCTTGCGGCGTTCCGGCGGCTTCTGGTCGGTGATGATGCAGCCGACGTTCATGCCGAGGAAGCGGTAGATACGGCCCATCAGCTCGCTCTGGTAGCTGGCGAGGTAGTCGTTGACGGTGACCACGTGCACGCCTTTGCCCTCGAGGGCGTTCAGGTAGGTAGGCAGGGTGGCGACCAGGGTCTTGCCTTCACCGGTCTTCATCTCGGCGATGTTGCCCCAGTGCAGGGCGGCGCCGCCCATGAGCTGCACGTCGAAGTGACGCTGGCCGAGGGTGCGCTTGGAGACCTCGCGCACGGTGGCGAACGCCTCGGGCATGATGTCGTCCAGGCTCTTGCCGTTCTCGATCTGCTGCTTGAACTTCGGGGTCTGGGCCTTCAGATCCTCGTCGGAAAGGGCGGAGATCTCATCCTCCAGCGCGTTCACGGCCTTGGCCACGTTCTCCAGCTTCTTGAGCTGGTGGCCTTCGCCCATTCGCAGGGCTTTGTCAACAATATCGACCACAGGGTTCTCCCTTGACTGATTGAGTGTTGATGTCCGCGTACCAGAATACAGCCCATCACCGTCAGACATCGATATTTTTCGACCTATTTACAAAAAAATGGGCCGCTCCTTGCGGGAGCGACCCATTTCATATCAGCTGTCTACGTCAGCGAACCAGCAATTCAGTCCTTCTTGACGTTTTCCGGAGTGTCGATCTCGAACACGCCATAGCTCCAGCCGTGACGGTGGTAGACGACGGACGGACGTCCGGTCTCCTTGTTCACGAACAGGAAGAAGTCGTGTCCGATCAGTTCCATCTCGTACAGAGCCTCGTCGATGCTCATGGGCTCGGCGATGTGCAGCTTGCGACGGATGACAATCGGCGTATCCCCAACCTGGACTTCCACAGACTCGCCCGGGCCAAGATCGGAAGCCACTGCAGCCTGCGGACTGTTGTTCGGCTCCCCCTCCAGCTCCTCTGGCTCCGGCTCCGGGGCGATAACGCCCAGATCCACCGGCACCGGGTTCGCGTAGCCGCGACGGTGATCCTTACGGCGATCACGGGTGCGGCGCAGACGCAGCGTCAGCTTATCAAGCGCCATGTCCAGTGCACTGAACTCGTCAGTGCTGGAAGCCTCGGCGCGGACCACAGTGCGTCCAGCGATAACGGTGATCTCCACGCGCTTGGCGGTATCGGCCTGACGCGGGTTGCCCTCATGAGTCAAAACAATCTGCGCACGCTGCGCATCCGGGGCGATAGCGGTCACACGATTCATCTTGGTCTCGACGACATCACGGAACCTTTGCTTGATCTGCGTGTGACGTCCAGTAACGACGATTTCCATGTTGACCTCCTCTAGTTCAAGCGGTTTCCCGCTATGTGTGCCGAACAGCATCATCACCGTCCGGGTAAGTTTCATTGTAGACGAACAACAGGTAAACAGCCGGAAACTCGCCCATAGAAATACGTTTATTTTCCGACTTTTATCTGCACCCCATCAGTGCCTATACTGGGTGTTTGGGCCTTATTCCTCAGCGCCGTATTTTCGGACGGTTCGCCATTTCGCTATTTTTTTCTTTTCGCCAGCCGGTTCTCTATGGCATATGTATAATTGCAAGCTTGAGACCTCTTGATGGCCGCGGCCGTAATCTTCATTGGGATCGGCTGAGGAACTTCCGGGCTCCATAGAGCACGATGGCGGATAACGTCCGCCCAGGGTGACCTGAGAGATAGCGCAGCAGAGAATAGACCGCCCGTCCTCGACGGGTAAGGGTGAAACGGCGGTGTAAGAGACCACCGGGCCTCTGGTAACAGCAGGCCGCATGGCAAGCCTCATCGGGAGCAAGGCCAAGCAGATGGCGGTAAGGGCTGCTCGCCCATGTCATCGGGTAGGCTGCTAGAGCCTGACGGCAACGTCAGGTCGAGATGGATGGCCATCCGTGCCGCGCGTTCGCGTACGGCATGACAGAACCCGGGGTATAAGAGGTCTCATTTATTCTTTTGCGGCTCCGCCGTGAGTCTCTCCCTCCGGCGCTACGCACCACCTCCCTCGTCAGAGGGAGGTTATTACGACAGTAATTCGGCGGCGACGCGGCGTAGGGTTTCGGGGCTGTGCCCTTTGCGCCCGCCTGCGGACCAGAACCGGCGCTGACGCACCTGCCGATCAAGTCCACGTGTTTTGCGGGCCACTCGACGCCCCAATTCCCATGCGGCATCTTCGAATACGCCTTGTTGTTCGGCCTCACCGCACACCTGCTCGGCGAGCCGGCGATCCACGCCTTTACGGGCGAGCTCCATCACCGCACCGCGCCTGCCCATCATGCGGCCGGCACAGTAGCGCACCGCCGATTCCGCATAGGCACGATCATCGATCAGTTGCACACGGATGAGGCGTTCAATGACCTCATTGACGATTTCTTCGTCATACCCTTTGCCAAGCAGTCGTTCACGCAGCGCACCGGACGAGCGCGGAGCCGCATCCAAGAGACGCAACGCCGCCTCACGGCAGGCATCTGCATCGTTGGGATCATCGGCAACCGCGCCCATACCTCGCCGAGCGAATCGATGGGACGACTCCGCATCGACGTTTCTTTCGCCCTGTTCGGCACGGCATCGTTCCTCCAACGCAACGGGATTGCGCCGAAGGAACGCTTCTGCACTAATCATGATCGGGCCTTGGCGCGAGACGACTTGGCGGCAGGCGCTGCAGTGGCCTTGGTGTCCTTGGCGGCATCGGCCGCGGCGGCCTCGCTGACTGCGGCAGCTGCAGCAGCGTCTTCGTCTTCGGCAAACTGATCGGCGGAACCGATCAAACCAAATTCTGCCTTGACTTTGTTTTCAATCTCTTCGGTGATGGCCGGGTTGTCCTTGAGGAACTGACGAACCTTCTCTCGACCCTGACCAAGCTGGTCGCCCTCATAGGTGAACCACGAGCCGGACTTCTTGACCACGCCGACCTGTTGGGCCATGTCGATGACCGAACCTTCGCGGGAGATACCTTCACCGTAAAGCATGTCGAATTCGGCGGACTTGAAGGGCGGGGCCATCTTGTTCTTGACCACCTTGACGCGCGTACGGTTGCCCACCGCTTCATCACCGTTCTTCAAGGTCTGGATACGGCGAATGTCAAGACGCACAGAGGCATAGAACTTCAGAGCCTTGCCACCGGTAGTGGTTTCGGGATTACCGAAGAACACGCCGATCTTTTCGCGTAGCTGGTTGATGAAGATGGCGGTGGTACCTGCTTGGGCCAAGGCACCGGTCATCTTGCGCAGAGCCTGGCTCATGAGTCGGGCCTGCAAACCGACGTGGCTGTCTCCCATCTCGCCTTCGATCTCGGCCTTTGGCACCAGAGCCGCCACCGAATCGATAACGATGACATCAAGCGCGCCAGAACGAATCAGCATGTCCGCAATCTCAAGAGCCTGTTCGCCGTTGTCCGGCTGAGAAACGATAAGCGAATCAGTGTCCACGCCAAGTTTGCGAGCATAGGCCGGATCGAGCGCGTGCTCGGCGTCAATGTATGCGGCCACGCCACCCTTCTTCTGGGCATTGGCCACCACATGCAGGGCAAGCGTGGTTTTACCGGACGATTCGGGACCATAGATTTCCACGATGCGGCCCTTGGGCAGTCCTCCAATGCCCAACGCCATGTCGAGCGCGAGCGAACCGGTAGGGATTACTTCGACATTTTGCACGGGCTGATCGCCGAGACGCATGGCCGAGCCCTTGCCGAAGCTTTTTTCGACCTGCGCCAAAGCAGTGTCCAGCGCCGCCTTGCGCTTGGGATCGAGCTCGTGCTTGGTCTCGGTTGCCGGATCTTGGGCCGGCTTGGTCTCAAGTGCCATGATCTTCTCCTTATCGAAGTCGTATGCGGGCGAACGCCTTCCACCGTATGGGAGGCCAACTCCCATGACAAGCCAAAACGACCATTGTGGTTCCAGCTTGCCCGATCACGCAAGACAAGAACCGCTTATTCCCGCCGAAACGGGCGATTCGCATCTTGACATATACGGCGTGCCTATCCGTCACTGTGGATAACTATAGCCACACAAGCGAACATTTGTTCGAAGTTGCGCAACGACACGCCGGCGAGTATCGCCCCTCGGCCCAGCCAATGAAATCGACCGCCCAGCGCCACAGCATAGAGCCCACTACGCAGCGGGCAGCGGCGGCGCGTTATGGTCACGGCCCCAACGCTTGGAATCAGGAATCTCCATCTGATCGCAGAGCACGTTCCAAATCACGCGAGGCTCCTCCCCCGCGTCCAAAGCCTCAAGAACGGTCATATTCGCCAGCTGCGGCATACGCTGATCCCGGGCCAGAGACCGGCCATAGCTACGACCGAACACTTCTTCAAGCAGCTCCCAAAATTCCCGTTCACGCATACCCGACAGTGTGCCACCACCCGCCGGACAGAAAAACCCGCACCGCCAAACGGCGATGCGGGTCAAACATCCCAGGGGGTCCACCCCTCACACGATTAACGCTCAACGGACTCGAGGTAATCGGCCACCATACGCAGCATCTGTGCAGTTGACACGCCCAGCGCATCGGAAATGGAGCTCAGCAATTCGGAGCTGGCTTCCTTCTGACCACGCTCGACCTCGGACAGATAGCCCAGCGAGACGCCGGCCTTCTCGGACACCTCACGCAGGGTGCGGCGATCACGCGTACGCAGATCACGCAGCACATGGCCGATAGCACCACGCAAAGAAACCTCACGCGGCTCCTCTTCGACCACCGCGGTCTCGGCAACAGCATTGGGCTGGTAGGAGGCGGATTCCCGCTCCTGCCACATACGGTCACGAGCCGCCTGACGCTCATCCTTGGCCTTCTTAGCGGCCTGCGCCTTGAGCACCTGCTGCTGCGCAAACATCACTGCACGGCGCTGGGCCGGGGTCAATTCACGCATACGGGCGACACCCGGCTGCACCGCCATCGGCTTCTTAGCGGACACTTCCATTTGTTCGTTCACTCGGGTCATCGTTTCCATCGCCATAGCCCCTTCCAAGGTCGGTTCAGTGTTTCCACTTAGTACAACACGATGACCCCGCGGTTTTATTCCTTAAAACTTGCTGTGAATAGACTCAAGTTTTGCAGAATATGGAATACGGTTTGGCGGCGAACCTCCTCGCGGCTGCCGTTCAGACGCAATTCGACGGCCTTGACGATTTCACGACGATCGGGAGCAAGAGCCGCGGAAATGCACAAGCCCACATACACCAGGCCGGCGGGCTTATCTCCGTCCGGGCCGGGACCAGCCACTCCAGTGGTGGACAGCCCGATAACACGATCACCGTATTCCGGCTGCGCATACAACCGCGCAGTGCCAGCCGCCATCTGACGCGCGACTTCGGGATGTACGGCGCCCTCCCGCTCCAGCAGCAAGCGGTCAACATGCAGAATCGAGGCTTTGGCCTTGATGCCATAGGTGACGGCCGACCCCAGCAGCACATTGGAAGCGCCGGGAATGCGCACAAAGGCATCGGAGAGCAGCCCTCCGGTCAGCGATTCTGCACACGCTATCTTCGCACCGCAAGTCTCGCATGCGGCAAGTATGCCTGCGGCAAGCTCGTCGCAGGATTGTTGCAGCTTCTCATCAGTGCTATCAGTCATGTTTGGACTTCCTTTCCAGCATATGCAGCACCTATACAACAATGGGATGCGGCGGCAGGCCACATCCCATCAATCATCCGTTACACGAATGATTCCATCACTGCTTCTTGGAGCCGACGAACGTGTTGTATAGGTAGATGACGCCCGAGTAGAGGCACAGCACCAGAGCCACATAGATAACGGCATAGGTCAGGAAGTAGTAGGCGGTCATCCAGAACGGCGTGCTCTGGCCGCTACCCAGAGACCACATCGGCAACAACAGCATGGCAAGACCCACACATTCAAACACGGTCTTGAGTTTGCCGGGCCATGCAGCGGCGATAACCTTGCCGCCGGGGCGTTCCATCACAAAGAAACGCATCACCGTAATGCCGATTTCGCGAATCAGGAACAGAATGGTGACCCACCAGGCGAGCTCACCAAACGCAGAGCATACGATCATCGCACCGCAGGTAAGCAGCTTATCCGCAATCGGGTCCATCAGCTTGCCCATTTCGGTGACCTGGTTGTATTTGCGGGCCATCCAACCGTCAATCTTATCGGTGGAGGCGGCGATGATGAACAGCACCGCGGCCACCCAACGCATGGTGAGGTTATTCGCGCCCCACCCACCTGCCATGATGTCGAGTACCAGGAAAATCACCACGAGCACAATGCGCGAGTAGGTGACCAGGTTCGGCGGCGCGTTCCATCCGTCGAACAATGATGATTTGGGCGTTGACTGCTTGTCCATTGTGTTCTCATCCATAGTGTTCACGTTACCCCCACACTTCTACCTTGGTGGGTATTGGCTGGAGATTGACTGTTGTTCTTCGGAAATCAGACTGTAACCCAGCGTCTGTGCAATTACGCTTCTCTCCCTCCGCCCCTTCGGGGCACCTCCCTCAGCAGAGGGAGGCCAAAAGATGATTCACTCACCAAGCTCGGGCTGCTGAGGTGCCGAGGATTCCAGCGAGCTGGTCTCTCCTCGGATAAAGGCGAGCACCTGCGGCAAATCCTGCGGTTGGACGAGCACCGCACGAGCCTTGGATCCCTCGGAGGGGCCGACCACGCCACGTGATTCCAGCAAATCCATAAGGCGTCCGGCTTTGGCAAAGCCCACTCTGAGCTTGCGCTGCAACATCGAGGTGGAACCGAACTGGGTGGTGACCACAAGCTCGGCAGCCTGCAGCAGCACGTCCATATCGTCGCCGATCTCCTCGTCGGGCTCCAGACTGTCCTTCTTCTCAGCCTCCTTGGCCATCTGTTCGATGTCCTCGCGATACTTCGGCTTGCGCTGCGTGCGCACGAATTCCACGGCTTTGCGAATCTCGGATTCGGAAACCCACGAGCCCTGCACACGAATCGGTTTGGCGGAACCCATCGGCAGGAACAGGGCATCACCCTGACCAATCAGAGTTTCGGCTCCGACCGTGTCGAGGATGACTCGCGAATCGGTGGCGGATGAGGTGGCGAACGCCAGTCGGGAAGGAATATTGGCCTTGATCAGACCGGTGACCACATCCACGGACGGCCGCTGGGTGGCGAGCACCAGATGCACGCCGGCGGCTCGCGCCAGCTGGGTGATGCGCTGGATAGAGCTTTCCACGTCGTTCTTGGCCACCATCATCAGATCGGCCATCTCGTCGACCACCACGAGAATGTACGGATATGGGGCCACCTTGCGCTGGGAGCCTGCCGGCGCATGTACTTTGCCGGCACGCACGGCTTCATTGAAGTCCTTGACATGGCGGAATCCGAAGTATTCCAAATCGGAGTAACGTGCGTCCATCTCCTTGACCACCCATTCGAGGGCCTGTGCGGCTTTCTTCGGGTCGGTGATGATAGGAGTGAGCAGATGCGGGATGCCCGCATAGGCGGAAAGTTCCACACGCTTGGGATCGACCATAATCAGGCGTACCTGTTCGGGCGTGGCGCGCATGATCAGCGAGGTCAGCATCGAGTTGATGAAGCTGGACTTACCGGAACCGGTGGCACCAGCCACCAGCAGATGCGGCATCTTGGTCAGATCGGCAGTCACGAAGTGGCCTTCGACATCTTTGCCGATGCCGGTAATCATCGGGTTCGGATCGTTCACGGCCTTATCGGAACGCAGCACGTCGCCCAGATGCACGATCTCACGATCCTCGTTCGGGATTTCGATGCCGATGGCGGATTTGCCGGGAATAGGCGAAAGGATGCGCACATCGGAGCTGGCCACCGCATAGGCGATGTTGCGTTGCAGGTTGGTGACTTTTTCCACCTTGACGCCGGATCCAAGCTCGACCTCATACTGGGTGACCGAAGGGCCTCGCAAGAATCCGACAACCTTGGCATCCACCTTGAATTGCTCAAAGGTGGAAGTCAGCGCCCGAATCACGCGGTCATTTGCCGGCGTGCGCATCGCGTGGGGCTGCCCCCTGGTCAGCAAGCTCAGGTCAGGCAGCTGGTATGGCTTATTGGCATCGTCCTCAGCATCGTTCCCATTGGCAGCGTTTGGCTGGCCATCGGTATTGGGGATGCCTTGGCCCACGCCGCTGCCATCCGCATTGGCTCCCGCATAAGCGCCGGTGGCATCAGCCCCAGCTACCGCAACGGTGGCCATATCGGTTTGCGTGGCGCTGGGTGCCCATGGGTCATTTGTCGCCGGCCCGCTGGGCATAACGACAGTATGGTCGGCAGCAACCGCACTCGTAGGAGCGGCATCGGCGGCAGCCATGTCTCCGACGGCATGCGAGGCACCCTCATAGGCCGAGGATGCGATGGTCCGACCTCCCGTGATTTCGCCGGTTGCCGTATCTACCACTGGAGTTTCCGCAGCGGCGCCATGCTGGCTGGCCGCACGGTCGAAGGGATTGTCGGCGGCATACCGATCAAGGGTCTGGTCGTCCTCCGTCTTGGGTTTACGTCCAAACAGCCGAGCGAAGAGACCCGGTTTGGCCGTACCGGACTTGTTCTCTCCATCAGACTCCTCATCGGTGCCATCATGCGCGGGCACGCCTTCGGCAAAAGCGAGCGTGGAGTCTCCAACACGAACCTCGTTGGGGAACTGATTGCCGTCATCCGGCTCCTGGCCCTTGGGCACATACGGCTTGCGCTGGATCTTGGCGGATAGCTTACGAGCGTCTTCCGGTATATCGGTCACATGGGTGCCGGTAATCATCAGCAGGGAGAACAATCCGACAACTACGAACACGATAATCGCGAATACATTGGATAGACCCCAAGCAAGCGGCGAGCCAAGGAAAAAACCCAGTAGTCCGCCTGCAGATTGCAGAACCGCGATATTGAAGGATGTATGGCTAGACGCGATGGCCACATCAAGAATCGAACAGACGGACCACATCAGCAGCACCCAACCGGTGACCACACGTGGATTGTTGGATCCCTTGCCTGAGTTGCGCATCAAACGAATGGCCACAGCGGAAAGCAGCACCGGCAGCACAACACTCATCAGCCCGAGCACGCCAGACGCTATGGCATGCAGCAGCTGGCCAAACACTCCGTCAACACGAAACCATTCGGAAGCGCAGAACAGTACGGCGAGCACGAGCAACAGGAAGCACAGGCCGTCACGACGGTAGGCGGGATCGTACTCACCGACGCCGGTAACCGCACGTACGCCGGCGCCCAAGGCACGCGGAATCGCAAGCAGGACCTTCTTCCATGTGGGCTCAACATCAAGGTCGAACTCAGGTTGGACCTTGGTCTCGCCATCATGGGTGGAGTTCCCGCCGCCTTTGGATTTGCGGCCATTATTGCTGTTGGAGGATGCTGTTCGTGCCATATCGTGACTGATTCTACTAGGACGGGGGCTCATGGCCGGTGACGACACCGTGACAATGCAGGATAAGCGAAATCACCGGTCACTGTTTCAGCGATTTCATCGCGGCCATTCCCCCTATCAACGTCGGATATACCCTATGATGGGTTGCATGACACCCGCAGAGCGTGCGAGCGCAGTCGCATTTGCACTGAAGAACTGCGCACTGGAAGCTATGACGCCGGGCGAGGCAACGATGCGAGCCGCGGCCTCCTACGAACGCGGTTTGGAAGCCGTGACTCATCTCATTGATGTGGCCGATGAGCAAACCGCTATGCGTTTGCGTGCCGCAGCGAGTTCCGCGGGCACGGATCGTTTGGCTGCAGGCAGTCTTGATGATCACGCCACGGATCGCGCCGATGCCGTGTTCGCCCGTACCGTGTTGCTGGCGGAACGTCGCTGGAACCCTTCAGGCGATTTGGATGAGTTGATCGCCATACACAAGGATCTCTTCGAGGGCGTGTTCGAGGATGCCGGCAAGCTGCGTACGTCCAACACCACGCGTGAAGTGACCAATGACCGTGAGCGTGCCGCGAATCCGGAGGCGTTCTTCCCGGCTGGTCTGATTGAGACCGGCGCGCATAATATCGCGACGGAATTGGCTGACAAACGCAACCTGCATGCCATGGATCGCGATGTGTTCGTACATGCGTTTGCGTCGCTGTATGACGAATTAGGTTATCTGCATCCGTTCCGGGGTGGCAATGCCATGGTGCTGCGCATATTTGGCTCACGGCTGGCTCATGATGCCGGGTGGGATCTTGATTGGGGCGAGGTGACACGCGAGGAATACCGTTCCGCCAAACACACGGCCTATCGCGGTGACATCTCCGCATTCGAGGATATGTTCGACCGTATTCTGCGTCCCGCCAATCCAACGCGCATATTCCTTATAGCCGGTTGGAACCAAGGACCAGCACACTGATTTCCTGTACTTGGCTTCCCTCTCCGAGGGGAGTTGGCGCCGCAGGCGACTGAGGGGGAGCCACACGGGGTCAACCTGAGGCGCCCCTCAGTCAGCTTTGCTGACAGCTCCCCTCGAAGAGGGGAGACACGTGATTTATGCTGCGATATCTCCCAGATGATGTTGGGTATATTCGTCGGCACGGGCGTCAATGGGGTCATAGTCGCCGGCATCGGCATGCGCGATGATGTCCATCGCATTGTCGACCAGCTTCGGGTTCAGCGCCTGCAGCCAATGGATGCGAGGGTCGCGGCCGAACCAACCCATCTGCTTGCGGGCCAACCGCTTGGTTTTCTGCGCGATATCGGCAAATGCCTCGTTCACGTCCCAGATGCCGTCCAGTAGGTCGATGACCTGCTGATAACCGAGCGCGCGCACGGCGGTGGCGCCCAAATGAGGGCGGATACGTTCAACTTCCTTGATAAATCCATCGTCATACATCTGCTTGGTGCGCAGGTCAATGCGACGATCCAGATCAGGCCGATCCAAATCAAGACCGATTTGTACAGAGGGAATCACATAACGGTAGCGCGGCAAGCTTGCCGAATACGGTTTGCCAGTAAGCTCGATGACCTCAAGTGCGCGAATAGTGCGTCGCGGGTTGCGTGGATCCATACGCGCAGCGGCTTCGGGGTCTTTATCCCGTAATTCGTCGAACAGCACGCCCGCCCCCTCGGTTTTTTCGCGTTCCTCGAGCCGTTTACGCACATCAGAATCAGTGCCGGGAAAAGTAATGTCGTCAATGGCCGCCCTGGCATACAGCCCTGAACCGCCCACGAGAATCGGGCGGATATCGCGCGATTGCAGATCGGTGATGGTCTGCCGGGCGAGCTGCTGGAAACGAGCGACGGTCATCGTGTCTTCCGGTTCGATGATGTCGATGAGGTGATGGGGCACCGCCGCCTGTTCTTCAGCGCTCGCTTTCGCGGTGCCGATATCCATACCGCGGTACATCTGGTAGGCGTCCGCGTTCACGATCTCGGCCCGCTCCCCCGCCTCGGCCAATCGCTTGGCAATGGCGATGCCAAGCCCGGTCTTGCCTGAGGCAGTAGGCCCTACAATGCTGACGACTCGCTTCATGTTGTTTTCCCCTCGTACACTTTTGCTCGTACCGTAACTCCCCTCAGTCCGCCTCGCGGCCGGCTCCCCTCAGAGAGGGGAGCCGAGAACTTGCAGTTCCTCTCTCTGAGTGGAGAACCCTCTCAGTGTCGCACCGAGTAGGTCTGCCCTTGAGCAAGGTCAGGGTCGGCGATGAGATTGTGGCGACCGGCATGGGTGACGGTGGCCGTCACGAAGTCGCCAATCTGCGGCATGGGCTGGCCCTCGGGCACGCCGATATGCACCAGCACGCCGGTCTTCTCGCGGCCGGTGACTCGATGGGGGTCGGCATCCTTCTTGCCCTGAGTACCGGTGATCATCACTTCAACGTCACGGCCTTCGAAGGACTGCAGATTCTCCGCAGTGATCTGTTCCTGCAACGCCACCAGTCGGTTGAAACGATCCTGGACCACATCGTGCGGCACCTGTTCCATCTCGGCGGCCGGCGTGCCCGGACGCGGCGAGTAGATAAAAGTGAATGCGGAAGAGAATCGTGCCTGACGCACGACATCCAGGGTCTGCTGAAAATCCTCCTCGGTCTCTCCGGGGAAACCGACGATGATATCGGTGGAAATCTGCGCATCCGGCATGGCCTGACGCACCTTCTCCAGAATCGTCATGAACTTGGATGCGCGGTAGGAACGGCGCATGGCCCGCAGAATCTTGTCGGAGCCTGACTGCAGCGGCATATGCAGCTGATGCATCACGTTCGGGGTCTCAGCCATGGCTTCAATAACGTCATCGGTGAAAGCGGCCGGATGCGGCGAGGTAAAGCGCACACGCTCGAGCCCATCAATCGTGCCGCAAGCACGCAACAGTTTGCTGAAGGCGTAGCGGTCACCGATGCCATATCCGAAGGAATTCACGTTCTGCCCGAGCAGGGTGACTTCCTTGGCGCCGTTGGCCACGCACTGGCGCACTTCGTCAAGAATGTCTCCCGGACGGCGATCCTTTTCCTTGCCTCGCGTGGTCGGGACGATGCAGAACGTGCAGGTGTTGTTGCAGCCCACGGAAATCGCCACCCACGAACTCACGCGGGAAGCCCTGGCCGCAGGCAGTTGGCTTGGGAACTGCTGAAGCTGGTCATCGACCTTGACCTGCGGAGTATCGGCGGCACGGTTCTGGTTGAGCAGTTGCGGCAGGTCGCCGATGTTCTTGGTGCCGAATACCGCAGCGACCCATGGCGCCTTATTGGCGATTTTTTGGCGGTCAAGCTGAGCCATGCACCCGCCAACGGCAATCTGCAGGTTCGGGCGTTGACGCTTCATCTCCGCCCACAGGCCCATCGTGCCATACATGCGTTCGGCAGCGTTCTCACGCACCGCACAGGTGTTGAGCACAATGAGATCGAGGTCATGGTCATTGACCTGTTCCTCGGTGGCCGGCACATAACCATCTGTCTCGAGCACGCCGGCAATGCGCTCGGAATCATGCACATTCATCTGACAACCGAGGGTATGGATGTGGAACACGCCCTTGCCGCGTTCCTGTGTTGTAAGGTGCTCATCGGATTCAATCGAGGCGCGCTCCGCCTCGGTCATCATGTCTTCGTTCATAATGATCGATTCTATCGGCCGGGTTCGTCATGATGCGCGGCAGCGGTCCGCACCAACTGGAGAAACCGGTACATGGAGTATCTTGGGAGATTCCCCGGCAACTCCCATATCGGGCAGCTTGAGCCGAGTATATTGATTGACGTGATACTTGACCGACATAGCCGACTGAACACTTCCGACCTGCAAGCCCGACTGAAGACGCTGGACTTGCCCGGCGGCACCTTCAATACCGAGCAAATCACCGAATTCGTGGATCAGATGCAGGTATATGAAGGCGCAATGTACGAAATCAGCACCAAGCTGGAAATCCTCGATGCCGAGTTCCAGGTGCGATTCAGCCATGATCCGATACATCATATGGAACGGCGTCTGAAATCCGTGAACTCGATTATCGGCAAGCTGGAACGCAAGGGACTGCCGCTCAGCGTCAATTCCATCAAAGACAACCTGTTTGATGTGGCCGGCATCCGCGTGATCTGCAATTATCGCGATGACGTGTATTCCGTGTCGAACTACCTGTCGTCGCAGTCCGACATTCAGGTGCTGCGGGTCAAGGATTACATCAAGAATCCGAAGCAGAACGGGTACCGTTCGCTGCACGTCATCTATGCGGTGCCGGTGTTCCTGTCTTCAGGCGCGCATTACACGCCGGTCGAAGTGCAGTTCCGCACCATCGCCATGGATTACTGGGCATCGCTGGAACATGCGCTGCGATACAAAACCGACCTGCCGGACGCCAAACTGAATGAGCATTCGCAGACGCTGCTCGACTGCGCGCGATCCTTGCAGAACATCGAAGTACAGATGCAGAACATTCACCGCGATATTAACGGCGCACCGCAGGTGGGCGAAGCTCCCAAGACCACAGACTAGTCTTTTCTCAGGAATTTTGGCAGTTTGGCAGGGGCCTGCGCCAGCAGAGTGCCAATGAAGATCAGCGCACAGCCAAGATATCCACGAAGAGTCATCACCTCGCCAAGCAGCAGCGCGCCGCCGACCGCGGAGAAAAACGATTCCAGGCTCATCAACAGGCTCGCGCGAGTCGGCGGCACCCACTGCTGACCAACCACCTGCAACGTGTAGGCGATGCCCACCGAACCGAAGCCAGCATACAGAATCGGAATCCAGGAATGCGCGGCACCGGCCCAATCGACCGAGCCCTCAATCAAGGAACCAGTCCAACTCAACACGGCGGTAGTACAGAACTGCCCGAATGAAAGTTTGATGGCATCCACTTTGGCACCCAGCGTGTCGATGACCAAGATATGCACGGCAAACAACACGGCAGTAAAGACCAGCAGAATATCCGCCAACCCGATTGAACCGAATCCGTCAGTGATGCACAGGGAGTAAAAGCCCGCGATAGACAATGCCACGGCCACAAACACCAGCACGCCGATGCGCCGACGCAGGAACACAAATGCCAGTAACGGCACCATCACGATATACATGGCGGTAAGGAATCCAGCGCGCCCGGCTGATTTACCGTACAGGATGCCATATTGCTGTAAAGTGCTGGCGGTGAAAAGCACAATGCCGCAAATCACGGCAATGATAATCGGGTTGGCGAGCAGACGAATCGCAGGCGATGAGGTCTGAACCAACTGATCTCCCGCACCGACTGCCGCGGTGTCGGCAGCTTCACTGGTACTGCTGCTCCCCCGACCACGCTGCCACAGCAGAATCGGCACCAATGACAATGCACCTAGCGTGAAGCGGGTGGCATTGAAGAACATGGGGGACATCGAATCCATGCCCTGCACCTGCGCCACAAACGCAAAGCCCCAGATCAGCGCGGTCAGCAACAGGCACAACATACCCACAAGTTCTTGTCTTTTCACGGGGAGTCAGCCTACCGCCCAGATGTGTCGGGCATGAAAAAGCCCGGCCACATTGCGGTCGGGCTTGATGCGGTCGTATGCCGCGAATCAGTTCATGACTAATCCCTGTTGCCCAGCAACTGGAGGATATAGAGGAACATGTTGACGAAGTCGAGGTAGAGGTTCAGCGCGCACAGGATGGAAACCCTCTTGACCATCTCCGGGCCCTGCGCCTCATACTGGCTCAGCAAAGCGCGCGTGGACTGCGCATCGTAGATGGTCATGCCGGCGAACAGGATCAGACCAAGCGCGCACACAATCTGAGTCATGCCGTCAACGTGCAGGAACATGAGCACCAGCTGCGAGATGATAAGCACGATCAGACCAATCATAAGAATCGGACCGGCCTTGAGCATGTTGATCTTGGTGGTCATGCCGAACATGGTCAAAGCGAAGAAGAACGCCGCAGTGATACCCAGTGCGGTGACGATCGAACCAAGGCTGTACACCATGAAGATGGAGCTCAGCGTAAAGCCCATAAGCGCCGCGTACACATAGAACATGACACGGGCGGTGCCGGACTTCATTTTGGTGACGCGAGCGCCGAGCACCACGGCAAGACCCACCTGAACCACACAAAGCGCGATGAGGCCGATGGCACCGGTGGATGCGAGGAACGCGTAATAGGCTCCCGTCATCTGCCCGATAAACGCCACTATCGCGGTGACGATGACGCCAATGGTCATTTCGCCGTAGACCTTGGTTACGGAAGCGCGGCGAGCCTCCTCATAGCTGTAAGTCATCGTCGTGTTGATGGCCGCTGTGCCTGCACCCGTGCCCTGCGCGGCATACTGGTAGTTCTGCTGCGCGGTGTTGTAATCAGAAGTATTGTATTGCGGGTTGTACTGCCCGTTGTTCTGGGGCTGCTGACCGAATGTCATAATCGCTCCTTTAGCGTTGTTTCACGTTCCATACTAGTAGAGCAATGCTGAACATTCCATGAATGAGAACGGCTTTTCGCGCATCTCAGCTCGCGGCGTAACGAATACCGAGTTGTTGATGATTGGTATGAAGCTCAGTACCAGTCCCAAAGCGCCAAACACCACGACAACAACACCACAGATCGTAAGGGGTTGACGAGGCTGATGTTGAGCAGGTTCAGCAGGAGCAATCGGACCGGGCTGCATAACGGGTTGCTGATTGGATCAGGATGGACTGACGAACGCACGGCGTCATGCGCCCGAAACACCGGTATCGCTGGAGGTTTCGGCTTCCCCACAGGCCGGCGTTCATATTCATATCAGTAATCCGATGCAGGAGCCCAAGAACCAGCCACATGCCGGTTCCACACAACCCATCGCCCAGACACCTCAGGGCAGAGATGCGCACGGCGCAGGCTTGCCTGGATTAGCTGCACGCGTGCAGTCGGTTCATGGACAATGCAAATATGGCGTGGACGACAGACATCTGTTCCATGTCGACGTGCAGCTGCCGTGGCGCAGCTAAGATAACTAGCGTGAGCGAGAAGAACGAGAACACCGTGCCTACGGACCACGCCATACAGGTTGGTGGCGAAACAACCACCGACGATAGTTCCGCTATACGGCCAATTCGAGTCAGCATTATCGACGACGATCCGATGATTTGCCAAGCGATGAGTTTGATTCTCAGCGACTATTCCGACGGGCGCATCGCCGTGGCCTCTACTTCCACTGACGGCGAGTCCTGCGTCCGAAAAGCCATCAGTGAACAGCCGGATGTGGTGTTGATGGATATTGCCATGCCTGATGTGGACGGCATTGAAGCAACTCGCAGACTGCAATCGCTGCCCCATGCCCCGCATGTATTGATTCTGACTTCGCTCAGCCCTTCCAGCACCGTGGAGCGTGCGGTGGAGGCCGGCGCTGAAGGCTTTGTATCGAAAACCGATGCTCCTGATGACATTATTCGCCGCGTTCTGGGAGTATGCGCCGGGGCACCACAGTTCAACACAGCCAGTCAGAAACAGCTGATTGACGATTTAAGCGAGTCTCAACCGCGCTCGCGCAGAGATGAGGCGCGCGAATTGTTTGGTGCGTTGCCCGATCGCGAGCGCGAAGCCGTGATGTTGGCTGCGGAAGGCTATACCAACGCCGAGATCGCCTCCCGTATGTTCATCTCGGAACGCACGGCAAAAGCGCATCTTTCCTCGGCTGCGGACAAACTGAACATGGGTCGGGTACAGATGGCTCGACTTGTGGAGAGGGCCGATCTGCCCGCACGATTGTAAGATGCCCTTCCGTTACGCTCGCGGCTTCATCATTGTTAGGACGTAACAGGCATAATGGGCATATGAGTGAACCGATTATCCGCACTTTGCGCAAGAGCGACTACCCGGCATTAATCGACGTGGTGCGCCGCATGTGGTACCCCGAGTACGACGAGAAAACCGGCCTGCTGGCGGCCGAGACCGACTGGGAGAACTGTCTGGCACGCGCGACCTGCGCGTTTACCGCGGAACTCGACGGGGAACCAGTCGCGTTGATTCTGGGGCGAGTCGACGCGTTGGACCATCGCAGGCCGTTGAACACTCATCGCATCAATTCCTTGCGAGGTCTGCTGCGATTGGTGTGCGCTAAGGACGGACTTAAGGCCGCCGGCGATATTCTGGGGATTCTCAATATCGATGAACATCTGCGTAAACAGGCTACGCAGACTGGTCACGACTACTCGGCGGAAGTGGTGTTGTTCGTGCTGGATCCGGCGGCTCGTGGACATGGACTAGGCCGCCGCATGTTCGATACCTTGATGACTGCATTCCGCGAAGCCGGAGTGAGCAAGTATTTCCTGTTTACCGACACCACCTGCGATGTCGGATTCTATGTGCATCTCGGTCTGGCCCAGGTAAGCGAGCATACGCTGCCCACGAATGGCGACGGCGAACAGGCCACGTCTTTCTACCTCTATGAGGGGCTGGTTCCCGAGAATTAAATTACCCTGCTCGGCATAGACGACAAACCATTACAAACGATAAAGGCCGGTATCTTAGAAGATACCGGCCTTTGCTCCCCTCAGTCAGCTTCGCGCTCAGAGAGGGGAGCCAAGAAAGTTACTTCATGAGATTACGCAGCACGTACTGGAGGATGCCGCCGTTGCGGTAGTAGTCGGCCTCACCGGGGGTGTCGATACGTACCACTGCATCGAACTCGGTCTTGGAGCCGTCCTCGTGAGTGGCAGTGACATGAACCGTCTTGGGGGTTACGCCCTCATTGAGCTTCTCGACGCCGGCGATGTCATAGGTCTCGGTGCCGTTAAGGCCCAAGGACTCATAGGATTCGCCTGCCGGGAACTGCAACGGAAGCACGCCCATGCCGATGAGGTTGGAACGGTGGATGCGCTCGAAGCTCTCGGTGATCACGGCCTTGACGCCGAGCATCACCGTGCCCTTGGCAGCCCAGTCACGCGAGGATCCGGTGCCGTATTCCTTGCCGGCCAGCACCACGAGCGGCACCTTGTTGTCGATGTAGTCGCGGGAGGCTTCGAAGATCGTGGTCGGCTTCTTGGCGAGGAAGTCGTAGGTGAAGCCGCCGGGCGTCACCTCCTCGCCCACGGAGGCGAGCAGCTGGTTGCGCAGGCGGATGTTGCCGAACGTACCGCGCACCATGATCTCGTGGTTGCCTCGACGGGAACCGTAGGAGTTGAAGTTCTTCGGCTCCACGCCGCGCTCGGTCAGGTACTTGCCGGCCGGGCTGGAGGCCTTGAACGCGCCTGCCGGGGAGATGTGGTCGGTGGTGACCGAGTCGCCCAACAGGGCCAGCACGCGGGCGCCGTGGATGTCGGCGACCGGGTCCGGCGTGGCCTTCATGCCGTCGAAGAAGGTCTGCTTGCGCACGTAGGTGGACTTGTCGTTCCAAGCGAACAGTTCGCCTTCCGGCACGTCGAGGCCCTTCCAGCGATGGTCGCCGTCGAATACGGAAGCGTAGTCCTTGAGGAACATCTCGCGGCTCACGGTGCCGTCCACCACGGCGGCCACCTCGGAGTTGGTGGGCCAGATGTCCTTGAGGTACACGTCGTTGCCATCCGCGTCGGTGCCGAGCGGCTGGGTTTCGAAGTCGAAGTCCATCGTGCCGGCGAGTGCATAGGCGATGACCAGCGGCGGGGAGGCCAGGTAGTTCATCTTGACGTCCGGGCTGATGCGGCCTTCGAAGTTACGGTTGCCGGAGAGTACGGCGGTGACGGTCAGGTCGTTGGTGTTGATCGCCTCGGAAATCTCGGGCAGCAGCGGGCCGGAGTTGCCGATGCAGGTGGCGCAACCAAAGCCGACCAGCTGGTAGCCGAGTGCATCGAGGTCGTCCTGGAGGCCTGCGGCCTTCAAGTAGTCGGCCACGACCTGGGAGCCGGGAGCCAGCGAGGTCTTGACCCACGGCTTCGGCTTCAAGCCCTTGGCGTGCGCGTTGCGGGCGATCAGGCCGGCGGCGATCATCACGGATGGGTTGGACGTGTTGGTGCAGGAGGTGATCGAAGCGATAGCCACGTCACCGTTCTCGATGTCGAAATCGCCACGGAAGTCGGTGGATACAGCCACCGGATCCTTGACGGTCTTCTCGGTCTCGTAGGCGGGAGCGGTCTTCTCGAACATCTCCTTGGCTTCGGACAGCAGAATGCGATCCTGCGGGCGCTTCGGACCGGCGATGGACGGCACCACAGTGCCGAGGTCAAGCTCCTCGTATTCGGAGTACTGCGGTTCCACGTAATCCGGGTCGGAGGCGTCGCCCCACAGCTTGTTGGCCTTGGCATAAGCCTCAACCAGCGCGACCTGCTCTTTGGAGCGGCCGGTCAGACGCAGATAGTCGAGCGTGACGTTGTCGATCGGGAAGATGCCGCAGGTGGAACCGAACTCCGGGCCCATGTTGCCGATGGTGGCACGGTTGGCCAGCGGCACGGAGGCGATGCCCTCGCCGTAGAATTCCACGAACTTGCCGACCACGCCGTGCTTGCGGAGCATGTCGGTGATGGTCAAGACCACATCGGTGGCGGTGACGCCCTCCGGGATGGAACCGGTGAGCTTGAAGCCGACCACGCGCGGCACGAGCATGGAGATCGGCTGGCCAAGCATGGCGGCCTCGGCCTCGATGCCGCCGACGCCCCAGCCGAGCACGCCCAGACCGTTCTCGGTGGTGGTGTGCGAGTCGGTGCCCACGCAGGAGTCGAGGTAGGCAAGCGCGTTGCCGTTGGCCGCGGTCTTGCTCATGACCACTTTGGCCAAGTATTCGATGTTGACCTGGTGGATAATGCCGGTTCCCGGCGGCACCACGCGGAAGTTCTTGAATGCCTGCTGACCCCAGCGCAGGAACTGGTAGCGTTCACCGTTGCGCTGGTATTCGATGTCCATGTTTTGCTGGACCGCGTCGGCGATGCCGTACTTGTCGATCTGCACAGAGTGGTCGATGACCATATCGGACTGGACCTGCGGGTTGATGACCTCCGGGTCGCCGCCGAGGTCCTTGACCGCGTCACGCATGGTGGCGAGGTCCACGATGCAGGGCACGCCGGTGAAGTCCTGCATGATCACGCGGGACGGCGTGAACTGGATCTCGTGGCTGGGTTCGGCGTTCGGATCCCAGTCGAGCAGGGTCTTGACGTGCTCGTCGGTGATGTTGGCGCCATCAATGTTGCGTACCAGATTCTCGACCAGTACCTTCAGCGAGTACGGCAGATGATCGATGCCGTCGAGATTGGCGATGTTGTAGTAATCGAAGTCCTTGCCGGCAACCTTCAAGATCGCCAGCTGGTCGTCGCGTAAGGACATGCTTCCTCCGAAATCATGTATCGGCTTGTTTATGCCGCTGATTATCCGCTTCAAATGGTACGGGTACGTTACTTTGCCTCTGGCGTGTCGGCTTGAAGTGTGAGACAATTCGCCGCTATTAGATGTTGAATCCGTGTTGGCGCAGCAGCTTGCCGGATACTTTGCCAACAAGCGGCGCCAGCCATAGGCAGATCACGAAAATCAGGGCCGAACCACCCAAGGCGATCAGCGTGGCCACCAACGTAGTGCCGGTCGGCAGAATCAACGCGAAGAAGTTCGCGACAAACGGGATGAACGCACCAATCACTCCGGCTGCGGCAAACGCCGCGACCAGTATGCCTCGCCAACTGTTGAGGGGCTGAGCCACGCGGGCGAGCACGAATACGCCCATCAGGAACAGGATGATCGCGCTGGTGGCACGCAGCGCGGATAGATCGACGTTTTTAGTCACGTCCCAGCCCATGATGCCGGGCAGGAACCATGCCGTCAGCAGCACGGACAGCGCGGTGGCGATGCCGCCCGGCAACGCGAAGGTGACCACACGCTTCAAGAATCCCGGAATATAGCGGCGGGTATTGGGCGCGAGCGCCAGAATAAACGCGGGCATGCCAATGGTAAGGGCGCCAATGTACGTGATGTGGCGCGGCAAGTATGGGTACGGAATCTGGGTCAGCACCACACCGAGCGAAATCAGCGCGGAGTACACGGTTTTGACGAGGAACAGGCTGGCCACGCGTTCCATGTTGGCCATGACCTGGCGGCCTCGCGCCACCACATCCGGCAGATGAGAGAACTTTGAATCGACGAGTACCACTTGGGCCACGGCTTTGGTGGCCGGCGCGGCATTGCCCATAGCGATGCCGAGATCCGCTTCCTTGATGGCGAGCGCGTCGTTGACGCCGTCGCCGGTCATGGCCACCACGTGGTTCTGCGTGTGCAGCGCCTGGACGATGGCCTTCTTCTGGTTGGGTAGCACACGGCCAAGCACATCGACGTTTTCCAGCACGCGAGCGAGTTCGTTCACGTCTTCCGGCAGTTCTCGCGCGTCCATGAATCGCGGCTCATGTTCGCCGGTCAGCCTCACTTTGCGGGCGATGGCACCAACCGTGACCGGATTATCGCCGGAAATCACGCGACAGCGCACACCCTGCTCACGGAACCAAGCGAGCGTCTGCTCGGCATCCTCACGGATCTTCTCGGAACACAGCACCAGCGCCACCGGTTTGGCCTGCGGGTCAATCTGTGGATTGTCCGTATCAGCGAGCGATGCCGTGGAACGCGCAACCAGCAGCACACGATTGCCGTCATTGGCGTAGTCATTGACTTGTTGCAGCACATCCGAATAATCACCGCCGAGCGCGGAAATGATGACTTCTGGCGCACCCATGTACCAGGTTTCACCCCCGCTGGCGGGGGCTGTCATCGCAAAATGACTGGGGGTGATTTCAGTACGGCCACCCTCCGACTCGCTGCGCGAGTCACCTCCCGCCGGCGGGAGGATAGGCTTCACCACCGCACTCCATTTGCGGGCCGAAGAGAACGGAACGCGAGATTCGACTTGGCCCGGTTTGTAGCCTTGAGCTTTTAGACCGGCGAGCACGGCCTGTCCGGTGCCGTTGGGCTGTTCCTCGTTGCAGCAGTCGTAGAGGGCCTGCGTGGCCGCCTGTTCAGTCAATGTCTCAAAAGAACCACCCTCAGTCGGCTGCGCCGGCAGCTCCCGCCAGCGGGAGCCAAGCATGATGAGCTGGTTGAAGGCGATGCCGCCATCGGTGATCGTGCCGGTCTTATCAAGGTTGAGCGCATCCACGCGGGCGAGCGTCTCCACGGATTCAAGTTCCTGCACCAGCGTGTTGTGGCGAGCAAGCCGCATGGCGGCCACCGCGAAGTTCAGCGAGGTCAGCAGCACGAGGCCCTCAGGAATCATGCCCACCACGCCGGCGACCGCGGAAACTACAGCCTGCCTCCATTCGCCGGTGGAGAGCGCCGCATCCCATCCGCCGACCGTGTGAATCTGCGAGAGAATCAGCAGAATGCATAACGGCACCACGAGGAAGGTCATGAACTTCAGAATCGTGTTGATGCCCTTGTTCAGGTCGGACACGGTCTTCTTGTAGACCTTGGCCTGAGCGGTGAGCGTGGCGGCATATGAGTGGCTGCCCACGGCGTTGACCTTGACCAACGCCATGCCGGAAACCGCAGTAGCTCCGGAATAGACCTGCTCCCCCACTTTGTGGCGCACGGTTCGCGATTCGCCGGTGAGCATGGATTCGTCGAGTTCCAGTCCCCAGGTCTGGATGATCTGACCGTCGGCAGGCACCTGTTCGCCGGAACGAATCCACAGCAGATCGCCGAGCACGATTTCGTTGTGCGGCACTTCGACATCCTCGCCGTCGCGGCGCACCAGAAAATCAGAGGCCACAAGAATGGAGAGCTTGTCCAGCGTGCGCTTGGCCTTGAGCTCAGTGAAAATGCCGATACCCGTGTTGATGATGATGACGAAGCCGAACACCGCATCCCGCCACGAGCCGGTGACCAGCACCATGACCATGGCCACGAAGATGATGCCATTGAACAACGTGAATACGTTGGCTCGTACGATGTCCTTAACCGAACGCGAGGTGGAGGTTTTCACCGCATTCGATTGGCCGCTTTCAATACGCTGCGACACTTCCTTGACAGTAAGACCGGTTTCGCTGATCTTAGGCATTTCCACAGCTGCTGTTGCACTCATATCTTCCAGCCTACCGTGCCGGATTCCATAATTCGCTACGATTCAAGGATGATTTGATTTAGATTTACTCTGTGGCAACGGCGATGGTGCGGTCGTGGGGTTCGTCGCGGGCGATGGTGATGACTGCATCGGCAATGGAGACAGACTTGGCACTAGCAGCATCGTCTGTGTCAAGAATGGCAGCGTATAACAGTTCGTCTTCGGGCGCATGCTTGGGATTGAGCAGGGCGACGGGAATGCCGGCTTCGCGCGCATTGGTCAGCGCCTGGTTCCAACTGTCTCGATTCGCGTCGGTGACATCGATGCCGCTGATGATTACGATTTTGACTGCGCGGTCCACGAAATCGGTGACACCTTGCTGCGCGGTGGCCGCGATCTTGTCAGCAGTTTCAGAATCGCCCGACGTGTCCAGCGAGGCGTAATACACGTTGAGAGTGTCATCGGCCAGCGCATCGATGGCCTTCTTGTCCGCCGCGGTATCGGTCGAGCCGACGAAACCGACGGTGATATCCGTTTTGTGCGTCGAATCATGGGCAATCGATGGCATGCTGTCTTGCGTATCGCCGACGGCGCGACCGGTCGGTGTGCAAGCGACCAATGACAATACGACCGCCCCACAGGCCAACAACCTCAGAATTCGACGCATCATAGACTCACCCGTCAACGGCTGAAAACGGCCACTGTCTCGACGTGGTGGGTCATCGGATAGATGTCGAAGGCACGGATGTCCTTGAGCTCGTATCCTTCGCCGATCAAAGTAGCGGTGTCGCGGGCAAGGCTGGTGGGGTCGCATGCGATATAGACCACGCTGGAGACACCAGCCGCAGCGATCTGGCGGCAGACCTTGGCACGGGCGCCGGCGCGAGGCGGGTCAAGCACCACGATATCCGGCTTGGCCAAGTGCGCGGGCACATGTTCCAACGTTCTGGAGACATCTCCGGCACGGGCATCCACGTCGTTCAGATTCATGGCACGCAGGTTGCGCTGGGCATTCTTCACGGCCACGCGCGCGCCTTCCACGCTAAGCATGCGAGTGCGTTCACCGGTCATGGTGGCCAGTGGCAGGGTGAACAGACCGGAGCCCGAGTACAAGTCCCAGATCACAGGTGCCACAGCACCCTGCAACTGCTGGTTGACCTGATTGATCACATGCGTGCCGAGTGCAATCGGTGCCTGACGATGCACCTGCCAGAAACCGTTGGCATCAACCCGATAATCGAAGGTCTTGCCGTTGACGGTCACCTGTTCAGTGAGCAGCTGGGAGCCATTACGCAGCTCGCCATCGATAAGCACGGCATAGTCATCTGCAGCAATATCAGCGTCGCCACGCGGCTCAGGTACGGACAGACGGATCTGGGAGCCGGGCTCAAAGCCGCCCTCCCACACATGCTCGCGCTCGGCCACGTCCAGCAATGCGCGGGTAGCGAGAGGCATGGTGTCGATGGCCACGCGAGTATGCGTACCGCGCCGGCGCATGGACGGCTTGCCGTTCTCGTCGGCAATCATTTCGATGCGGGTGCGCCAGTGAAGACCGTCAAGCTCCTCATCACCGGGCATGCGATCGATTGGCACGGCCGCATCGATATGACCGAGCCGGCTCATCTGCTCGGAAACGGTGATGGCTTTCCACTTGAGCTGGCCGGGCAGTGAGACGTGCACGAGATCCGCGCCGCCGACTCCCCCGCCCATCGCCAGCGGGCCGGCAAGAGACCAAGCCGGATCGACACGGTCCTCGGATGCTTCGAGCACTTCGATAACTTCACCGGTCCAGAACCGATCATCGCGATCATGAGGTTCGTCAAGTTCAATGCGTACCAGTTCGCCGGGCAAGGCAAAGCGGACGAACACCACGCGGCCATCGATATGGGCCACGCAGCGGCCCTGATCGGCGTATCGCTCGATGCGGACTTCAGCTTGCATCGCTGTCCTTTCCGGTTTTGCCCGCCACGGGTTCGCTGACGGCCTCAGCCGCAGATCCCGATTCGGATTGCGTAACGTTCTGAGTAGCCACGGCTTTATGACGGTGCATTGGCGTGGCGATGATGAGGTAGCTCACCCAAATCGCCAGCGCCCAGAACGGGATGCCCATAAGCAGACGGGCCACGCCAAGCGCGGCCACATGATTGGTCAGATACAGCGGCACCTGCACTGCCAATCGCAGCAGGAACAGACCGACCCATAGACCGGTGATGATCATGTAGGCACGTTTCAATGCCTTATCACTCATCCAGTCGTTAAACCACGCCTTGAAATGCTCGGTAGGCAGGCTACGGATAAATTCGACGACCAGTCCGAGGCCGGGTACCCGTGCAATCAATGAGACGGCAAGCAATGCGGCATAGCCGGCATTGGTAATGAATCCGAAGATGTAGTAGTTACGGGCCTCATGGGTCTGCCATGCCCAAATCAGGCAGATGCCGACCGCCACCAGGCCGGAAACCGCGCCCATCACCGATTGGCGTTGAATCAGGCGCGCGATAACCTGCAACACCGCCAAAATAGCCGAAACGGCGATGGTGAGGTTCAGATTGCTCGTGACCACGAACAGCACGACGAATACCACGCCGGGCAGCATGGATTCGATAACGCCACGCGGGCCACCGATGGCGTCGATGACGGAGAAATCCTCGCCTTCATTGCCGGCGTCGGCTAGAGCGGACAGGCCGGTGCGTTTGTTGTCTGCCAAGTCTCTTCCTATAAATCAGCGAACTTCGGAGAACATCGGGCCGCGAGACAGCGTGGTCTTCACTTCGGTCTGCTGGTCCTGGCTCAGCGGACCCTTCGGCTTGTTGTCCGGAATGTCCTTGAAGTGTTCCTTGCCATTCTCCTCGCCGGCTTCGGCGGCGGCCTTGCGCTCGGCAGGTGCCACGGGCGGGTGCATCGGAATCAGATCGCGCGGAGCCAGCGGCTCTTCGCCGCGCTCAACCACGATGTCCGCAAAGAATTTGTTCAGTGCCTCGGTCTCCGGGCTGTCCGGATCGGTGGCAGCGACACCGGAGAAGATGCCACGCAGCATCCAACGCGGACCGTCCACGCCGACGATTCGGGTGTTTACGGTCTTGCCGCCCTTGACGTTGACCGGCAGCTTCAGCTCGGTGCCAAACACGCCTTCGACCTCGGATGCAGCCTTGTTGGCCTCAATCAGATCAGCGCGCACATCATCCCAGAGCCCCAGGGTCTTGGGAGCTGCGAACGCTTCGATTTCCAAGCTGGACTTGCCATAGGTGATGGTGGAACCAAGCACCTGCTGGGTGGCGCGGTTGGCCTTGATGCGCAGTTCGATGTTCTGCATGAACGGCAGATAGTAGGCACCCAGATCCAGATAGTCATCGTAGTCGGGCACTTCTTCGTCGTTCACATCCCACGGACCGCGTTCCTCGCCACGGCCCACGTACTCGCTGGAAAGTTCCGCCAATACGGTTTCAGTGCTTTCCGCCTTTGCTGCGGCGTTTGCAGCCTCGGCAGCCACCTTGTCCTCGTCGACAGGCTCTACGGCCGGCTCGGTTTCCTTCTTGTCCTTCTTCTTGCCGAATCCGAACAGTCCCATGATTCCTCGTTTCGTATAACGGTTGCAACCTTGCTAACACTAGCACTCAGGCTTAGAGAAAGCTGAACATCGCGGCCGCCGGTGTCCGGTTCGATTCGTAGGGAGGCCACAATAGTATGGCCGCATGACCATCACCATTACCACGTCTAACGTCAACGGCATTCGTGCGGCCAAGCGCAAGGGCATCGAGGATTGGGCCGGCAAGCATGCACCGGATGTCTGGTGCATGCAGGAGGTTCGCGCACCTCAGGACGATGTCGATTCTATTTTCGATGAATTTGGTTTCGAATATGCCACTGCCGGCAAAATCGACGCGCCGGCCGACCTCCATACCATGAACGAGGTCTGCCGGGTGAAAGGCCGCGCGGGAGTCGGGCTGCTCACCGACTTGGAAGTGCTTGACAAGCGATATGGTCTGCCAGGTCTGAGCGAGGATGTGGATTCGGGGCGTTGGATCGAAACCGATGTCAAAACGCCTGAGGGCTATACGATCACCGTGGCATCCGTGTACATACATGCCGGCAACACCGATGATCCGACCAAAATGGAACAGAAGTATCGTTTTCTGGACACTATGCTGGCCCGCATGGGCGCGCTTCGTGATGAAGCCGCACATGGCGGCAAGCAGGCTGTATTATGCGGCGATTTCAACATCGCACATACGCCGCTCGATATCAAGAACGCCAAGGCCAATGAGAAGCACGCCGGATTCCTGCCCGAAGAACGTGCCTACGTGGACAAATGGCTGGACGAATACGAGTTCGTGGATGTGATGCGTTCGTTGGCCGGTGATATTCAGGGGCCGTACACATGGTGGAGCCAACGAGGGCGCGCCTTCGACAACAATGTCGGCTGGAGAATCGACTACCAGTTCGCCACGCCCGAGCTGGCGGAGACCGCACGCGGATTCGTCATCGACAAGGCTCCCACGTATGACAAACGCTGGTCCGATCACGCCCCACTCACGATCACATACGAGGTATGACGTATTCTGTGGGACAACATCCGAAAATCGACGATTTTCGCGGGTCGTCCCACGCCCCGCATCATGAGTAATTATCGACTACGCCAAGAATGGCGTAATTCCGGGCTTCGTGAGAAATCTACTGTGGGACAACACTCATGTCTATCGATTGATGTTGATGTTGTCCCACAAATTGTGGGACAACATCGGAAAAACACCGATTTTTGCCTTTCGTCCCACGCGAACCATCATGCAAACCGACACATATGAATATTGGGGTCTTTCCACGGATGGAAAGACCCCAATACTATGCGCTCAAACGCAGATTATCAGTCCAGACCGAGCTGGAGCTTGCCGCCGGGGATGGCGTCGAGCAGGTCTCGGGTGTACTGCTTCTGCGGGTGGTCGAAGACCTCATCGGTGGTGGCGTGCTCCACGAGCTTGCCATGCTGCATCACCACGACCTCATCGGCGATCTGGCGAACCACGGCTAGATCGTGGGTGATGAACAGATAGCTCAGGCCCTTTTCGGCCTGCAGGTCGTTGAGCAGACGCAGCACCTGATCCTGCACCAGCACGTCCAAGGCGGAGACGGCCTCATCGCACACGATGACGTCCGGATCCAGAGCCATGGCTCGTGCGATGGCGATGCGCTGACGCTGGCCGCCGGAGAGCTCGTTCGGGTAACGACCCATCACGGAAGCCGGCATCTCGACCATGTCCAGCAGTTCCTTGACGCGATTGGCACGCCACTTCTTATCGCCAATCTTGTGGATGCGCAGCGGCTCCTCAATGGAACGGAAGATGGAGTACATCGGGTCGAGCGAACCGTACGGGTTCTGGAACACCGGCTGCACATGGCGGCGGAAACCGAGCAGATCCTTGGTCTTGAACGTGGAGGTGTCGCGACCTTCATAGAACACTTTGCCGGAAGTGGGCTTCAGCAGGTGAAGCACCATGTTCGCCACGGTGGACTTGCCGGAACCGGATTCGCCCACGATGGCCAGGGTGGTGCCACGCTTGACGGAGAAGGACACGTCGCCGACGGCCTTGAACATCTCCTTCTTGCGGGGCAGCTTGAATTCCTTGGTCAGGTGGTCGACGGTGATGATGTGCTCGCTTTTCTCAAGCGTGCTTTCGCCGGCGATGTGGTGGCCAAGCAGGGCGTCCGCGTTCTCACCGCGCTCCTTGGCGGAGATGATGCGCTGGGAGGCCAGCGACGGGGCGGCAGCCACGAGTCGCTTGGTGTACGGGTGCTGCGGGTGCTGCAGCACCTCGAGGGACGGACCGGATTCGACGACCTGACCCTTGTACATCACGACAATGCGCTGGGCACGCTCAGCGGCAAGGCCCAGATCGTGGGTGATGAACAGCACGGCGGTGCCCAGTGAGTCGGTGAGCATGTGCAGGTGGTCGAGGATGCGCTTCTGCACGGTCACGTCCAGAGCGGAGGTCGGCTCGTCGGCAATCAGCAGGTCAGGGCGGCAGGCCAGACCGATGGCGATGAGCGCACGCTGGCGCATACCACCGGAGAACTCGTGCGGGAACTGACGGGCACGGGTGGCGGCGTCGGGCAGACCGGCCTCGGACAGCAGACCCGCGATACGGTCATCCATTGTGGAGCCGATGACGTACTTCTTGGCGAGGTACCAGGCCTGATCGTCGGCCACGCCGGCCTTGATGAGGTCGTCGGCCACGCGCCAACGGGTTTCGGAGCCCGGAACCCATTCATTGGTGAAGCGGGCGACGGCCTTGTCGAAGGCCTCGCCGGACACGCCGGCTTCGGTCAGGGCCTTCTTGGCCTCGGTCATGAGCTCGGGCAGTTCCTTGGCGCCGAGGAAGGTCTCGTCGTCGTTGCCCTTGACTTCGACCTCGTCACCGGCCAGAGCCTTAGCGAGGGCGGAGCGCTTCTCATGGTCCACGTCCATGTTGTTGGCCTTCAGCGCTTCCTTGACCTGGGTGCCGATACGCCACACCGGGTTGAGGTTGCTCATCGGGTCCTGAGGCACGAGGCCCATCTTGGTACCGCGCAGCTTGTCGAACTCGCTCTGCTTGGCGCCGGCGATTTCCTCGCCGTCAAGCTTGATGGAGCCGTTGACCACGTGACCGGTGCCGGGCAGCAGGCCCAGCACAGCCATGGCGGAGGTGGATTTGCCGGAGCCGGATTCGCCCACGATGGCCACCCACTGGCCGGGGTAGACGGTGAAGTTGGCATCGCGCACCGCATGCACCGGCTTGCCGGTGTCGGTGGTGAAGTCGATGGCCAGGTTCCGGACTTCCAGCAGCGGGCCATGCTCTTTCTGCATGGCCAGCATCGTGGCGTTGGTATTGTCAGTCATTGTCTTTCTCCACTCCCCTTGCTCAGGCCGTTCGGCTCTTCGGGTCGAGGGCGTCCTTGACGGCGTCGCCCATCATGATGAACGCAAGCACGGTGATGGCCAGTGCGGCGGACGGGTAGAACAGCACCATCGGATCGGTCTGCAGGTTGGTCTGCGCGCTGGAGATGTCGCCGCCCCAGCTCACCGTGGTGGTCGGCAGGCCGACGCCGAGGAAGCTCAGCGTCGCTTCCGCCACGATGTAGGAGGCCAGCGAGGTGGTGGCGATGACGATGATCGGGGCCAGGGAGTTCGGCAGGATATGGCGGAACAGGTTTCTGGCAGGCGTGGAGCCGAGGGCCGTGGAGGCGGTGTTGAATTCGAGGTTCTTCGATTCCAGCACGGCGCTTCGGGCAATACGGCATACGCCGACCCAACCGAAGAGCGTCAACACCAGCACGATCTTCCAGATGGACTTGGAGGTCTTGAACATCTGGAGCACCACGATGGCGCCGAGCAGCATGGGCAGCGCGAAGAAGATGTCGTTGATGCGGCTCAGCACCGCGTCGACCCAGCCGCCGAAGAAGCCGGCGACGGCGCCGATCAGGGTGCCGACGATCACGACTAGTAGCGTGGAGAGCACGCCGACAGACAGTGAGGTACGGGTGCCGTAGACCACGCGGGTGTACACGTCGCAGCCCTGCAGGTCGTAGCCGAAGGGATGTCCGGCGGAGGCGGGGCTCAAGGAGTTGCCCAGATCGCAGGCGTTCGGATCCTGCTTGGTGAACAGACCGGGGGCGATGGCCACCACGATGATGAATAGGATCAGCAAGCCGGAGATGATGAACAGCGGGTTGCGGCGCAGGGTTCGCCAGGCGTCGGCCCACATGCTGGTGGCCGGTGCGGATTCATCGACGGAATCGACGTCCTGCAGCGGGGTCTCCTCGAGGGGGGCTACATAACGGTCCTGACCGGGCAGGGTTTCCATGAAGTATTCGGTTCCCGGCTCGCCGGTCTGGTTGAGCTCGTTTTCAGTGGTTTCGTTTGCCATGTGACTCACTTCTCCCTATCACGCGTAGCGGATACGCGGATCGAGGGCCGCGTACAGCATGTCGACAACGAGGTTGCACACTACGAAGATCAGCATGAGCAACGTGACGATGGGCACCACCAGGTTTGCCTCGCCCTTCAGAATGGACTGGTAGGTGAGGAAGCCGATGCCGTGGATGTTGAAGATCTGCTCGGTGATCATGGCACCACCCATCAGGCCGCCGATGTCCTGGCCCAGGTAAGTGACGACTGGAATCAGGGAGTTGCGCAGCACGTGGCGCAGCATGACCTGACCGTTCGACATGCCCTTGGCGCGCGCGGTGCGCACGTAATCCTCGGCGATGTTGGAGGAGATTTCGGAACGGGTCAGTCGGATGATGTAGGCCATCGACGCCGATCCGAGCACCATGGCCGGCATGAGCAGGTCGAGGAAGCCGGGGTCGGCGCCTGCCGTCACCGGCAATATCGCCCACTGAATACCAAAGACATATTGCATGACAAAGCCGGTGACGAAGGTCGGCACGGAAATAAGCAGCAGGGAGACGATCAGGATGACGGTGTCGTACCACTTGCCCTTTTTGAGGCCCGAGATGATGCCGAAGACCACGCCGAAGATCGCCTCGAACACGAACGCCATCAGGCCGAGCCGGATGGTGACCGGGAAGGCGCGGGCGATTTCGTCGAGAACAGGCTGCCCGGCGAAGGTATCGCCGAAGTTCAGGGTCAGTGCATTCTTCAGGTAGATAAAGTACTGAACGATGAACGGCTGGTCGAGATGGTATTCTGCGCGGATCTGGGCTGCGACGGCCTCATTGACAGGCTTGTCTCCGAACATGGCCTTGACGGGGTCGCCCGGCAGGGCGAATACAAGGGCATATACCAGAAGAGTCGTACCGAGAACCACGGGGATCATCTGCAGAATGCGTCGCAGAAGATACTTACCCATACGGTTGCTCCTTATTTCCTAGACCGGCCAGAAAGGGTATAACAAGATCCCTTCCGGTCGATAAATACTCCGACAGTTTACCGCATGCCCGGACTGTGATATGTAAATTTGCGTTAACGCAAGGTTTGAGATTGGGCAATACTGGTGGATATGTCCATGGTTGCGGTCGGATAGTGGATACTTTAACTTGGTTCCCGCTGTCGGGAGCTGGCTCGCGAAGCGAGACTGAGGGTGGTTCACCATGGTGTCACCACCCTCAGTCGCCTACGGCGACAGCTCCCGCCAGCGGGAGTAAGCACCCCTCACACAACAATAAAGGGCGGGGATCTTGCGATCCTCGCCCTTTATTTCCGAACTACCTAACGGTATCCGTTCAGTGAGTCAGACTCACTTCTTGGACATCTCGGTGTAGGTCGGGAGGTTCTGCCAATCGAAGGCGTAGCCGGACTTCACGTTGAGGGAAGCCGCACCGTTGGCGTTGGAGTAGTACAGCGGGATGGCCGGAAGGTCGTTGAGGAGGATTTCCTCAGCCTGCTGGTACAGCTTGTTGGCGTCATCGACGGACTTGGCGGCGGCGGCCTGCTTGCACATGTCGTCGAAGGCCGGGTTCTTGTAGTCACCGTCGTTGGAGCCGTTGCCGTCAGCAGCAGCGGTGGAGTACAGCTGCCACAGGTAGTTCTCGGCGGACGGGTAATCGGGCTGCCAGCCGGTACGGAAGGCGCCCTTCATCTGACGATTGGTGACGGCGTCACGGAATTCCTGGAAGGTCGGGATCGGGTTGGTGGCCGCGTCGATGCCCAGGTTGTTCTTGAGCTGGTTCACGACGGCGTCGTAAATCGGCTTGGCACCACCATCGGCGTTGTAGGAGAAGGTGAGCTGGCCGTCGTACTTGGAGATGGCGTCAGCCTTGGCCCACAGTTCCTTGGCCTTGGAGGCGTTGAACTTCAGGTTGTCGGCACCCTTGAGGGAGTCGGAGTAGCCCGGGGTCTTCGGGGAGGTGAACTCGGTGGCGGCGGAGGCGTTGCCGTTGAGCACCTTGTCGATGAGCTGGTCACGGTTGATGGCCATGGAGATGGCCTGACGACGCAGCTGACCTTCCTCGTCGTTCTTGAAGTGATCAAGGGAGGACGGGATGGTGAAGGTCTGGATGACGGAGCCGACCTCGGAGTAAGCCTGGACCTTCTTGTCGGTCTTGAAGGTCTTGGTGAAGGCGGCCGGGACGGATTCCATCACGTCGAGGTTGCCGGCCTGAATGTCACGGTAAGCGGCGGAGTCGTCGGTGTAGACCTTGAAGGTCACGCCATCATTCTTGGGCTGCTCGTTACCCTTGTAGTCAGGGTTCTTGACGAGGGCGATTTCCTTGTTGTGATCCCAGTGGTCCAGCTTGTACGGGCCGTTGCCGACCGGCTTCTGGCCGAAGGCCTTCGGGTCCTTGTAGAAGGACTCGGGCAGCGGGGCGAAGGCCGAGTAGCCGACCTTAATCGGGAACACGGAGTCGGACTGGTTCAGGTCGACGGTGAAGGTGGTGTCGTCCACGACCTTGAGGCCGGAGAGCTGCTCGTCACCCTTGAGGCCATCCTTCTGCAGATCGTCATAGCCGGCGATGGCGGAGAAGAAGGAGGAGCACTTCTGGGCGTTCTTGGCGTTGGCCACGTAGGACCAGGCCTTGGTGAAGGACTCAGCGGTCACCGGAGTGCCGTCGGTGAACTTCCAGCCAGACTTGATCTTGATGGTGTACTGGGTGGCGTCATCGTTCGGGGTGATGGACTCGGCCACTTCGTTGGAAGCCTTGCCGTCCTTGTCGAAGGAGACCAGACGGGAGAACAGCAGGTCGACCGGCTTGCCGCCGCCGGTTTCGTTGGTGTTGCCCGGGATCAGCGGGTTCTGCGGTTCGGAGTTGTACGCAGTGATGATGTTGGAGCCAGCGGTGTCACCGGAGGCAGCGTTGCTGTTGGAGCCGCCGCAGGCGCTCAGCAGCATGGCCACGGAGCAGGCCATGGCAGCGAAAGCAAGAGCTTTCTTCTTCATATGATTTCTCCTATTCATTAGGTTGCAGGACGTCTCAGCCCCGCCTCATGCGAACGGGACTGGATTCCCCGTCACCCGTGAGACTTGCATCTCACGATGTCTCGAACAATCCAACCCGTTGCTGATTGCCTGACATTTTTGCGCACTTGGGAGACAACCAGTTGCTTTTTTGTTACGCCTATGTAAAATCATGGTCCATTTACCGGCTATGTTCAGCCTTTGCTAAGTTTGTTAACCATCGTCCACATAGTGGTCATGCTCGGGGGAATGCCTGACCGTAACGGTTTTTGAGCTGCTCGATGGACACGTGCGTATAGCGTTGTGTGGTTTTCAAGGAGGAATGCCCAAGCATCTCCTGCACTTCCCTCAAATCAGCTCCCCCATCCAACATGTGCGTGGCTGCCGAATGGCGCAAGGCATGCGGGCTGATGTCCGGAACGCCCGCTTCACGTGCGGCCTTATGCACGATTTCACGCGCCACACGCTGGTTCAGCCGTTTACCACGCATACCGAGGAACAAGGCTCCCTCGTCTGAAAAAATACCGTTCGGGGGGACGGCTTTTTCAATCGCCAAACGAGCCAGCGCTGGCCGTCCATAATCGATCCAGTCCTGCAATGCCTGCTCCGCAGGCAATCCAAACGGAACCACCCGTTGCTTGTTGCCTTTACCGGTCACTCTGACGGTGCGATTGGAAAAGTCGACATCACGAATATCCAAAGAAACCAATTCAGCCACGCGGATGCCGGTGGCATACAGCAATTCGAGAATCGCCACATCCCGCTGGCGTTCTGCGATTTCCCCCGCCCGATCCGCGCTCCGCCCACGAGCGGAATGAGGACCATCAGCCGAGAAGTCATTGGAGATATCACGATTCTTCCGTTGCAGGGCCTCACTATGCTCAGCACAATCAAGAAGCTGCTCGGCCTGCGATTCAGTAAGTACAGTCGGCAAGGTGTTAGGAATCGAGGGGGTCATTAATGTGGCGGCCGGATTGACACCAACCACGCCATGCTCATAGCCCCAAGCGAAGAAACCTCGTACCGCTACGGTTTTGCGGGCCATACTGCTTCTGGCGTGATTGTGCGATTCCGTTGCCATCCAACTACGCAGATCATTCAGCGTGATTTCGTTCAGGCTGACCACACCACGCAACTCGAATAGGTGGAGACAAGCCTCAATGTCGCAACGATACGCTTTTAGCGTATTAGCGGATAGCCCACGATTAGCTCTCAGATAGGAAATAAAGGAGTCGACGTCACTGCTAAACCGCATACTTATCGCTCCTCTGTCGAGTCTTGTGAGCCTACTGTCAGATAAACTATAGGCACAGAGCGGCCCCATACACGGGTATCCCCTTTGCCGTGACAACGCCAACCGGCCTTGACTCAGGGAACGAAACCGTATTGGCCGCAAAGAAACGAACTTCCATGATGATTGGGGCAGTATGGCACGGCACAGCGCAAAAGGCGTCGCACAAAGCATCGAACAGGCCGAGGAACAGCACGACCATGTGGTGGCGCGGGCCGTAGATCTGACGAAAACCTACGGTGACGCCGACAGCCAGGTAGTGGCGCTGGATCATGTGAACGTGGAATTCCAGCGCGGCCAGATGACCGCAATCATGGGCCCGTCCGGCTCAGGCAAGTCCACGCTGATGCATTGCATGGCGGGACTCGACCAACCGACTTCCGGCAAGGTGTTTATCGAAGGCCTCGAAGTGTCTTCGATGGGCCAGAAGCAGCTCACCGACTTGAGACGTGCGCAGATAGGATTCATCTTCCAGTCGTTCAATCTGGTACCCACGCTCTGCGCTGAAGAGAACATCCTGCTGCCTTTGCAAATTGCGAAGAAGCCGATTGACCGCGATTGGTTCAAGCAGGTGGTCAAGGTGGTCGGGCTGGAGAAGCGACTCACCCACCGGCCAAGCCAGCTGTCCGGCGGACAGCAGCAGCGCGTGGCCTGCGCCCGTGCGATGATGGCCCGCCCGTCCGTGATTTTCGCCGATGAGCCCACCGGTAACCTCGATTCTCGTTCTTCACGTGAGGTATTGGGCTTCCTGAAGCAGTCCGTGACCGAATATGGCCAGTCCATTGTGATGGTGACGCATGATCCGCGCGCCGCCTCCTACGCTGACCGCGTGCTGGTTTTGGCCGATGGCCATATTACGCAGGATCTCGACCACCCTACCTATGAGCAGATTCTTGAGGTCTTTGCCGATGACGGTGCGGATGAGGCCGGCAAGGTGGCACAAGCATGATCAAAATCGGATTGCGCGACGCCCGCGCGCATTTCGGGCGATTCGTCATGTCCATCATCGCCATCGCACTAGGCGTGAGCTTTGTGGTCGGCTCGTTCTGTTTCCGTGAAATGATGAACAACCAGGTCTCCGACATGATGGGCACCAGCGCCGACCATGACGTATATGTTCGCGGCTCAAAAGAAGTCAAATCCGACTCCTCCGGCCTGATGGCCGCCTCGTCTTCCTCGAAAACCTATAACACCATCAACGTCGATCTGGCCTCGACCATCGGCGACGTCAAGGGCGTGAAAAGCGCGGAAGTCGTGTATTCCGTGTCCGGCACGGTGCTGGTCGGTAAGGACGGCGCGGCCGTATCCACCATGGGAGCGCCGACATTGGCCGTGGGCTTTGGCAAGGATGTGCCATGGCGTTCCGCCACATTCACTTCGGGCACAGACCCCACCTCGGACGACGAAATCGCCTTGCATTCCTTTGCCGCCGAGAAGGCGAATCTGAAGGTTGGAGACAAAACCAAAGTCGTCTACCCGGACGGGCCGAAAGACGTAACGGTAACCGGTATCTTCGATCTGGATTCCTCGCTTGCCGGTGCCATCATCATCGATATTCCACCATCTTTGGCCAAGACGTACGCCACCCAGCAAAGCGACGACCCGGATAAGACCGACCAGATCGGTATCTACGGTAACCTCAAAACCCCGCTGGACGAGCAGGCGCAGCAGGAACTCGCCGACCGTATCAATAAGGCGTTGCCTGCCGGCTCCAAAGCACATGCCATCACCGGCAACCAGCTGCGCGACGAGTCGACCCAATCCGCGCAGGAGGCACTGGGCTTCGTTCAGCCATTGATTCTTATTTTCGCGGTAATTGCCCTGTTCGTGGGCTCGTTCATCATCGCGAACACGTTCTCGATGATCGTGCGCGAATCAATGCGCGGCTACGCAGTGCTGCGATCAATAGGAGCCTCCCCCGCCCAGGTGTTCACCACGGTGATCGTGCAGGCGATTGTGCTCGGTGTGGTCGGTTCCGGCATCGGTATCGGGCTCGGCTGGGGCATGGTCAAAGGCATCGTCGCGATGATGGGTCAGATGGGCACACCGATGACCGGATCCTCGAATCCGAGCGTCTCGGACATGCTGGTTGGTCTCGCGGTAGGCCTGATCGTCACGCTGATCGGCGCGGCGTTGCCGGCCAGTCGTGCCGCAATGGCCCCGCCCATTCAGGCAATGAACGAGACCGTGAACCCGGAGAAGCCAGTATTGACTCGCGGCATCATCGGCACCACGATGATTGTGGTGGGCGCACTGACCTGGGCCTGGACCTGCCGCATCGCAGTGGCGGACGGCGATCCGACGCTAATCGGCTGGCTCAACGACTTCGCTTCCTGGACCGGCACCGGCTGGCCGCTTGGCGTGGGCGCGGCGCTTATCGTCATTGGCGTTATTGTGGCGGGCCCGGCTTGGGTCTCCCCTGCCGGCGCGGTTTTGGGCTGGATTCCGGCGCATGTGTTCCAGGTAACGGGCCGGCTCGCCACTCGTAATCTCTCCCGACACAAGCGCCGCACCTCGAACACGGCGGCGGCCCTATTCGTGGGCGTGGCAATCGTCTCCTGCCTGAGCGTGGTGGCCACCTCGGCCAAGGCCTTGGTGAATGACATCGTCGACACTGGATTAAAGGCTGATTTCTCCATATCGTCCGCGGCATCCGGCCAGATTCCCGATAATGCCGTCGAAGCGATTAAAGGTGTAGATGGGCTGAAGTCCGTGTCTTCAAATCGAATGATTTTCGGTGCGAAGTATGACGGCAAGCAGGTCAAGGGCATGACGTTCGCGGCTCAGGATTCCCTGTTCACTGACGTGTTCGCGCCCGAAATCATTGCAGGTGACGCGAATAAAGCATTGCGTGGCGGCGAACTGGTGGTCGGCGAAGACATCGCCGACGATCAAGGATGGAAAGTCGGCGACACCGTAAAGGTGTCCACCGAGAACACGACGGTAGACGAGGAGGCCACCGCCCAGGCACAGGCCGACTATCAGACACAGGTTCAGGCTCAAATTCAATCGTTGACCGAAGAGGCGCAGAAGCTGGCATTGGCTGGCGATGCGGCGGGAGCGCAGGCCAAATCCGATGAGATTCAGCAAGTCACGCAGCAGGCTCAAAACGTGGATCCGGCAACTTTGGTGAAAACCAAGCAGGTCACAGTAACCAAGAAGCTCAAAGTCGGTGCGATCATCTCGAATTCGGTATACCGTTCGTGCGTGTTCGTCAATGATGATTTGGGCGACCAGCTGGGAACCAAGCAGACGATGTTCACCATGCAGATGTATCTGGTGGCCAAGCCGGGCGAGAATCTCGACAAGTTGGAGCAGCGCATCAAGAAGGCGGTCAAGCCGTACTACGTGATTTCGGTGATGAACCGCGACGAATACAAGTCCACGATGGGCTCGATGGTCGATCAGATTCTGTTGGTGCTTTATGCGCTGTTGGCATTGTCCATTGTGATTGCGATTTTCGGCATTGTGAACACGTTGGCGTTATCCGTGTCCGAACGCACCAAGGAAATCGGTCTGTTGAGGGCCATCGGCACGTCGCGCGGCCAGGTGCGCGGCATGTTGGGCATCGAAGCGGCCATTATCGCCGTGTTCGGCACGGTGATGGGCATGGTGGTCGGCGTCGCGGCAGGCGCTGTGATTCGCGCGGTGTACAAGGCCGACGGTCTGAGTGTGCTCAGCATTCCGTGGGATCAGCTCGGAGTGTTCCTCGTGCTCTCGATTCTGGTGGGTCTCGTCGCCTCCGTCTCGCCTGCCTCTCGCGCGCTCAAGCAGCCGGTTCTGGATGCTGTTGCCTCGGAGTAACTGCTGTCACCTCGCATTATTCACTGATATCTCGGAGTAACCCAATAATCTCGTCATCATTCGTCTCGCCCAGCGACAGATATTCAGGAAATAACCCCTTTCGTCCTGAACTTCTGTCGCTGAGTCGCAGTCAGCAACAGGATTTTAGGGTGAAGACGTTTGTTTCCTGAATTTCTGTCACTGAGTTACTGTCAGCGACAGTATTTCAGGGCGAAGCCGTTTATTTCCTGAATTTCTGTCGCTAAGCAGTCGTTACGGCCTCGGAGGCGTGACCGGACGCTCCGGTATCGGCTTCAATGTGGCGATTTGCTCCTGATGAATCGTCACGTTTTGTGCTGGACGAGAGCCGTTGGCCGCGGCGTCACGCACCAGTTCCAACGTGTAGCCGTCCCATGAGACCACATGACCCACGTAATCGCGGAATTTCATACGATGGTCAGTGGGATCCACGCCCTCGGTAACACGCACCACCACTCGCGCGCCTGTTGGAATTTGCCTGGGCAACGTCATAATCATCATCCCCTTGCCGTTCCCGATATATCAACTTCGATACGCATTCCACTGTACTCGTCGTACCTGTGAGCAACGGTATTGACTACATGGCAGGGCGCAGCTGAATAATCGCCTGACGCGGGTTGACGAAGCCGATGATGGCTTCACCTCTGCGCGCGGAAAACAGCAAGGTCTGCTGCCAACCGGATTCAGGAACGGTAAGCTCGCGTTCCGGCAAGCTCTCGGCTGCACCGTCACTCGCATGTGTGAGTGCGGACTTGTACTGGCGGAACGGGTTGCCTTCAGCAAAGAACCGAATCACGTCGGTTTCGTCGCCGTCATGCAATTGGTCGGCCATATCAGTCAGACGCTTGGCCATACGGCGAAGCAACGCTTCGACATTCAACGCATCCTCCTCGACCATCGCACGCGTGCGATTAGGGTCGGTCAGAGCCACACGGGTCATATCCCTCCAGCAGCCAGCGGCCAATGCGGCCGCAATATTGCGATCGGGGTAGGCAGACAGTTCGTTGATCAACGCGGTGGATACCACGTGTGGCATATGGGAGATCATTGCCGCAGCTTTGTCGTGCGTCTCATCGTCCAGCACGATGAGACGGTTGCCAACACCTTTGGTAATCAAAGCGGCCACGTCAAGGAATCGTTGATAATTCGTGGCACTATCAACGGTCACCGCCCATAGTGCATCATCGTACAGATGCGGGTCTGCAGCCTGCCAACCGGACAATTCGTTGCCGGCCATCGGGTGGGCACCCACATAGCACTCCCCCAATCCGGCGGCTTCGACCTGCTCGCGAACCATGCCTTTGACCGAGCCCACATCAGTGATGGTGGTACGCGAATGTTCGACCATAAGAGGAGCCAACGAGTCAAGCATTGCAGGCATGGCTTTCAGCGGATTGCACAACACGACCACATCCGGCTCAGCATCCATGAGCTCAGCCAATGTGCTTTTGCAGAATATGCCATCTGCCTCGGCTTGAGCATAAGGATGCGGGCGATGGTTCCATGCGACTACACGTATGCCCCGCTCGGCCAGGCGCCGGGCAAGAGAACCGCCAATCAGTCCCAGTCCAATGATTCCGACTGTATTTACCACAGCAATTCCCTCCTGGCCTCTTCGGTGTGCTGCCAGCCTTCTGACGGATGCTCAGCATCGACATGGACACCACCTTCGGGCAACATCCATGCATCAACCGGCGGGCTGGGACGTTCACGACGTGGGTATACAGCCAGAGTCTTAGCCCAATCACCATGTTCGGCAATTTCTTCGAGCACGGCATGGAACTTGGGCTCCCGCGGCGCGGCATCAAGCGTGGCGATGAAACTATAAGTGCCATCGTTCCCCTTTATGGGGCGGGAAATGAAGCTGGTCATATTCAGTCCTGCGTCACGCAGCACATCAAGCAGATCGGCCAATACACCAGGACCTGTGACCAGCGGAATGAATGTGATGATGGTTTCAAAATCGTCGGCATTATTGCGGTGCGCGCGGGCATTGAGATCCTGAACCACATCTCGCGGAGCAATGACAAGGAATTCAGTGCGGGCTCCCTCGAAATCCTGCACATGTTCGGCAAGGGTATCCAGGTTGTACAACTCACCACAGATGCTGGGACCGAGCGCCACTTGGCCGGGCTGCAAATCGCGGCAGGCAGCGGCATTGGACGATGAGGGCTCGGGCTTGAGATGATGTTCGGCGATGAATCGTTTGCATTGCGCCAGACCATGTGCGTGAGCGCTGACGATGCCGCCGGTGCAATCATAAATGCCGTGACCTCGCACCGTGAAAGCATTAAAGGCCACATCCACACTGACACGGGCAAAACCAGCTACATCAGTGGCATCAATCAGGGCATCGAGGTTGGGCACCACATACCCTTCGACGTTGTTTTCCCAAGCGATTACGCCCCAACCCTGACGCGATTCGACGGCTTGCATGATGGCAGGTACATCCGGTAGAGCAACGAGGTCAAAGTCCCCGAGCGGTGCGAACCGATTGGCGGCCGTTATTGCCGCCTGATGGGTGAATGTGCCCTCCGGGCCCAAATAGAACAGTTTCATGCGTGCCATAAGGTTCTATGGTAGCGGGTTTGAGGGCGATGGCTGCGCTTTTGCTCAGCGATGGTCTCTATCGGGATCGCTTCGGCATAACGCTGAACCAGCGTGCGGGAAGGACGAGCAGGATCACTTGGACGAGAATCAGGCCATAGAGCCAGATGTATCCGGCATGCTGGGTGAAGAACGGCATCTCGCCTTGGAATCCGGCGACAATCAGCGCCTTGCCTGAGGTGGTGGTCAGGGCCATGCCCCAGGCAGTCAGGGAAGATGCGATGAGATGCAAAGCCAGACCAACCACGCCCATGCGTGAGCGGGCACACCATGTCGACAGGCCGATAATCAGGAACGCAAGAACCAATCCGTATGGAATGTTCAATTCAGCCCCCATACGATGAGCGAACGTGCCCACAAAGGCAGACGCCACGCCCGCCGCAATCGTGATCAATACTTTGACCAGCACGTTCTGACGATGCGACCACGGACGCAAATCGGTATTGCTCTTCACAGTCATGCGTTTCAGTATAGATATAGACATGCCCCCGCTGGCGGGGGCTGTCGAACGAAGTGAGACTGGGGGTGGTTTACGATGACCACCCCAGTCGGCTCCGCCGACAGCCCCCCCGCCAGCGGGGGGCAATTCGGAATCACTTACCCTGCTGGGCGGCGTTCTGGCGGCGCTGCTTGGCGCGCCACTTGTACCAGTCCTCGCGGCCGAGGATGATCTTGCGCACGCGGATGGACTCAGGGGTGACTTCCACGCACTCGTCCTCGTTGGCGAAGTCCAGGGACTCCTCGAGGCTCATCTTGATCGGCGGGGTCAGGGTTTCAAGCACGTCGGCGGTGGCGGAACGCATGTTGGTCATGTGCTTGGCCAGCGTAATGTTCACATCCAGCTCGTCGGGCTTGTTGTTCACGCCCACGACCTGGCCCTCGTACACCGGAGACTGCGGCTCGACGAAGAAGTTGCCACGGGCCTGCAGACGCTGCATGGCGTACGGGGTGGCCACACCCTGACGATCGGAAACCATGGAACCGTTCTGGCGGATGGTAATCTCGCCAGCCCACGGCGCATAGCCGGCGGACAGGGAGGAGGAGATGCCGGTGCCGCGGGTGGCGGACAACAGTGCAGTACGGAAGCCGATCAGACCGCGAGACGGCACGGTGAACTGCAGACGAACCCAGCCGGAGCCGTGGTTGGTCATGCCGTCCATGCGGCCCTTGCGGTCTGCCATGAGCTGGGTGACGGTACCCATGTACTCTTCCGGCACGTCGATGGTGGTGTTTTCCATCGGCTCGTTGACCACACCGTCGATCTTCTTGGTGACCACCTGGGGACGGCCGACGGTCAGCTCGTAGCCTTCGCGGCGCATCTGCTCGGCGAGCACGGCCAGCGCCAGCTCACCACGGCCCTGGACTTCCCAAGCGTCGGGGCGATCGGTGGGCAGCACCTTGATGGACACGTTACCGATGAGCTCGCGGTCAAGGCGATCCTTGATCATGCGGGCGGTGAGCTTGTGATCCTTGCCTTCGGTGCCGGCCAGCGGGGAATCGTTGGTGCCGAAGGTCATGGAGATGGCCGGGTCATCGACGTGGATGAGCGGCAGCGGCTTCGGATCGTTGGGGTCAACGATGGTCTCGCCGATCATGATGTCGTTGACGCCGGCGACGGCCACAATGTCGCCGGGGCCTGCGGACTCGACCGGGATACGGTCAAGGCCCTGGGTGCGCAGCAGTTCGGAGACGCGGAAGTTCTCGAGAGAGCCATCCACACGGGACAGACCATAGGTCTTGCCCTTCTCAAGGGTGCCGTTGTAGATACGGACCAGGCCGAGTCGGCCGAGGAAGTCGGAGGAGTCGATGTTGGCCACGTGAGCCTGCAGCGGAGCACCCTCTTCATATTCCGGAGTCGGAATGGTGGAGATGATGGCTTCGAACAGCGGCTCAAGGTTGTCGTTGTCCGGCAGGCCTCCGTCGGCGGGCTGGTTGGTGGAGGCGTAACCGGCCTTGGCGGCGCAGTAGATGACCGGCATTTCGAGCAGCTGGTCGAGATTCAGGTCGATGCCCTCGTGCTGCACATCGTCGGCCAGGCCGAGCAGCAGGTCGGAGGTTTCGCCGACGACCTCTTCGATACGGGCGTCAGGGCGGTCCACCTTGTTCACGCACAGGATGACCGGCAGCTTGGCTTCGAGTGCCTTACGCAGCACGAAACGGGTCTGCGGCAGCGGGCCTTCGGAGGCGTCCACGAGCAGCACGACGCCGTCGACCATGGAGATACCGCGCTCGACCTCGCCACCGAAATCGGCGTGGCCGGGGGTATCGATGATGTTGAGGGTGATGCCCTCCGGGTGACCGTACTTGGCAGCCAGCGGGCCGGTGTATTCCACTGCCGTGTTCTTGGCGAGGATGGTGATGCCCTTCTCGCGTTCCAGATCGTTGGAATCCATCACACGATCCGGCACTTCCTCACGCTCGCTAAACACGTGGGACTGCTGAAGCATGGCATTGACCAGGGTGGTCTTGCCGTGATCGACGTGAGCCACAATCGCCACATTACGGATATCTCCACGAACCGCCATCGAAACCTCTCTTAATACTGATTTTCTTGCGTAATCGTTCGGTACTTGCGTTCTCGAGTACTTGCTCTTGGATATCTACCTGTACCTACACACAAACCGTCACGATGTTACTGGCACACCTTGACACACAACGGGCCCGGCTTTCTGAGAATTAGTCACATGTCATCTGGCTTGCGAGACTTGTTGTATTCCACACTCTCGACTCCCCTCCCTGAGGGGAGCTGTCGCCGTGGGCAACTGAGGGGGCGCCAAGTGCATCCCTGAATGTATCCCTGAATCTCCCCTGAATCATCCCTGAGTACAGCATCGTCATGGGTAGTTACTGAGTAACCTGATATCCAACGATAGTTACTCAGTAACCTTCGCCCAAGGCAAACCGTCTATGCAAAGGGGATGCGGTATGGCAATCAGAGAAGCGCTATTAGCACTGTTGGAGCGAGGCCCGGCCAGCGCCTATCAGCTTAAGAAGGACTTCGACCGCACCATCGGTCTGACTTGGCCGCTCAATATGGGGCAAGTTTCCACTACGCTGCAGCGGTTGAACCGCGACGGACTGATTGAAGAGACCGCGCCGACTACTAGCGGATCCAATGATGTCGGCACCGCAGCGGCCGCACCATTATGGCGATTGACCAATTCCGGCGCCCAAGAGCTTGACCGATGGTGGCGCTCCCCCATTACCCCGGAACAACGCGGACGCGACGAACTGGTGATGAAGCTGGCCGTCGCCGTGGAAATACCCGGCCTCGATGTTTCCGAACTCATCCAACACCAACGCCACGCTTTGCAGCAACTGCTGCACGACATCACCCGACTGCGCCGGCAAACACCGCCCACCGAACTCGCCACACGTCTAGTACTCGACCACCATATTTTCATCACTGAAGCGGAATTGCGCTGGCTCGATACCGTGGATGAGACCCAGCTGCGAGCACAACTGGCGCAGCACCCCGTTTCGGTACCTCTCACGGCAAGCTCAGCCGCACTCACCGCCACCATTCAATAGCGCATAGGAGCACATCATGACTTCTCCCGTTCTTTCTTCTCTCCCGCAATCTTCCCCATGCGCGCTGGAATTACACGACGTCACTCGCGTTCACGGCAAAGATGCACGTCGTGTCACCGCGCTCAGTCACGCCAATCTCACGCTTCGCCCGGGTGAATTCGTGGCCATCATGGGCCCCAGTGGTTCCGGCAAATCCACTTTGCTCAATCTTGCGGGCGGGCTCGATGTGCCCACGCAGGGGCACGTGCTGGTCGAAGGCCGCGATCTGGCCACACTGTCAGTGGCCGAACGCGCGGCCATCCGCCGCAAATCGATAGGCTACGTGTTTCAGGATTTCAATCTGCTGCCTTCCCTGAGCGCAGCCGAGAACGTGTCGTTCCCCTTGGAATTGGATGGCTGGAATCCCCGCAAGGCACGTGAGGCCGCGATGCAATCCCTCAATGAAGTGGGGGTAGCCGATATGGCTGATCGCCGACCTGAAGACATGTCTGGCGGCCAGGCGCAACGTGTGGCGATTGCCCGCGCACTGGTCGGCCCACGCCGTCTACTATTGGCCGACGAGCCGACCGGAGCTCTGGATTCCAATGCCGGCATGACGATTCTCGAAGTGTTGCGCACCCGCGCAGATCGCGGCGCGGCCGTACTGCTGGTCACTCATGAGCCTCGCTTCGCCGCCTGGGCCGACCGCACGGTGTTTTTGAAGGACGGCCGTATCATCGATGAAACCGGCTCCAGCAATATGGATGATTTGCTCAACCTTGAGGAAAGGGGAGCATGATGGCACGCGCAGCCCTCAATAATCTTGCCAATGCCACCGTCGGTCGCTCTGCCCAAATTCCCCATGCCGCTAGGCCAAGCCTTGGCGCACGTTGCAACCGGTATCGGGCCGCGCTGCGACTCGGCTGGCGCGACGCACTACGGCACAAGGCCCGCACCCTACTGTCCTTGCTGCTGGTAATGCTGCCAATCGCCGCAATGGTGGCCTCCATCGGTATGACCACCACCATACCGCCCACCAGATCGCGTGCGCTGGCGACAATCCCGGCTGATACGCAGGCGGTCATCACCGCCACCGCCAGGCCCCGCACCGGCCAACCGTTCCGGCAGTCACCCGAAAGCGGCGGCGTGTGGCAGGACGATCCCTCCCAGCAGCCGGCCTCGGCCGCCGAGCTTGCGAAGATTCTGCCGCAACAGGATCGGCTGCTCCCGTATTGGCAGTCGCCCGAACTCATCGCCATCACCGGCACCGCGTTGCAACCCGGCGAACAGACCAAGGCTGGGATCGACGTGAAAAGCGGGAACGACATTGATCTGAACGCGGCCTCCACCGCGACCATGACCGAGGCTTCACCTGAGGCATTGCAACGAATGTTGCCGAAGCTGGTCAAGGGTTCGGCGCCGCAGAATAATACGCAGATTGTCATCAGCCGCACATTGGCGGATAATCTCGGCGCTTCTCTCGGTAGCACGGTGACGTTCGTCGCTCCGCCGTTCGATGGCTGGATGAGCCTGGACGGGCGCATCGGCGAGGCGGTGGCCGACACTCAGCGTGCTTGGACAGTCAGCGGGCTGACCGATGAATCCGAAGCCGCGGCATGGGGCTTGGAAGGCTGGATGTCAGCCATATTGGAATCTGATGGCGTCGGCGTGGATGGCCATTATTTGGTGGTCGGTCCAGAGCCGGTCACGTGGGCGCACACCCGCAGCATGAACCTGTTGCAGGCCATCGTCATTTCCCGCCATGTGCTGACTGACGGCTATCCGCCCGCATCGCAGCTCTACCCGATACAGATCGATGCGGCTACCATGTTGAACCACATGGTCACTGTGGTCATCACCATGCTGGTGGGTATGTTGCTGGTACTGTTTCTGGTCACGCCCGCGTTTACGGTGTCGGCAGATCAGTCACGTCGTGTGCTTGGGCTCGCGGCCGCATCCGGTGCTGCACCACGTGACCTCAGTCGAATCATTTCCTCGCAAGGTCTCGTTATCGGCGCCATCGGTGGCGTGCTGGGCTCGGCATTGGGATTCGCGCTTACCTTGGCGGCCGGCCCTGCGATAGGTGCATTGCGCGGATCCACGCCGCTGGAGATCCTGCACGGATTCTCGTGGGGCTCGCTGCCGATGGGTATTGTCACGGCAATCATCATTGGATTTGCCGCGACGATTGCGCCGGCTCGGCATGTGGCGCGTATGCATCCAGTCGATGCGTTGAAGGATCGCCCGACAAGAGAGGAAATCGGCTACGGTGAATCCGCGAATGGCGTGGATACGAAGCTTCGCCGTAATCCTTTGAGACTGCTCTGTGTTGCGGTTGGTCCGATTCTGGTCTTGGCCGCCATCGTATGCGCCGCGCTCAGTCTGACATTGCCATTGCCCACGCTGGCCGATCACAATCCGGGCGCGGTTCCGGCCGGAACCGAAGCGCATATGGCTCTGCTTGTTGCCACGATTTTGTTGGCTGTCATAGGGCTTGCGTTGTCGATTCGCACTTTTGCACGGTGGTGCGGCAAAGCGAGTTCCCAACTGAACATCGGCGCACGCCTGGCACTCAGGGATGCAGCCGAACATCATCGACGGTTCGTTCCGGCGGCATGCGCGGTGCTGATTACCATGTGCATCGCCTCGTACACACTGGTAATCACCGGCTCCATGGTGGCGGACCAGCGAAATTCCACGATGACGATGACGTATGGACCGTCGGGGATGGCCATTGGGGCCGACGTGCATGTCAGCAATGAGTTCGACCGTGCTGTGGTGTCGGATGCGATACGCCGGCTTGGCAAAGAGACACCGATACGCGCTCATTACCCGGTGTACACCGAGGATGTCAAGCGATGGTCAAAGCTCAATGATACGACCGAAGTCGATTCCGACAAGTTGAACGCCGAACACGGCTACATGTATGCCGCTGCATTGCTCCCGGCCGGTCACACTTGTGATAACCCAACGATCCAAGAGCAACCGGACACGTCCACATGGGTGGGCCAGGATGCCGCTTCGGCCCTGTATCCAAACGTTCCGATACGTTGTGTGCCGATAGACCGATCCCATCAGCCAACGTATTCGAATATACTGCCGAGTTTCCGCGGCGTGAATCTCATTATGGATGGCAATGCGATGCGTTTGTCCGGCTTCCCGAACGCGGATGAGGCGGCACAGGTGCTTGATGCGGGCGGTGTGGTGGTCGGCGATGCCGGCACAATCGACGCGGGAGGTATGGTGCGTGTGGCCATTTCGCCGAATCCGGCAATTGCAAACGAATCTCAGGCCACACATATCGAGAAGCGCAAGGCCATCTACGTGCGCGGCGCGTACCCGCTGGTGATGAGCCCGGCAACAGCACAGGCGCTCGGCATCAAACAATTGCAGTATCTGGGTGAGTATCTAGACTTCGCCGGTGGCAACTCCCCCGTTACCGTAAAGAAGGCCTCAGCTTATGCAATCGAAAATCTGCCGCTAGCATCCACGAGCACTGACGGGAATCGCCTGCCGTGGGGTGACAATATGGCATTGGTGCCCATTGGCCTGTTGGCATTGCTGGCACTGATGGCCACGCTCGTTTCATTGCTGCTGGCTCGCACGCAGGCCCAGCGCGACATGGCCACGATGGTCGCCGTGGGCGCGCCACCCCGATTCCTCAGACGTTACGGCCTGACGCAGGCTGCGGTGATTCTGCTGGCCGGCGCGCCAGTGGGCGTGGTATCCGGCGTGGCGTTGGGATGGCTGCATGTGGCATGGAACCGCAGGATCGGCGTGGACGGTCATTGGCTGGAAACCGTGCCGATCTGGGGATTGCAGGCGGCGCTGGTATTCGGCGTAGTGGCAACCGGACTGCTGGTGGCGTGGCTGGTCACAAAACCACCGCGCAATCTCACCCGTCGTTCCCTCGATTGATCAGTGACATACGGCAACTCTTGCCGTGTCATTCGGGAGCTATAAGACAAAAAGTGGCCCACACATTGGTGTGGGCCACTTTAGTAGTGAAGGCTGAAGTGTAATCAGTCTTCGAGATTGAGGCCTTTGCGCTCGGGCAAGCAGAGGGCTGCTATGCAGGCGAGGATGAAGGCGGCCGCGAAGATGATGAAGGCCACGGCCTTGTTGCCGCCGGACAGGGTCAGGAACCACGGCATCAGAAGCGGCGCAATGATGGCGGCGGTGCGGCCGACCGCGGCTGCCGCACCGGCAGCGGCACCGCGCAAACGAGTCGGGTAGATTTCCGGGGTCACGGCGTACAGCACGCCCCATGCACCGAGGTTGGAAGCGGACAGCAGCATGCCGAACACGAGCACGAGGGCCACAGAGCCGGCCTGCGAGAACGCGAAGGCGGCCACGGCGGAGACGGCCAGGAAGATGCTCAGCGTCTTGCGGCGGCCCCAGACCTCCACGAGCCATGCGGCCAGGAAGTAACCGGGCAGCTGGGCGATGGAGATGGCCAGCGTGTAGCCGAACGACTTGGTCAGGGAGCCGAACTGGTCGGCGAGCAGCGACGGCATCCACGTGAACGCGCCATAGTAGGAGAAGTTCACGAAGAACCACGTAGCCCAGATGGCGACGGTACGGGCCAAATACTTGGAACCGAACAGTTCGCGCGTCTTAATCTTCGGTAGCGGCTTGCCCTTGGGAGAAGCAACCGGCTGCACTCCCCCGGCTTCCTCGAAATAGCGCACGGCCTTCTCAGCTTCATCCTCGCGTCCCTTGGCCTCGAGGAATCGCACGGATTCGGGGATATGCACGCGGGTGACGATCGCGTAGAGCAACGGCAGCGCGCCAATGGCCAAGGCCCAGCGCCAGCCCCAGTCGCCGGTGTTCGGGATGACGAAGTAGCCAATCATGGCGGCGATGATCCAGCCGACGGCCCAGAAGGATTCCAACAACACGGTCATACGGCCACGCTGCTTGGTCGGCGAGAATTCGGACACCAGTGTGGAGGCAACCGGCAGCTCAGCACCAAGGCCCAGTCCGATGACCAGTCGAGCGCCGAGCAGCATGCCGAGAGACCAGGACAGGCCCATGGCGCCGTTGGCGATACCGAAAATGATCAGCGTGGCGGTGAACACGGTTTTGCGTCCCACACGGTCGGCGATGAATCCGCCGAGAGCCGCACCGATGGCCATGCCAACGAAGCCAATGGAGAGTACCCATGACTTTTCGGTCGGGGTGAGGTTGAAGTGCGGGTCGGCGGCGATGGCGGCGACCACAAAGGAGACGAGGCCGACGTCCATGGCGTCGAATGCCCAGCCGACGCCGGAGGCGACGAGGAGTTTGCGATGCGCCTTGTTGAACGGCAGTCGGTCGAGGCGCTCGTTGCGGGTGAGCTGCGCGGGTTGCGCTGAAGTGGTGGTGCTCACGGCGTTTCCTTTCTGGTAGCGGGGGCAGAATTCGCGATATCTGCGAAAACCACCCCAGGTCAGCTTTGCTGACAGCCCCCCCGCCAGCGGGGGGCAAGTTAATATCGGGTGAGGTCGGTGTAGGACTCTTCGATGGCGAGGCTGATGCGTTCGACTTGTTCACGGGTCAACGGTGTGCGGAACGTCATACGCAATGCCGATTTAGCAATGGATGGTTCGAGCCCCATAGCCAGCAGAGTCGGCGGAATTTCGTGACGTCCAACCGCGCAGGCCGAACCGGACGAAGCAGCGATGCCGCGTGCATCCAAATCGACGAGCAGGGCTTCGCCGGTGACGCCGGGGAAGATGAACGAGGCGTGGCCCGGCAGGCGACGCTCGGGGTCGCCGGTCAGGTCGGCACGGGGAGCCACGCGGCGAACCGCGTCAATGAGCATGTCACGGGAGGCAACCAGTTCGCGATAATGCGCCTGCATGCGCGCATTCGACTCATTGAGCCCGATGGCGAGCGCCACTGCACCGGCCACGTTCTGTGTGCCGGAACGCAATCCACGTTCCTGTCCACCACCGGAAAGCACCGGTTCGATGGATGTGCGGCCACGTACCAGCAGCGCGCCCAAGCCTTTGGGCGTGCCGAACTTGTGGCCGGAAACGGATAGAGCATCCACATCCCAATCGCGGAAACGAATCGGAATCTGCCCGGCGGCCTGCACGGCGTCCACATGAATGGGCACGCCATGCTTATGGGCTATGCGAACCAACTCCTCCACCGGCTCCACAGTGCCGACCTCGTTGTTGGCCAGCATGGTGGAGACGAGCGCGGTGCGCTCCCCCGCCTCGCCGTCGAGCTCGTGTTCCAGCGCGTCGAGATTGAGATGCGCTTGCGCATCCACGGGAATATGCACGACGTCGAAACCGAACCATTCATGCAGCCATGCCGCCGATTGGGCCACGGCCGGGTGTTCGATGGCGGAGATGATAATGCGTGGGCGGTGGTTTGTCGTCTGCTCTCCAGTCTGCGATAAGGCGGACGGGTCGGCCAGGTCGGTGCCGAACTGCTCGCCATCATCTTCGGCAAGTCCATAGAACGGCTGTAATCCCAACTGCCGCATACGGGCCATGGCAATGCCTTTGATGGCAAGATTGTCCGATTCGGTGCCACCGGAGGTGAAGATCACGTCATCTGGCCGGGCTCCCAATGCCGCAGCGAACGATGCGCGTGCCGCATCCAGCGCACGGGCCGCGGTTTTGCCGGGCTGGTGCACGCTGGCCGGATTGGCATAGGCGTCGGTCAGGAACGGAGTCATGGCTTCGAGAACGGCCGGGCTCACCGGTTCGGTGGCAGCGGCATCGAGATACAGTTCGCCGGCTTCGCTGGACGTGTTGGGAGTATCGGCCATGATCAGATCCAGTCCAATCCGAGGTCGATGCTGCGCACGGAATGGGTGAGCGCGCCTACGGAAATCACGTCCACACCGGCGGCAGCCACGGCCGGAACACGCTCCAGATTCATGTTTCCACTGGCTTCCACGATGGCCTTGCCATCAATGAGTTCTACTCCGCGGCGAGTGTCATCGAGTGAGAAATTATCCAGCATGATCGTGTCTGCGCCGCCCTCGAGCACGGCAGGAATCTGCTCGAGGCTATCGACTTCCACCTCAATATGCGTGGTGTGGCCTACCTGTTCGCGCACGTGACGAATGGCACCGGTCAGGTCGATACCACGTGCGGCGAGCGCCGCCAGATGATTGTCCTTCATCATGACCGCATCGGACAGTCCGTAACGATGGTTGTGGCCGCCACCGCAGACCACGGCATACTTCTCGAACGGGCGCAAGCCCGGAGTGGTTTTGCGCGTATCGACGATGCGGGTGCGTTCGTAACGGTGAGGACGGGTGACCGATCCGTCATAGTTGTCACTGTAGATGGCGTTCACCGCGTCCACGAAAGCGGCGGTCATGGTGGCGATGCCGCTCATGCGCTGGGTGAAGTTGAGGGCGATGCGTTCGGCGGTAAGCAGGTCACGTACCGGACCGGTTACGGTGGCGAGCACTTGGCCGGCTTGGAATCGTTCACCGTCCTTGATGGCAGCGGTGACAGTGACGGCTGGGTTCTGCGTGATGAACGCAGCGCGAAACACCTCGATGCCGCTCATCACACCGTTTTCGCGTGCGGTGAGATGCGCAGAGCCGGTTTCGCCCGCGGGGATCGTGGTCTCGCAGGTGATGTCGCCGTAGGGTGCGTCTTCGGCGAGCGCTGCTTCGACGGCGGTATGGATGATGTGTTGCGTAAGCATGGGTCAATCCTTGATGTAGGCGACGGAGTGAGCCCATTCGTCCTGCAGCTCAGCATAATCGGTGCGGGCGTGGGCGCCTCGGGATTCGGTGCGGGCGAGCGCGGCGGTGGCGGCCACATAGCCCACAGTGAGCATATTACGGTTCTCCAGTGCTCCAACATCGGCCACGTCGGCCTGTGCGTTTGCTGTAGCAAGTCCTTGACCGAGTTCGGCGATGGCGGTTTGCAGCCCATCCGCGTCGCGCAGTACGCCAACGCCATGCCACATGGTGTTTTGGATGCGGGTGCGATCCCACACATCTGCAGCTGCAGCATCATCTGTGAGCACCGGGGTCTTCAATGCAATTGGCTTATGCGTGAATGCTTCGCCGGTGGCGGAGTTCAGGAACGGTTCGGGAGCCCAGACCGTGTCATCACCGTCCGCGACTGCGGCCAAACCGGCACGGTGACCGTAAACGAGTCCTTCGAGCAGTGAGTTGGAGGCGAGCCTGTTGGAGCCCATCACACCGGTACGGGCGCATTCGCCGGCAGCATACAGGCCGGGAATCGAGGCACGAGCGTCCAAATCAGTGCGGATACCGCCCATGTAATAGTGCGCGGCCGGTGCCACCGGAATCGGCTCCTTGCTCCAGTCGAAGCCCAGCGAGCGCGTGTAGGCGTCGATGGTCGGGAATCGGTGGGCCAGGAAGGCTGCCAGCTCGGGATTCTCCTTCGCCATCGGCGAGGCATCGAGCATGACCGGCTTGCCTCCCTGACGTTGCATCACGCGGAAGTTTTCGCGGGCCACTACGTCGCGCGGAGCAAGTTCGGCACGCGGATCCACGTCTTTCATGTATCGGCGCCCGTGCTCGTCCAGCAGTACCGCGCCTTCGCCTCGCACGGCTTCGGAGACGAGGAAGTGCTCGCCCACGGCCATGGCGGTGGGATGGAACTGGTAGAACTCCAAGTCGGCAACCTGTGCCCCCGCACGCCATGCGGCGGCAACACCATCAGCAGTGGCAACCTGCGGATTGGTGGTGTACGGGTACATGCGTCCCGCGCCACCGGTGGCCAGAATCACGCGGTCGGCGGCAAGATCCTTGTCCTGCCCGTCAATCAGCAGCCGGACGCCGGCAATACGGCCGTCACGCACGATAAGGTCTTTGAGGAAGGCATGTTCGATGATATGGATACGCGGATTCTCACGCACCATGGCGGAGACGTCCAACTCAAGCACCTTGCCTGTGGCGTCTCCCCCGGCATGAACCACGCGGGCACGAGAATGCGCCGCCTCAAGGCCACGTAGCATATGCCCCTGTGCATCCCGGTCGAAGTGCACACCGGCCGCGGCAAACTCACGAACACGGTCAGCTCCCTCACGGGTGAGAATGTCCACGGCCTTCGGGTCGCACAGACCGTGACCTGCCGCCATGGTATCGGCCGCGTGCAGCTTCGGGTCGTCGTCGGAGAAGATGGCGGCAGCGATACCTCCCTGCGCATGGTAGGTGTTTGATTCCACCAGTTCCGTCTTGGTCACCAAGGTCACGTCATGACCGGTACCGGCCACGGCCAGCGCTGCGGACAGACCGGCGACACCGGCGCCCACGACGACGATTTCAACGTTGCTCATTGTGTTGCTTTCCTCTGTTTTTTGGTTCGCTCCCGCTGGCGGGAGCCGGAGAGAGGTCACGGGTGAACGCGCAGCATGCGCTCCAATGCCACCTTGGCTTCGCGGGCGGTGTCGTCATCCACGATGATATGGTTGACCACATTGCCCTGTTCGAGGTTTTCCAGAGCCCAGGCCAGATAGGCCGGGTGGATACGGTACATCGTGGAGCACGGGCAGACCACCGGGTCCAGGCAGAACACGGTCTTGTCCGGGTATTGCGCGGCCAGACGGTTCACCAAGTTGATTTCGGTGCCCACGGCGATGGCGGAACCGGCGGGCGCGTTGGCGATCTCCTTGACGATGTATGCGGTGGAGCCAGTGCCGTCGGCGGCGTCGACCACCTGCATCGAGCATTCGGGGTGCACAATCACCTTGACGCCCGGGTATGCCTTGCGAGCACGTTCGATCTGTTCGACGGTGAAGCGCTGGTGCACGGAGCAGAAGCCCTTCCACAAAATCATCTTGGCTCGGGCGTAATCGGCCGGGTCGGAGGCACCGCCCTGAGCCTTGAACGGATCCCACAGCGGCATCTCGCTCAGCGGAATGCCCATGGCGCTGGCGGTGTTGCGGCCAAGGTGCTGGTCAGGGAAGAACAGCACGCGCTTGCCGCGCGCGAACGCCCATTCCAGTACGGCGTGCGCGTTGGAGGACGTGCACACGATGCCGCCGTTGCGTCCGCAGAATGCCTTCAGCGCCGCGGAGGAGTTCATGTAGGTGACCGGGATAATCTGCTGACGACCATCGGAATCCGGCTCGGTGCCGCAGATCTCGCCGAGCTGATCCCAGCATTCCTGCACCTGGTCGATGTTTGCCATGTCGGCCATGGAGCAGCCGGCGGACAGGTTGGGCAGGGTCACACTCTGCTCGGGGGTGGAGAGGATATCGGCGGTTTCAGCCATGAAGTGCACGCCGCAGAACACGATATGGTCGGCGTCCGGGCGTTCGGTGGCGTTCTTGGCCAGCTGGAAGGAATCACCCACAAAGTCGGCATGCTTGATAATCTCATCACGCTGGTAGAAGTGGCCGAGGATCAGCAGTTTAGAGCCAAGACGCTGCTTGGCGTCAGTGATGCGCTGCTGCAGTTCCTCATCAGAGGCCTTGCGGTATTCGTCCGGCAGCACCTGCTGGCGCGGCGCGTTGGCGGGCAGACGGTCGAGCATCGAGGCACCGGGACCATAGCTGGGTGTGGTGGTGTCGAAGTGCCACGGGTCCTGGGTCAGTCCTGCATCGCAGGTGCTTTGCGCGCCCAGCTTGGCGATGATCTCGTCAACGGAGGGCGCAATGAATGATGCGGTCATAGTGGTTCCTTTCTGTAACGTCTATGCGCCGTGCCTGCAGGCATGGCAAAAATCAAATCTGTGCGGATGGGCTCAATGCGGCAAGCACATCCTTGCGTTCGTTGCGCTTGGCCATTGCCGCAATGCCACTGCCGTCGAATTCATGCGGCGTTCCGGTATGGGCAGGTAGCTGAGGCACATATCGGTACACGGCTGCCGGCCGCTGACGGCCTTCACGCACTTTCTCACCGGTGTCTTCAAGATCGCCGGAGGAGAGCATTTTGCGACGGAAATTCGCCAAATCAAGGCTTTCTCCGGCGATGGCCTCGTATACGCCGTGCAACTGCCGCAAAGTGAAGGTGGGACCGAGCAGACGGGTGGCCACGTCAGAGTATTCGATTTTGGAGCGCAACCGAAGCAGTGCGTAGTCGATAATCTCGCGATGGTCGAAAGCCAACGGCGGCAGCTCATCCTCGGGGAACCAGCGCACATTATCGCCATCCTCGAAATGCGCGGCCTCGGCCTGGCCTACGAGCGCCCAGTACACGACGGAGACCATCGGCAATCCACCATGGGAGCGCTCTGGCCCGCCAAAGGTGTACAGCTGCTCGAGGTAGCGAGGATGCAGCGCAGTAGTTGACTCCAATGCGGAGTAAGCGGACTGTTCCAGCGACCAATCGGACCTCAGGTCGCCTCCGGGCAGAGCCCAAGTGCCGAGGAAAGGCTGACGGACTCGCTTGACCAACGGCAACCACAGACGGGAATGAGGTGTTCCAGCTCCGGTCTCAGCAGATTCGGCTTGCGTTGCGCCATGTTCGGGCATGTCATCAGGACCAAGCGCCAAGATCACCACGGACACACCAACCTGCGGTGGTGCACTGCGGCGCTCCGACACATTGCCGAATCCCATGCCTTGCCTCTTTCCAGTGAAATATTCTTTCTGGTCAGACCAGCATAGCACTACTTATAGTCATAATGACTATAAGTCACAATATATGCGAGAACAGTAACAAAAACGGTCTGCATTACCGCAGACCGTGCTGTCAGGAAACCGGCTCCTCGTCTGATTCGCCGGGTCTTGTCATTTCCGCCACAGACGGCAGGAACGGGGCCAACGATGGCAACTCGTCAAGGCTATTGAGTCCCATCTGGTCCAGGAAAAACTCAGACGTGACCAGCAGCGCTGCACGGGAATCAGGGTCCATGCCGTTCTCTGCGATAAGGCCTCGCACGGCGAGCGAGCGAATCACGCCATCGGAGTTGACGCCACGGATTGCCGCCACCTGCGCACGGGTGACCGGTTGCCGGTAAGCCACAATAGCCAGCGCCTCCAAAGCCGCCTGGCTCAGCCGCGCGGTCTGCCCATCGGTGACGAACGCGGAGACGACCGGCTCGAATTCGGCGCGGTTGGCGAACTGCCATCCTCGTGCGGTATGACGCAGTTCAAATCCTCGCGGGCGAATGCCACGAGCCGCATCACCCTCATATTCGGTACGCAGTGCCTGCAATGCATCTTCTACGTCGCTCTCATCCACCACCAGCACACGGGCCATATCCTCTACAGTCTGTGGCTGGTCGGCGACCATAAGAATGGCCTCCAGACATGCGGCCAGCCCGCCGGGAAAATCATCGACGGTAAAGTCCACATATTCGGGACGCGACTGCTCCGCTACTTCCGTCTGCCCATTATGTTCGTCATATTCGTTGCGCTCGCCCATCGGTCACCTCTCTTACGCAAAATCGCCTTCAGAAATGTTCACGTCGCTCATGGCATCATCCACACCGGCGACCCATCGCAGATGCAGCTCCTCGAACGGCCCATTCTGCCGATATTGCAGCACACCTTGTTTGAAGAACACCAGCACGGCCATGAACCGGGCAACCACCTCGATACGGGATGCGCAATCCTGGGTCAGCTCGCTAAATGACATCGATTGACTACCAGATTCCAAAGCCTTGCGCAATCGGTCACGCACCACCACGGATTGCGCCCGCAAATCGACCAACGGCACATGCAGTTGGTGAACCGACACCTCGGAGGCCGGTGCATTGGCGATCACCTGTGCGGCGAGTTTCGCCAGTTCCGCGGGCGTGAGCGTCCACACGAGCTCGGGCAGCATGGCCTGTATGCCCTCATCCATATAAGCCGGGTGGGGGAACCGCCCGGAATTGGCGGCGAATCGCGCGCGGAAATCGCCGGCCGCCTGCTTGTAGGCGCGGTACTGAATCAGGCGAGCGAACAGCAGATCGCGTTCGCGCAGTGCCTCGAGACTCTGCTCGTCATGCTGATTCTCCTCGCCACCGGGCAGGATAGCCACGCTTTTGGCCTCCACCAGAATCGAAGCAACATCCAGGAACGCACTGGCCTCGTCCATGTTCTTCGTGAAGTCAAGGCCACGCACATAAGCCAGGAATTCCTCGGTGATCGAGGAGAGCGAAACCTCGGTCAGCTCGAGCTTGTTGTTGGCGATCATGCCGAGCAACGCATCGAACGGCCCGGAATAGACCTCAAGATTCACCTGGAAGCCGGAGCCTATGGCGGCCTCGACTTCCTCCTGCTGGCTTACGAGAGTTTCGCTCATCAGGCCACAATGCCGCGAGACACGAGCTCGCGGGCCACCTCGCGGTATTCCTTGGCGGTCTTGTGCCCGGGGGCGTAGATAACGATGGGGGCCGCAGCCACACTGGAGTCAGGCAACTTGATGGATCGGGAGATGAACGTGTGGAACACCTTGTTCTCGAACGCCTCATAGATACGCTGGCATACCTCCTCGCAGTGGAGGGTGTTGGTGTACATGGTCACCAGCACGCCGTAGACCTCCAACGCGGGATTGATGCGGGACTGGACCTTCTCGATGGACTGCATGAGCAGAGCCACGCCACGAAGGGCAAAGAATTCGGCGGCCACCGGAATGATCACGCCATCGGCTGCGGCCAGGGCGTTCACCGTGAGCAGGCCAAGCGAAGGCTGGCAATCCACGATGATGACATCGTATTCGGCCTTGAGCTTGCGCAGCACACCGTTGAGAATCTGTTCTCGGCCCACCTCGGTGACCAGCTGGACTTCGGCCGCCGACAAGTCAATGTTTGCAGGAATCACATCGATGTTGTCGAACGCGGTGTGCTGCACCACATCATGGGGATCCACAGACATATCGAACAATGCGGTGTAAATGGTGCTCTCCACGGTATTCGCATTGATGCCCAAGCCCACGGTGGCGGCACCTTGCGGATCAAAGTCGACGATAAGCACTCGGCGGCCATACTGTGCCAAAGCTCCGGCGATGTTAATGGAACTCGTGGTCTTGCCCACACCGCCCTTCTGGTTGCACATGGCAATGACTCGAGCCGGACCGTGCTGCTGCAACGGTTCGGGAGCCGGGAAGGTTTCGTATTCACGTCCAAGAAAATCGGTAGGCATATCGTCTACCTTATCAATATCCGTGTTCCGAGATGGTGCAGCGACATACGTTTCGTCCATCGGCAACGTACCTTGGCGGAATGTGCTGCTGCCGCGACGATCTGCCATGCCTGAACCTTCCATCAAACTCTGATTTCTCCCGACTAGCCTACTCTTATCCGTTCGCTGCCACCGTTACCACATCGCGCCACACCAGTATGCCGAAACAATCCGTCTCATCGCCGCTAACGCGCTCTGGGATGCGCGGTGAGATACGTTTCGATCAGAGCCTCGGGACTCACGTGCGTATATATCTGCGTGGTGGTGACGCTGGCATGGCCCAGCAGTTCCTGTACGGTGCGCACGTCCGCACCGCCCTGAATCAGATGAGTGGCGAACGAATGCCGCAGCGTATGCGGATGCAGCGGCTTGGTGATGCCGGCCCGCTCCCCCGCTGTTTTGACGATTTCCCATACCGATTGGCGTGAGATGCGTTTGCCTCGCTTGTTCAGGAACAGCGCTCGACGCTCAGGGACTTTGGCCGTTGATCTGCGTTCCAGCTCGCCTCGACCCGCGTTGAGATACACCACGACTGAGTTACGAGCATAACTGCCCAACGGCACCAGACGTTGCTTGGACCCCTTGCCCATCAATCGGACGACCTTCTCCTCAAGGTCGATGTCGTCCAGATTCGTGCCCACGGCCTCCGAGACGCGGCATCCGGTGGCGTACATGAATTCGAGAAGGGCCTTGTCCCGCAACACCACCGGGTCGGTGGAACCGCCGACGGCTGCGGCATCCAGCAGCCGGGACACCTCGTCAACGCTCAACACGTCCGGCAACACACTGGCCCCTTTGGGGGCTTTGACCGAAGCGGCCACATCCGCCGATACCGCATGCTGGGCCAAGGCAAAACGGTGAAATTCGTGGATGGAGGCCAATCGGCGGGCCTTGGATCGCGCGGATTCCCCGTCCGCATCAAGTGCGGCGATATAGTCCTCGACATCCTGTTTGGCTATATCATCCGGCTTGGTGATGCCATGGGTCTGAAGCCAGGCGACATATTTATTGAGGTCGGATTCGTAGGCGGAGACGGTGGCGTTGGCGAGTCCCCGTTCGATGCCGATATGCACAAGGAACTGCTCCCGCAGTGTGCCGAATCCATCAACGCCCATAACGGCTCATATTACGCCATCGTTCTGTACCGGCCTCAACGCCGTCCGAGACGTATCAGACGTCCGATGTTTTCCGCCGCGCGAATGAGATTCCTTGGCCCATCGGCAATGGCCTCGTTCAATGGCATGGCACCGGGAACAATGCCGAACACCGCATCGATGCCCACGTCATAGAGTTGGTCGATGCCTTCGCCCACATGTCCGGCAAAAGCGACCACACCGATATGCGGATTACGCTCTCGCACCGCCTTGGCCACTCCCATCGGCGTTTTGCCGAATTTCGTCTGAAAGTCAATGCCGCCTTCGCCGGTGAAGCAGTAGTCGGCGCCTTCGGCGCGCTCGACAAGACGGACCGTGGAAGAGACGATATCCACGCCGGCACGCATCGTGGACTGGGTGAAGGCGAGCAGTCCCGCGCCAAGACCGCCTGCGCCGCCGGCTCCGGGCGTATGGGCCACATCGATGCCCAGTTGATCCTTGATCACCGCCGCATAATGGGCAAGATTATTGTCGAGTTGGGTGACCATCTGCGGCGTCGCGCCCTTCTGCGGACCGAATACCGCCGAGGCTCCGGTCGGCCCCACAAGTGGATTAGTCACATCGGAGGCAATCAGTATGCACGTGTTTGCGATGCGCGGGTCAAGCCCCGACGCATCCACCGTGGCAAGTCGATCAAGAAAACCGCCACCGCGGGGAATGGGATTGCCGTGTTCGTCAAGGAAGCGGACGCCCAATGCCTCTGCCATGCCTGCACCGCCATCATTCGTGGCTGAGCCTCCCACACCAAGTATGATCGTGCGGACTCCATCATCAAGCGCGTGCTTCATGAGCTGGCCTGTGCCATAAGTGGTGGCGACGAGCGGATTGCGGGTGTGTTCGTCGACGAATTGAATGCCGCTGGCGGCGGACATCTCGATTATCGCAGTAAGTCCGGAATCGTTAGCATTCCCAAGAATGCCGTATTCCGCAACGGTCTCTCGCTGCAGCGGATCGAGCACCTGCGCACTGCATATGCGGCCATGAGTGGCATCCACCAAAGAGCGAACCGTGCCTTCGCCGCCATCGGCCATCGGCACCATCACGTATTCGGCATCCGGAAACACCCGCAGCAAACCATCTCGAATAGCCGCGCATGCCTGCTTTGCCGTCATACATCCTTTGAATGAATCCGGTGCAATCACAAATTTCATAGCGAATCCTTACCGCCACATATGCGAGAACCCCGCACAATGGCGGGGTTCTTACCAGATGTCGATAGACTCAGGCCTCAACCGGAGCGTTGACGTCCTCAGGCAGAGCAGCCTTGGCGGCGTCCACGATGGTCTTGAAGGTGTCCGGGTCGGAGACGGCGAGCTCGGCGAGAGCGCGACGGTCCAGCTCGATGCCGGCAAGACGCAGGCCCTGGATGAAGCGGTTGTAGGTGATGCCCTCAGCGCGGACAGCCGCGTTGATGCGCTGGATCCACAGCTTGCGGAAGTCACCCTTGCGAGCCTTACGGTCGCGGAAGTTGTAGTTAAAGGAGTGCAGCAGCTGTTCCTTAGCCTTGCGGTACAGGCGGGAGCGCTGGCCGCGGTAGCCGGAAGCCCTCTCGAGAACAACGCGACGCTTCTTGTGGGCATTCACTGCGCGCTTGACACGTGCCATAATCTATTCCTCAGCTTTCTAAAGTCTTGTTTGTTCCTGTAAGCCCTAAGCTCACTTCTGCAGCAGCTGGTGCAGCTTCTTGGCCTGGCCACCGCGCAGCACGGCATCGGCGGACAGAGCGCGACGCTTGCGAGCGGACTTGTGCTCGAGGTTGTGGCGCATGGCGGAACCGGCCTGCATCACCTTGCCGGAGCCGGTGATACGAGCGCGCTTGGAAGCGGCGGAATTAGTTTTCATCTTCGGCATTGCTGCCCTCCTTGCTGGTTTGCTTCTTGTCGGAAGTCTTCTGAGAAATCGCGGTCTTCGCATCGGCCGCGGCCTGAGCCTGCGACTCCTGCTTGGCCGCCAGGCGAGCCGCCTGACGAGCCTGACGCTCGGCGCGGGACTCGGCGCCACGACGGCGCTGCTCGGACTGGGTATGCACCTTCTTGCCCTTCGGCGCGAGGGTCATGATGATGTTGCGACCCTCCTGCTTCGGCTTGGACTCAACGGTGCCGAATTCCTCGACATCGTCGGCCAGACGCTGCAGCAGTTCCACACCACCGATCGGGCGGGAGATCTCACGACCGCGCAACATGATGGTGACTTTGACCTTGTCGCCTCCGTTGAGGAAGCGGGTCACATGGCCCTTCTTCACGTCGAAATCGTGGTCGTCGATCTTCAGGCGGAAACGAATCTCCTTGATTTCCGCGGTGCTCTGGTTACGACGAGCTTCACGAGCCTTGATCTTCTCGTTGTACTTGAACTTGCCGTAATCGATGAGCTTGGCGACCGGAGGCTTCGCGTTCGGGGCCACCTCGACGAGATCGAGGTTTGCCTCCTTGGCCAGGTTCAGCGCGACGGTGGTCGCGATGACGCCCACCTGCTCGCCCTTCGGGCCGATCAGGCGTACCTGCGGGACGCGAATCTCGTCGTTAATGCGTGGTTCGTCGCTGATGATGACTCCAATCCTCTGCTTCAATTCCTTGGGCAGGGCTCCTTGATGAAATGCAATCAACGCTCGATGGTTCATGGCAAGCCGGAACATACGCATTCACGCACATGCACGCAGACATATCGTCATTCCTGATTGCGCTCATTCATCTGGCACAATCGCTAGGCTGTTTGCCTTGAACCCGAGGCCTTGAAAAGCTTCCAGGTGGGGGGTGCCCCGCTTTCTTGATTTCTCAAGCCAAATGGAAAGTCTACCATATGCCCGGACATTGACGGGCCGTGTGTCGGGTTCCCTACTGCACGGCGCGCAGCAGGCCGCCAATACCCTCATCTTTCAGAAATCTGACGATACGGGCCGGCTTCCTCGGCGATGATTTGATCAATGGCATGCATGCCCAGCACTTCGACCGGCGCTTTGTCGTCTGTGAGAATGGTCGACGATGAGTCCGGTTCGCTCGTAAGTGGTCTCACGCAGGTTGAGTGCCTTGGAGGCCTGCTGCATGGAGTTCTCTTCGGAGCCGGAACCCGGCTTCTTGGCGAACAGTTCGCGGTTCGTGGTATTCGGCACGTCGGCCGTCAGCATGTTCCCATTGCCGAATTTTCTTCCCCGCAGGCCGCGCAACGGCTACAGTAGTCGGATATGAGTAAGGTATGCGTGATTTTCGGAGCCGGAGAATACTATGCCGGAACTCCCGTGGTGCCGGATGGCGCGTATGTGGTAGCGGCCGATGGCGGACTGGATCATACGCGCGAGCTGGGCATCGTCCCCGATGTGGTGGTGGGCGATTTCGACTCATTGGAAGGACGCCCGCCCCGCACCGACGTACGCACGATTACGCTGCCCGCGCTGAAGGATGACCCGGACATGCTTTCTGCCTTGAAAGTCGGCTGGGCGGCGGGCTGCCGCGAATTCCATGTCTATGGAGGTCTGGGCGGACGCATTGACCATACGATTTCCGGCATTCAGCTCATGACCTTGCTGGCTGGGCACGGGGCAAGCGGATATCTGTATGGCGACGGACTGATAGTCACAGCAATCACGGATGGCAAGCTCTCCTTCCCCGCGCACCCGGTACCCGAGGACGGACGAATGGTGTCGGCGTTCTCCCACTCCGATGTTTCACTTGGCGTGAACGAACCAGGATTGAAATACGAACTCAAAGACGACACGCTGACCAACACGATGGTGCAAGGCGTCAGCAATGAGTTCCGCGACGGCATAGATGCCGCCATCAGCGTGGAACATGGTACCTTGATCGTCACCTTCCCCATCGAAGTGGCATTGCCGCAGGTAAGCCGTTTCCATGAATTCAGTGGCGGCATCGGCAAGCTGGACACCGAAGTGTCCAAGCTGTTGGTTCGCTGACCGGACGCGAGCCCCGGCTTCCGTGGATTCACGCCGTCGGCCCAATACGGGAAACCGCATATCGGTTGCCGGCGATCCACAATGTGAGCGCTCACAAAAAATACGACGTTTTTGCTCAAAACGCACGCTCAGACATTGCCATGTGTACAGAGTCGGCATTACAGTAGCAACTGTTGGTAAACAATGGCCCGGTGTGCCAGAGCGCACCACGGGCACCCTACAAGGGAGAATTACATGACAGTTAAGATTGGTATCAACGGCTTCGGTCGCATTGGTCGTCTCGCCTTCCGTCGCATTTTCGAGCTGCAGGCTCGCGGCGGCCAGGCTGGTGACATCGAGGTTGCAGCCATCAACGATCTGACCACCCCGGCTACCCTGGCTTACCTGCTGAAGTACGACAGCACCCACGGCACTTTCCGTCATGACGATGGCACTCCGGTCGACGTCAAGGCCACTGAGGACTCCATCATCGTCGACGGCAAGGAATACAAGGTCTACGCCGAGAAGGACGCCAACAACATCCCGTGGGTCAAGAACGACGGTGTCGAGTACGTGCTCGAGTGCACCGGCTTCTACACCTCCGCTGAGAAGTCCCAGGCTCACATCAACGCTGGCGCCAAGAAGGTCCTGATCTCCGCCCCGGCCAAGGATGACACCACCCCGACCGTCGTGTTCGGCGTGAACCACGACATCCTCAAGGCTTCCGACGTGATTGTCTCCGCCGGCTCCTGCACCACCAACTCCATGGCCGCCATGGTCAAGCTGCTGGACGAGAAGTTCGGCATCAAGGCCGGCTTCATGACCACCATCCACGCCTACACCGGCACCCAGATGCTGCTCGATGGCCCGCGTGGCACCAAGACCGGCCGCAACCTGCGCGCCGCCGCCATCAACACCATCGCCCACTCCACCGGCGCTGCCAAGGCCATCGGCAAGGTCGTTCCGTCCGTGAACGGCAAGCTGCAGGGCCACGCTCAGCGCGTCCAGGTTCCGGACGGCTCCGTCACCGAGCTGACCACCGTTCTAAACACCGAGACCACCGCCGACGAGATCAACGCCGCCTTCAAGGCCGCCTTCTCCGACACCGACTACTACGGCTACAACGATGAGGGCATCGTTTCCTCCGACATCCTCGGCGACACCCACGGTGGCGTGTTCGACCCGACCCAGACCGACGTTAACACCATTGACGGCGTGACCCTGGCTCGCACCGTGTCCTTCTACGACAACGAGTACGGCTTCACCTCCAACATGATCCGTACCCTGCTGTACTTCGCTGAGATCTCCGAGTGAACCACTGCGGTCTAGGCCGCTACGGTTCGTTTGAGAACTAAGCTGTGAGACCCCCGCCTTGTGCGGGGGTCTCTTCGTAGTAGAACGGTAATCATGGCAAAGAAGAAGCACGATAAAGGCGCAGGATCCACTCCGGCGACCGTCCAGCTGGAAAAAGCGGGCGTCGAATTCCACGTCTATGAATATGAGCATTCCAACGATCACATGGACGATGGCTACGGCGTGGAAGCGGCCACCAAGCTCGGTTTCGACGAACACCAGGTGTTCAAGACGCTTATGGCGGACACCGGCTCGGAGCGTGTGGTGGGCGTGGTGCCGGTCAGCGGGCATATGGATTTGAAGGCTCTGGCCGCGGCAGCGGGCGCCAAGAAGGCCTCGATGGCCGACCCCAAAGTGGCTATGCGCGAATCCGGCTATGTGGTCGGCGGCATTTCGCCTTTGGGCCAGAAGACGCATCATAAAACCGTATTAGACGAAAGCGCATTGCAATTCGACCAGATTCTGGTCTCCGGCGGCAAGCGCGGCCTGTCCGTAGGCGTCAATCCGCAGGACCTGCTCAAGGTGTTGGACGCCGTCGCCGCGCCAATCGGCACGTGGTGACTTTGTCTTGGCTCCCCTCGCAGAGGGGAGCCCAGGATGACTATTTCTTCCGGCGCAGCTCGGCAGGCAGCACGAAGTGCATGTTTTCCTTGATGGTTTCCACCGATTTCATGCCGGTGAAACCCTGATTGCGCAAAGTATCAATTACACCGGAAACCAACTCATCCGGCACGGAGGCGCCCGAGGAAATGCCCACGGATTCCACGCCCTCAAACCATGACGGATCAAGCTCGCTGGCATCATCCACGCGGTAGGCCTTGCCTCGCTCGCCCAAGCCCTCCTGAGCCACTTCCATCAGACGTACGGAGTTCGAAGAGTTGGCCGATCCGACAATCACCACACAATCGGACTGCTGGGCCACCAACTTCACCGCCGCCTGACGATTCGACGTAGCATAGCAAATATCAGAGCTCGGAGGCTCCTCAATCCACGGAAAACGAGCCTTCAACGCAGCAATGGTGCCGGCCGTTTCATCCACGCTCAATGTCGTCTGCGAAAGCAACACCAACTTGGTGTCGGGTGCAAAATCCAGCGAATCGACATCCGATTCATGCTCAATCAGATGCACATGCTCGGGGCTCTCCCCCACTACGCCAACCGCCTCATCGTGCCCTTTATGCCCGATGTAGACAATCTCATACCCCTCGCGCACAAAACGCAACACTTCACGATGCACCTTGCCTACCAGCGGGCAAGTAGCGTCCACCACGTGCATACCACGGCGCTGAGCCTCCGACTTCACCACCGGAGATACGCCATGAGCGGAAAACACCACCGGAATGCCAGCCGCAGCGGCCGCATCCGGAATCTCGCTCAACTCTTGGACGAATACCGCACCCTGGCCTGCCAAATCCTCGACCACATGCTTGTTATGCACGATTTGCCTACGCACATACACCGGTGGCAGACCATCCTCACGGTGGAGCTTCCCAGACGATTCCGCAGCCTTAAGAATCGTTTGCACGGTGAGAATCGCACGATCCACACCAGCGCAAAACCCGCGCGGGTCGGCGAGCACCACACTTTTGGTCATCGGAACCTCCTGAATGTCAACACTGTTCTCCAGTGTAAAGCAGGGACTACAGGAGGTTACTGCCAACCTCCTGTGCCAGAGCCCGTGCTCCGCCATCTTTTCAAAGAATCCCCGCGTTTTTCGCGTACGATGTGACACTCGCCACGTTCACCACCCGCAATGCTCTTTCCTGATACACGTGCCGACTCCATAGCCGCCGCCAATCCCGCTTCGACAGCGGAAACGCGCTAGACTGAGGCCAGCGATAGCAGGAGCTACCGAACCATCCATCCTCACTACGGGAGTGATTCCATGACGAGCAAAACGCCACGCACCGGCAACCAGTATTCGATTCACCACGGCGACTACTCCGCTGTGATTTGCGAGCTAGGCGCGAAAATCCGCCGGTTCGACTTCAACGGCAAGGAAATCTTCTGTCCATTCGGGGTCAACGATCTGACCCCGACCTGCAACGGATACGTGCTGGCCCCTTGGCCAAACCGTATTGAAAACGGTGAATACGATTTCAATGGCAAGCACTACTGCGCTCCGGTCAACGAATATCACCCGGCTCCGCGCAACAACGCGAACCATGGATACGCCTACCACTACATGTGGAAGCTCGAATCGCTCACCGACAGCGCCGTGACGCTTTCACTGCGCTTCCCCAACCTGGACGGATACCCGTTCGATGTGACCGTGACCGTGACCTACGAATTGGGCGAAAATGGCATGACCGTGACCATCAATGCCCGCAATGATGGCGACGAGCCGGCACCTTGGGCTCTTGGCCTGCACCCGTGGCTTGCCAACGGCGAGCAGGGCGCGACTTCCGCCGAACGCGATGCCGACTCCGCCGCCTGCCATCTGCAGATCAAGGCCGCCAGTCATGTGACGGTGAACGAGGCGCTGATTCCCACCGGCACTGAACCCGTTGCCGGCATCTACGATCTGAACGATGGTCCGACGCTCGAAGGCCGCGCTTTCGATGACGCCTGGGTTGATGTGGAGCGCGCCGCCGATGGCACGACCACTACCACGTTCACCCGTCCTGATGGTATCGAAGTGAAGCTGATCGGCGACGAAACCATCAATGCCTGGCAATGCTACACCGCCACGGGAGCTCCATTTGCCGAGCATCCGTACGGCATCGCCGTCGAACCGATGACCGCCCCGGCCAACGCCTTCCGCACCGGCAACCATCTGGTGACACTCGCACCCGATAGTGATTACACCACTGTGGTGCGTTATGAAGTAGCCCAGAAGTAATCCAGAAATAGCCCTATGAATTGGCTCTCCTCATTGAGGAGAGCCAATTTTGTTATCTATATACGCCGCGTCCCAACGCTGATGCGGTACGATTGCGAGCGGTAACAATACGCTTTCACAAAGGAGTGTGCACTATGGCTTTGAAGCCTCGCACCGGTAACCAATACGCCATCTCATCCGGCGAATGGAGTGCCGTTGTCACTGAGCTGGGCGCCAGCTTGCGCGAACTGAAATGGCGCGGCGAAGACATCATCGTCCCCTTCGACCCGGACAAGGTGATTCCCTGCTGCAACGGATGTGTGCTGGCACCGTACCCGAACCGCGTGACCAACGGTCAGTACTCCTTCGACGGTGAAGACTATCAGATGCCGATCGACGAATTTGACCGTCAATCCTCCCTGCACGGCTATGCCTACCGTTATATGTGGGAGCTTGAGGACCTGCAGGAATCGCATGTGACGCTCTCATGGCGCTCCCCCGACATCGCCGGATATCCGTTCGACATCACCATCACCGCCACCTACGCGTTGGACGAGAACGGCCTTACGGAGACCTTCACCGTGCACAACAACGACGCCGTGAAGGCACCGTGGGCGTTCGGCATTCACCCGTGGCTTGCCAACGGCAAGCATGCCACTGGCCCGGCCATCACCGCCGACAACGAGCCATGCCGCCTCGAGCTGCATTGCGACACTCACGTGACTGTTGACGAGCATCTGCTGCCCACTGGCGAAGAGCCGGTCTCCGGCATCTTCGATCTGCGCAGCAACCCCACCCTTGAGGGGCGCGGCTTCGATGACGCCTGGACCGACATCACCAACCGCAGTGCTGACGGCAGCACCTCTGCCGTATTCACCCGCCCCGATGGCATCAAGGTCACTCTGACCGGCGACAAGACCATCAATTCCTGGCAGGTCTGCACCGGCAACGAGATTGGCGAGAAAGTCCGTCAGCCCGGTGTGGCCGTCGAACCGATGACTGCCTACGCCGATGCATTCCGTACCGGCAAGGATCTGGTCGTGCTCGAACCAGGCGCTGATTACACCACTGTGGTCACGTTCCAGGCCGAGCAGCTCTGAACCAATCAGCCGAATGTGCGCCATATGGGCGCGCGGTTTGAGAACGTCGCGCTCATGTGGCATAATTCCGAAGGCTTAATTTTTTACTGCAGCAAAGGAGTCCATCATGGGCATGCGCGGACGTAAGCGCAAGGATCGTCGTAAGAAGGCCGCCAACCACGGCAAGCGTCCAAACGCCTGATTCTTCGCGTTTGATATAAACGCAAAGGCCCGTCTGAGCAATCAGACGGGTCTTTTCATATATATCTCTCACATCATTTGTCCTCGCCGCAGCAATGGTCGAGCGTGGCTTTCAGACGGGCCATGAGGCATTCAGGAGCCACATCCGGCCGCAGGTAGGCGCGCATCGCGGCAATCAGAGCCTGTTCGCGCGCATCGCAACACGTACTGGGGTCAAAACAGTCACCCTCGGCCACGATATGCACGTCAGCCGATGCCGTTCCAGTCTCATCATCACGATGATGTACTGCAGTAATGTGCACTTCCGTCTGGCTGACCGTGCCATCGGACGAAGTACGGGTTATGGAGATGTGACGGGTATGCTCTGTCGGCTGGTCGTTCATCGCATCTCATTTCCCTGAGGCTTACGAGACTGTCGAAGCATGCGAGCGCGTGCTACCGTATCCGTGATGGTTTGCGCGGCGTCATCGCTGTCAACAGTATGTTCACTAGTTCCATTATGGACGTGTTCCACGGTTTGACCAACGTTTTCGCCCAACTTCGCGGATGGTGAACCGGTAATGTATCCGCGATCCTTGGCATATGAGGCAAGTTCCCGTTTCAGTTGAGTACGTGCACGGTTCAACCGGCTCATCACCGTGCCTATTTTCACCCCTTGCTCGTCAGCCACCTGCTGATAGGACTTGCCGTCGATGGCGGCATCGATGAACACTTGCCGACGTTCTGGAGACAATTTGGCGAGCGCAGCCATAATCTCTTCCGGAGCAAAGGCATCCAGATATTCCTGTTCGGCAGATTTCAACCCATCTGAAGTATGTTCGGAAGCATCGTAGATGTCCCAGTCATCATATTCGCCGGTCGAATCGTTGGCGCGTTGCGGACGTCGTTTAGCCTTGGCGTACTGGTTGAAATACGCGTTTCGTTCGATGGTCGTCATCCATGCCTCGAAGTTCGATCCAGGCTGGAAGGAATCAAACGCCTTGAACCCGCGCTCGAACGTATCCTGCACCAGATCCTGCGCATCGTCGGGGTTGTTGGTCAGCCTCATGGCCTGACGATAGAGCGTGTTGACGGCGGGCATGGCGAGCTGCTCGAAACGAGCGCGCTTAGCCGCCATGGATTCCCCGGCTTCGGCCGGCATCCCGGTATGCACTGTTGCTTCGCTTGTCGTCACAATTCTCCATTCTAGCCAAATCTTGTGCCCATATCGTGGCTGATGACATGTGAGCCACGCCACGGCATGACCGCCCTGTAGAATGGCTAATCGGCTAGGAATAGGGAGAAAAGATTTATGGCTTTGACTTTGGCTGCGGCCGCCGAATTGCTCGACCGACATCATCTGCTCCGCGAAATCATCCAAGGCGATTGCTGGACCGACGATGCAGCGAATCTTGCCGACGCTGACAAGCCGTTCACCGCCATCACCTATGACACGCGCAAGGTCGTTCCCGGCACGCTCCTGTGCTGCAAGGGTCGGTTCAAGGCTGAATACCTGACCGATATCGACACCACCGGACTCGCCGCGTATGTGGCGGAAACCGAATACTCCGCCGTCACCCGCACCCCTGGTCTAATCGTCAATGACGCACGCAAGGCCATGAGCCTGCTGTCCGCTGAGTTCTATGGCCGCCCGCAGGATGAGCTGACCGTCATCGGTATCACCGGCACCAAGGGCAAGACGACCACCGCCTATTTTGTGCAGGCCGTGCTCAACGCCTATTCCGGCGGCAGGGCCGCACTGTTCTCTTCGGTGGACAATTGCTTGGACGGCCACACATATGCAGAATCCGACCTGACCACGCCCGAGTCGATGGACGCTTTCCGCATGATGCGCGAAGCCGCGAATAACGGCATGCGGTATCTGGTGATGGAAGTCTCCTCCCAGGCATACAAAGTGGAGCGCGTGTATGGCCTGACGTTCGATGCTGGGGCATTCCTCAATATTTCCCCTGACCACATCAGCGCCATCGAACACCCCACATTCGAGGATTATCTGTATTGCAAGCGGCAGATCACACACAATTGCCGCACACTGGTGCTCGGCGCCGACTGCGATCATGCCGATTTGATTCGGCAGGATGCTCAAGCCTCGAATGTACCGGTCACCACTTTTGCGCTGCATGCTGCGGACGGGCACGGCACGCATGCCGATTTCGTCGCGCTGCCGGATGCATCCTCAGGCTACCTGTTCCAGGAGCAGGGCAAGGCTATTGGCGATTTCTCGCTGGAACTGGAAGGCGAGTTCAATGCCGCCAACGCCGCTGCCGCCATTGCTTTGTCACGTGCAGTCGGCGTACCAGCTGGCTCAGAGGCTTTCCGCGCTCTGGAACGTGTGCATATTCCCGGGCGTATGGAACATTATGAATCCGGCAATATGGTGGCGTACGTAGATTATGCGCACAACTATGTGAGCACGAAGACCCTGGCCGAGTTCGTGACACATAAATATGCGGATCGCAATCCGCGTGTCGTCGTGGTCACTGGCTCCGTGGGAGATAAAGCCGTGGACCGCCGTGAAGGCATCATCAAGGGTGCGCAGGATTATGCGGATCGCATTATTCTGACTGCGGAAGACACAGTGCACGAGCGCATGATCGATATTCTTCATGAGATGCAGGGTTATATCACCAATCCTCGAGTCGTCTCGGATATCGAGCTCGATCGTGCGAAGGCCATCGAAAAAGCAGTCGAGGATGCGCACGCCCATGCGGACAGGCTGACCATTCTGCTGGTCATCGGCAAGGGCGAAGAACGTTGGATCAAGGTCGATGGCAAGCACGCGCCTTACGAGGGCGATGACCATGTGGTCAAGCGCCTGTTCGGACTGTTGAACGACTGATCAGCCAGCCATCTGAACCCGCAATCGGAATAAGAAAAGCAAGAGGATAAGGAGCAATCATTGATTACGCTGGAACACGTCACGTTGCCGGCCATGGAACAGGCCGCGGCAGAGGCAGGCATCGTACTGCCGATTGAGCAGACGGAAGCCTGGGGCCGCTATCAAGCCAAGGTGCCGGGACGCCACCCGTGGGGCGCGTACCTTATCCGCCGCGATGGTGAGTTGGTGGCGGTCATCTCCCTGATCGATTACGAGACCCACGGCTACCACTATCTGCGTTCGCTGCATGGTCCGGTGTGGAAGACCAAGCCCACCCAGGAGGAGGAGCACGAGGTCATCGACGCGATGGTCAAGGCCGTGCGCTCCCACGACCGCAAGGTGGCGTTCCTGCGCGTGGATACATGGTTCGATGAAGGCTACTACCGTGTGCTGTCCACGGTACCGTATGACCAGACCGTGATCGTTGACCTGACCGGCGGCGACGACAAGATTCTTGAGCGTATGGTGGCGCGTGGCCGCCAAAACGTGCGCAAGGCCCTGCGCGAAAGCCCGGCCACCTGCGCCGACGAAACCGAGCAGGCTTCCAAATCGTTCGACGAGTATTACGGCGTGATGGTCGACACCGGCAAGCGCGACGGCTTTGCCCCGGCTCCGAAGCAGGACTATGAGGATATGATTCAGGAGCTCGGTCCTGAGCACTGCCGACTGTTTGTCAGCCGTATCGACGGCAAGGTGGTCAACTGGTGCCTGATTACCTTGAACGACAATCGCGCCGTCTACTACTACGGTTGCATGAGCACCGCCGTACGCCGTCTGCGCGTGCCGGACAAGATGTTCTATCACATCTTCTGCACACTGGGCGCGCAGGGCGTGGAAAGCCTTGACATGATGGGCATCGGCTCTGACTTCGCACCGTCCTTGAAGGGACTGAACCAGTTCAAGACCAAGTTCGCCCGGGAGATTACTCCGGTGGCGGCAGGCCATGACATTCCGGTCAAGCGCGGTTTCTACAGCCTGCTGCGCTTCATTCAGAAACTGCGTAAGGGCTCAAACGCGGACAAGCACTAAGCTCGCTTCCCCTGATGACGAGCTATCGTCATCCAGAAAACATTCAGCACAGCTCCAGCTTCTAGGTGGGCAGATTCTAATCGTTCTGCCACGTGAGCGTCGCACAATAACCAATGGTTATCAATACATCGACGCATAGAGGCTGGAGTTATGCTTACTGTCGCCAGAACGACATTTCGTGATATTGAAAAAGAAGACGCTGGTTGCGATATCACGCTGCCCATTGAAGACTATCTCGACATGATTGGCGCATTGGGCGCGGAACACTGCCGCGTATTCGCCGCGCGCATCGATGGACAAGTGGTGGCCTGGTCCATCGTTACGGTGGAAGGCTCGTATGCGGTGCACTATTATGCCGCCATGCGCGACACTGCCATGCGTATTCATGCGACCGATCGACTGCTGTATGCCGAATGCTGCATGCTGGGCTCGCAGGGTATCACCGATTACGATTTGATGGGTATCGGCTCTGACTTCGCGCCATCGCTCAAGGGTCTGAACGCAATCAAGACCAAGTTCACCGAGACGATCACACCGGTGGCCCCGGCCCGTGACGTGCCGCTCAAGAAGGTCTTCTACAAGACATTGCAGGCCGTGCAAGGTGTGCGCCGAGCGTTCCGCCAATAAACCCGGGAGCGGCTTATTTGTCCAGCTTCTGGCTCACTACAGCGGTGACGCCATCGGCTCGCATCGTCACGCCGTACAGCGCATCGGCGATTGACATCGTGCGCTGCTGATGCGTGATGATGATGAGCTGGGCATGGGCACGCAACTCGTTGAACGCGTCGATGAGACGGGTCAGGTTCACGTCGTCCAGCGCGGCCTCGACCTCATCCATCACATAGAACGGGCTTGGGCGCGCGGTGAAAATCGCGAACAACAGAGCCAATGCGGTCAGTGAGCGCTCGCCACCGGAGAGCAGGCTCAGCTGTTTGACGCGCTTGCCTGCCGGGCTGGCCTCGACCAGCACGCCCGTGGTGAGCAGATCCTCTGGATTCTCCAGACGCAACCGTCCTGTGCCACCCGGGAATAGTGTGGCGAACATCTTCTCAAAAGCTTCGGCGGTATCGTCAAACGCGGACTTGAACACCTCGACCATGGTGGAGTCAAGATCCTTGATGAGCTGCATGAGATCATCACGAGACTTGACCACATCGTTGCGCTGGTCGTTGAGGTACTTATTGCGTTCCTCCAGCGCCTCGAACTCCTCGGTTGCCAGCGGGTTGATCTTGCCAAGCGCAGCCAAGTCGCGGCGGGCCTTGTCGAGTCGCTTCTGCTGTTCCTGGCGGTTGTATGGCACGGTTTGGAAGCGGCTGGGGTCCGTAACGCTGTTCGCTGCGGCGTCGGGGGCATCGGTTGCCACATCGTCGGCATTGCCGTCGCTCTCGCCATCCGTATGCTCCAGTGGCACAGGATTGCCATCATCGTCAAGTACTGGGACCGGCTGATCGGGGCCATACTCGCGTACCAGTTCCTCCAGGGTGAGGCCAAGCTCATCGGACACTTTCTGCATGAGCTGACCGGCTTCGGCGGCCAGACGCTCACGATTCACGTCCAAGGCGTGTTCGCGGCCTGTCAGATCGGTGACCTTCGGCTCGATCTCATTGCGCTGGGCGCGCAGGGTTTTGAGCTCATCGTCATGGCTGGACGCCGCCTCCTGTAGCTTGTCCCGCTCAGCGGCGACGCCCTGCAGCGTGCGTTCCACCATGGCGGCCACCTCGCGCGCATCATCAGCCACATCTTGCAGATGGGCGGCCTGATCACGCCGACGCTCGTTCAACGATTCGATACGGGCGCGACGTTCAACGGCTTCCTTGGCATTATCGCGCAATAGCCCGGCCTGTCGGGTCAGGGACTCCCCCTTGCGACTGGCTTCAGTCCATGCAATCTTCGCGGCGACCTCATGCTCACGGGTCAGGTTCAAGTCACGTTCCAGTGTGCGCTCGCGTTCGTCAAGATCATCGAAATCGGCATGCTCGTCAGTGGATTGCTGCGCCGATTCCAAAGCGCGGTTGAGATCATCGAGCTTCAGCTGATGTTCGTTACGATTCTCGTGAGTGTCAGCAGTTTTCTTGTCCAACTGTTCAAGCTGACGCGCGAACGACGCAACCCTATCCTCGGCGGATTTCAGCGACTTTTCCGCTTGCTGAGCCTTGAGTCGGACTTCCGTGCGCTTGGCGGATTCCTGATCGACCAGACGGGCGGCCTCGTCACGCTTGGATTTGGCCTCGCTCACCTGCTCAGCCAATTCATTGGCCTCGACACCAAGCTGCTTGACTTGGGCCAGCGCCTTGTCCCTGCGGGCGGCAAGCGACAGGTCGGACTGGGAAATCGATGATCCGCCGACTGCGGCCACACCGTGGGCAAAGGTCTCGCCATGCTTGGTGACGGCGCGTGGGGCCTTTCCGGAAGCGACGAGACGCTGCGCTTCATCAGCCGTCTCGGCTGCGGCCACATCGGCCAGCAGCAGCCGCACGGTGCGCACGCAGGCCGCGGCCTGCGTCTTATCCGAGGCCTCGGGATTAGCCGTCACAAGGTTCGCCAAGCATATATCGGTATCGGCAAGAGCAGCGAATGGTTCATCGGCCGGCATTGCGGTCAGCACCACGGCTTTGCCGAGCTTGTCTTCACGGGCACGCTCGAGGGCATGAAGCATATTGCCGGTTTCCGGCACCACGATGGCACTGGCATATTGGTCAAGCGCATGGGCCACGGCTTCTTCCCAACCATCAGCCACATGGATAAAGTCGGTGAGACGCCCGAGGGATGCCACCTGCTCGTCCCGTTCCAGCGATCCGGAGGCGTTGCGGCTGTCCAACGTGTCGGACAGTGCATCGGCTTTGGCCTGCAACGAGATGATCTTGGACTGTACGTCACGCTGACGATCGGTCAGCTCATTCAACACATCGCGACGCTCTGCCAGGGCGGCACGGGCCTTGTCCAATGCGGCACCGTCATCATCGGCCACGGATTGCGCCTCACTGCGCAGCGATTCCAACTGATGCTGCGCATCATCATGCTGCTTGGCGAGCGTCTCCCGCTGCCCGGTATGATCCTTGGCGCGGCTGTCCGCCAGTTGTACGGCGGATTCCTCTCGGGCTATCAATTCACGCAAACTGGCGATATGGGCGTCACGCTCTTGCGCGGTTTTACGGAGCTCGGTCAAGGTCTGACGGATGGAAGCGAGCTTCTTTTCATCGTCGGCGCGCTCTTCGGTGGCCTTATCAAGTGCGATGCGGGCGTCCGCCACGGCTTTGGTCTGCGCTGCAGCCTGAGTCTCCAACTCTTTGGCTCGCTTGAGCAACATGTCCGGGTCTTCTCCGAAATTACTGACGATCTGGCCGGTGAGCGAATGTCCGCGTTCCTCAGCCAACTGGGCAAGCGCATGCAAACGCTCCCGGATCTGGGAAAATTCATGCCAATACTGATTGGTCTTGGCAATGGCCGGGCTGGATTCGGAACTCAACGCCTCGACTTGTTCGATGCGCACCTTGACCTGGGCAAGCTCGCGTTGGGCAACGGACAGCTGACTGCGCACATCGCCGAGTTCCTTGCGCACCGTCTCGCGGCGAGCCATCGAACGCTGGGCATCCTCGGCATAGATACGAGCCTGGGCGTCACGTACGGAAACCTGAATGGCATCGGCCCGGCGAGAAATGCGCGCCTGACGGCCCAACGGGCCAAGCTGCCTGTGAATCTCTCGCAGTAAGTCATCGAGTCGGTTGAGATTTGATTCCGTATTGGCCAATTTGCGCAGGGCGCGTTCCTTGCGCTTGCGATGCTTGAGAATTCCCGCCGCCTCCTCGATAAACGCACGGTGGCCGGATGGGTCGGCCTTAAGAATCGCATCCAGACGGCCCTGCCCCACGATGACGTGCATCTGCTGGCCCAAGCCAGTATCCGAAAGCAATTCCTGAATATCCAGCAGTCGGCATTGGGAACCGTTGATGGCGTATTCGGATCCGCCATTGCGGAAGATGGTACGGGAAATGGTGACTTCGGTGTAATCGATGTCAAGCGTGTGATCGGAATTGTCGATGGTCAGGCTCACCTGCGCGCGGCCCAACGGCGGGCGGGAGGAGGTGCCGGCAAAAATCACGTCCTCCATCGACGTGCCTCTCAGGTTCTTGGCTCCCTGCTCACCCATAACCCAGGTCAGGGCATCGACGATATTCGATTTGCCCGAACCATTGGGTCCCACGACCGCCGTGATGCCAGGCTCAAAACGCAGCGCGGTGGCGGAGGCAAAGGACTTGAATCCGCGGAGGGTGAGTTCCTTGAGATACATAACTTGAACGTTTTTCGTTGATGGGTGTTACGGACTACTGTATGTCAGGCGTCCGAGCCCGCACTGGAGTCCTGGTCAGATGAACCGTCGGCATTGTTGTTCTTCGCCGCATCGCCGAGGCCGAGCACGTCAAATACGTCGAAATCATCGGGGCTGACGTTATCCTCGAGCGTATCGGCGCCGGACTGATCCCCGTGACCATCTGTGGCATCATCGAGATCGACCGCCGGCTGATGGATGGCCATAGCCTGCTGCATCGTGGGGCTGGCATGCTCGGCAAGCATGGTACGTGCATCACCGGCAGTCACGAAGCTGCCGCAAACGAGTACGCCATGGCCATAGCCGACACCCAGCTCATCTTCCGCATCGACCATATTGACGGCGGTCTGGATGGCATCAGGCAGATTCGGCTCCTTGATGACTCGATCACGGCCGAACACCTCAACGGCGATCTTCTCCAGCTCATCGGCCGGCATCACGCGCTCGCGCCATGAATTCTCAGTGACTACCACGGAGCTGAGAATCGGCTCCAACACACCAAGATACTCTTCGACCTGCTTGTCTCGCATCATGGCGACTACACCGACCAGTTGCTTGAAGTCGTAGCTTTCCGCGATGGCCTTACGCAGGGCTTCGGCGGCGTTGACGTTATGGCCGCCGTCCAAAATGATGGTCGGCGAGGTACGAATCTGCTCGATGCGGCCCGGAATCTTCACCGAGCCCAATGCTTCGGCCACCAAATCGCCATCCAATGGGCCGTTGACCGGAATCACCACTTCGGCGGCGGCGAGCGCGGCGAGCGCGTTATGCGCCTGATGTTCGCCGAACTTGGCAATCGGCACGCCCTCATACGTGCCATTGGGCGTGGTCAGCGTGGCGACCTGACCGCCGACCGCGGCCATGCGATCGGACACGGTCATCTCGTAACCATCACGCACCAACATGGCATGGTTGCGTTCGGCGGCCTCTTCAAGAATCGGCATAACCGCTTCCTCATGCGGCTGCGCACCGATAATGGCGGTGCAGTTCGGCTTGATGATGCCGGCCTTCTCGCCTGCGATCTGCTCGACGGTGTCTCCCAACCATTGCATGTGATCCATGTCGACCGGGCCGATGACCGCGGCATCCGCGTTCAACACATTGGTGGCGTCCCACAGGCCGCCCATGCCCACCTCGACGACGGCCACATCCACGGGAGCGTCGGCGAATTTCCAGATGGCCATGGCGGTGAGCACTTCGAAGAAGCTCATCTTCGGCTTGCCCTGTTCCTCCATTTTGGCGTCCACCAAGGCCACGAGGTCCTTGGTCTGGTCCCATACGTCGATGAAATCGTCATCGGAAAGCTGCTGGCCGTCGATGGCGATACGCTCGTTGACCTTCTCCAGATGCGGCGAGGTGTACAGGCCGGTACGCATGCCGTACGCACGGCAGATGGCTTCGGCCATGCGCGCGGTGGAGCCCTTGCCGTTGGTGCCGGTCACATGGATCACACGGAACGACTGCTCCGGGTGGCCCAAAATATCGAGCATCAGATTCATCCGGTCAAGATCCAGATTCGTGGTGTTGTGCTCCGGAGGACGGCTCATGATATCCAGTTCGACGTCCCGCATGCTCTCGTTGTTCCGATTCGGATGCTCGAATGACATGTACTCTTCTGACCTCTGCGCTCAATTGATGCTCATATTGATCCGTACGTTCCCATTATGCGTTCGTACGAATTTATGCGTGTCCGTATGAGCTCGTATGTGTCCACACGAGTTCGTACATATCCGCATGTGTTGCTTTGTGTAACTCGGTTGCGCGCGACCTTTCTTCATGCCTTCGCATGCGCAAAACCGCACTCTCCCAAGCTCCTCCATCTTAGCCGCCGGGGTAGTTTATCGTGCGCGCTCAGTGAAACCGCCTCGCATATTGTGTCCGGAAAACTGAAATAGTCCATTTCACATATACCGATGTCATGGAATGCAATCTTTTGCGCATCAAGCTGTTCAAGGCCGGAATCCCGAAAACGGATGCCGACGGATAATCCGGATATACAGGGACGAGCAGATTGCAATAGACGGTTGCGCCCATAGTATGGCCCATGTCCACAAGTCTGTCCACATTCCGCGCCGAGTTCCGCTTCCATTCCACAATCATGCCAGGAATGCAATCACGCCAGGAATGCATATGGCCGACTAGTATGAGGTTGGAAATCGATGATTCGATAACAACTACATACAGGAGAGTGGCAATGGGTGAAGTGATCACCGCTAAGGACAAGGAATATGAGGCCGAAGAGCGCAAGAGCGCGCCCGGCGACAACCAGTCGATGAGTGACCGCGTGAACAATCGATCGCTGCGTCCGCAATCGCCCGCATTCAAGGATTTCATGAAGTCCGGCTGGGCCGACGACGACCCGGAAATCAAGCCGCTCGAATCCTCCAAGTACATTCCCGCCCGCCTTGAGGCGCTAGGCAAGGCATTCCCCGGCGAGCGTCTGGTCATTCCGGCCGGCCAGCCGAAGGTACGCAACAATGATTGCGATTACGCCTTCCGCCCGGATACCACCTTCGCCTATTACACGGGCCTGGGCTCCGACTACGAAGCCGGTGCCGTGCTGGTGCTGAACCCGGTCGACCCTGACTCCCCCGAAGCCGGAGCCGGTAAGACCCATACGCCGGAACTGTTCGTGGCTCCGCGCGCAGATAACTCCACCGAGGACTTCTTCATGTCCGCACACTATGGCGAGTACTGGGTGGGACCGCGCGCAGGCCTCAAGGAAATGCAGTCGATGACCGGCATCGAAACCCATGACATCGCCCAGCTGGCCGACTCGCTCGGCAAGGATGTCGGAGCCGAGGCCGGAGCCGTTCGTGTACGCGTGGTCAGCGAAACCGACCCACAGGTCACCTCGATGGTCGAATCCATTCGTGAGGCAAACGGCTTCGCCGACCCGGACAAGAATTCTGCCGCCGATGACAAGCTGCACGAGTTCGCCGCCGAGGCCCGTATGGTCAAGGACGACTACGAGATCAACGAGATGCGCAAGGCCGTGGATGCCACCAAGCATGGCTTTGATCGTCTGCTCTCCTCCTTGCCGTCCGCGCTCGACAAGCCGCGTTCCGAGCGCATCCTCGAAGGTGCGTTCAACGCCGTCTCCCGCGAGCTGGGCAACGCCGTCGGCTACGACTCCATCGTGGCTTCCGGCCCCCACGCCCCGATCCTGCACTGGATGCGCAACACCGGCGTGGTGAAGAACGGCGATATGCTGCTCGTGGACGCCGGCGTCGAGGTCGATTCCCTGTACACGGCCGACATCACCCGTACCTTCCCGACCAATGGCAAGTTCACCGACTTCCAGAAGCGCCTGTATCAGGCAGTGCTGGATTCACAGCAGGCCGGCTTCGAGGCTGCCAAGCCGGGTGCCACCTACTCCGATATCCATCACGCCTGCATGCGCGTGATCGCCGAGCGTCTGCACGACTGGGGTCTGCTGCCGGTGAGCGTTGAGGAGTCGCTCTCCCCGCAAGGACAGCAGCACCGTCGTTGGCTCGCCTGTGGTGTGGCTCACCATCTGGGTCTTGATGTGCATGACTGCGCACAGGCTCGATTCGAGTCCTATCAGGGAGCCCCGATTCGCCCGGGCATGATTTTCACCATCGAGCCCGGTCTGTACTTCCGCGAGGATGATTTGCTGATTCCGCCGGAATATCGCGGCATCGGCATCCGCATCGAGGATGACGTGCTCATGACCGAGAACGGCCCCGAATGGATTTCCGCCGGCATCCCGAAGCAAATCGATGATGTCGAGCAGTGGATGGCCGATCAGGCCGCACAGGCGAAGTAATCAAACCAGCTCCCTCTTTGAGGGGAGCTGTCACCGTAGGTGACTGAGGAGGGTCAGCTCACGTAAACTCCCCTCAGTCTGCTTCGCAGACAGCTCCCTTCGGAGAGGGAGCCAATTATTGTGAAAAGGGAGGCAACATGCCTACTCCAGAATTCGTGTTGGAACTTCGCAAGAAAATCGGCCATGATCTGCTTTGGCTGATTGGTGTGACCGGCTGCGTGCTCAACGACCAGGGCCAACTATTGCTCGGCCGCCGTTCCGACACCGGCGAATGGGCGATGATCTACGGCATCAATGAGCCGGGTGAGCAGCCGGCTGACACCGTGGTTCGTGAAATCAAAGAAGAGACCGGGGTCGATGCCATCGTCACCGATCTGGTGGCCGTTACTTCGTCCAACAAGGTAATCACATACGCCAATGGCGACAACACCATGTACATGGATCATTCGTTCCTGTGCGCTTTGAAGCCGGGAGGCAATGTCAAGCCATTTGTCGGTGATGAGGAAAGCCTCAATGTGGGCTGGTTCGACCTGGATGACCTGCCCTCTCCCCTGGCGGCAAGTACCACGGAACGACTCGGACTGTTCCACCAGTATTTGGAGAACAAAAAGCATGGCGATGCTCATGCCCTCTTCCAATTTGACGGGCAACAGCACTAGCAAAATCCTGCTACAGCATGAATGTGGGGAGCTCCGGTATCACACCGGAAGCTCCCCACATTGTTAATCGGTCAGGAACAAAGCCTTGCCATTGCAGCTATTTCAACTTGCGCCCCGCACACCAAACCTGTTCGACCGTCCAGTCGGCGGGATTGATAAGATTGAAGTCGGCGGCAAAACCGGGCGCAATCAGGCCGATTGGAGCACCAGTCACCTCATTTGGCCGATTGAAGCCAAAGGCCTTTGCCGGTGTCAACGTCGCAGCCTCGACCGCATCGACAGCACTGATGCCGAGCTCGTTAACCGCACGACGCACAGCCACCTCCAGCAATAATGTGGAGCCGGCAATGGCGCCGTTGGACACCAGACGAGCATGACCATCGACCACATTCACGTCCAGCGCACCGAGTTTGTATGCGCCATCCGGGCAATCGGTGGCGGCCATGGCGTCAGTGACAAAGGCGGTACGATGCGGCGCGAAACGGAACGAAAGCTTCACCATGGGATTCTGCACGTGGAAACCATCGTTGATCAGCTCGATGGTCACGCGAGGATCCTCCACTGCGGCCGGAATCGGGCCCGGCTCACGATGGTGCAGGCCGTTCATCGCGTTGAACATGTGCGTCATGATGCCGGCCCCTGCATCAAAACCGGCCTTGGCGGTCTCGTAGTCGGCATCACAATGCCCCACCGCAGGCACCACGCCGGCGGCGCGGAACTGGCGGATGGCGGAAATGCCATGCGGCAATTCAGGGGCAATGGTTATCTGCCGGATGCAGCCCAGCTTGCCATTGACAGCACCTGAGGCCTCCAGCATCTCATCCACGATTTCAGGAACTGGATCCTTGAGGCATTCCGGGTCATGAGCACCCTTGCGGGCCAAGGCCAGGAAAGGCCCCTCCAGATGGCATCCCAAAATATCGGGGCGTCCGGCTTCCATTTTGGCGCGCACATTGCGGATATTGCCGCAGATGACGTCCACGGGATTGGTAATCAGCGACAGCACCTGACGAGTCGTGCCATGCACGGCATGCCCGGCACGAGCCACATCAATGCCATCCGGGCCGTCATCGAAGCTCTTCTCCCATGCACCGTGCGAGTGAATGTCCACATAGCCAGGAGTCAGGATTCGCCCTTCGGCATCCACCACTGCATTACGGTCAGCGGGGTCGATGCCCACCGTGCCGCAATACTGTTCGAAAGCCTCATCGCCCACACCGGATGCCACGATGGCACCGGATGCGTTGGACACGACCCAATACCCACTCTGTTCGCCGCGCGCATCCACCTTGCGGGCATTGCGAATGGCCACCGGAGCCGGTGCGCCTTCCAATGCCGCCGTCACACGGGAGACAATTTCTTCCCTATCAGACATATGCAATTCCTCCACGTGGTTGCCCCCCTTGAGAGGGGAGCCAACCAATAACTCAGATGCCCTGCCAGGCCGGCTTGTGGGTGTATGCGTAGCGGTAGTAGTCCTTGTGACGCAGGCGGCTCGCAGCCTCCTCGTCCACGATAATCGTGGCGTGCGGATGCATCTGCAGCGCGGAGGCCGGGCAGAATGCGGAGACGCCGCCTTCGACGGTCTCCTCGATGGCCTCGGCCTTGCCGGCGCCGAAGGCAAGTAGCACCAGATGGCGGGCCTTCATAATCGTGCCGATGCCCTGCGTAATGCAGTGGGTCGGCACCTGGTTGATGTCGTTGTCAAAGAAGCGCGCGTTATCCACACGGGTCTGCTCCGCCAGAGTCTTGACGCGAGTACCGGAAGCCAGCGAAGAGCCCGGCTCGTTGAAGCCCACATGGCCGTCCGTGCCAATACCCAGAATCTGCACGTCGATGCCGCCAGCGGCCTCGATGGCGCGATCGTAGGCAGGGCCGGCAAGCGCCACCTTGTCGCCATCCTCAAGCGGCGTGCCATTGAGCACGTCACCGGGCACGTGGACCTTGGACGGATCCAGGCCAAGAGGCTCCACCACGGTACGGTGGATGGTGGCATGGTAGGACTCGGGATGGGTCAGCGGCAGCCCGATATATTCGTCGAGCGCGTAGCCACTCACCTGGGAGACGTCGATCGACTCGTCATGCACGATCTTGGCAAGCGCCTGATAGGCTGCCAGCGGGCTGGAGCCAGTGGCCAGGCCCAGCACTGCGTTCGGCTTGGCTTTGATGAGATCGGCCACGCAACGGCCATAAATCTCGCCTGCTTCGGCTTCGTTCTTGACAATGATGATTTCCGGCATAGGTATCTTCCTCCGTTCATGAGGCCCGCTAGACACGGGCTTCTGCCCAAAGCCGCCCATCATGGTTCATGGCAACTTCTTTGTCACTTTCCACAATGTGCAATCCGATTATGTCGATGTTCGCATCAACCTAACCAGTTATTTGTTAATACTACTTACAATTATGGACGTACGGACACTCGGCGTTCCCAAACCAGAACAATCGAGTACACTGGAATGCATTAGTGAAGTTCCCTAACAGATTCAACGCCGAGCGGAATCTCACATACCGTGTGGTTATATAGACATACAGCCGCCACGGCACATGCGCAGTCATCGTTCAGGCAGGAGGAATGTATGTCGTATCCCGGTCTTGCCACCGCGACGGATGACCGTACCGTCAAAGCCTCCCCCGCCGATGTACGCCGCAAAAACCGTCAGCTCATTTTCGCCCTGCTGTTTCCCACCAAACAGTATTCACGCGCCGAACTTGGCCGCCGCACCGGACTGAGCCGCGTGGCCGTGTCTGACGTGGTCGGCCAGATGCTCGAAGAAGGCCTATTGCGCGAAACCGGCCAGGCGCCCAGCGGCGGCAAGGGCAAACGAGGCACGCTGCTGAGCATAGACACCAACCGGCTGCGCATAATCAGCATTGATTTGACGCAGGAGCATCTGCTTCACGGCACGGTCACCAATCTGTTGGGACAACCGCTGCGCCACGCCGAAGTCACCTTGAATGCCGGAGCATATGTTTCCGTGGACATCATCATCGAACTCATCGAGAAGATGCTCGGCATGTCCGACGGCGAGGTCATCGGCATCGGCGTGTCCTCCCCCGGTGTGGTCGATGGCGGCGTAGTGCGATCCTCCACGATGCGCGGATGGCGCAATCTCGATTTGGCCACACCCATCAACGAGCATTTCGGCATCGACACCACCGTCAGCAATGACGCCACTAGTGCCATGCTCACCGAACGCTTCTTCGGCCAGGGCGGGCCGAATATGCTGTTCGTGCGGATGGACAGCGGCCTCGGTTCGGCGATTCTGCTGAGCGACACCCCAGTCATCGGCGAACTGCATGCGGCGGGCGAAATCGGCCACATCTCCATCGACTTGAATGGTCCACTATGCCCATGCGGCAAACGTGGATGCCTGGAGACCATGATTTCCGCCGATGCGCTGAGAAAACAGATGGCCAACGTCGACGATGACGAGCGGCAGGCAATACTCGCCCGCGCCGGACGGTACCTCGGCCAGGCCTTGGCCATGCCCGCGGGCCTGTTGGATATGTCCGACGTCTGCATATTCGGGCAACCGGACATCATCAACACGACCTTCATCGACGCCGCCCAGGCCTATCTCGACGCCAGCACGTCATCGTCCTTCCACAAGCACACCGTGATCAGGCGCTGCGAATGCGGGCCGGATATCACCGTGCAGGGAGAAGCCATCGCCGTGCTGCTCCAGTATCTGGCCAAATAGTCAGATAGCCAGCACCGGGTGGCAGCACTACGCGGCCATAGCCGCTCCGATGGCCCCCACCGGCTGCCCCGCCGGGGCCAGACGAAGCCGAGCCGGCAAATCCAGCGACTCCAAAAAGCGGCACTGTGATTCTCGACGACGCAGCTCAGCGGTAATTACCTCAACCAACGGTTCGCCGGTTTTGGCCATACCGCCACCCAACACGATCAATCGGGGATCGACCGACTGAGCCAGAATCTGGATGGTGTCGCCAATGGCCCTCACCATCATATCCAGCACATCCACGGCCTTCGCCTCACGTCTGCTGGCGCAGCGAATCAAGTCGGGCATCGGCGGATCGGCGTTCGGCCACAACCTGCCCACCGCAGCCCCCGAGCACACGGTTTCCAGACACCCATACTGGCCGCAGGGGCACTTCAAACGATGCGGCTCAACCGGAATATGACCGATTTCGCCTGCGGCCCCACTGTATCCATGCAGCAGCACCCCGTTCTGCACGATGCCCGCAGCCAGTCCGGTACCGAAATTCAGGAACGCGATGGTGCCGTCCAAGCCATCCGCACCTCCCAACAGCACTGCAGCACCCACTGCGGCAGCGTTGACATCGTTTTCCACATGCACCGGCACGCCTGCCAGTCTGGAGACTTCGGGGCCCATATCCAGAGAAACCACATCAAGATTCACGATGTTGCCCACGTGTCCGGTGGCGGAGTCGACCGTGCCCGGTGTGCCGATGCCGATTGCCGAGACCTCGTCAAAGCGGGTTCCCGCGGCCTGCCGCGCGACCGATACAATGTCCTCGACCACCGCAGCGTTACCATGACGTGCAGGGATTCTGGCGGAGTTCAGCACCGCGCCCGTTGCATCGACAAGCGCCGCCTCGATTTTGGTGCCACCCACATCAACACCAATCCTGAAATTGTTCACGGTGTTATCAGTCATTGCCTATCCCCCGTTCTTCGTCGAACAATATGCTTGGAATCAGTATGCATTTATGTATTGACAACTATCTTAACAAATTACAGAAAACCATGCGCCTCATACGCGACACGCCGAGACATAAGTTGATTGCGCGAATAGATTAACTACGTTAATATCTTAATCAAGTTCAGATTCAAAGACGAGCGGACGTTACCCAGGCAACGACGCGGGACAAAGGAGAATGATATGGCAGACGATACTGCACGCGCCACTTCTCAGGCCAGCGTTTCCGAATCCAACCGCTCCCGCATCGTCAAGCATCTCTACCACAACGGCATCAGCTCCCGCGCACAAATCGCCAAGGCCTTGGAACTCACGCCGGCCGCCATCACCAAGATCACCGCACGGCTTATCGAAGCCGGCATGATTGAAGAGACCGGCGACCTGGAAGGCTCCAAGAACCGCCGTTCCATCGGGCTGAAAATTGACACCGCTCGCTTCCGCGTCATTGGTGTCAAGTTCGCCCGTCCCCTCGTGCAAATCGGCGTGTTCGACCTGTGCGGCAATGCGCTCAGCACCGAAAACCTGCCCCCGGTGTACGACCACACCATCAGCGACACCATCACGGCCATCCACCAACGCATCAGCGAGCTGCTTGATGACGATCCGTCCATCGTGGCCATCGGCATGGCCGTTCCCGGCCCTTACCTGCGCAACGTCGGCCGCACCGCTGTGGTCTCCAGCATGCAAAGCTGGCGCAAAATCAACTTCATCAACGAATTTTCCACCGCGTTCCGAGTGCCCGTCTTCATCGAGCAGGATGCCCGCGCCGGCGCGCTGGCCCACTACCTGTTCGACCCCGCATTCCACACCAACGATTACCTCGCCTACTATCTGGTCGGCGAAGGCGTGGGACTTGGCGTCATCGACAATGGCCACCTCGTCAACGGCGCGCAAGGCGCAGCCACCGAAATCGGCCATATCTCCGTTGATGTCAACGGCAAGCCCTGCGATTGCGGCAACGTCGGCTGCCTGGAACGTTACTGCTCCGCCCCGGTCATCCATGACATGCTTATCGAGGACGGCTCGGTTATCCCGGACGCCTCAGACATGACCCATGCCGAAGCCGCCCGAGCCTTGTTCGCCAAAGCCAACGAAGGCAGCGCCGCGGCCCAGTCCATGGTTCGCGAAGTGGCGCGGTATATCGGCTACGGCTGCATCACCATCTTCAACGCTTTCAATCCCGAACACATCATCATCGGCGACATCGTATCCGAGGCGGGCCATCTGCTGCTGGACACGGTTCGCGCCACGGTGGCCGAACGAGCCATCCCCGAAATCAACGATTTCACCTCCATAACACTCTCCACCCTACCGATTGACTCCACCGTCTGCGGAGCTGCGGCTGTGGCGGTCACCCAGTTTTTGGAACACCCCTCGGTGTTCTTCGACGTTTCCTGACCGAAGCGCCGACCAGAGATTTCCATACGAAATCAGTAATCAGAGAAACCATAAGGAAAGGAACCAACCATGACTACCCCGATCGTTCTGAGCCTTGGCGAACTGCTGTGGGATATGCTGCCGGGCGGCAAGCGAGCCGGCGGCGCCCCTGTCAACTTCGCCTACCACGCGATGAAGAACGGCACCGAAGGCTGGGCCATCAGCGCGGTCGGTGAGGATGAGCTCGGCGACGAGCTGATCGCCAAGGCCGACGAAGCCGGCATCAACACCGTTATCCAGCGCAACGCTTGGCCGACTTCCACCGTCGAAGTCGCCCTGAAGAACGGTATCCCGGAGTACACCATCGTCAAGGGCGTGGCCTGGGATCACATTCTGTACACCCGCCAGCTCATCGATGTGGTCTCCAAGGCCGACGCCGTCTGCTTCGGCACCCTGGCCCTGCGCTCCCCCGAATCGCATGCCACCATCACCGAGCTGCTCAAGCACACCAAGCCGGGCGCGATGAAGTTCTTCGACATCAACCTGCGCGGCGACCACTACTCCAAGGAACTCATCGAGGAGCTGCTCAAGGCCGCCACCGTATTCAAGATCAACGACGAAGAGCTCCTGCTGCTGCGTGACATGTTCGACATTCGCGGCACCTCCGGCGAGGATGCCTCCCGCTGGTTCCTGGACGAGTTCGATCTCGATTACGTGATTCTGACCGCTGGCTCCGCCTACTCCACCATCATGTCCCGCAAGGGCGAGGTCTCCACTCTGGACACCCCGCATGTCGAGGTGGTCGACACCGTCGGCGCCGGCGACTCCTTCTCCGGCACGTTCACCGCTCGCACTCTGCTCGGCGACTCGCTGGCCGACGCTCACCGCAAGGCCGTCAACACCGCCGCCTTCGTGTGCACTCAGGCCGGCGCTTGGCCGGAGTATCCGGCTGAGATGCCTGACTACCTCGTTGCCGCAGGCAAGTAAGCCTTCGGCAACACCGACCAATAGGCCATACTTTTCCAGCCGTTTTTCGGCTCATGCTCACGCTGGGACAATGACGTTCCGGCACTCGCCAGCCCCTGTCTCCCGGCGTGAGCCATGCCCAAAAACAGGTGATTGATAACTGAATATCGATTAGCAATTCATTGTCTCATTGCAGTAAAGAAAAAGGGAATTCAAAATGAGCAACGAAACCACCAAGACCGGCAACGCCGGCCTCGTAAAATCGCGCCTGTGATGTTCGCGTTCTTCGTCATGGGCTTCGTCGATCTGGTCGGCACCGCACGTCTGGTGCTAATCGTCATCTCTTTCGCCTTCCTCGGTATCGGCAACACCTTGATGCAGGTGTCTCTGAACCCGCTGCTCACCGTGTTCGTCAAGGGCGACAAACTCGCCTCCACGCTGACGCTCGGCCAGTTCGTCAAGGCCTTCGCCTCCCTGTTCGCCCCATACATCGCCATCTGGGGTGCCACCAAGCTCGGCATGTGGTGGATCCTGTTTGTGATCTACCTGGTCGTCGGCATCATCGGTTACGTGCTGCTCGCCTTCGACAAAATCGATGAGCCCGCCCCGACGCCGGTACCACCACCATCGGCCGCTGTTTCAAGCTTCTGTTCTCCGACCACATCGTGTTCCTGTGCTTCCTCGGCATCGTAGCCCACGTGGGCGTGGACGTCGGCATCAACGCCCAGGCCCCGCGCATCCTCACCGAACACACCGGCGACACCTTCACCGAAATCGCCGCCACCGCCACCATGGTCTACTTCATCGCCCGTATGATCGGCTGCTTCACCGGCGGTATCGTGCTCTCGAAGATCTCCAACCACGTCGGCATTCTGGTGTGCGGCATCATCATGACCGCCTCCGCCGTGTGCTTCACCATCTTCTGCTCCATCACCTCCAACCCGCCGGTCGCCTTGTTCTGGGTGGCTGTGGCTCTGGTTGGCTTCGGTAACTCCAACGTGTTCTCGCTGTTCCTCTCCCACGCGCTGATGTACCGTCCGGAGCGCCAGAACGAGATTTCCGGCCTGATGCTCATGGGCCTAATCGGCGGCGCCATCTTCCCGCCCATCATGGGTGCCCTGGCTGATGCCATGAACGCCCAGCTCGGCGCCATCATCGTGATGGCCGTTGGCTGCCTGTACGTGCTGGTCATCGGCGTTGGCTACAAGGCCATCATCGAAGGCAAGAAGGCCGCTCAGGTCGAGGCCTGATAATTTGGCCCGCGTTGGCGGGGTTTGCCTCAGCAGATAAACGACAAGCCCTGTACGAATCACGCTCATGGTTCGTACAGGGCTTTTGCATGCGCACTTGGCACTTGGCTCAGTGCACGCCACCTGGCATATCGATTTCGGTATCGATGATGATGGTCACCGGCCCATCATTGACCAAGCCAACCCGCATATGCGCGCCGAACCTACCTTCTTTGACCGGCACTCCCCCGGAGCGTAGCGCCTCATTGAACTTGATCCATGTAATATCGGCGTGCTCCGGCTTGCCCGCCTTGATGAAGCTCGGGCGGTTGCCTTTGTGCACATCGGCAAACAATGTGAACTGCGAGATGGAGAGAATCTCACCGCCGATGTCCTGAATCGAGCGGTTCATTTTGCCCTGCTCATCTTCGAATACCCGCAGATTGAGGATCTTGTGAGTCAACCACGCAATCTGCTGGTCACCATCCTCATCGGTCACACCCACCAGAATCATGAATCCCGGACCAATCTGCTGGGGCTCAAATGTAGGGTCCAATGTGCCCAACTCATTGATCACGTCCACGGATGCTTCAGATACTCGTTGCACTACAACTCTCATGACTCCCTACAGTAGCAACAAAAAAGTGCCGTTCCCTTACGGAAACGACGCTTGTCTTGGTGGAGTCGCGGGGAATCGAACCCCGGTCCGATGACCGAGCCCACAGTCTTCTACGTGCGTAGTCTGCTGGCCAAGTTGGCGGTTTTTCTGCCCCCATCGCTGTCGCAGACAACTGATGGCGAGCATATCCGCAGTAAAAGTCCTGATGGAGCCCTGAGGCTCAACTCCATCAGCAAGTCTTCTTAACGACGCTCAGCATCCTCCCAAAGACGAAGAGGAGTGAACGGAGCGGCTGCTCACTGGTTAATCCTGACTAAAAATCAGGCAGCGAGAGCGAACTCAGTGCGGTTAGATTTAGCACTTATTCTTTTGCCGGGGTCATCCACGAGCGGACCCGGCGTTCTCGGCACGCTTCCCTGCAGCGAACAGGTCACCGTCGAAACCGATCGACCCCAATCTTGAATTATCAAGCTTCCAGCCTTTCGGCCGGACGTTTCACCATACACCTGTATCTATGCATTTGCAAATCAGCTCACAGCAGACCACGAACAAGCCCGCTCACGTCAGTCAGCCCAAACGACCAGGAACATCACTTCATGATAGGTTTCAACGGCGCGGATACATCGACCTGATGACGGTCGCCAATCACATTGGAGTCATTGATAATCTTATCGACCACTGCCATTTTCAGCTTGAGCTGAGAGGAATTGCCCCACACAATCACACGGTCGCCGTCATTGAGTGTGGTGGTCACGGAATCCTGCGTTTCCGCAGTGACCTGGGTGATTGCCGAACGCATTGATTCCGGTAGCGCACCCAGAATGGTCAGGGCTTCCTTGATCGAACGATTCTTCAGGCTCTTATCGACATCCTTGACTTCAATAACGGGAATGCCGTCCACATTCGCGTCCGTCACCGAATTCAATACGCGAGCCTGTGAATCGACCGCAGTCAACGTATCCCCGTTTTTCAGCATGGCGGCGGGCCGTTGCGCTTTGACCTCAACGCTCATCGATTTCGGGAATTGCTTGGAGACGTTGGCCTCACTCACGCCGGGAATATCCCCGAGCTGTTTGGACACGTCGTTCGTGGATACCAAAAACAGCGATTTACCCGCCTGCTTATCGGCAATAGAGCGAATGGTCTGCTCACTGACCCATTCGTTGGCTCCAGATACGCTGATCGCACCCACTTCCAGGCGGAACACCGAAGAGAAGAACAGCAACCATACCAGCCCAATCAGCACCGCCACACTGGTTACCATGGCTACCACTCGCAGCGCGATGACGCGCATGCCCGCACGCTTGCGCTCCTTGGCTCGTTCGGTGAAATCCACCACTTTCGGACGGGAAATCACTCCCAGCGTACCGGTGGTCTGATGCAGCGTCTCAGCAACATAATCCTCACTATGCAGCTCGCGCGCGTCTACAAACGCACCTTCCCGCCCGATGGCACGCGTCACTTCCTGAGGCCGAGACTCGTCCACGATTTCCGGACGGGAGGCCACGGAACGGGCTTTACGCGACTTTCCAGCCTTGCCCGGACCTCGCTGGTGCGATTCCACCGAACGGGGTTTGCGACGCTCTCCTTTCGCGCCGCCAGAACTGACGGTACGACCTGCCATTACTCACAACTTTCGCGATGGGCCTCGAGCGCGGTGAGCAGCACCTGATCCATATCAGTGATGTCGCCGGCGCCCACGGTAAAGATCACATCCCCATGGTGGGCTCGCATGGCCATCATCCTGGCGGCAAGACCCATGTCTTCAACCGGTTGAATCCACTCGCCGGCAGCCGCATCCTTGATGCCAGCAGCAGCATCCACGATGGTGGCCGCGGTAATCTCCGGGAAGTCCTCCTGCTTTTCACGGGCAGGGAAAATGCCGGTGACGATGACATCATCGGCCTTGGCCAGCGCCTCGGCGAATTCGTGCGCAAAAAACTTGGTACGAGAGAACAGATGAGGCTGGAAAATCACGCGAACGGTCGACTGCGGATAACGGCGCCGTGCTGCATCCAGCAGAGCCGCGATCTCCGTAGGGTGGTGCGCGTAATCGTCCACCACCGTGACCTGCTTAACGGTTCCGTGCACCTGAAAACGGCGTGCAGCTCCCAGGAACGTACCGACAGCCTGTGCGGCGTCGGCGGGAGAGACTCCCAACAGCACAGCGGCGGTGATTGCCGCGGCGGCATTACGCGCATTATGGATGCCGGGAACCTTGAGTTCCACACGCTGGGCCACAGCATCTGCAGAGGTCACCGCGGCGGGAAGGTGCAAGGTAAGCCGTTCAACGCCGGTGCCGGCGGTCTCCTGTTCAGAGGAAATCCACACATGCGCGGCACCCCCTAAATCAGGCAGCTGCTCAATGGGCGTGGTGCCATAGACGACGGTATGGGCCTTGACGTCGGCAGGCAGCGCCTGGAACACGGCCAGCGCGTCCGGATCATCAGCGCAGATCACCACATGGCCGGTTGCATGGCCGGCATGATTCACGAATGCGGCACGGTAATGCGCTTCATCGCCGTAATGGTCAAGATGGTCGGCCTCGGCATTGGTAATGATGGCGATGGTGGGGTGGTATTTGGCGAAGCTGCCGTCGGACTCATCGGCCTCAGCCACCAACACGTCACCTTGACCGGCATGGCCACCGTCCAAGGTGGTACCGTCCGGCCCTTGGATGGAACCGCCGATGGCATAGCTGGGATCAGCTCCGGTATGCACCAAAATGTGCGCAAGCATGGAACTGGTAGTGGTTTTGCCGTGCGCACCGGCCACGGTCACGGCTCGCTTGCCGTTCATCAGTAAAGCGAGAATATCGCTGCGATGCACGACGTGCAGGCCAGCCTCGTTCGCGGCAACGATTTCCGGATTGCTGGGCTTGATGGCACTGGAATAGACAACGGTCGAAGCCGAAGCCACATTTTCCGCCCGTTGCCCGAATTCAACGGTGATACCCAATGATTCCAGTCGATCGGTTTTTGCACTGCGCTCACGGTCGGAGCCGTCCACCGGCACGCCCTCGGCGTTCAGCATCTCGGCCAGGACGCTCATACCGGCACCCCCGATACCGATGAAATGCGTAGGGCCAAGATCTGCGGGACGGGCCGCGGCATCGAACGAAGCATGGGTAGGGTCAAGCACAATGGGCTGATTCTGGGACAATTGACGCTCCTTGAGGGATTTCCAGCACCTCTATTATGGCTGTACCCCGTGCCAACGCAACGAGGTATGGCCGATTCTGATCAAACGTGAATTTACCGGTTCCTATTGAGCAAGCTGCAGGACACGGCGCGCCATGATGCGCGCGGCATCACGTATGCCGTATTCCCATGCTTTGCGTCCGAGCTCGGCGAGCATTTCGTGGTCGGCAAGCATGCCCGGCACATGATCATGCACCCATGCCGGCGTCAGATCCTTATCCGCTACCAGCAGACCGCCACCAGCGTTCACCACCGGCTCCGCATTAAAGCGCTGTTCGCCATTGCCAATGGGCAGAGGCACATAAATGGCCGGCAATCCCAGCGCCGCCAGCTCCGATACCGAACCGGCTCCAGCACGGCATATCACCAGATCGGCGCAGGCAAAGGCCAAGTCAATCCGCTCCAGATATTCAGCCACGTGATAATCGCCTTGACCTGCCGAATCGGGGCCTATTCCAGTAAGCACATCAGCCTTCACCGACTTGCTGACCATACTGCGCACCTCATCGCTTTTGCCACGTCCGGTCAGATGAATGATCTGAGCATGGGCCAGCAAATCAGCGGCAGACGAGGCAATGGCTCGATTCAGGCTCTGCGCGCCCAGGGAACCTCCGGTGACCACAACCACAGGACGGTTTGGATCGATGCCGAGCTCAGCGGCCGATTCCTTTCTCACACCCTCGCGGTCGACTTCCAGTCGCTGGGAAAGCGCGGCAATGGCCGGACGCAACGGCAGACCGACACGCTCGAGTGCAGCGCCTTTTCTGGGTTTCAGACCGGTTTCGTCATACACCGTACCGATGAAGTCGGCCCATCGCGCTCCCAACTTGTTGGCCATGCCGGCACGCGCATTTTGCTCGTGTATGGCGATGGGGATGCCCATCTTATGCGCCGTGGCATACACGGGGGCCGATGCATAACCGCCAAAGCCAGCGACCACGTCGGCATGCCTGCTCTCCAAAATGGTGCGCACTTTGGCCGTTTCGCGCTTCCACTTGGCCGGGAATTGCAGCAAATACGCATTGGGGCGGCGTGGGAACGGCACTTTCTCAATGGTGTCGAGTTCGTATCCCGCTTGAGGCACCAAATCTTTTTCCAGGCCGACCGCAGTGCCGATAACAGTGACCTGCGCCGCGGGTTCAAGTTCGCGAATCGCCCCGGCGACGGCGAGTAATGGATTGACGTGTCCAGCGGTTCCGCCGCCGGCAAGAACGATATGAGGTGCTCCTTGGGTCATGACTACCGAGTGTACTCTACACGCTCTGGCGAGACTGCTTAATCTGCGGTTGGCATCGCATAAGTCCCACAACTAGTCCTGCGGCCGCCAAACACATCACCATTGAGGAGCCGCCTGCCGACACGAATGGCATAGGCACGCCAAGCACCGGGAACACTCCTACGACCACGCCGATATTGACCATGGCCTGTCCCACAATCCAGATGGTCACGCACATCAGCACCATTGATACGTACCGATCAGCGACCTGCAGCGCAACGACGATCATGCACCATCCCAGAATCGCGAAGAACAGGAGCACTATGGCACATCCCACGAAGCCGGTTTCCTCTCCGATGATAGCGAAGATGAAATCGTTATGCGCCGCCGGAAGATAATTCCACTTCTCACGCGAATTGCCAATGCCCACACCAAGGAAGCCACCCGAAGCAATGGCGTACTTCGCATGCATGGACTGATAGCACACCGTCTGTGCGTCGGCCGCAGAACAATCCCCGTACGTGGCGAGAATACGCCGCATACGGTTCGGGCTGGAAATCGCCAGCACCGCCACCATCGCCGCCATCACCAGCACGCCTATGCCCATCCATTTGCCCGGAAAACCCGCAATCAGGAAAGCCACAATGCCGATGAAAATCAGAATCATGGCAGTGCCAAGATCCTTACCGCCAATAACGGTCAACAATCCGACCGCAGAAACGCCAAGAGGAACTGTATAGGCTTTCATGCCTTGTTTGCGATAGAGCTTTTTGGCGGCTCTCAGCGCGGTGGGAAGCCACACGCACAGCGCGAATTTCATGAACTCGGCCGGCTGTATGGTGGTGAATCCCAGATTCAACCATCCTCGGTTGCCGTACACGTCAATACCCAACGGTGTGAAGGTCAACGCCTGTACGAGTATCGAGCAGAGCATCAGCGGCAGACCGATGCGTTTCCAGAACCCGACCGGCATCACCATGGCAAAAAAACCCACAATCAGGCCAAGGATGCAGAACACTCCCTGATTGAGCAATTGAACAAATGGCGATTTGCCTTGCGCCGCCATGGTGACCGTGGAACTGGAGAACACCATAATCAGGCCAAAGCAGGTCAGTCCCACCACCGCCATGCGGAAACCGTTATAGCACCACAGCGGATTGAGCAGGCTTCGCCAGCCGGTGTAATCGGTAATGACCAGAGCCGGCTTATTTGCATTCCCGTGCGATTTGCGAACCGAAGAATTATCGGAGACCATGCACCTCGCTCCATGCCTTGGCTGCGGCTGCAAAACGATTGCCTCGATCGGCATAAGACACGAATTGATCCATGGACGCGCACGCAGGCGCCATCAGCACCACGTCTCCGGCTGCCGCATAGTCTCCGCAGGCAGCCACCGCACGATCCATCACCGTATCGTTGTCCTGCGGATCGATGACGGTCACCGGAATGTCCGGTGCTTGGCTGCGGAAGGCTTCAATCATCGGCTGCTGATCTTTGCCGATAATGACGGCGGCCTTAATGGTATGAGCCTGATTGCTGACCAAATCCTCAAAACGGCTGCCTTTGGCCAAGCCTCCGGCAATCCAGACCACGGACTTGGCCGAGAAGCTGGACAACGAAGCGTTGGCGGCATGGCCATTGGTGGCCTTGGAATCGTCCACGAATCGAATAACGCCGCCGTTCACACGTGCTTCGGCCACGGTTTCGATACGATGCCCGCCCGGTTTGAATGTCTGCAACGCCTCAAGAGCGGTTTCCCGGTCGGCGCCAAGGCCCAAAACCAACACCAGCGCGGTCAGGGCGTCGGCAACCAGGTGTGGGTACAACGAGCCATCCGGCTCCATCAAATGGGTGAAATCGGCGATGGCGGCGAGCTTGATAGGCTCCCCCACTTTGCCGCCGGCAACGCCGCTGCGATCCACAATCCAGCCGTCCGCGATGCCAATCTGGCCGGCTTCAGGCTCGTTCAACGTAAATCCTACTTTGCGGCATCCTGCGGCAACGGGTGCGGCTTGAGCCAGTTCGCTGACTTTGGCGTCCTGCGCGTTATAGGCGATGACGCGCCGGGCGGCGCGGAATACCTTGGATTTATCGGCCGCGTAGTTCTCGCGCCCGCCATGCCAGTCAAGATGATCGTCGGCGATATTGGTGATGGCTGCACAGTCAAGTTCCAAGGAATCGGTGAAATGCAGCTGGAAGGAGCTCAACTCCACGCAGAGCACATCATGCTTGGGGTTGGTGGCGCAGCGGGACAGGCTCATGCTCATGTCTCCAGAGGCAATGTTGCCGGCGGTGGGTGCATCCAGACCACACGCGGTAAGCATCTCCGAGGTCATTTCGGTGGTGGAGGTCTTGCCGTTGGTTCCAGTGATGCCGATCCAAGGCGCAGGCTTGCCGGTCCTCGCGTTATCCGCGCGCAGACACCACGCAAATTCCACCTCGCTCATCACGGGAATACCACGACGCTGCGCTTCGAGAATGAACGGAGTACGCGGATTGAACACCGGCGAGGCCATCACATAATCGACCTGATCCCAATCCACCTCGTCGAAGGAATGCAAATCAGCATCGCTTTTTCGTTCGTCTACACCAATGACATGGGCGCCGCGCTCCCGCAGCACCTCGGCCAACGAAGTGCCGGACACTCCCAGTCCGGCAATCACCACTGTCTTATCCGCTACTTGCATGATTCCTCCCAAATTTAGGAATACCGTGGGCGAGCTTAGGCCCTTCAGATTTCCGCTAGCTGAACAGCAGTCCGGATCGGGTGACCCAGTCACAGTAGAAAATGGTCAGGGCGAGCAGCACGAAGATGAGTTCAATCATCCAGAAACGCACTACCACCTTGGTCTCCGTCCAGCCTTCAAGTTCAAAATGATGGTGAATCGGCGCCATCTTGAATACACGCTTATGCGTCATTTTGAAGTATCCCACTTGAATGACGTCGCTCATGGCCTCCATGACGTATAGGCCGCCGAGGATCACAGTCAGGAACTCGGTGTGCGTGGCAATGGACAGAGCCGCGAACAGGCCGCCAAGTGCCAGGGAACCGGTATCGCCCATGAAGATGGACGCAGGGTTCGAGTTGTACCACAGGAAGCCGAAGCACGCCACCGCAGCGCAAATCGCGATGATGGTCAGATCCAGCGGATCGGACACGGCATAGGAATAGCCGCCATGATCGCCACCCTTGATGTGGTAGCTTTCCCAAAACGCGATGACGGCGAATCCCACGAAGGAGATCATCGACGATCCGGCGGCCAGCCCGTCCAGACCGTCGGTGAGGTTCACTGCGTTGGTCCATGCGGTCATCAGGAAGTTCACCCAGATAACGAACAGGATGATGGCCACTGCACGGCCCGCAAAATCAAAGCTGAAAAACGGCTGTTCAATGAAGCTCATACCAGGCTGTGCGCTGGGGAACCCGGATTTGGTGGGGATAATCAGCGCCAGCACCGCATAGATAGTGGAAAGAATGAATTGGCCGATGAACTTACCGCCCACCGTCAGGCCTTCATTCTGCTTCTTGCGGACTTTGGCAAAATCGTCGATGAATCCCAACACGCCCATGGACAGCATGGCGAACAGCACCAGCACCGCAGACCATGAGGGCACATCACCCGATCGCAGGTATCGATACAACGCCGAGGCGCCCCATCCCAGCACAATCGCAAAATTGATAACCACACCGCCAAGCGTGGGGGTACCGCGCTTGACCAGATGCGATTGAGGACCGTCCTGACGGATGTACTGGCCATAGTGCAGCTTGTGCACCAGACGTATCAGCAACGGCGTGCCGACCAAGGTGACAATCAGCGACACCAGCATTCCAATAATCAGAGCAATCACGTGTGGCTTCTCTCCTCTTGTCGGTCTTCTTGTCGGTTCAGCGTCAGGCCCACCGCTCAGCCAATGCGCTGAGTCCGGAGGCGTGCGAGCCCTTGAGCAGTACCACGGTATCCGTATGATTCTTGGCCAAGTCAAGGACTATGCGCTCGGCCTCATCAATGGTCTGCACACAGTCTACCGAAGCCGCACGCCCACGTGTTGCGCCTTCGGCCAAAGATTCGGCCAACACGTTCAGATGCGCGTCTGAGGGCGATCCGACCGTGATGATGGCATCCAGTCCCAGACCGGCCGCATATTCGCCGACCGAAGCGTGCAATTCACGCTCATCCGCACCAAGCTCGAGCATCGCGCCCAGCAATGCCACACGGAATGGCTGGCGACCATCATTCGCATTCCATGCTCGCAGGCCGTCCAATCCGGCTTTCATGGAATCCGGGTTCGCGTTGAAGGAATCATCAATCAGCTCGAACGAAGCTCCTTGACGGCTCACCGTGGATAGAGCCATACGATGCGGGCTGATGGTGTGCTGCGCGGCCAACGTCTGTGCAATAGCAGTCAGCGGCATGCCATATCGCAATGCGACGGTTGCCGCGGCAAGCGCGTTCATCACATTATGACGGCCTGGAATGCCCAGATGTACGGCAACCTGCTCGCCGTGCGCGTCGGTCATGGTGAATTCGGCGTGATCAGCGGCATCTGCAGCAATATGATCGGCATGCACCTCGGAGTCACGGGTGTGCCCCTGACCGAACCACAGTACGTCGCCGGAAGCCAGCTGTGCCATGGGCACGACGTAATCGTCATCGGCATTCAGCACGGCGGTGCCGCCGGGCAGCAGCCCCTGCACGATCTCGCTTTTCGCCTGGGCAATGCGCTCCCTGGAACCGAATTCGCCGAGATGCGCGACTCCGACCCTGAGCACAATAACCGTATTCGGCGGTGCGATACGGGTCAGCCGCGCGATCTCACCGATATGGTTGGCGCCCATTTCCGCTACGAAAAAACGGGTGTCGGCATTGACTCGCAATGCGGTCAACGGCAAGCCGATCTCATTATTGAAAGAACCGATCGGCGCCACGGTGGGACCCAACGTGCTCAGCAGCGCGGAGAGCAAATCTTTGGTGGTGGTTTTGCCCACCGAACCGGTCAATCCGATCAGGTCAAAGGCACCGGGCAGCTGGCGCCGACGATCGATATTATGCTTGGCCAGCAATCCCAATGCTGCGACGGTGTCTTCGACCACGATCTGCGGCATCGTTGTGCACGCTACTTCATGGTCGACAATGGCGGCTGCGGCTCCTTGGTCAGCGACCTTATCCACGAAGCCATGGCCATCGACCCGCTCGCCCTTAATGGCCACGAACACTGCTCCGGAGCCAGCCTGACGAGAATCAGTCACCGTTTCGGTGGCTTCAATGGCGGGACCGTCGCCTGCTACCAACCGACCATCAACGGCCTTGGCGATTTCCTCCACGCTCATCGGGACCATGGTGTCTTGAACTCCTTCAGTGTGTCGTATATTGCTGTATTGTATTGCATCCGCCGCACGTCATCTGAGATTATTGGCCACTCGCAGAGCACTACGCACGTTGTTCCTGCGCACGCCTGCCGCGAGCACCATGGCAACAGCAAGAGACATATGGCCGAGCCTATCCTGGTCAAACATGGCGGGCGATTCGGCCGCCAGTTCGTCAGACTCCCCAGTAGGTACGGTCAGAGCCAGGGCACGGTCGGACACAAACGCATATCGGGTTTTTAAGGAGGCCACATCCTCCCCTTGCGCGACTCGCTCGGAGCCCAGCACGTCCACGTTCACTGATTCCAACGCTTCACGTTGCAGTGTGGCGTTATTCATCGCGATGATAACGGCGGCAACGCCGTCCTCCGCGCAGACCGCGAGGGTGCGCTGCACATCGAGGATGCCCAACGGATACGAAAGGTTCAAAGAACGCGTCATCGACGTGGAACCAGTGGAATCGATCACGGCAACGGGGTTGCCCAGCATGTGCAGGAAATCGGCAAGATGCTTCACACCGGCATGGATGATGTCATCATCATCGCCGGCCACGGCAAATACCGCCATAGCATTGGATGGGGTTCCTGCCAGAGAACTGGCCAAATCACCGAGCATATGGTTGCCGCAATCGCCGAACACCAGCGGGATGCCAGACTGGATATCCCGGCCACGGCACGTTCTGGGCAGCAGAGCCGCATAGGCACCGGATTGCTCGGCACGGGGCAGATCGGCAAGATGATTGCTGTCGCAGATATACATCGCGCCAGGCGAAATGGTATCTACAGCATCGCTGAGCGATGTGATGGTGACATTGGACGCAAATTCCGGATCAATATCGAAGCCATACCGCTCGGCCAGCATGCCCAAAGTCATTCGCTGGGCGATGGATTCGCTCACTGCGCTCATGGGTCAACGCCTTTCTTTTCGATATATCACCAAGTGACCGGAATAGCATCTTTACGCGGCGTCGAGATAGGCACCTCGTATTTCTGCATAAGGAACGCACAAATCTGCGCGGATACCGGGCCTGCGGTCAGGCCACCGAAACCAGTCGGGTCCTTGAGCACCACAGTCACGACGAAACGCGGATTGTCGGCGGGAATGGCCACCGAGTAATCGGAGATGATGGAGGACAGCTTGCCATCGGCGCCCTGCACCTCGGCGGTACCGGACTTCGCGGCCATGCGGTAGCCATCAACCTTGACGAAGGCGCTGTAGCTATCCGAAACGGACTCCATGGCATCCATCATCTGAGCGGCCACCTGCTCATCGACCACGCGAGTGGCCTTGCTCTTGTTTTCGGTGTTGCCGTCATCCGACTTGATGATGGACTGCTGCTGCTTCACTCCCTTATTGGCAATGGTGGCCACGATGTTGCTCAGCTGCAAGGCATTGACCGTGTATCCCTGACCGAACAGCACGGTGTTGCGAGTTCGCGCATCCCATGCCGAGGGAGAGGTCAGCACGCCACTGGACTCGCCAGGCAGATCCAATCCCGTGGACTGTCCGATGCCGAACTTGGTCAGGTATTCGTACCGCTGCTCATCCGTGTAGCCATCGCCGGCCATGACCATGCCGATATTCGATGATTTCTGGAGAATGCCAGCCAGAGTCCAATGCTCATCACCATGCTCGAAGGCGTCCTTATAGGTCTGGCCATCCACAGTGAGCTGGCCTGGCACAGTGTACTGATCCGTCGGTTTGCGCAACCCGGTCTGCAAATAACCGGACATGGAAATAACCTTGCCGATCGAGCCCGGTTCAAAGGTCTGGGACACGGCTCGCGAAACGTTCATCTTCGCTTCATCACTGCCGGCCGCTATCTCATCGCTGTCCGCCAGAGCCAGTATTTCGCCATTCTGCACGTTCTGCACCACGGCGATACCCCACTGGGCGCTGTACTGGGCTGTCGCTTCCTTCATGATCTTCTTGGCATACCACTGCACATCACGATCAATGGTCAGCGTAACGTCTTTGCCGTCCTTGGCGGCCACGGCTTCGGTCATGGTGCCGGGAATCTCTTCGCCACCGTAGTTGCCACGCTGGTAAATCTGGTGTCCATCGGTGCCGGTGAGCGTTTTGTTCTCCATTTGCTCGAATCCGGCCACGCCTACGCCTTCGTCGTTGACTCCGCCGAGCAGCGATCCCATCAGTTCTCCATCAGGGTACAGGCGTTCGCTGCTGAGTTCGCCCCAGACGATGCCGCCAAGGTTCAAATCGTCGATGGTGCGCTTGACCTGTGGCGTGACATCCTTCTTCAGCACGACGTATTGGCCGCTGATCGACAGATCCGCGCCCAGCTCCATCGCATTCATGTCAAGAGCCTTGGCCAGCAGACGGCCCACTGCGGCAGCGCCCGTGGCACCCACCGGCTTGCCGTCGATCTCGTCGCAGTAGTCTTTGGTCTTCTCGTTGCAATCGGTGGGAACGAATTCCTGGGCAGCCTCGGGGTTGGCCACAATGGTATAGCGTTCCACGCTCTGGGCGAGCACAGTGCCGTTGGTGTCAAGGATGCGTCCGCGCTTGGCGCTGAGCGTCACGCGCGAAGTACGGCTGGCCGTCGCGGCCTGTGCGGTTTGACGTCCGCCAATCAATTGGGTGGAGGCCAGCTGGGCAAGGCACATTGTTGCCACGATGCCCAATGCCACGCCCACGGCGATGCATTTGAAGGCAAAGGTCTTCACCTTGTACAAGTGAACGATACGTGCGATGGTGGCTTTCACTGTGCTCCACTTTCTCCGGACTGCTGGTATCCGTTCAAATCAATAGTCACCGATCCGCCTTGCGACACCATGCCCATTTCATCGGCCTTATCCGGCAGCGATGCGACCAACTGGTCAAGCTTGGCCTGATCGTCTTCGATGTCCTGGGTCAGCGTGCTGATATGCTGCTTGACTTCTGCCGCCTTAAACGAGTTCTGCACCATTTGGGTGCGCAGTACCAGTGCGCCGAGCAACGTGGCCATGAGGAACACGATGGCAATCACCACATGCATCAGCGGGGCGCTGCGTGTACGGGTCCATTCAATAACCCGTTCAATCATGTTTCCTTCTGCTTGAACCCGCTGACCGGAAATCACCTTCAGTTCAGGGCGCGAAGGAGCCTGAGGCCTGGACTGCGGCCTGGACTGCGTTGAAGCACTGGATCGAATGCTGCGTGCCGTTGCTGCCATGGTCAGCCCCTCCTTCCGTGTTTGCCGTTGTTACGCGTGGTGTTCGATTCCTTTGGGTTTGCCGCTGTTTGCGCGAAGCGTTCTCGCCACCTCTCAGGCATCCGTCTGCTCAGCTCGACCGCCCTGAGCCGCACTGAAGCGGATCGCGGGTTGCGTTGCCGCTCCTCATCATCGGCCTTGATTGCGCCTCGGGTCAGTTCCCGGAAGAACGGCTGGGCGTCATCCGGCACGATTGGCAGGTTTGCCGGCGCATCAATCTTCAGGCCCTGTGCCATAAAGGATTTGACCGTCTTGTCTTCCAGCGAGTGGTAGGACTCCACCACCAAACGGCCTCCGACCTGAAGACGATTCGCGGCCTGAGGCAGAGTGGATGACAGTTTGTCCAACTCGCCGTTGACTTCAATGCGCAGCGCCTGGAACACACGCTTTGCCGGATTGCCGGCCGGACGGTGAGCTTTGGGCACCACATCTTCGACTAGAGCGTTGAGCTGGCCGGTTGTGGTAAATGGCGTCTGCGTGCGGCGCAACACGATCTCACGCGCGATCTGACGAGCGAACCGCTCCTCACCATATTCCCGGAAGACGCGAATCAGCGATGCCATATCGTAATCAGCGAGAATCCGCTCGGCCGTGAGATTCTGGCTCACGTCCATGCGCATATCCAACGGGGCATCATGGGAGTACGAGAATCCACGATCCGTTTCATCAATCTGCAAACTCGACAGACCCAAATCCATGAACACGGCATCCACTCGTTCCACGCCTTGATCGGCAAGCACCTGATCAAGCTGATCAAAGGCCGCATGAACCGGCGTGAATCGGTCGGAAAGCCCCTCCTGAACCATACGCTCAGTCGCCAAGGCCAACGCCTCACTATCACGGTCAATACCGATAAGACGAGCTTGTGGCGCCGCTTTCAGGAAAGCGGCGGAATGACCGGCAAGACCCAGCGTGCAGTCCACGGCCACGGCACCTTCGTGTTGTAATGCCGGCGCCACAAGATTCACACAGTCATCAAGCAGCACTGGCTGGTGGATATTCGTCACATCAATCATCAGAACTCCACCTCAGGCAGTACATCATCGGCGATATCGGAGTATCCCTCTTCCTTTTGTGCGAGGTAGGACTCCCATGCATCCTTGTTCCACAGTTCGGCGCGCGTACCCACACCGATCACCACAATGTCGGACCCGAGATTGGCGTAGTCACGCAGCATTTGCGGCACCACAACTCGCCCCTGCTTGTCGGGTTCCTGATCGACTGCGCCAGACAGGAACACACGCAAGTATTCGCGGGCGGCTTTGTTGCCCACCGAAGTGCGCTGAATCTGGGAGGCAATACGACGAAATTCGTCAAACGGCAACAGGTACACGCAACGTTCCTGGCCTCGGGCCATTACCAGCCCCTGGCCAAGCTGGGAACGAAATTTCGCGGGAAGTGCCACACGACCCTTGGCATCGATTTTCGGCGTGTACGTGCCCAGCAGCAGCGGAGGCAGGCCGGCCATGAGGCCGTCGATTCCGGCGGAGCCTTGCTGCTCAGCATCGGTTTCACGCGAGTGCTTGCTCTCGACCATGGCTCCACCTCCTTTGTACTCGCCGGGTATACTTCGGCCAACTGATTCACCACTTTACCCCACCATTCACCATTTTTCCCCACTACAACACGTTTTACTCACCTTTTTGGAAAAACCGTCACGATTGCACACGGCCGCGAAGCGGAACTCACCGACCATCGCAAAACGCAAAAAAGCCGTCACCGATTTGGAAACGCATCGCGCGCGGCGTGGGCAGGCACATCACCAGAGCAGCCGCACCACTGCCCTTCCCCGACGTAGGGGGTGTGCGGTAAATTTGAATGCCTTAAAGTTTGTGACCATTACGAGCGGAGACGAAGAGAAGCATGTCGAGTTACGCCTCACAGCTGCACGAGGAGCAGCAGGCCGTCGATCGCGCCTATGGACGTCTGGATGACCTGCGCGCCGAAATGTGGCAGCGACTGAGCACCGTACGAGCAGCCGGTTCGCACGGCTCCCCCACCCAACGCACCGAGCGCGATTCTTTTGCCACCATGTACGAAGATCGCCTCACTCAGCTGCGCAGCGTGGAAGACCGGCTCGTGTTCGGGCGACTTGACTCGCAAGACGGCACTCGTCATTACATCGGTCGCATCGGTCTGTCGAGCACCGACCATGAACCCATTCTGACCGATTGGCGAGCCGAAGCGGCCCGCCCCTTCTATGAGGCGACGCCCTCCAACCATGGCGACATCGTGATGCGCCGCCATATCACGTTGAGTTTCCGCGAAGTGGTAGGCGTCGAAGACGAAGTACTGGACGTGCATTCTGACCAAGTGGGCCAAGCCTCCACTGCCGGCACCCTGACCGGCGAAGGTGCACTGCTCGCTTCGCTCAGCTCGCGTCGCACAGGCAAAATGACCGACATCGTGGCCACCATCCAAGCCGAGCAGGACCGCATTATCCGCTCTGACATGAACCGTGCCGTGGTGGTACAGGGCGGCCCAGGCACCGGCAAAACCGCTGTGGCCTTGCACCGCGCCGCTTACTTGCTCTACACGCATCGACGCACACTGGAACGTTCCGGCGTACTGGTGGTGGGCCCCAGCTCCGCGTTCCTGCATTACATCGATCAGGTGCTTCCCTCGTTGGGCGAGACCGGTGTCGTCTCCCGTACAATCAGTGACCTGATTCCGGGAATCACCGCATCGGCAATCGACACTCCGCAAGCCGCCAAACTCAAGGGCGACCGTCGCATGGCACAGGTGATCGCCAACGCCATCGCCTCCCGCATCCGCGTGCCCGGCAATCTGCCAACCGTCACCATCAGCGGCATTCAGATACCGATGCTTGCCGTCGATATCGAACAGGCGCAGTCCGACGCCAAACGCACAAGGCAACCGCATAACAAGGCCCGAGAGACCTTTATCCGCTGCATGCTGCGCAGCATGCAGACCCGGTATGCAGAGCAACTCGACTACACCCCCGATCAGGCGGAGCTCAATCGCGCCATGTCGCTGCTGCGCATGAACGAGCAGGTGCGCAAAACGTTGAATCTGTGCTGGCTGCCGATGACCGCCCCCTGGCTTATCGACCAGCTCTTCGCTCACCCGGAACGCCTGAAGTCCTTGGCCGGATGGATGACCGATGACGATCTGGCCACTCTCGCACGGCCGAAAGGTTCACCTCTGACCCGGTCGGATATTCCGCTGCTTGACGAGGCGATGGATCTGCTGGGACCCGATCCCAAAATCGTGGCCAAGCAGTCCGCCGCCAATGCCAGACGCGCCGCCGAAGAGCAGTACGCCAAAGACACGTTGGCCGCAACCGGCCTCGGTCAGGGCATCGTATCGAGCCAGATGCTGCTCGATCAGATGAACGGCGACGACGGCGAGCTCACCGCCCAGCGCGCAGCAGCCGATCGAGAATGGACCTATGGTCACATCGTGGTGGATGAGGCGCAGGAATTGACCGCAATGGATTGGCGAATGCTCATTCGTCGCTGTCCGTCACGATCGTTCACCATTGTGGGCGATGTGGCACAGACCTCGGCACTGGCCGGCACCCGCCGTTGGGACAAGACGATGAACCGACTGTTCGGCGAAGGCCATTGGGACCTCAATGAGCTGACCATCAATTACCGCAATCCGCAGGAGGTCTCCGACCTCGCCTCCCGTTTTGCGCAGAACGAAGGACTCTATATTTCCACGGTGAACGCGGTCCGCGCCTTGCCGGATTCCGTGTCTCGACACGTGGTAGACGACATGAAGGCTCTGCTTACCGTTACTTCCAACCAGGCGGCACAGCTGGCCAATCATTTTGTTTCGGCGGACGGCACTGGACGCATCGCCATCATTTGCCCGAACGACCTCATTAAGCCGGTGCGCGAAGCAGTAAGGCATCGCCTATCCAGTCTGATGGCCCCATCCGAATATCAGCGTCTTATCGACCAGCCCGAATGGGATGAGCAGATCAGCGTATGCGGCACCGAAATGGTCAAAGGCCTGGAATTCGACGCTGTTATCGTCATTGAACCCGGACGCATCGAAGATGACGCCCCAAGCCGTTTGGTCGCCGCATCCGACCTCTACGTGGCAACGACCAGACCAACACAGAAACTGGTTATAGTTCGGACAAAAGAGGACGAGCGTTCCCTGAACATCTAAGGTGAAAGATATGCCTAAAGCACTGTTACTGGAAAACATCCATCCTGACGCAGCCAAATCGCTGCGAGATCACGGCTTCGAAGTCGAAACCATGAAGGGAGCCCTGAACGAGGACGAGCTCATCGACGCGTTAGAGGGCGTGGATCTCGTCGGAGTGCGATCCAAGACCAATGTCACCGCACGCGTACTGAATGCCCGCCCGACCCTCAGCGCCATCGGATGCTTCTGCATCGGCACCAACCAAGTGGATCTTGATTATGCCGGCAAGCACGGCATCGCCGTGTTCAATGCACCGTATTCAAACACCCGTTCCGTTGTGGAACTGGTGATTTGCGACATCATCTGCCTGATGCGTCGCATCCCTGCGCATACGCATCACATCAAGCACGGCTTGTGGGACAAGTCGGCCTCCGGTTCTCATGAGGTGCGCGGCAAGACGCTGGGCATCATCGGATACGGCAACATCGGTTCCCAACTGTCTGTACTGGCGGAAGCGCTGGGCATGCGCGTGGTGTTCTACGACATCGAGGAGAAGCTCGCACTGGGCAACGCCCATCGTTGCTCGACGCTGAACGAGCTACTTGAGCAGTCTGATGCAGTGACTTTGCACGTAGACGGGCGCAAGTCGAACACCGGCTTCTTCGGCGAGGATCAGTTCGCGCACATGAAGCAGGACGCCATCTTCATCAATCTGTCTCGTGGATTCGTTGCTGATTTGGGCGCGCTGAAGCAGCATCTCGACTCCGGTCATCTGTCCGGTGCCGCCGTTGACGTGTTCCCGGTCGAGCCCAAGAAGAGCGGCGACCCGTTTGAGACGGCGCTTGCCAACGAAGACAATATGATTCTGACCCCGCACATCGGCGGTTCGACGCTGGAAGCGCAGGAGTCCATCGGTCACTTTGTCTCCCAACGCCTGGAGGATTACTGGTCGAAGGGTTCGACGTCACTGTCGGTGAACTTGCCACAAATCAATCTCACCGATTGCAAGGGTGTATGCCGCATCGCGCATTTGCATGACAATCTGCCCGGCGTACTCGCCCGTGTGAACCGCGTGCTTGGCGAGGAGAACATCAATATCTCCTTCCAGTCATTGGCCACTGAAGGTGAGCTGGGATATGTGGTCACCGACGTGGCTCAAAAGCCCAGCCCCGCCACACTGGAGGCATTGCGTAGCATCGAAGGCACCATCCGCATGCGTGTCATCGGCTGATACCGCATCGACATAAACTGCATCAGCACGACAGAAGGCCCGTCATCAGACGGGCCTTTTTCTTGGTATCGAACCATTATTCGCGCAATTCATCGATGGCGCTCTGGAAATCTTCCAGGCCGGAGAAATTCTGATACACGCTCGCAAAACGTAGGTACGCGACCACATCAAGATCACGCAGCGGCTTGAGGATTGCCTTGCCGACCTCGCCGGAAGTCACTTCGGCCAGTCCTCGAGAGCGAAGATCCTCCTCGACCTTCTGCCCCAGCAGCTTCAGATCCTCCTCCTTGACAGGTCTGCCTTGACAAGCCTTACGCACACCGGAGATAACCTTATCCCGGCTGAACGGTTCAGCGCCGCCGGAACGTTTGGTGACCAGCAACATGCTGGTTTCCACGGTGGTGAAACGCTTATTGCATTTCGGGCAAACACGACGTCTACGAATGGAATAGCCGTCGTCACTAATACGGGTATCAATGACTTTGGTGTCAGGATTCTGGCAAAAAGGGCAATGCATGTCCCCAGAATAACGTGAACACACGGAAAAACAATACTTATCGAGTGTTCCTTTACTCAGCAGGAACAATTAGACGCTGTCCCGCACGAAGAGCCCCTGACTCCAGATTGTTCAACGAGATCAACTCATCCACCGTCTCCGAGACATCTTGCCCGGCGGGCGTGATGGAGGATGCATACGACCACAGTGTGTCCCCCGGACGCACTATATAGCTGATCACCTGCGTGGCACCGGTATCGGAGCGCGCCGGCTCAGCCGTCAGCATGGCGAATCCGCCCCACGCCAGGGCTGCCGCCAACACGACCGCCATCACCTTACCGCGACGATCGCTTCGCACGGCGTTGGTTCTACGCACCGCACCACGACGCGCAGCACGATATGCGTTGCTGCGCTTCCCCGCCATACGACCCATTGCCATCACCATCGAACCAGTCATCACGACCACCTCTCTCGAACAAGTGTTCTATCGAACATCTGTTCTTAGAGTGGCACAAATGTTCGAACTCGTCAAGTCAACACTCGAACAGATGTTTGATTTCACACGAATATCACGTTATGCTGATGAGGTAACGAAAGGAGCCCCGACGTGAGCAGCATTCCCGCCCCCCCTCAGCAGGAGCCGGACGAATCCACTTTGACCGAGCGCCAGCGCAAAGTTTTGGATGCCATTCGACTCCACATCGACGAACAGGGCTTTGCGCCATCATTCCGAGAAATAGGTGAAGCTGCCGGGCTCAAAAGCCCTTCCTCAGTCAAACATCAACTGCAAGTGCTGGAGGACAAGGGCTTTATTCGCATGAACGCCAATAAAGGTCGCGCCATCGAGGTGGTCGCTCCACCACCGGAAAACACTGCAGCAGTCACCGCGAACACCGTAGAAGAGCACACCGCCGGTATCTACGCATTCCCCAGTGAGTCAATCGCCGAATCACAGGATGTTCCGCTGGTCGGGCGTATAGCCGCCGGCGTACCCATCACCGCCGAACAGCACGTCGACGATGTCATGCGTCTACCGGAACGACTGACCGGCTCCGGCAATCTGTTCATGTTGGAAGTACACGGCGATTCCATGGTTGATGCCGCCATCTGCGACGGTGACTTCGTGGTGGTGCGCGAACAGAACTCCGCCGTGAACGGAGATATCGTGGCCGCACTGCTGGATGACGAGGCCACTGTCAAGACCTTCCGCAAGGAAAACGGCCACATCTGGCTTATGCCACACAATCCCGCATACTCCCCCATCGACGGCACTTACGCCACGATTATGGGCAAGGTCGTCACCGTATTGCGCAAGCTATGAATTTCCCTCGCAGCCGATTCGCTCATATCGTGCTATAGTCGCTCTCAGTTCATGAAACCCCGGCCTCGCGCTGGGGTTTCGTCGTATTTGCACCATAACGGAAATGGAAATGAGAAGCGGTTTCAACACCGTGCATAAGGAGGAACAGACATGGCTCACAATCATGCACCGGCACCATCACCATCATCCGGCGTCGACGCGGCCGCTCACCAGCGCCGCCTCATCGCCACGCTGGCCGTCACCGGCTCCGTTTTCCTTATCGAAGTAATATCCGCCGTGCTTACCGGATCCCTGGCCCTGCTCGTGGATGCCGGACATATGCTCACCGACATGTCAGTATTGGTTGCCTCGACCATCACCGCGGCACTGATGCGCCGCAAACCAAGCAATACGCGCACCTGGGGCTGGGCACGGCTCGAAGTAATCACTGCGGCCGCCGGCGCTGTTGTGCTGCTCATCGTAGGTATCTACGCACTGATCGAAGCCGGCATGCGTTTGTTCGGTGGATCCAAAGCGGAGATCGACGATATCGGACTGCTGCTGTTCGTCGGTATTCTCGGCCTCGCGGCAAACATCATCTCAATCTTCATACTCGCCTCGCAACGCAAAGACAATATGAATATGAAGGCCGCATTCCTCGAAGTGATGAACGACGCACTCGGATCGGTTGCCGTGGTGGCCTCCGCATTGGTCATGATTTCCACCGGCTGGAACGGCTTCGACGCCGTGGCCGGCGCGGTCATCGCATTGATGATGATTCCCCGTGCCATCAAGTTGCTGTCCAACGCGGTCAAGGTACTGTTGGAAGAAACTCCTGAAGGACTTGACCTCGACAAGGTTCGCGAGCATCTGGAGAACGTTCCCCATGTTGTCGCCGTTCACGATCTGCATGCCAGCACGGTTTCCACCGGCATGCCGATTCTCATGGCGCACGTGGTGGTGGAACGGGGACTCACCATGGAACAGGCAGCGGGCATCCTCACCCAACTTCAGGATTGCCTGCGCGAACACTTCCCCGTCTCAGTCCCCCACACCACGTTCCAACTGGAGCCCGAAGGTTACAGCTCCCCCTCCTCCAACGAACTCCACGAATGATGCTCTGTGGAGCGTCCCCGTCGTTGCCCCTCGGTCGACGTACCCTCGTACGCCTTCCCTCGGTGCGCCTAGAGGCCGCACGCGCAGACCATTATTCGCGCAAATAAATAATCCTCGACTCAATCGAGTCGAGGATTCCCGTTCGATATAAAAATCGTTCTGCGCGTGCGGCCTCTAGGCGCGGCAGGCGAAGGCGCACGAAGGTACGTCGAGCCTGCCGTAACGACGAGGACGTCCGCAGAACGATTTTTTATCAGAAGCCGAACTGGGCGGCGGTTTCCTTCAGCGTCTCGGCGGAGCGCTTCAGAGCGGCGAGCTCCTTGTCAGACACCGGGGTGTTGATGGCGGTGTTGACGCCCTGACGGTTGAGGAGGGTCGGCACGGACATGCAGATGTCGGAGATGCCGTGGAAGTCCTTGAGCATGGAGCTCACAGGCAGGATGCGGTTGGTGTCGTGCATGACGGCCTCGATGATGTCAACGCCGGACATACCGATGGCGTAGTTGGTGGCACCCTTACCGTTGATGATCTTGTAGGCAGCGTTCTTGACTTCCTGGTGAATCTCCTCGCGCTTGGCAGCATCGAGCGGTTCGTGACCGGGCAGCGGGGTCCAGTCGCACATGGGGACGCCACCGATGGTGGCGGAAGCCCACAGCGGAACCTCGGAGTCGCCGTGCTCGCCAGCGATGTAGGCGTGCACGTTCTTGACGTTGACGCCGGTCTGCTGGGCGATCAGGAAGCGCAGACGAGCGGAGTCCAGGTTGGTGCCAGAGCCGAAGACCTGGTTCTCAGGCAGACCGGTGATCTTCTGAGCCACATGGGTGGCGATGTCGACCGGGTTGGTGATGAGCATGTAGATAGCGTTCGGAGCCACCTTGACAAGGTTCGGCATAATGGCCTTGAGAATGTTGACAGTGGCGCCAACGAGCTCAAGACGAGACTGGCCCGGCTTCTGGCGAGGGCCAGCGGTGATGACGACCATGTCGGCGTCGCGGCAGATCTCAGGATCGTCGGAACCGGCGATGGACACAGTCGGGTAGAAGCTGGAGCCGTGCTGCATGTCGAGCACCTCGGCCTCCACGCGCTCCTTGGCGATGTCCTCGAGCACGATCTCGCGAGCGACGCCACGCTGTGCAGCGGCAAAGGCAAGAGTAGAGCCAACGGCACCGGCACCAATAACAGCAAGCTTCGTGGGCTTAACGGTAGTTTCCGCCATGATGGATAAACCTCTCTTCAAAGGCGGTCTGCTGATGAATGGCAGGCCTTGTAACTAACGGTTTCACTTTATAAACCCGCTAAGACGTTTCGCGGGCCACAATGCATATCCAATGATGCCATAACCCTAATGTTTTCAGCAGTTGTTAGCGCTCACAGCCATTATGTGATTTTCGTCACGTTATTTATGCGATTGATTGCTCCATGATTTGCGCAGCCAAGTGCGAATCGACATCCGCTTCGAGCGCCACTCCGTCATCGCGATATTCCACGGAATCCACCTTGCCGTATTCACGTACACGGGAAAGCAGAGACCCCGCCGTGTACGGCAGCAACGCATTGATATGCACATGCGGCACGGGCAACAGCTCTTCGACCGCATCGCGCAACGCATCCAATCCCTTACCGCTGTATGCCGACACGATGAACGCATCTGGCTGCAAGGCGGCCAGACGTTCTCGCTTGGCGTCATCAATCTGATCGGCCTTATTGAACACGAGAATACGGGGGATGGAGGCGGTGCCTTCAATATCCGCAAGCACATCGTTCACCGCATCAATCTGGGAGAACGGATCCGGGTGGGAGCCATCAACCACATGCACAATCACATCGGCCTCTCCCACTTCCTCCAGTGTGGATTTGAATGCCTCGACCAGCTGAGTGGGCAGTCGACGCACGAACCCGACCGTATCCACGTAAGCGAATGCACGCCCGTCATGGGTTTTGGCACGGCGCACCGCCGTGTCCAGCGTGGCGAACAGCGCGTTCTCCACCAATTCCGCAGACCCCGTCAGCCGGTTGGTCAACGACGATTTACCTGCATTCGTATACCCCACCACAGCCACGGTAGGCAGCCCGAATCTCCTACGGGAGCCACGCTTGATCTCGCGCGCCGGTGCCATTTCGCGAATCTGCCGACGCAAGCGGGCGATACGCGCACGAATCACACGGCGATCCATCTCGATCTTGGTCTCGCCAGGACCACGCGATCCGATGCCCGCATCCGCACCAGCCGCACGACCACCGGCCTGACGGGATAGAGATCCACCCCAGCCGCGCAGTCGTGGCAACATGTATTCAAGCTGCGCAAGCTCCACCTGGGCCTTGCCCTCACGTGAAGTGGCATGCTGGGCAAAAATATCGAGAATCACCGCAGTGCGATCCACCACTTTGACTTTGGCGGCATCCTCAAGTGCACGACGTTGAGACGGTGCCAGATCATCATCCACGACAATCGTATCGGCCTCTTCACGGGCCACGATATCCGCGATTTCCCGTGCTTTGCCGGAACCGACATATGTAGCGGCATCCGGCTTGGACCGATGCTGCAATAAGCCATCGCACACCACGGCACCTGCCGTTTCGGCGAGAGCCGCCAACTCCCTGAGCGACTCCTCCGCCTTGGCCTGGGTGGTCACCGCCGATGACCAGACACCGACCAACACCACACGCTCAAGACGCACCTTACGGTATTCGACCTCAGTAACATCCTGAAGCTCCCCCAAGCCGGCCACATGTTTCAGCTCGTTACGGGCCTCACGCTCCTCCCATTCCTGGTTGGAGTCTTCATGCCATCCCGCGGCTCGTTGGGTATCGTCGAGCAGCACATTGGATTGGCCGGACAACACTCCCGATGGGGCTTCATCAGCGTCGCTGCGATCAATGTCGGTGTACTGGGTGTTGTCGGTCAAAGGCACCTCGGTGTCAGTCAAGTGTTCACGATTCTTCTATGCCTCCTTATTATCATCGAGTGAGGTGACATGCCAGCATTGGCATATGCAAGAAGCGGGAAACCCGCGGGAATGGAGCGAAACATGGCCGAACAGTATTTCTCCGCGGAGCCATCGTCAAAGGACGTGCGCCGCACGCTCAATGTGACGTTGCAAGGTCATGATGCCCAAGTACAGGTATCGAACGGAGTGTTTTCCGGCTCCCGCGTCGACTTGGGCACTTCCGTGTTGCTCAAGCACGCTCCGGAACCGCCGGTATCCGGCAATGTGCTGGATCTGGGTTGCGGCTGGGGGCCAATCGCCCTCGCTCTGGCGTTCGCATCGCCCGAAGCGAACGTATGGGCCGTGGACGTCAACGAACGCGCCCTGGAACTCACCCATGTCAACGCCGAGGCCAATGGCTGCCGCAATATTCACACCACACAGGTGGATGAAACCAGCACCCCACTGCCAGCCGACCGCCAGAGCGCACATTGCGAGCCGATTCCCGGCGACCTCACATTCGATGCGATATGGTCGAACCCCCCGATTCGCATCGGCAAGGAGGCCTTGCATACGCTGCTCATGGCCTGGCTGCCCAAACTCAAGGTGGGAGGAGCGGCTTATCTGGTGGTGCAAAAGAACCTTGGCTCCGACTCGCTGATCCCCTGGCTGGACGAATCGCTGGGTGAAGGGTTCACTGCAAGCAAATACGCGAGCTCCAAGGGCTTCCGTATCATTGAAGTTCGTCATGAAATATGAGTATCCTGCCGAACTTCCCGTATCCGCCGCACGTGATGAGATAGCCGACGCTGTCCGTCGTTCACAAGTCGTCATCGTTTCCGGTCAGACCGGTTCCGGCAAAACCACGCAGCTGCCGAAGATTCTGTTGGAACTCGGCCGGGGCACACACGGCAAGCAGATCGTGCATACCCAGCCCCGCCGTATCGCCGCACGCACGGTGGCCGAACGCATCGCCTCCGAAATGGGCGTACGTCTGGGCAATGAAGTCGGCTATCAGGTGCGCTTCACCGACGAAAGCTCCCCGAATACGCGTCTGCGCGTGGTGACCGACGGTATTCTGCTCGCCCAGATTCAACGCGATCCGAAGCTCAGCCAGTATGACACGATCATCATCGACGAGGCCCACGAGCGCAGCCTGAACATCGACTTTCTGCTCGGATATCTAACGGCCCTGCTCCCCCAGCGTCGCGACCTGAAGCTCATCATCACCTCCGCAACCATCGATTCGGTGAAGTTCCAAGAACATTTCGCGCACGCACTGCACGAGAAAGTACCAGTGATCGAGGTGTCCGGCCGCACCTTCCCTGTGCAGGTGGTGTACGAACCGCTCGGCACCGCACCCGCACTGATGCGTGAGGTGCCGGGCTTTGCGACCGGCGCCCGCCCCGGAGACGCCGACTATGACGAGCTGGCGAGCGCCATCGCCGAATCCGATGCCGATCATTCCCGCAGACGCGGCAATGCCGATTACGCCGACGACGGCATCACCGACATGCCCACAGCGGTGGCCCGAGCCTGTGCCGAGCTGGTCATCCATTCCTCCCATGAGCGCGGCCCGCGTGACATTCTGGTCTTCGCTTCCGGCGAGCGCGACATTCACGAGTTCGAGGCAGCCCTGCGTCACCATTACGGCCCGCGAGCCGATGACATGCACCGCCCCGACGCCATTGAGATCATGCCGTTGTTCGCGCGCCTGTCGGCCGCCGACCAGCACAAGGTGTTCGAGTCTCACACCCATCAGCGCATCGTCATCGCCACCAACGTGGCCGAGACCTCGCTGACCGTGCCCGGTATCCGTTATGTGGTGGATCCCGGCACCGCGCGCATCTCCCGTTATTCGAAGACCGCTAAGGTGCAGCGTCTGCCCATCGAGCCGATCAGCCAGGCCAGCGCTGATCAGCGGTCCGGCCGATGTGGACGTGTGGCCGACGGCATTGCCATCCGGTTGTATTCGCGTGAGGATTACGAGACCCGTCCCCGTTTCACCGAGCCGGAGATCCTGCGAACCTCGCTAGGCGCGGTGGTGCTGCACATGCTCTCCGTGGGTGTGGCCCGTACGGCGGAAGACGTCACGAACTTCGGTTTCATCGACCCACCGGACATGAAGGCTGTGTCCGACGGATTCAACGAGCTGACCGAGCTGAAGGCCATAGGCCGCAAGCGTGGCGAGGTGACGCTCACCCATACCGGTCGTCAGCTGGCGCGTATTCCCATCGACGTGCGTCTGGGCCGCATGGTCATCGAAGCGGCCAAGGCCGGTTCACCGAATCTTCTGGCTTCGGTGCTCGTGGTGGTGGCGTTCCTCAGCTTGCAGGACCCCCGCGAGCGCCCGGATGACAAGCGTGAGGAAGCCGACCGCATTCATAACCGGTATGCGGATGAAACCAGTGATTTTCTTACGGCGTTGAATATCTGGGATCGCGTATTCCAGGCGGATGGCGATCCGAGCAACAATGCGTTGCGCCGTATCTGCAAAACCGAATATTTCAGCTGGCTCAGGATGCGCCAGTGGAAGGATCTGGTCTCTCAGCTCAGGCAGATGTGCAAAGAGCTGAAGTTCAAGGTCGGCGACCCGTTGCCGTCTTCCCGCCCCGGTTTGGAGATTCGTCAGCTGCCATTGAATCAGCAGGCCGCGCATTCGCTGTGCTGTTCGTGGGATACAGACGGCATTCATAAATCGATGCTTGCCGGCTTGCTGTCCATGATGGGCATGCAGGTGATCCGAGAGCCCAAGGCTTCCGACTTTGCGGGACTCAGTGGAGTGGCTCGTGCCCGCGCGATGAAACGCGCCCAGAAGATGTCGAAGAATGACTATCAAGGTGCGCGCGGCACTCGTTTCGCCTTGTTCCCGGCCTCCGCCGTAGCCAAGAAGACCCCTTCATGGGTGATGAGCACCGAACTGGTGGAGACCTCTCGTCTGTGGGCCCGGTATTCGGCCGCCATTGACCCGGCATGGGCCGAACCGCTGGCCGGCCAGCTAACCCGCACCACGTATGCAGAACCGCATTGGTCTGGCTCGCGCGGCTCCGCCGTGGCCACCGCACGCGTCTTGCTCTATGGTCTGCCGATTGTGCAGGATCGTGCCGTGCAGTGGGGGCGCATCAATCCGCTTGAGGCCCGTGATTTCCTGATTCGTCAAGGCTTGGTGGAAGGTGACATTCAGCAGCGCTTCAGCTACGACGAATTCGTGGGCAGGAATCGCGACATTCTTGAGGATGCCGCCGATGATGCCAGCCGCACCCGTCAGCTGGCGGACACCGTGTCCGACGAGGATCTGTTCGATTTTTATAATGCCGTCATTCCCAATGATGTGACCTGTGTGGCCGATTTGGCGAAATGGTGGAAGATCGATCACGATAAGCAGCCGGATTTGCTGGATTTCGACCCGGCCAAGGTGGAACGCCTGGCATCCAGCGATTCGGTCAGTTTGGATGATTACCCCGACCATTGGCATACCACGGGTTCCGATGGCCAGCCTATCGACCTGCGCCTGAGCTACGTGTACGACCCAACCGACCCGGCCGATGGCGTCACCGTGCATGTGCCGCTCAAGGCACTCTCGCGCATTACCCCCGACCAGTTCACATGGAATGTGCCGGGCTTGTTGGATGAGCTGATTCTGGCGATGATTAAGGCACTGCCCAAGCAGCTGCGTGTCCAGTTCGTACCGGCTCCGGACGCCGCACGCTCGATTCGCGATTGGATTAACGAACATTACCCCGATTTGCCGGGTTCCGGCTCGCAGCAGAAACCGAATCTGCCACCGGTGGATGAGGAAGGCACCACTGTTGGCTGGCCCGATCTGGCGCATGTGTTTACCAAGGCGGCCATCGCTACCGTGGGAGCGCAGATTCATCCTGAGGTGTTGGGACCGGAATTGGTCGAGCGTCTGTCCCCGTATTTGCGGGTTACGTTCTCAGTGGAGCAGCAGTTGCCGGCCGGCAAACATCCGCGTGGCCGCCGTCACGCACGCGGGCCGGTTAAAGTGCTGGGCACCGCCAAAGATCTGAAGGCATTGCAACGCGAATTCGCCGCGCAGGCGGAGGCTTCGGCCCGTCAGATGGTCAAGAAACAGGCCGAACAGGCCGGCGAGCAAGGCAAGCTGGTGCAACAGGCGAATCTGCTGCATAAGGCGGGTGCCACTACCGAGTCGAGGGCCACGATGCTATGGCGTGGCGCATTGGATGCGTTGCGCTTGCCGGGCGAACGCATTTCGTCTCGTTGGCTGGGCACCGAAGCGTTGATGCTGGCTGCCGCCCCCTACAAGTCCACCAAGGAATTGGTTGAGGATTTGCAGCTGGCCACGGTCAAGCGTCTGCTGCCGAACGTCGACAAGCTCGCAGATGATGAAGCTCTGGCCAACGCAGTGCTCGACATACGCGAAGTGTATGAGGATACCGTGTACCAGGTGGCGCATGATGTCATCGGCATCATGAAGTCTTATGCCGACGTGGATAAGGCCACTTCCGGCAAGGCCGATCTGCCCATGCTTTCGGTGTTGCAGTCTATCCGTGACCATATCGCCACGCTTGTCTACCCAGGTTTTATCGGCCGCACTCCCCCGGATGCGCTGAAATCATTGAGCCGTTATCTGAAGGCGGATGTGAGCCGTCTGAACAAGGCGAAAACCGATAAGAACCGTGACGTCAAGTGGGCATGGCAGGCCGACGAGGCCAAGCAATTGGTCGATAAAGCATTGGCACGGGCAAAAGCCGAACCGGCCGGCCCGCAGCATGAAGCACTGATGCAGCAGGCCGAGCAGGCGCGTTGGATGCTTGAAGAATTCTATGTGTCTCTCTGGGCTCAGGAACTCGGTACCAAGGGGCCGGCATCGCTCAACCGCATCAAGAAAGCGCTGTTCTAGCCCTTAAATCACCGCTGAATATACGGACGCAGCAGTGTGGTGATGCCAGCAGCGAATAATGCGAATATCGCACCGACCGGCCCCAGCCAGGCGAGTCCAAGGAGATCGTTGACCAGACCGCCGACCGCCGAACCGATGGCGATGCCGATGTTGAAAGACATGGAGTTCAGGGATGCGGCCAAGTTCACCGAGCCTGGATGGGACTGGTAAGCCACGTCCATGTATAGCACCTGAGACGCGGAATTCTGCAGGTACATGAGCATGCCGAGCGCCACCAGCAGCAACGCGCCGGCCGCCGGCACCAGCGAGGCAAAGGCCAGCAGGCACAGGCAGACCGCCTGCACACAGTAAATCGGGCGAATGTGCGTCAGCGGCTCCACACCGCGCCCTTTGTCGGCCAATTTGCCGCCGTACAGGTTGCTCCACAAACAGGCGCAGCCATAAATCACCAGGCCAATGCTGAGGTACTGTTCGGGCACACCGATTTCGTCTCGCATGATGGGAGACAGGTATGTGTAGAAGACATAGGAAGCCGCTGCGCCGCACACCACATCAAGCACGCCGAGCTGAATACGGCGGTCGAAGAACAAGCGGAACTGCCGCAGGAAGCCGATTTTCGCCGGGTGTGAGTTGCGCGGCAATACCAAGGCCATCGAAATCATCAGTACCGCAGTAAGCACGGAAACCAAATAAAACGTGACACGCCAGCCGAAAGTATTGGCCACCCATGTACCAATCGGCACGCCCACCACGGAGGCGATGGAGAACCCGGAGAACACCCAGGCGATGAATTTGGTGCGGTACTTATCCGTGGTCACATCCGGCGCAAAAGTCATGGAAATGGCCACCAGCGTGCCGGAGACGGAGGCAATCAGCAGTCTGGCGATCAACAACACCGGATAGTTCGGAGCAAGGGCGCACAGGATGTTGCCGACCAAGAACACACCCATCAATATCAGATAGGTGGCAAAACGAGGGAATCGTGCGGACAGTGCCGAGCCAATCGGCGTACATGGTGCATATACGAAGGCGAACAGCGCCACCAGATTGCCCACGGTCACTTCGGATATCTTGAGACCCGAGGCGATATCCGGCAGAATACCCACCACCACGAATTCGCTCATGCCCAGCATAAAACTAGCGAAAATCAGGATAGTGACCGAAAAGTTGAAGAAGCGGTCGGTACGCGCATTGGTCACAGGTGCGTTCGTCATATGTCTCTCTAGCATGCTCTCGGCTATATGGGTTCAGTCTGTGTGCTCAGCCGACGTGATTGTTTCATCTCTGCTCGTCAAACGATTACTATCAGCTCCGCGACAACACTATTCCCACCTCTGCCCGCTATCAGTCGTCACGACACGCTATGAAAACCCCGCCGATGAACCACGCATCGACGGGGTGCAACAGATGTGCAACGCCTGTAATCACAGCTTCGGCAGGTACTTCTTCAACTCGTAAGGAGTGACCTGCTGGTTGTATTCCGCCCATTCCTGACGCTTATTGTCCAGGAAGTAGCCGAACGCATGCTCACCCAAGACATCCGCCACGAAGTCAGACCGCTCCATGATCTTCAGCGCTTCGTCCAGCGAGCTCGGCAACGGCTGAATGCCCATGGCCTGACGTTCACCGTCGGTAAGCTCCCAGACGTCGTCACTGGTGGGCTCGCCCAGCTGCATCTGCTTGTCGATGCCGTCGAGGCCAGCAGCCAGCAGCACCGAGTAGGCCAGATACGGGTTGGCCACCGGGTCGAGCGCGCGGAACTCCATGCGCGCGGAGTTGCCCTTGCCGGGCTTGTACTGCGGGATGCGCAGCAGTGCGGAACGGTTGTTGTGGCCCCAGCAAATGTAGCTCGGAGCCTCGTTGCCGCCCCACAGGCGCTTGTACGAGTTGACGTATTGGTCGGTGACCGCGCAGATTTCGGCCGCATGGTACAGGATGCCAGCGGCGAACTGGCGGGCGGTCAGGGACATGTTGAATTCCTGACCGGCCTCGTAGAAGGCGTTGGAGTCGCCCTCGAACAAGCTCAGGTGAGTGTGCATGCCGGAACCAGGCGCGCCGGCCAAAGGCTTGGGCATGAAGCTGGCATGGATGCCGCGCTCCAGCGAAATCTCCTTGACCACCGTACGGAACGTCATGATGTTGTCGGCAGTGGTGAGCGCATCCGCATAACGCAGATCGATCTCGTTCTGGCCAGGACCCGCCTCATGGTGCGAGTATTCCACCGAGATGCCCATCTGTTCGAGCATGTTCACGGTGGCGCGGCGGAAGTCCATGCCCGGGCTGCGCGGCACGTGATCGAAGTAGCCGCCTTCATCAATCGGGGTCGGCGCCTTGGACCAATCATCCTGGCTTTCGAACAGATAAAACTCAATCTCAGGGTGCACGTAGAACGTGAAACCCTTATCCTTGGCCTTGGCAAGCGCACGCTTCAACACGTGGCGAGGATCGCCGAGCGACGGCTCGCCGTCCGGGGTCAGAATGTCGCAGAACATGCGAGCGGTACCTTGCGGGCCGCCGCGCCATGGCAGAATCTGGAAGGTTGAGGGGTCGGGTTGAACGATCATGTCGTCTTCGGACACACGGGTCATGCCCTCGATGGCGGAACCGTCGAAGCCAAGACCCTCCTCAAATGCGGCTTCCAGTTCGGCCGGAGCAATCGCCACGGATTTCAGTGTTCCCAACACATCCGTGAACCAGAGACGAATGAAGCGCACGTCGCGTTCTTCGACCGTGCGCAGCGCAAACTCCTGCTGTCTATCCATAATCGCTTATCGTTCCATATCCGTGTTACGAGGGGCGTTAACATCTCACCGGTGTGCCGTGTTACATGATTCGGCGGCGAAGCCGCGCTAAGGTGTGGTTCATGAGCGAAGACCATCTCACCCCATCCGCCAATCCACCTGTCGATGTAACCAGCTGGAAGCAGGCCACCGATCCGCGCGACCGGTCACGTGCCGGCATATCCACTCGAGCCAAGGCGCCATTGGATTCCCATGCCATTTGGCAGGCGCAGGAGGGCCGGAGAGAGGCGATCAGCCTTTTGGAGGAGCAGTCCGCCATCCGCGTGCCCGAACTGGTTCCGTTGCGATACAAGCGTATGAGCGCCAGCCCGTTCACGTTCTATCGCGGCACAGTGCTCATCATGACCAACGATCTGGCGACCACGCCGGTAACCGGGATACCGGTGCAGTGTGTAGGCGACGCGCATATCGGTAATTTTGGTATCTTCCGCTCCCCTTCCGCACGACTGGTATTCGACATCAACGATTTCGACGAAACCGCGGTGGGTCCCTGGGAATGGGATTTGAAGCGACTTGCGGCCTCGGTGGAAATATGCGGCCGCGCCAACAAAATCAAGGAGAAGGATCGCCGCGCCGCCGTGGTGCAATGCGTGCGCACCTACCGTACCCGCATGAAGTGGTTCTCCGAGATGGATTATCTCGATGCTTGGTATGAGCACCTCGATGTGGAGGAAACGCTGGATCGTTTTGAAACCACCGGTTCCAAGCGCAGTCGTGTACTGCGCGAAGCAGCTATGAAGGCGTTGCTGAAAGACAACGACGCGGCAGCAGCCAAGCTCTGCAAATTCGAGAACGGCAAGCTGCGATTCAAATCGAATCCTCCCGAATTGGTGCCCATCAATCAGCTTGACGATTACGCCGATTTGGATGCCTTGCAGGCGCGTCTCGATGCATTGATCGAAAGCTATCGTCATTCCCTCTACGATGATCGACGCTGGGTGTTCGACCATCTGCGCTATCAGGATGCCGCCCGCAAAGTGGTGGGCGTCGGCTCGGTCGGACAACGTGCATGGGCCTCGGTATGGATCGCACGCGACGCTGATGATCCGATGATGCTGCAGATGAAGGAAGCCACATATTCCGTGCTGGAGCACTATTGCGGAGCCTCGCCCTATGCCACGCACGGCGAGCGCGTGGTGCAGGGTCAGAAGCTGATTCAGAATACGGCGGACGTGCTGCTGGGTTGGTCAAGCTTTATGGCCGAGGATGGACGCAAGCGCGATTATTATGTGCGTCAGCTGTGGAACGGCAAGGGCTCCATCGACATCGACAATCTCAATGCCTCAGGTTTAAGCGATCTCTCACGCATGTGTGCATGGTCATTGGCGCACGCTCATGCCCGCACCGGCGATTCGATCGCCATTGCCAACTACATGGGCGGTACCGACGAATTCGACCAGTCCATTGCCTCGTTTGCTGTAAGTTACGCCGAGCAGAACGATGAGGATTACGCCATATTCAAGAAACTCATCAAGTCCGGCGAACTCCCCTGCGCCTGATACAAAGTAACGGTTGTTGCTGGGCTCGTTGCAGTCATCTTTGACGCCAATGGGCTCGCCGTCCGTTCGGTATATTCTCTAGCGCAAATAATTCTCGAAATAAGCATTTTGTTCGAGAAATCTTTGCACTGGCAACGACTCAGCGCAAGAAATTCTCGCAATCAAGGTTTATTTCGAGAATTTCTTGCGCTGAGAAAACACCAACGTTTGTCAGTGCCAAATCACACATCATCGAGCGACTTCGAGCGCTTCCTGAAGCGTGAAGGCACGCGCGTAGAGGGACTTGCCGAGGATGGCGGAATCTACGCCAATCTCGGCCAGAGTCTTGATGGCACGCAGGTCATCAAGCTTGGAAATACCGCCGGAAGCGGTGACCTTGGCATCGGTGCGTTCAGCCACTTCACGCAGCAGTCCGATGTTCGGCCCGGACATCATGCCGTCCTTGGCCACATCAGTGACCACGTATCGCGAGCAGCCGACCGAGTCGAGGAACTTCATGGTCTCGAACAGGTCACCGCCCTCCTTGGTCCAGCCACGAGCCGCAAGCGTATGCCCACGCACGTCAAGACCAACGGCCACCCGATCGCCATACTTCTTGATGACCGAAGCGGTCCAATCAGGGTTCTCCAAGGCCGCGGTGCCGATGTTCACACGCGCAGCACCGGCCTCCAATGCAGCATCCAGCGAATCATCATCACGAACGCCACCGGACAATTCGATATTGACCCGGTCACCAAGTTCGTGAACGATTTCACGCAACTGATCGCGGTTGTTGCCCGTGCCAAATGCGGCATCGAGATCCACCAGATGAATCCATTCGGCTCCGGCCTCTACCCATGTGCGTGCCGCCTCGAACGGCGAACCGTAATCCGTTTCAGAACCGGATTCACCCTGGCGCAGGCGCACGGCCTTGCCATCGCGCACATCAACAGCGGGGAGAAGAGTCAACGACATCAGAGAACAACCTTTCTTATGAACTACAGCGTGGCAATCCAGTTTTTCAGCAACTGAGCACCGGCATCACCGGACTTTTCAGGATGGAATTGCGTGGCAGATAGCGGACCACGCTCATAAGCCGCCACAAAACACGAACGTCCGTATGTGCACCAGCTCACTCGTTCAGTGGAAGTCTGCAGATCAATGTCAAAACGCGCGGTGTCGGCGGGCTTGACCTCCATTGCGGCATAGGAATGCACGAAATAGAAGCGCTCGTTTTCCACACCGTTGAGCAGCACGGAATCGGGAGCGGCCTCAATGGTGTCCCAGCCCATATGCGGCACCACATCGGCATCCAGCAGATTCACCGAGCCACCGATCAGACCGATACCGGAGGCATGAGCACCATGTTCCAGACCACGTTCAAACATAATCTGTTCGCCCACACACACGCCCAATACTGGACGGCCAGCACGGATACGGTCATAGATCACGCGGTCGCCATCGACTTTTTTGAGACCGTCCATGCAGGCGGCAAACGCGCCCACACCCGGAACGACCAGACCGTCGGCTTCCAAAGCCTGACGGTAATCGGAGGTAAGTGTGGTATCGACGCCAAGGTCGGCAAGAGCACGCACCATGGATCGTACGTTGCCAAAGCCATAATCGAAAACAACCGCTGTGGTCATAGTCTGTCCTAACCTGTTCTATTCCTACGCCTATTCGATATGCGATCCGCGGCCACCACGCCCACGCTTGGTGTGGTCGGCGAGAATCTGCATGGCCTGGTCATGATCGAGGTCGGCCGACTCCACCACTTCAAAACCTTGGGTTTTGAGCTGATTCAACGAGACGATGCCGAGCATAAGATCCTCCACAAATCGCGGAGTGGACGAAAACAGCACCGGCGGAGCAAAGGTCTGGCCAACCTGCCCCTGCATGATCATGGACACTTCGAGCTTGTCCGCACGATTGACCGCCAAAATCACCACCATGCCGGAAACCACGGTGGTCAGATCTTTGGCGGCCTCCTCCGGAGCGTCCCCATCAAGATTCTTCAGCACTGCCACCGCACCCTGATTGGCACCGATGCATGCAGCGGAGATGTCCGAAAGCTGGCAGAATGCGGCCAGAAGATCCGCCGAAGCAATACGGGTAACGATTAACGCCATCTTGGCTTTGTCACCAAGAAGGCCAGCCAGCTCATTATCGAATCCGGCCGAGGGATCCACCACATCGGCCATGGCTTCGTTGACGGCATCCGCCACAGAACTAGAGATATCATCTGCGGCTTGTGTATCAGCGCCGTTATCAATCGACTTGGCATCCGCCGCAGAATCGGCTTGATCGTTGTCCCCCGTATCCGTGTCGTTCTCGAATTCCTTCTCGAATCCGGCCAGTGCAGCCTCCAGCTCCTCGTCGGAGAAATGCGTATCGTCCGGATTGAAATCCTTATCGTCGGACATCACAGGGCTCCCTTGGTGCTGGGCACACCATCCACACGGAGATCAATTTCCATGGCAAAGCGAAGCGCACGGGCCAAGGCCTTGAATTCAGCTTCAGCGACATGGTGCGGATCGCGGCCGGCGAGTACCTGCATGTGCAGGCAAATGCCAGCGTGAAACGCGATGGATTCCATGACGTGACGAACCAGCGAGCCAGTGAAGTGGCCACCGATCATGCAGAATTCGTAGCCTTCGGGCTCGCCACTGCACACGCAGTACGGGCGGCCGGAGATATCGACCACGGCTTTGGCCAAGGCCTCGTCCAACGGCACGGTGGCATCGGCAAAACGGCGAATGCCCTTCTTGTCTCCCAGCGCCTGCTTCAGGGCCTCACCGAACACGATGGCGGTGTCTTCCACAGTGTGGTGCACATCGATATCGGTATCGCCATGCGCATGGATGGTTAGGTCAATCAGCGAATGCTTGCCCAGCGCGGTCATCATATGGTTGTAGAACGGCACGGAGGTATCGATATCGGTTTTACCGGTACCGTCGAGATTCAGCTCGAGGTCGATGTGCGATTCGCTGGTCTCACGAACAATATGTGCGGTTCTTGCCATCATGTCTCCTGGTTGATAGGTGTCGCATCATGCCGCCGCAATCGATGATGGTCACGGCAGCATGATGTACGAGTCTCTTATGCTGCTTCTACTATACGAAGCACTTCGGCAAGGGCATTACGGAACGTTTCCATTTCCTCGTCAGTGCCCATGCATACGCGCAGCCAGCCGTCTGGCCCGACCACACGAATCAGTACACCACGCTTGAGCAATTCGTCAAAAATCGCCTCACGGTTGTCGAAATGCCCGCCGAAAAGCAGGAAGTTCGAGCCGGATTCGGCCACCTCAAGCGGCTGCCCCTTATAGGTCTGCTCTTTAAGCCAGGAAGCAGTTGCCTCGCGGGTCTCGCGCAGGTGTTCCACTCGGCTCAGCTGCTCGTCGGTGTGCTCAAACGCAGCCAGTGCGGCGGCCTGGGTCACGGCCGACAGGTGGTACGGCATACGCACGATGCGCACGCAGTCGATAATGCCCTTGGACGCAGCCAAGTAACCGACTCGTGCACCGGCGAAAGCGAAAGCCTTGCTCATGGTGCGGCTGACGGCCAGATTCGGGTGGTTCTTGATAAGGCTTACCGCGCTCGGGGTGCCGGGCTTGCGGAATTCCACGTAGGCTTCGTCGATGACGAGGATCGGGTGGACGCCCTCACCCGCGCCAGCCACTTCAGCGGTTTCGCAGGCGGCAAGAACGCGCTCGATGTCTTCCATCGGCAGAGGGGTGCCGGTCGGGTTATTCGGGCTGGTGAGCAACACCATCGAAGGCTTGACCTCGTTGATGGCTTCAAGCACCTTGTCTACGTTCAACGTAAAGTCGGCATTGCGGTGAGCCAGCTTCCAACCGGTGAAGGTGTCGCGGGCGTATTCCGGGTACATGGAGTACGTCGGGTCAGCGCCGAGAGCGGTCCTCCCCGGGCCGCCGAAGGCCTGGAACAGCTGCAGCATAATCTCGTTGGAACCATTCGCCCCCCACAGCTCGTCCACATCCAGACGGGCGCCGGATTCACGGGCCAGATAATCGCTGAACGCCTGACGCAGCTCAATATGTTCACGATCCGGGTAACGGTTCAGCGTCGGCGCAATCTCACGTACACGCTTGGCAATGGTATCGCATACAGCCGGATCCGATGCATATGGATTCTCATTGACGTTAAGACATACCGGGACATCAAGCTGAGGAGCACCATACGGTTCCTCACCAATCAAATCATTGCGCAGCGGCAGGTCTGAGGGAATCGAGCTCATCGCAGACCGGCTTCTTTCTCCTGCTCGCGCAGGGTGGCCTTGTCATAGGGATCCTTGACGAAACGGCTCAGCACGCACTCACCGTGAGCCGGCAGGTCTTCGGAAACGGCAAAGGCATTGATACGGGCAGCCAGGGCTTTGAGGCCTTCCTCGTCATATTCGATGACTTCGACAGGCTTCATGAAGGTGTGCACGCCAAGGCCTGCAGCAAAGCGAGCGGTACCGCCGGTGGGCAGCACGTGGTTGGAGCCGGACATGTAATCGCCCAGCGGCACCGGAGAGTACGGGCCACGGAAAATGGCACCAGCGTTCTTGATACGCTTGACCACGGCATCGGCATCCTCGGTCTGAATCTCAAGGTGCTCGGCGGCATAAGCGTTGGCCGCATCGATGGACTGGTCGAGGTTGTCGGTCAGTACGATGGCGGACTGGGTGCCGCTCAGAGACGTGTGGACGCGCTCGGCGTGCTCGGTCTTCGGCACACGGTAGTTGAGGTTCTCCTGCACCTTCTCAGCAATATCGGTGGAGTCGGTGAACAGCACGGAACCGGCAAGCTCATCATGCTCGGCCTGTCCGATGAGGTCGGCGGCCAGCAGGCTCGGGTTGGCGGTCTTATCAGCGATGATGCCGATTTCAGTCGGACCGGCAACCGCATCGATGCCTACGAATGCGGAAACAAGAGACTTGGCGGTGGCCACGAAGATGTTGCCCGGGCCGGTGATCTTGTCGACCGGGTCGCACAATACGTCGCCATCCTGAGGCTCGCTGCCCTTGGCGCCGTACGCGAACATGGCGATGGCCTGGGCGCCACCGACCGCGTATACCTCATCAACACCGAGGATGGCGCAGGTGGCAAGGATGGTCTTGTTCGGCAGGCCCTCCTCGTTATCGCGGGCGGGCGGAGTGGCAATGGCCAGCGATTCGACGCCAGCGGCCTGAGCCGGCACGGCATTCATGATCACGGAAGACGGGTACACAGCCTTGCCACCAGGCACATACAGGCCGACGCGCTGAATCGGAATCCAACGTTCGGCAACACGAGCGCCCTCGGCCAAGTCGGTGTAGAAGTCCTTCGGCACCTGATTGGCAGCCACAGCACGGGCACGACGCACAGATTCCTCAATGGCGGCGCGCACTTCGGGATCAAGTGTGGCCAGGGCATCCTGAATCGCTTCGACCGGCACACGCAGGTGCTTCGGGCGCACATGGTCGAACTTCTCCTCGAAGTCACGAAGAGCGGCAGCTCCGCGCTCCTTCACATCGTCCAGAATCGGACGCACCAAGTCGGTGGCTTCGGAAGTGCCCATTGCGGCGCGCGGCATCGCAGCAAGCAGTTCGGCACGGGACAGTTTGCGACCACGAAGGTCAATAATGCGCATGATATTCTCACTCATAATGTCCCATCGTAGCAACGTACGGAGCCTAACCGCCGAGGAACGCCCATGTTCACCCGTATCGTGAGATTATCGGAACGCTATGAGCTACTCGAGAACGCGAAACGCGGACGGTGCATCGTCTTTGACCGGCACATCCTGTATGTCGATATGGCGTACATCGGACCACCGCGGGCCTAGTTTCAGCTGTTTCACCAGCGCCTGCACCGACTCCTGGCTGCCTTGGGCCTCCACTTCAACTGATCCGTCGTATCGGTTACGCACCCAGCCGCTGACGCCAAGTTGACGGGCCTGCATGACCGTGAAATAACGAAAGCCCACACCTTGCACCAGTCCGGTAATCACCATGTGTTTGCGCACCACATCCGAGGCTTGCTCTTGCAACGAATGGTTCTTTGACCAATGATTCATCAGCTTCCCCGTTCAGTTCGATAACCGTTATGCCGGGCGTAGAATCTCAGCACAGCCACGCATTTCCTCATACAATAAAATATGACAAAGCATAGCTATCGGCAAAGAGGAACTATGGCAATTCAATCGACAATCACGCTGAACAACGGCACGGTTATTCCACAGGTGGGCTTGGGCGTATTCCAGACGCCGGATGGCGATACCACGGTGAATGCGGTGCAGACTGCGTTGGAGAACGGTTATCGTCATATTGACACGGCGATGATCTATCATAATGAGGCTTCAGTGGGCGAAGGCATCCGTCGTGCCGGATTGCCTCGTGGCGACTTCTTCGTGACTACCAAGCTCTGGAATGACGATATTCGCGCCCATCGCGGCAAGGATGCATTTCAGGAAAGCCTGGATCGCCTTGGGCTAGATTATGTGGACTTGTATCTGATTCATTGGCCGGCCGATGGATGGCAACAAGCGTGGGACGACCTGCAGGAGATTTATGCCTCCGGCCGAACGAAAGCCATCGGTGTCAGCAACTTCCAGAAGCACCATATCGATGAGTTGCTTGCCAACAGCGACGTGCTACCCGCCGTAGATCAGATTGAGTCCTCCCCGCAGTTCACCAATCATGAGTTGATTGGACAGCTACGTTCCAAGGGCATTGTCGCTGAGGCATGGAGCCCGCTCGGTGGCACCGGAGGCGATCTGCTGGGCAGCCCGGTTCTTGCTGAAATAGGCGCCAAGTATGGCAAGTCCGCAGCTCAGGTGGTGATTCGTTGGCACATCCAACGCGGCGTCGTCGTATTGCCGAAGTCCACTCATGCCGAACGCATCAAGCAGAACTTCGATGTTTTCGATTTCAACCTGACGTCTGAGGATATGACAGCCATTACCGCACTCAACACCGGCAAACGCAACGGTGCGGATCCGGATAATTTCGATTTCTGATCCATACGCTGCACAATACGCAAAAAGGGAATTCCCTATGACGAGGAATCCCCTTTTCCATCAAAAAAGATTGCGGACCGTCCTCCCCTATTAGGAAAGACGGTCCGCAACATTTCGTAACGGATATAACGCAATACGTTAACGCCGGATGGATCCCTTGAATGGCTTATCCGGAGATAGCGCGACACGTCCCATATCAGTCCCCAGAACGTTCAGCGTAATCTCCGTGGGCTTCGAACAGCGCAACGTATATTCCACTGTCTGATCCGTCCATGTCGCATCCACTTGGATTCCGCCTCTTGCGCGGAGCGCATGGAAGGTTCCCTCATGCCAATCCTCCGGCAGGGCCGGAAGAATGCGAATCCAGCCATCGTGGCTTTGGACAAGCATCTCCGACAAAGCCGCCGGGAATCCAAGGTTCCCGTCAATCTGGAACGGCGGGTGAGCGCATAATCCGCTGCCGTACACGCCTCCGCCCAGCAAATTGGTTTCAGCGTTCGCATCCACCGGCCGCAGGAACATGCCTATGATTCGTTTGGCATGCTCCGCATCACGCAGACGCGCCCACATGATCATGCGCCATACGATGCTCCAACCGGAACCATCATCGCCACGCACTTCGAGGGATTTCCTAGCGGCTTCCTCCAGGCGCGGAGTCTGAGACGTGATGCCTGCACCAGGATGCAGTTCGTAAAGGTGGGACAGATGGCGGTGCTGTGGATCGGATTCGATGAATTCGTCGTTCCATTCGAGGATTCTTCCATCAGCTCCCAATCGCGTTTCAGCCAGTTGGGAACGGACGGATTCCGCTTCATGGACCAGATCTCTGTCCTCTTCGTCAAGGTCTTCCAAATCGTGGGAAGCCTGAATTAAATCATCAAGCAGATTACGCACGATGGCCGTGGCATTCTCACTGCTTTGTGCAACGGATACCAGTTCTCCGTTCACCAAGAAACAGTTCTCCGGTGATGTTGCAGGGGACGGGGCCAGTCCATGCTTTGTCTCCGATAGGAAATCCATGCAGAATCGCGCGTTGTCCCGCATGATCGGCCAGATGCGGGCCAGGTACGATGCATCCTGGTTGAACAAATATTCATCGAACAGGTTCCGGCACATCCATGCCTGACCGAACGGCCAGAACGACCACATCGGCTCGCCGTTCGCAGGAAGGGCCCTGCGCCAGAGATCGACATTATGGAAGACCGCCGATCCTCGGCAGCCAAGAATCCTGTCAGCGGCGTCGTGCCCCGGCACTAGCAGCTCCTCATTCATGGAGACGAGCGGCTCGATGAGTTCTTGGAGGGCGCATGGGCCTGTCATCCAATAGTTCATCTCGACGTTGATGTTCGTTGTGTAGGCGCTGTACCAGTTCGGGGAATCCTTATGGTTCCAAATCCCCTGCAGATTCGCTGGCTGGGTGTGCGGTCTGGACGAGGAAATAAGCAGATACCGGCCGAAATCGAACATTGCCTCCGCCAGCATCTCCAGACGATGCGGTTCTTTGTTCTCATCCGAGCGAAGGATCGCCGAGAACGGTAGTTCCGTATCGTCATCATGAGCTGAACCGAGATGGATGGCCACCCTGTCGAAATATCTGCGGTAGTCCGCGATGTGGCGGTCGAGCATGGTCTGCAGGTCAGTCGACCACTCGTCGATGGTTTTCTCCAGATGGTCGGCGATAACCGTCATGCTTCGTTCCGGCTGCTGGTCGCTTCCCTTGAATCCACTCATACTGCGGAAGCAGAGCGATAACCCGGTGATATTCGAACATTGCAGACTGTTGTCACCCACATTGACGTCACCACCTGTGACGGTAAGGGAGAACGCACCGGCGTACGCCATTCCAGTTCCGTCCCGCTCATCTTCCCAAGGATTTTCAGAAGGATGAGGCAGAAGTCCGATGTTGAGTCCAGGCATCCGGCCCATGACGACGAGTGTGGCCCGATGACCATCGGATACTGTTTCCATCGAGGCGCGTGATTGCTTGAGGAAAGTGCCGGAGACACTGATGTTCACATCAATCGGCGCATCCGATGACATCCTGTAGACCAACAGATCATCGGGCTCGCTGCACCATGCGTCGACATGAACGTTGGCATCACCCATCTGGAACGTTTCGCCGGCGAGCGCCCTTGCAAGATCCAGCTGGCGTTTCATGCTCTCACGGCCGTCTGCAGAGGTCGAGTACTGAATACGGGCCGTTCCGAATGGCTCGTAAATCTGCTCGTCTTTTTCCTGCAGTGTGGCATCCTTGATGATTCGCGTGGCGGCGTTGTAGTCGTCCTGCAACGACGCCTGGCGTGCCTTGGCCACAATCTCCGGCGTCACCGGCGAGGTTTCCGCGTGTGGATATCCTGACCAAAGGGTGTCGTCGTTGAGATACAGCACGTCGGTTTCCGGTTCGGAGCACAGGACCGCTCCCATGCGTCCATTGCCGAGAGGAATGCTTTCTTCCCAGCACGAAGAGATTCCATCGAATGTGAGTTTCATGCGTAAAGTCTCCTTGGCAGATTTGCTTATTTGAGAATGCTCTGGATATTGCGGTACTGTTCGTCGGTCAGCTGCACGGCGGGTTCATGGATGGACGTGTCGATTGGCAGTCCCTTCGCCTTGACCGCGCCCTTGATGGCGCTGATGAACAGGTCGGCAGTGTCGTACAGGCGCATCAGATAGGAAATGCGTTCAGCCGATTTGATGGCCGTGGCGTAATCACCGGACTGCCATGCATGATGCAGGCTGACGAAAGTCTCCGGCTCTACATTGGTCAATCCGCACAGCACGCCATTGCCGCCGCTGATTCGGTTGACGGTGTAGTACTCGTCGAATCCGGACAGCACGCTGAACGATGGATTCACCTTACGAACGGCAGCAATGACCTTCCTGGTGTGGCTGATGGTGTCGACGGTGTCTTTGATGCCGACGATGTTCTGGTTCTCCGCTGCGAGATCCGCCACCAGCTCAGGTGTGAGGTCGTTGCCCGTCCTGGCTGGGAAGTTGTAAAGAATGACCGGCAGCGTCGTCGCCTTGGCCACCGCAGAGAAGTAGCGCTTCGCGCAATCCGGGGATGGTCCGAAATAGTACGGGGATACTGCAACCAATGCATCAGCTCCGGCTGCTTCGCTTTCCGCCGCCAATGTTCTCACATTGTCTAGGTTGGTGTCTCCCACTCCGACGAGCACCTTCATGCGTCCGGCGACTTTCGAAACTGCGAAACGCACCGCTTCCGCCTTCGTCTTGACGTCGATGGCGTAGAATTCTCCGATGCTGCCGAACAGCAGCACACCGTCGATGCCCGCGTCGATGAGATGATCAAGGTGCTTGCCCCAATTGTCGTAGTCAATGGTCCCATCCGCGTTCGTGATGGTGATGGAGGGGCAGAACACGCCTTCGAATTGGACGTTGCAAGTCATGATATTTTCCTTTCGACGATATGGTAGGCGTTCCGCGTGCGGTGGCGAATATGTCCGCGGGCCGAGCGGTGTTGGAGCGATGAATCGAAAACAGGGGATCCGGACGCGCGAACGCGAACCGATGATCCCCCGTGCGGTATCTCCTAGCCGAGTGCCCGATCGAGGTGGACGTATCCGCCGTCGGGGAAGACCCATTGTCCGGTGGTGTGCGAGGACCTGTCAGACAGAAGGAAAGCCACGGTGTCCGCGATTTCCGAAGTCTCGGTCATGCGGTGGCCGAGAGGAATCCTGTCGGTGATCTTCGCCAACTGCTCGCGCTGCGCCTGTTCGTCGCCGAACGTCTTGATCCATTGCGCGTACAGCGGTGTCCATGCTTCGGCCACGACGACGGCATTGACCCGAACCTCGTCCGGGGCGAGGGCGGCGGCCCACTCGCGGGTCAAACCCAGAATCGCGCCTTTCGCCGCAGCGTAGGCGCTGGTCTTGCCCTGACCGGTCAATGCGGTCTTGGAGCCGATATTGACCACCGAGCCCTTGCCGGCCTTGAGCGCTGGCCCGCACTGATGAACCAGCTCGTAATAGTGGGTCAGATTGCCGTGAAGAGACTCCTCGAACTGACGCCATGACGTGGTCTCGAGCGCGAGGTTGTCGTTTCTTCCGGCGTTGTTGACCACACCATCGATATGGCCGTATTTCTTCATGACCGATTCAACGATGGGGGCGATCTCGTCGGTGTTGTTCAGGTCGATCAGATAGGTGTCATACGAATCGGTGATCTGTTCGATATCCTGTCGGAATTCGTCGCCGGCACCATCCGAACGATTCAGCACCACCGGAATGGCGCCTTCTTCGGCCAGTCGCAGCGTTATGCCCTTGCCGATGCCTTTGAAGCCTCCGGTGACGATGATCACCTTGTTCTTAAGATGCAGGTCCATCTCAGGTCCTCTCGACCGGTCAGTCCTTGTGCAGGTACTTCATGCATTCGTCAAGCTTCATCTCCGTGCCGTTGCCCGGAGCGAGCGGCGCAACGTATCGTCCGTTCTTGATGACGGTCGGATGCACGAAGTACTCATGCTGGTTGTCCACGTATTCGACGACGCGATCCTCCATCTCGCCAGAGACGGACACGTAATCGAACATCGCAAGCTGGCTGATGGCTTCGCACAGGCCGACACCACCCGCGTGAGGGCAGACCTTGACGCCGAACTTCTTGGCGAGCAGGTATTCGAGGACGATTTCCTGGGGGCCGGCGACTCGGGTCGCGTCAATCTGCATGACCTTGAAGCTGCCAGCCTGCAGGTACTGCTTGTACATGACTCGGTTCTGCATCTGTTCGCCGGTGGCCACCGGAATCGGATCGATGGCCTTCTGGATTGCGGCATGGCCAAGAACATCATCCGGGCAGGTCGGTTCCTCAACCCACGCGAGATCGTAGTCCTTGAATTTGCCGATCCATTCAATGGCCTGCGGCACATCCCAGACCTGGTTGGCGTCTACGGCAATGGCGATGTCCGGGCCGACCGTTTCACGGGCAAGCTTGAGCCTGCGCAGGTCGTCTTCGAGGTTTTGACCGACCTTAAGCTTGATCTGCTTAAAGCCCATGACCTCGGTCTCTTGCTTGGCCAAACGGACCATCTTCTCGTCGGAATAGCCGAGCCATCCGGCGGCGGTTGAATATCCCGGGGAGCCGACTTCCTTGAGGTGGGCGATGCGTTCCGCCTTGCCTTCCTGGACGGCACGCAGAATCTCGAGGGCTTCCTGCGGAGTGAGGGCATCAGTCAGGTAGCGGAAATCGAGAGTCGCAACGAGCTCTTCGGGCTCCATCTCGGAAAAGAACTCGCCATCGCAGGTGGCGCAGTAGGCCACACCGCGACCAGAGTATTCGGACTCCCCTTCAAACCCTAGTTTGCGTGGGTTGGCACCGGTAGCGATGAGAATTTCGTTATACTTCCTGCTATTCCCCTCATGTGATTGCGGAGCAAGACAGGTTTTAGATTTGCGATTATGCGGCAAAGGACTGCAGATATGAGAAGACCCCGGGAGCCGTCAGGCTCGACCGGGGTCCTCATATTTTAAGTTGGGTGCGGCGGCGTGCTACTCTCCCACACCCTGTCGGGTGCAGTACCAT